>Ga0070764_10000122_pt1 | contig 25544 bp, 22 predicted proteins | sample HubBroMetageWRM4_FD_67287 | JGI IMG/M metagenome (GOLD analysis project Ga0070764, IMG submission 67287) | Warmed soil microbial communities from the Hubbard Brook experimental Forest, New Hampshire - Hubbard Brook CCASE Soil Metagenome WRM 4 | ecosystem: Environmental > Terrestrial > Soil >... | reverse complement strand
CTTCGTGTCCGTGCCGGTGCCTGGCCCGGCCCCGCTGAACGGGCCGCCGCACGACGCCGCGGTGGAACTCAAGGACGCGGGCCGGCCTGCCCGCCTGCTCGCGACGACTGCGACGCTGGTCCGGGCGGTTGGCCTGAAGAAGGGATCGCTCGTCTCGCTCGATCCGATTCCCAATCCGCAGGGCACTATGGTGGCGATCGCTGTCGACGGCCCCGGCGGCGGCGGGATCGTGGTGCTGAGCCGCAGCGGCAAGGTGGTGGCAGCCGAGCAGGCGATACCCGGCGGCCTCCTTGGCCCGGCCTGGTCGGACTCGGGCAGCTCGCTGGCATTCGCGGACGAGGGTGCGCAGGGCCTCGAGCTCACCAGGTGGCAGATCGGCGGGCAGAGCGTGACGACCATACTCAACATGAGCGAGAAATCTCTCGGCTCATGCCTATGGTCACCGGACGGGGATTCGGTACTCTGCCAGAAGGGGCGCCTGCAGTGGACGCTGGTCCGGTCGGGCGCGGCCAACTCGACGTACGTGTTCAGCGGAGACGGGCAGGCGCTGGCCTGGCTGAAGGGACGACTGGGGTAAACCAGTCGGCCGCCGCCGGGCCGTGACGGCCATGTTGCCGGACTGTTATCGGCCCTTAATGGTGAAAAGTTACAATCGTCGCATGCTGGGGGCAGATTCATCCAACGCGTCGGCAGCCCAGGAGGTTCCGGCGCGCCTGCGGTTCCCCGCCCTCGACCCCGAGCCGCCGCGCCGTCCCTGGCGTATCGCGGGGCGCATCCTGGTCGCAGTCGCCGTCGTGCTGGCTGCGGGCATTGGCTACTCGGTTCTTTCCCGCGGCGGCCATGCCACGGGGCCGTCCGCCCGGGCGGCCGGGTCCAGGACCGGGGGATCTCGCTCTGGCCCCGCATTCGGCGGCGTGGTGCTGGCCGAGACTCCCGGCGGCGTGCTGACGCTGACGGACCTGGATACCGGCAAGGTCGTCGTGCTGAAGAAGCTTGGCCAGTTCAACACGACCGCGGTGCCCGACGTTAGTGCGGATGGCGCGTACCTGCTCGACCTGGACACCGGCCGCCTGCTGTCCCTGTCCAGACTGGCCGATCCGGTGGCCGCGCCGAATAAGCTGTCGTTCGAGCCTGGCCTGGCCGCCTTCTTCCTGCCGCAGCCCTGGAGCGATCACGACGGCAGCGTGATCGAGATGAACCTGTCGAACGAGCAGTCGACGCTGCCGGTCGCGGCCGTGCAGTCCGTGCAGTCCGGCCGGGTGGTCTCACTGGGCAGCGCGGACTACGCAGCCGGCGACCCGCAGCAGCCCGGCGCGTTCGTGGCCGTGCCGGCCTCGACGCCGCCGTCCCAGAGCGACGTGCAACCGGACGGCAAGCTCGATCTCACCGACGTGGGCCAGCACCCGCGGGTGCTGGCCACCGCGGCGGCCCTGAAGCGCGCGGTGCACATCACCGCCGGCACTCCGGTCACGCTGGTCCCGACGGTGAACCCGCAGGGCACCAAGGTGGCCGTGCAGATTCAGTCGATCTACGGCAAGGGCGCGGGCGGCATCGTGGTGCTCAGCCGGGCCGGCCAGGTGCTCGGAACTGAGCTGACCTCGGGCTCGCCCACGATCGCCTGGTCCGGGGCCGGCAATACGCTGGCGTTCGTCGGTGCCGGCGCCGCCGGGCTCGAGGTCACTGAATGGGAGGTCGGGGTGCAGAGCGTGACCAATGTGCTCGACGGCAGCGGCGGCGCCGGCGGATACCAGTGCTTCTGGTCTCCCGACGGCAAGTCGGTGCTCTGCGCGGGACCCAAGAGCACCTGGATAGTTACCCGTCCGGCGTCCCCTGACAATTCCTACGAGTTCACCGGTGACGGGCAGGTCCTGGGCTGGCTGAACGGGCGGCTTGGATGATCCGCCAGCTCATTGCCCTCGGCCGGGGGCTCGCGCACCGGGCCGGGTCAGCCGGAATGACCCTGGTGGTTGCTATCGTCGCTGCCGCCGCGGCGGCAGCCGGACCGGTCTACTACCAGGCGGCTCAGCACTCGATCCTGTCCGACACGGTGTCCACGGCCCCGGTCATCGGGCGCGGATATCAGGTCACCATGAGCGGCTCCGTGCAGGGAACCCTGACGAGCCTGAATTCCTACCTGCAGCCGGTCCTTGATCAGACTCTCGGTGCCAGGACCGTGCGGTCTCTCTTCGAGCCCCCGATCGAGTCGATCCAGGGAACGGGAGACGCGCCCCAGTTTTCGCAGACGTTCCCGATGGTCTGGCAGACCGACGCCTGCTCGCACCTGATCCTCACGGGGCAGTGCCCCACCAAGGCCTTTCAGGTGATCATCAGCAAGTCGGACGCCGCGCTGACCGGCTGGCGCATCGGCACGAAGCTCCTGGGCACGAGCTGGCCGACTCTCACCGTGACCGGCATCTACAAGCCGCTGCATCCGGCCGGCAGTTACTGGGACCTGCACTCACTCGCCTACTTCCCGCGCGAGGTGGCGGGCGCCACCCTGACCGCGCCCGGCCTGGACGCGCTATTCACCAGCTCGGCCACCATGTCCGCCATCCCGGTCAGCGAGCAGGGCCAGTCCGAGGTGGACGACACGCTGGCCACTGGCCGGGTGGGAGTCGCGGATGTCTCACGGCTGGAGAACGGCCTCAACGCCTTCGTGAACAGCGCTGCGCTGCAGGACCAGGAGATCAATGTCAGTTCGACCCTGCCCGGCACTCTGGGGGCGGTGGTGGCCGGGTGGCGGTCGGTCTCTGTTCCTGTCACCCTGACGACCGTCACCATCTTGCTGCTGTCCCTGCTGCTGCTGTTCCTGATCGTGACCGATGCGGTGGAAGCGCGCGGTACCGAGATAGCGCTGGCTAAGCTACGCGGCCACGGCCGGCTCGGCATCCTGCTCTTCGGCCTGTCCGAGCCCGCGGTAGTCCTGCTGGTAGCCCTGCCCGTGGGGGCACTGGCTGGCTGGGCGGCAGCCAGGGAGCTGGCCCGGAGCCTGCTGGCACCGGGCACGCCGGTGGCATTCCCCTGGACGGCCTGGGCCGCGGCCGCCGTGGCGGTCGCCGGCGGATTCGCGGCGCTGATCCTGGCCGCCCAGCGAGCACTGCGGCGCGGCGTCGTCGAGCAGCTGCGGCGGCCAAGCAGGCTCGCCGCCGGCCGGGGCTGGGTCGTGGACTCGATCCTGCTCACCGGATCGCTGATCGGGCTATTCGAGGTGCTGAATACGCCGCAGATCGGTTCGGCGAATCACGGCGCCCTCGAGCTGCTCGTGCCTGGCCTGCTGGGGCTGGCCGTCGCGGTCATCGCCTCCCGGCTGCTGCCGCTGGCCTGCCGTGCGCTGTACGGGGTCAGCTCCCGGCATGGCGGGCTCGCGCCGTACCTCGCGCTGCGCCATATTGCCCGCCGCGACGGCGGCGTCCGGACCACCATCGTGCTGGCCACCGCATTCTCGCTGGCGTCGTTCGCGTTCGCGGCCTGGACCGTCGGCCAGCGCAACTACGGGCAGGTGGCCGGAACCGAGACCGGCGCCCCGGCGGTGCTGTCGGTGTCGGTCCCGGCCGGCAAGAACCTGGGCCAGATTGTGGACAAGGCGGATCCTTCCGGCCGGCTGGCAACCGTCGTCGACAACTACATCGGCGTGACCGGCAGCAGCGCGGGCGAGGTCACGCTGGGAGTCGACCCGGCCAGGTTCGCCCGGATCGCGTACTGGCCCCGGCAGCTGTCCGCCAGCGCGGCGGCACAGCTCGCGGCCCGCCTGCAGCCGCCCGCGACCGCGCCGATCGTGCTGACCGGCGATGCGATGCGGGTGACCGTGGACGTGCACTCGCTGTCGATGCCCGGGGAGCAGCTGTACGCCAACCTCACCGTGGGCGCCACGCCGCTGACGTTCGGATCGCTGCCGTCCAGCGGGAAGGTGACGCTGACCCAGCCCCTGACCGGCTGTCCGTGCGTCCTGCAGAGCCTGGCGATGACGCAGCCGGGCGGGTCACTGGCCTACGGCGGCTCCACCGGCAAGCTCAGCGGCAGCATCACGATCTCCGGGATTCAGCAGAGCCAGCACGGCCAGTGGGTCCCGGTCGCGCCGCAGTCGGTGCTGGACTCCGCGACCGCATGGCGGGACGCGACCATAAGCCTGAAGTCCACGTCCGCCACGTCCCAGGTCGCGGCCGGCCCGCAGGGACTCACCTGGTCGATCAGTAACGTGCCCACCGCGCACGACCCGACCCTCGCGGCCGCGAACGTTCCCGCGGTCATGCCCGCCATCGTGGCCGCCCCGCTGCTGGGCCACGGGCAGCAGGTGTTCAACGGCGACGGTCTCGACGGATCCTCCGTGACTATGCACGTGCTGGCGGCGCTGCCGTATATCCCCGGCGCCCCGTCCAACGGCGTGATCATCGACCGGCAGTACGCCGAGCTGGAGGCTCAGCAGGACCTGAGCCTGGCCAGCCAGCAGGTCTGGCTCGGCTCGGGCGCGCTGCCCCTGATCCAGCCGAAGCTGCGGGCCGCCGGCATCAGGATCGTGTCGGAGAGCTCCATCGCGCAGGCCACCGTCCAGCTCGAGCGCCAGGGCCCCGCGCTGGCCAGCGCGCTGTTCCTTGGCGACGCGGCCGCCGCCGCGCTGCTGGCCGCCGGAGCCGCGATCCTCGGGCTCTACGTGTCGGCGCGACGGCGGCGCTATGAGTATGCGGCCATGGAGGCTGCTGGCGTCCGGCGCCGCAGCCTGCGCGCGGCGCTGCTGCTTGAGCTGGGCGTCGTTCTCGGATTCGGCACCCTGGTCGGTGCCCTGACCGGACTGATAGGCGCGCGGTACGTCCTGCGCAGCGTGCCGGAGTTCATCACCCAGCCGGCCGCGCCGAAGCTCAGCTATGTCGCCTCGGCCGGGCCGGTCGCGGCCCTGCTGGGCGCGGCGGCCCTCCTGCTCATCGTGGCCACCGTGGTGTCGAGCATTACGCTGATCAGAGGCGTCCGCGCTGACTTGCTCAGGGAGGCTGCAGCATGACCGCCGTCACCGAGAGCGAAGAGGTCGTCGAGACCGGCACCGCGATCGTGCACTGCGAGAACCTGGTCCAGATCTACGGCATGGAGGGCCAGCAGGTAACCGCGCTGCGCGGCGTGGACCTTACCGTCGCCGAAGGCGAGACGGTGGCATTGCTCGGCCCCTCCGGGGCCGGCAAGTCCACCCTGCTGTGGCTGCTCGCGGGGCTGATCCGGCCGACGGCGGGACGGGTGGAGGTCTGCGGGGTCAAGATCGCGGACCTGAAGTCCTCCGCCGCCACGAGCATGCGGCTGCGCGACGTGGGCATGGTGATGCAGAACCCCGGCCGGAACCTGCTTCCGTACGAGACCGCGCTGGGGAACCTGCTCTTTGCCCAGGCGCCCACCCGCAGGACCCATACCGTCAAGCGCCGCCGGGGCATGGCGCTGCTCGAGACCGTCGGCCTGGAGCAGAAGGCCGCCCGCCCGGCCGGGCAGCTGTCCGGCGGCGAGCAGCAGCGGCTGGCGGTCGCGGTCGCGCTCGCGAACGGCCCGCGGCTGCTGCTCGCCGATGAGCCCACGAGCCAGCTCGATCATCGCTCGGGCGCGCGGGTGACCGCGCTGCTCCAGGCCGCCAACGAGGACCTGGGCACCACCGTCATCGTGGTCACCCATGATCAGCAGGTGGGCCAGGCTTTCGGCCGCACCATTACGATCCGCGATGGCAAGGTCGGGGCGGAAGGTCATGCCGGCGAGGACTACCTGGTGGTGGCGCGGGACGGCTCGGTGCAGCTTCCGCCGGACCTGCTGGACGCCCTGCCGCCAGGCTCGCTGGCCAGGGCGATGCGGACCGAGCACGGCGTGGAGCTGCGCCGCGCCGACGTAGAGCGAGGCTGACATGCTGGAAACGCGCGGGCTTGGCTACCGTCGTGGCGGCCAGCAGATCCTCAGCGGCATCAACCTGACCGTCGAGCCGGGTCATAGCGTTGCCGTGATGGGGCCGTCCGGATCGGGCAAGACCAGCCTGCTGGCGATACTGGCCGGCCTGAACGCTCCGTCCGAGGGCACGGTGCTGATTGACGGCGAGCCGCTGACGGGATTCGCGGGTCCGTCCCGCGGAGTCGCGGTCGTCCTGCAGGGATACGGACTGGTCTCCTTGCTGACCGCGGCCGAGAACATTGAGGTCGCGCTGCGCGCGGCGGGCCGGCCGGCCAGGACCGCCAGGGAAACCGCGCTGGCGGCCCTCGACCGGCTGGGCTTGCTGCCGCACGCCGGTCAGCTCATCCATGAGCTTTCCGGCGGCCAGCAGCAGCGGACCGCCGTGGCCAGGGCGCTGGCGCTTGAGCCCAGGCTGCTGATCGCCGACGAGCCGACGGCCGAGCTCGACAAGGTGGCCAGAACCCTCGCGCTGGCCACGATGTTCGAGGTGGCCGAGAGCGGCGGCATCCTGGTGCTCGCTACCCACGATCCCGAGGTCGCCGAGAAGTGTGATCAGATCTTCGACCTGAGCACCGTGAACCTGGCCGCGGCCTGAGGCCAGGGCACGCCCGGTCAGAACAGCCGCAGCGCGCCGTCATCGGCGCCGCGCATCGTGTCGTAGTCCAGGGTGACGCAGCGGATGCCGCGGTCCTCGGCCAGCACGCGGGCCTGCGGCTTGATCTCCTGCGCGGCGAACAGGCCCTGCACCGGCGCCAGCAGCGGGTCGCGATTGAGCAGCTCCAGATACCGCGTCAGCTGCTCGACTCCGTCAATCTCGCCCCGCCGCTTGATCTCCACCGCCACACTCACCCCGGCCTGGTCACGGCACATCAGGTCGACCGGGCCGATCGCGGTCGGATACTCGCGGCGAACCAGCCGCCATCCGTCGCCGAGCACATGCAGCTGCGCGGCCAGCAGCTCCTGCAGATGCGACTCGACGCCATCCTTGACCAGGCCAGGGTCGGTGCCGAGCTCATAGGAGGAGTCACTGATGATCTCCTCGATGGTGACGGTCAGGGTCTCGCCGGACTTGCCGGTCACCACCCACTGACCGTCGGTCTCGACCAGCCGGCAGGGCGGCGACATCCAGTTCAGCGGCTTATACGAGCCGCCGTCGCTGTGGACGAGCACGGACGAGTCGGCCTTGACGATCAGGAGCCGCGTGGCCAGCGCCAGGTGGGCGCTGAGCCGGCCCGCGTAGGCCACGCTGCAGCGGGCAATTACCAGTCGCACGGCGCCACTCTACCGACGCACTGGCCGCGAGCCGACGGATTGGACCCGCGGCCGGCGGGCCGCGGGTCCGATCCGCTCGCTGGCGGGCTGGCTACGCGTTCTGCAGGGCCGGGACATCGCCCGGCAGGCGCGATGCCCGGATGCCCAGGGAGGCCGTGCGCACCAGCACCATCGCGATGGCCATGAAGATCAGCCCGTCCACGATGGCCGCCTCGGTGACCTTGTTCGCGATGCTCCAGCTGACAATCTGAGCCGTGAACCAGTGCGCGGAACCGTAGGAGAAAGCCGCCCGCGCTCCGATCACCACCGTCCAGAGCAGCGCGTAGGGCGCTCCGGCCCGGCTGACCGGCGCGCCGGTCTGCGGGCTCCGGTAGACGTGCAGCAGACCGGCGGCGGCCAGGCCGCAGAGCAGTCCGGCCAGGACCCCGGCAATCTCGACCACCAGGCCCGTCCCCGACGTGACTGGCCGCTGGATGAACACCGGCACAACGGCCACCACGATGACCGCGCGCAGTATCCGGGTCCGGCCGATCTTCCTAGCGGGGCCGAGGTCGGTGGCAAGGACGCTGGCGAGCACCACGCCGTTGACGATCATTGCCTCGGTGAGTTCGGAAACCATCACGTGCTCCTTAGCCGCGAGTGCCTTGCTGACGAACTCCACAATGGCCGTCCGGCGCCGCCACCGGATCGGAGCATGGTCCGGTCTCCGGCATGAGCCAGGGCGCGCCTCCTGGTACCAGGCGGTACCAGGACGCGCGGCCGCGGTCAGCCCGCGGGCTGACGTCGGCAGCCCGCACCGGGCGGTAGCGTCAGGTCAGCAGGAAGCGGCAAACCACGCGAAACCCCGCCCGCGGGCGGGCAATTGCGCACCTTTACGAGGGATACTGAGGCAATGCTGAGCACGGTCAACTGGCTATCCCGCCTGCTCGGCTTCGCGTGGCTCGGCATCGTGACCTTCGTCCTGGTGCCGCCAGCGGGACGGGCCGCCCTCGTGGCCCAGGTCGTCTGCTACTGCCTGCTGGCCGCCGGGCTCGGTGCGTGGATACTGCTGGACCGGCAGCCCGATCGCAGGCACCGGAGTCGCTGGCTGCCGATTGTCCTCGGCGTGATCGCGGTCGTATCCGGGCTCGCGTCGGTTACTGGCGACGGCGGTACTGCCCTGCTGGCCTTCGCGGCCGTAGCGGCGGTGGTGGCGGGCGGGGACATGAGGCTGGGGCCGAGCCTGGCGGTCACTGCGAGCGGCATGCTGGCCATCGAGGTGTGCGGCCTGATCGCGGGCCGGAACTGGCAGATCCTGGTCGGCTTCCCCGCGGTCGTGCTCGGCGGCCTGATCGTCGGGCGCAACCGTGGTGCCTACCGGATTCAGGCCGAGCAGGCCGCGGCCCTGCTCGCGCAGCACGAGCGACTGCAGGCCGAGCTGCTGCGGGCCGATCTGCTGGACGAGCGCGCCCGCATCGCGCGGGAGATCCACGATGTGCTCGCGCACTCGCTCGGCGCGCTGAGCATCCAGATCCAGGCGGCCCGCGCCGTGCTGGCCGACCACGGCGACATCGGCAAGGCCGGGGAGATACTGACCGCGGCCCAGCGGATGGCGGCCGAGGGCCTGGTCGATACGCGCCGCGCGGTGCACGCACTGCGGTCCGATACGCTGCCGCTCGATGAGGAGCTCGCCAGGGCCAGCGATTCTTACGCGCAGCGCTACCAGGTCGACGCGACCTTCGGCACCGGCGGTGAGCCCGCTCCGCTGCCTCCCGATGCGACGATCGCGCTGCTGCGCGTCGCGCAGGAGTCCCTGGTGAACGCGGCTAAGCATGCGGGGGGACAAGCCGTGACCGTGCGTCTCGATTACGGCGACGAGGACGTCCGGCTGACCGTGCGCAACGCGCTGGATCCCGGCTCGGCCGCCGCGGCGCCGCCGGCCACTGCGGGTGTCAACGGCGGCTACGGGCTGACGGGCATGCGGGAGCGGCTCAGGCTGCTGGACGGGACACTGGAGGCCGGGTGCCGGGGCGATGACTGGATCGTCACCGCGCGAGTGCCGCGGCCGCGGCCGGCGTCGTCATGACTGCTCCGGCTGATCGTCCGCTGCGTATCGTCATCGCCGACGATCAGGCCAGCGTCCGCGAGGGACTCGTGCTGCTGCTTGGCGGGCTCCCCGATATCGAGGTCGTCGGCGCCGCGGCGGACGGGGAGCAGGCGCTGCTGCTGGTAGCCGAGCACCGGCCGGACGCGATCCTGCTGGATCTGCACATGCCCGTCCTGGACGGAGCCGGCGCGACCCGCAGGCTGGCCGCCGAGCATCCCGAGGTCGCGGTCGTCGTGCTCACTACCTTCGCCGATGACGCATCCGTCACCGAGGCGGTACAGGCTGGTGCCCGCAGCTATCTCACCAAGGATGCGGACCGTACCCACATCGCGCAGGCGCTGCACGCGGCTGCCAGCGGGCTGACGGTCTTCGACCCGCGCGCGCACGCGACGCTGCTGGCGGCCATGGCGGCCCGGCCCGAGCCCGGCCAGGCCGGGACGGCGCAGGCGCCCGCGCCGGACGGCCTGACGCAGCGTGAGGTCGAGATCCTCGCCCTGATCGCCCGCGGCCTGACTAACCCGGAGATCGCCGCTCAGCTGTACCTGAGCAACCACACCATCAAGACGCACATCAGCCGGATCTTCGCCAAGACCGGATCCAGGGACCGGGCCGCCGCCATCGGCTACGCGCACCAGCACCACATCGGCTGATGCACAGGCCGCCGCTATCCTGACGGCGATGACCGGTCCGCCCGCACGCCTGCTGAGTCGGCTCGGCCTCCGGCCAGCCAGCGTGGTCGCGATGAAGGATGTCCCGCTGGAGAACTCCAGCTGGCTGGCGCAGACACGGAGCGGGGAGCGGTGCGCGCTGCGGCGGTATCACGCCGGGGCAACCGCGGCCGACCTCCAGTACGAGCACGCCGTACTGCGCTACCTGGCGGGCACCGGATGGGCGGTGCCGGATCCGGTCAGTGAGCTCATCGCCGATGGCGACCGGTTCTACTGCCTGACGAGATACGTGCCCGGACATGCGGTCGGGCCCGAGACTGCCCGGCAGAGCGAGCGGCGCGGCGGCGACCTGGCCCGGCTGCATCTCGCCTTGCGCGGCCTGGGCGAGCGGCTGGGGCAGCGGCCCGGCTTCCGCCCGCAGCACGCTGCCGTGACCGCGCACGCCGATATCGACTGGGAGGCGTGCGCTCGGGGCCTGACCGAGGTCAGCCCGGCGCACGGCGCGCGCCTGCGGGCGGCGGCGGATCGGGTGCGGACAGACCTGGCCGCCGTCGGAGCCGCGGAGCTGCCGCTGATGGTCGTGCACGGAGACTTCGCCGAGTGGAACGTCCATTACGCCCGCGGCCGTCTCGCGGGTGTCATCGACTTCGGCCTCACCCACCTGGACTCCCGGCCGTATGAGCTCGCCATCGCGCGGACCTGGCGCGCGCCGGAGGCGGCCGCCGCCTACCGGGCGGTGGTGGCCCGCCATGGCTGGGCGCTCAGCGAGCTAGAGGAAGCGGCGATCGGGCCGGTCTATCGCGCCTTCCGCGTCAGCATGGCCGCCGATCAGGTGCGGGACGGGCTGAGGGCGGGCCAGTTCGACCTGCCCATGATCGAGCGCCAGATTGCCAGGGCCGAGACGCCGGCCGCCTGACCGTCGGCGGCACCTCCGGCCGGGCCACGGCTATTCGCTGTGCAGGTTCGGGAACGCGTCCACGCCCAGATCGCTGAGGAGCTCCAGCGCCCTGGCCCGGCTCACGTTCTCGTCGGCCGTCAGCTGCGCGCTGCCCCGGCCCCGGTCCTCGGCCAGGGCGAGGCAGGCGTGGAAGGCGGCGTGGCCGAGGCCGCGCAATGCTGATCCCGGCGCCGGGACGATGCCGGCGTAGGGCGGCACCGGGCGCGGCGTGACGACGGGCCAGTCGGCCGGGTCCCGCGGGCTGTCCAGGCTGAGCACCGGCGCGATGTCCGCCGCCACCGCGTCGCGTCCGGTCAGCGGCGGGCCGACCGGCCACCGCTCGCGCAGGGTGCGGATTACCGAGGTATTCCTGTACTCGTCGGTCACTACGGTCTGCTCCGGGATCCAGGCCGAGATCGCGATTGCGGGGACCCGGGGCCCGGAGCGGTCGAAGCCGAAGTTGCACTGCCGGAAGGCGGCCGACGGGTCCGGGGCCGGCACGAGCGGCGGCGGGACGTGATCGTAGGTACCGCCGTGCTCGTCGAAGGTCACCATGAGCAGCGTATTCCAGGCGTTCGAGCCGGCCTGCGACGCCGACGACCTGACCGCGTCATAGATCGTCGCCAGCAGCGCCTCCCCGCCAAGCAGCGACGACGGCGGATCGATGGGCGCGTCGGGGAAGAGGGCGTCGAAGGCGGGATGCATGTCGTTGTGGCCGAAAAGCAGGTTGGGCTCGATGAACGAGTAGGCCGGCAGGTTCCCGTCGGCCGCGTCCTGCAGGAACTGGTCGGTCGTGAAGAACCTGGTCGCGAAGTGCGGTGCGAGCCGCCGCGCGTGGATGATGCCGGTCAGCGAGATGTGGCTGCCCGGATCGCAGTACACCCGCCAGCTCAGACCCTGCGCCTCTAGCCGCTCGAAGATCGTCTCGGCGGTGTTGTGCAGCGGGAACGCGCCGATAGGGGTGAGATTGTCGACATAACCCGAGGAGCTGCCCGCATGGAAGAACGACCGGTTCGCGAAGGTCTGCGATGGCACCTCGCAGTACCAGTGGTCAAAGGTGGCGAAGCCGCGCGCTAGCCCGGACACGACCGGCACCTGCTCGGGCGTGAAGCCAGTCATGATCTGGGCGAATTCGTCGTAGGCCGGCGGCCGGCCCATCTCGGCGGCGAACGAGCTGATGTAGTCGGTGACGAATCCGTCCATCGTCGGCGGCTGCCGCGGGTCGGCGGGCGCGTTATACGGGGGAGCCATCTTCTCCGCGAGCACAGCGCGATTGGAGGCCGGGTCGATAATCCCGAACAGCTGGGTATTGACGTGCTGGTACTCCTCGCCGGGATCAGGGCTCGGCGCGTTCATGCTGGCCGCCACGCCGTAGGGCACGACGGTCGGCTCGCCGGGCACTCTGGCCCAGTCCGGGACCGGGTTCGACAGATCCAGGCCCGTCACGCCGGCAAAGGCACGCACTTCGCCTGGCTGGTACAGGCGGCCAAGCAGGTTGTCGAACGACCGGTTCTCGAACATGATGACCACGACGTGATCGAGCGCACTGCTGCGGTCAGGACGCGGCATCGGCGTTCCCTCCTGTTAGGCAATGGTCTGCGCGTCACCCAGTATCCCGCCGCGGGGCCCTGGTAACAGGCCGTCCCGAAGGCGAGCCGTGCCCGCGACATCGGTAATGTCGCGGCCATGGAGATTCGCGAGGTGGCCGTCGTGGGCCTGGGCACGATGGGTGCCGGGATAGCCGAGGTGTTTGCCAGATCCGGGATCGGCGTCGTGGCGATTGAGGTGGACCAGGACGCGCTGACCCGCGGCCTCGGGATTCTGGACGCCTCGCTGGCCAGGGCGGTCAGCCGGGGCAGGCTGAGCCAGGCCGAGCAGGACGAGATCCGCGGCCGGATCCGTCCGGCACCCGGCTTCAGCGCGGCCGCCGGCGTCGACCTCGCGATCGAAGTCGTGCCCGAGCGGATCGAGATCAAGCGGCAGATATTCGCTGAGCTGGACCGGGTCTGCAGCCCGGACGCGATCCTGGCCACCAACACCTCGTCGCTGTCAGTGACGTCGGTCGCGGCGGCGAGCCAGCATCCCCACCGCGTCGTCGGCATGCACTTCTTCAACCCGGCCCCGGTGATGCGCCTGGTCGAGGTGGTCTCGACCGTGCTCACGGCCGACGGCCTGGCGGCCGCGGTGGCCGACCTGGCCCGGCGGCTGGGCAAGACGCCCGTGCAGGTCGGCGACCGGGCTGGTTTCGTGGCGAATGCCCTGCTGCTCCCGTACCTCAATCACGCCGTCACGCTGCTGGAGACCGGCTACGCGACCAGGGACGACATCGACGCGGCGGCCACGGCCGGGATCGGGCTGCCGATGGGCCCGCTCGCGCTGCTTGACCTCATCGGCCTGGACACCTCGCTGTCGATCCTGGAGGTGCTGCACGGGGAGTTCGGCGGCTCGCGGTACGTGCCGGCGCCGCTGCTGCGGCGGCTGGTCGCGGCCGGCCGTACCGGCCGCAAGTCGGGCCAGGGGATTTATCAGTACCCGGCGGCCGATACTCCTCAGGATGGGAACGCGCTCGCCGAGCCGGGGCCGTCGACCGTCACGCTGATCGGCCCGGGCGGAGCGCAGGAAGCCGAGCTGGCCAGCGCCGCCGCGGCGGCCGGCGTGAACATCACCAGGAACCCGGCGCACCCCAGCGACCTCGTCGTGATCGCCGCCACGCCCGATCAGCGAGTGCTGCCGGCCGCGATCGAGACCGGCCGGGCCGCCGACGCGGTCGGCCTGCATGTCGCCGCGCCTGGCCTGGCCGAGATCGTGACCACCAGGGCGTCAAGCGCGGCCTCGGTCGCGACGGCGGGGGCGCTCGCGGCCGGGCTCGGCCTGCGGGCCGTGGGCGCGCCGGACCGGCCGGGATTCCTGGTCGGGGCGCTACTGTACCCGCACCTGGCCGACGCGATCCGGATGGTGCAGGACGGGTACGCCGCCGCGGCGGATGTGGACACGGCCATGATGCTGGGCTGCGGGTACCCGCAGGGCCCGTTCCAGCTGCTGGACAAGGCCGGGGCGCAGGCAGTGCTTGACGGGCTGCGGGCGATGCACGCTGCCTATGGCGATCCTGCCTTTGCCCCGCCGCCGCTGCTGGCCGAGCAGGTCACGGTCGCCGCCGGCCTCCCTGGCTGAGGCTAGTGAGCCCGCGCCGGGCGCAGCGGCGCCCTCCCGACGAGCCGAGTAAGCCGCGGCGTGCGCCCAGGCGCAAGCCGGGGGCCGCCGATGCGGGCGATGACGAGGATTCCGCCGTCCGGCTGGGTCCGCCGCAGACGCAGGAGTGGCCAGACGGTGACTGGATCGTGCGCCGCGTACCTGGCGCGGCCGCCACCAAGACCTACCGCTGCCCTGGCTGCAATCAGGAGCTCCGGCCCGGCACCGCGCACGTGGTGGTGTGGCCGGCCGATGCGGCCGGGGCCGAGGGGCGCCGCCACTGGCACAATGCCTGCTGGCAGCGTCGTCCGCGACGACCAGGGTCATGGACCCAGAGCCTTCCCTGAGGAGCCGATGCCCGAGATATCCGCCGGCAGCGTGCTGCCGGCCCGCCGCGAGCCGATCACCTTCCTGACCGCCGACGGGCTGACCCTGGTCGGCGAACTGGCGCTGCCCGCGACCCGGCCACCCGTCGCGACCCTGATCTGCCTGCATCCGCTGCCGACGCAGGGCGGCATGATGGACAGCCACGTGCTGCGCAAGGCCTCGTACCGGCTGCCGGCGCTGGCCGACCTCGCGGTACTGAGATTCAACACCCGCGGTACCAGTTCGGAGCGCGGCCGGAGCGAGGGCGAGTTCGGCGCTGGCCAGGCCGAGCGGCACGACGTCGCGGCCGCGATCGGCTATTGCGCCGACCGCGACCTGCCGCGGCTGTGGCTGGTGGGCTGGTCGTTCGGCACGGAGCTGGCGCTGCAATGGGGGCTGGACCCTGATGTGTCGGGTGCCATCCTGCTGTCGCCGCCGCTCCGGCGGGCCGGCGATGCCGATCTTGACGCCTGGGCGCAGGCAGGGACGCCGCTGCTCGCGATCGTGCCCGAGCACGATGATTACCTCCAGCCGCCGGAGGCCAGGGAGCGATTCAGCCGAGTGCCGCAGGCTGAGGTGATCGGCGTGCCGGGGGCCAAGCACCTGTGGGTGGGGGAGCGATACGTCCGCATCGTGCTGAATGAGATTGTGCGGCATGTGAATCCGGCGGCCTGGCCGCTGCCAACTGAGTGGGAGGACTGACGTGGGACTGTTTGACCTGAGCGGCAGGAAGGCATTCGTGACCGGCGCCTCGCGTGGCATCGGCCGCGCGATCGCGGTCGCTTTCGCCGAGGCGGGCGCCGATGTGGCGCTGGTCGCGCGCGGCGCCGACGGCCTCGCCGAGACCGCCGCGGCGGTCCAGGCCACCGGCCGCGACGCATTCGTCATCCCGGCCGACGTGACCAGCTACGACGCGGTCGCGGACTCGGTGGCGGCCGCCATCGATCAGCTCGGATACATCGACATCGTGGTGAACAACGCGGGCGGGTCGAACTTCATGGTGCCGTTCCGCGATATCCGGCTGTCGGGCTGGGACAAGCTGATCCAGCTCAACCTGAGCTCCGCGGTTTACGTCTGCCACGCCGTCGCCGGTCATCTGCTGGATCGCGGCAAGGGCGCGGTCATCAACGTAGCGTCGGTAGCAGGCGTCGCGGCCTCGCCGACGATGACGCCGTACGGCGCGGCGAAGGCCGGCCTGATCTCGCTGACGAAGTCGCTGGCGGTCGAATGGGCGGCCGGCGGGGTCCGGGTCAATGCGCTCTGTCCCGGCTGGACCGCGACCGAGCTGAACCGGACGCTGTGGGAGGACCCGATTGTCGGCCCGGCCACCGTCGCGACGACGCCGATGGGCCGGTGGGCCTCGGCGGAGGAGATGGCCGGCCCCGCGCTGTTCCTGGCCAGCGACGCCGCGTCCTACCTCACCGGTCAGGCCCTGGTGGTCGATGGCGGCCAGACGGCCGGCGCCTGAGCTAGCTCGGTAATTCGGCCGGCACCGACGAGTCGGAAGCCGAGGATAGTGCCATGCCCCTGCAGAACAGAGTCACGCCCGCCGGCGAGATCGTCGCTGAGCCCGCCCGCGGCCTGATGATGGGCAACCGGGGCTGCCTGCACGGACTCGGGCGCGAGCTCGGCGTCAGCCGCTGGCGGTCCCGGCTGTGGATCTGCTGCGTACTGGACTGGAAAGACGTCCGGCGGGACCCGATGCCGCCCGGCCGGTGGACCGCGCTGTTCTTCCTGGACGAGGCGACCGCGCTGGCGGCCGGCCATCGGCCGTGCGGCTACTGCCGCCGGGCCGACTATCTCGACTTCGCCAGGGCGTGGCAGGCAGCGCGGTTCCTGCCCGTCCGGCCGCGGGCCGTCGAGATGGACGCGGTCCTGCACCCGGAGCGGGTCGACCGGTCGAGGCGGAAGCGGACGCACGTCCGTCCGTCCGGCGAACTGCCGGACGGTGTGATGATTCGCCACGGCCGCGCGGCCGCGCTGCTCGTCGGCGGCACGGCACGGGAGTGGTCGTTCGCCGGATACAGCGACCGGGCCGTCTGCCTGCCGGAAGACGAGCCGGTGGAAGTGCTGACTCCGCCGTCGATGGTGGCGGCCATCACGGCCGGCTACAAGCCGATGGTGCATCCCAGCGCGCTGGCGGCCGGGCCGGGCGCACGGCCGTCAGCAGTGCGGATGCAGCCGCCGAGATCCGGGCGGCTCAGCGTGAGCTGAGGAGCCAGTCCCCGGTCAGCGGAGTATCAGGCGGTCCGGTTCCCGCCAGTTGTGCAGGGCCTCGATCAGCGGACCCGGATTCTTCCCTGATCTGCGAGAGCTGCGGCCACCGCTGGAGAGGATCCCGGTACAGGGAACGTCTGACTGCAGCGCGCGCAGCAGGACAGGCCGGACGTCTTTGACGTTTCCGTCAGCAGCCACCGGCCACGGGCGGTGGTCCAGGCGAACAGCTCATCGTCGGTCATAGCCCGCAGCTCTCCGCGCTCGGTAATGGCAACGACCTCGTGCCCGAGGTCGCGCAAGGCGGCGGCGATCGCCGGCGAGAACATCTCGTCCAGCACCAGTCCGGTGCGGGTGCGGGTCATGCGATGAGCCGTCGCTGGACTCGCCAGGCTTCCTCCGCGCGCGCCGAGTCAGCCTCGGCGGCAGCGTCGAGCGCGGCCGGGCCGCGTTCGAGCTACGAGCGACTACCGCAGGACGCGCTGATGCGGAAGGCCCTCCCCGCTCTGAGCGGGAAGGGCCTTCCGGATCCGTCTATCAGGCCGGCGCGGACCTACTCAGTCCACCACTCGTCCTCGCCCTCCTTGCCGTTGCCGGGCTGCTTGGCGCCGCCGTTGGCGGGCGCCGAGTGCCTGGCCGCGGTGGCGGCGGGCTCGGGAGCGGAAGGCGCCGGCGGGCCGGCGGTGACTGCCTTGGCGGCCGGAGCGGCAACTGCCTGCTGCTGCGGCGGGCTGGTCTTGAGCACATCGGCCAGACCGGGCATCTGGGCACCGAGCAGCTGGCTGATCTGCGCGAGGTGAGCGCCAACGCTCTCCTTCTGCTTGTTCAGCTCGTCCACCTGGCGCTGGGCCTGGCTGCGGATCCGGTCCGACTCGGACTTGGTGTCGGCCAGCAGCTGGTCCGCCTGCGCCTTGGCCTGCGCGACAATGCCGTCCGCGTTCTTCTTGGCGTTGCTGACGAGCTGCTGCGCGTGCTGGTCGGCCTCGCGCCTGGTCGACTCGGCCTGGATGCTGGCCTTGCTGGCCCGCTCCTCGGCGGTGGCAGCGCGCTGCTCGGCCTCGGAGACCATCTTCTGGGTCGCGGCCTGCGCCCCGGCCAGCCGCTCGGCCTCCTGGCGCTCGGCCTCCTCACGCCGGGCAGCGAGCTGGATCTCGAACTCGGCCTCGGCCTGAGCTCGCTGAGCCTCGCTGTCCTCGAAAGCACGCTGGGCCTGGCTGCGCATCTCGTCAGCCTGGCGCTTGGAAGTGGTCAGGATCTCGTCCCGGTCACGCTTGGACGACGCCCGCATCTGCGCGACCTCGCGCTCGGCGGTGGTCCGCATCTTGGCGACCTCGCGCTCGTTCCCGGCCCGCTTCTCCGCCACCTCGTGGTCGGCGGCCGCGCGCAGCTTGGCGACCTCGCGGTCGGTCGTCGACTTGAGCTCGTCAGCCTCGCGCCCGGCCTTCGTCCTGATGGCCTCGGCCTCGCGCTCGGCGGTGGAGCGCTGGTCGTCGGTCTCACGCTTGGCGACGGCACGAAGCTCGGCGGCCTCGTTCTCGGCCGAGGCCCTGGCCTCGGCTGCGGCAACCTTGGCGGCTGCGCTCAGCTCGTTGGCGGCGGTCCTGGCTTCCTGCACAATCTCGGTGGCCTGCTCCTCGGCCAGCCGCAGCAGCTGCTCAATCCGCGAGCCAAGGCCGGAGTAGGTTGGCCGCTCCTGCTCTTGCAGCTGGCGATGAGCGTCAGCCAGCTCGCGCTGCAGGGCCTGAGCGGTCTCCTGGTGCTTGCGCACCTCACTGTCAAGCTTCTCCAGATGGGACGTGACCTGCTGTGGGTCGAAGCCCCGCATGACCCTGGAGAAGTCGGGTACGTCGACGAAGAAATTGCTTAGCTGAGCATCGATGTCGGGCTGCATGTGGCCTAATCCTGTGTAGACGGGAGGTTCGCACACCGGTCCGAGAGTCAGCGGAAACCCGTCCGGCCGGACCTGGCAACGCCGCAGCAGCTGCCATCTGCCCCGCCGGCGCGCAATTGCGCTCGCCCGGTGCCTGGCAGCGTACTCTCCCCGGTGGCCGTAGGCGGCACGTTCGCGGTCGCTAGTGTCGGAGATACCGTTTTTTATGCATATGTGACATACGTCGTGACGACCTGGATCGCTCTGCGCGCCTGGTATCTAGGTCTAAATCCTGCTTCGCCGGCCGAGGTCGCCCAGTGCCGGGGGACCGTGCTCAGTGCGCCGCCTGCACGAGCTCGGTCAGCACGCCGCCCATGTCCGCGGGGTGCAGAAAGGCGATGGCAGCACCCATCGAGCCGTGCCGGGGCCGCTCGTCGATCAGCCGCACTCCGGCCGCTCCGATCGCCTCCAGCGCAGCTGTGATGTTCACCACCCCGTAGCCGACATGGTGCACGCCCTCGCCGCGGCGCTCCAGGAACCGGCCCACCGGGGTGTCCGGTCCCGTGGGCTGCAGGAGCTGGACGTACGAAGCCCCGGCCTCGCCCTCTGCGACCTGCAGCATTGCCTCCCGGACGCCCTGGGCCTCGTTGACCTCGACACTCGCCACGGTCAGCCCGAACGCCGACTCGTAAAACGCGATCTTCGCCTCTAGGTCCCGGCAGGCGATGCCTACGTGATCAATCCGAGTCAGCACGGCTTCTGCCCTTTCGGTGGTCTGTTTCCTGGCCTGTATCGTTCCAGGTATGCGAGAAGCGGTAATCGTGGGCGGGGCAAGAACGCCGATCGGGCGGCTACTCGGCTCGCTGAGCGGGCTCAGCGGCGCGGAGCTCGGCGGCATCGCCATCAGGGCCGCGCTGGAGCGGGCCGGCATCGCCGGCGACCAGGTCGGCTACGTGATCATGGGCCAGGTGCTGCAGGCAGGCGAGGGGCAGATCCCGCCCCGGCAGGCCGCGGTGCAGGCCGGGATCCCGATGACAGTGCCGGCCCTGGGCATCAACAAGGTCTGCCTGTCGGGCCTTGACGCCATTGCGCTGGCCGCGCAGCTCATCCGGGCGGGGGAGTTCGACGTCATCGTGGCCGGCGGAATGGAGTCCATGTCGCGGGCACCCCATCTGCTGCCCGGCTCGCGCCGCGGCTTCAAGTACGGCGACACTCAGCTCATCGACTCGATGGCGCACGATGGCCTGACGGACGCCTTTGACCAGGTCTCCATGGGCGAGTCGACCGAGCGCCACAACGGCAAGCTCGGCATCTCCCGGCAGGAGCAGGACGAGTTCGCGGCCCGCTCCCATCAGCTGGCGGCGGCCGCGATCAAGAACGGCGTGCTGGCGCAGGAGATCACGCCAGTCAGCATCCCGCAGCGACGCGGCGAGCCGCTGATCGTGGACACCGACGAGGGCGTCCGGGCGGACACCACCGCGGAGTCCCTGGCGGCGCTGCGGCCCGCGTTCGCCAAGGACGGGACCATCACCGCCGGGTCCGCGTCCCAGATCAGCGATGGCGCATGCGCGGTCGTGGTCATGTCGGCCGAGGCCGCAGCCGCTGCCGGTGTCACCGTCCTGGCCGAAGTGGGTGCGCATGGCGTCGTCGCAGGCCCCGACAACTCACTCCAGTCACAGCCCGCGAACGCGATTCAGGCCGCCCTCGCCAAGGCCGGCCTGACCGCCGCGGACCTCGACCTGGTCGAGATCAACGAGGCGTTCGCGGCGGTGGCAATCCAGTCCATGCGCGATCTTGGCCTCGATTCCGGCAAGGTCAACGTCAATGGCGGCGCGATCGCGATCGGGCACCCGCTGGGCGCGTCCGGTGCCAGGATCGCGCTGCACCTGATCTATGAGCTCGGCCGCCGCGGCGGCGGCCTTGGCGCGGCTGCCCTGTGCGGTGGCGGCGGCCAGGGTGACGCCCTGCTGCTGCGGGTACCCGCGCGCGCCAGCGCCTGAGGCAGCCAGTGCCTGCGCCTGACCCCGCCGGCCGTCGCGGCCTGGCTGACCGCCGCGGCCTGGCTGACCCGGAGGGACTGGTCGCGGCGGCCAGGGCCGGGGATCCGCGGGCCCTGGGCAGGCTCGTCTCCCTGGTCGAGAACGCCGCGCCTGAGCTGCGCCGGGTGATGAAGGTCATCGCGCCGCTCACTGGCCGGGCCCGGGTCCTCGGCCTGACCGGGTCACCCGGCGTCGGCAAGTCCACCGTGACCGGCGCGCTCGTGCGCCATCTCCGGGCGGCGGGGCTGCGCGTCGGCGTGCTCGCGGTGGATCCGTCCTCGCCCTTCAGCGGCGGCGCGCTCCTTGGCGACCGGATCCGGATGCAGGACCATGCCACTGACGATCAGGTCTACATCCGGTCCATGGCCAGCCGCGGGCACCTGGGCGGACTGGCGCGGGCAACGCCGCAGGCGCTCCGGGTCCTGGACGCGGCCGGCTTCGACGTCGTGATGATCGAGACCGTGGGAGTCGGGCAGGCCGAAGTCGAGATCGCATCGCTCGCGGACACCGCCCTGGTGGTAGTGGCACCGGGCCTGGGCGACTCCATCCAGGCCGCCAAGGCCGGCATCCTGGAGATCGCCGACCTGTTCGTGGTCAACAAGAGCGACCGGCCAGGCGCCCAGGAAGTGGTCAGGGACCTGCGGATGATGCTGGCCATGGGGAGCTACGGCGACGATCGCTGGAAGCCGCCGATCGTCAGCACGACCGCCGCGACCGGCGACGGCATCGGCGAGCTGGTCGAGTCGATAGACGCGCACGGCGCGTGGCTGTCAGCCTCTGGCCAGCTGACCGAGCGCCGCCGCAGCCGGGCCCGCGCGGAGATCTCGGCAATCGCCATGGCCGCGCTGCAGCAGCGGAGCGGCGGCATGGCCGGCGAGACCAGGCTGGACGAGCTGGCCAGCCGGGTGGCGGGCGGCGACCTCGACCCGTTCGCCGCCGCGGACGAGCTGATCTCCGGCTAGCTCCCGGCCGGACGCGAGCTAGCCGCAGCCTGCGAGTCCCCGGCAGTTGCGCCAGCTGCGGTGGCGCCGGAGATCGTGGCACCAGAGGTGGTCGCGCCGGGAGCAGCGTCGGCCGGGGAAGCGGCGCCGGAGGCAGCGTCGGCCGGGGAAGCGTCGCCGGAGGCAGCGTCGGCCGAGGAAGCGTCGTCTGAGGCAGTGTCGGGCGAGGCACTGCCGGCCGGGGAAGCAGCGCCGGAAGTGGTGGCGCCAGCGGTCGCGGCGAGCCGGCCGCGCTCCGCGGCCTCAGCCGCCGCCTCCAGCACCGATGCCTCCCGCAGGCGCGCGTCGTAGGCCTGCTTGCCGCCGCGGATGCAGAACAGCCGCTTCGTGACAGCCAGGTACACCACCAGCGCGACGTTGACGGCGAGCAGCACCAGGGTCGTCGCGGTGATCCTCCGGCTGAGATCGTAGATCTCCAGCGGCAGGCCCAGTGAAGTCGCGATCATGGCGAAGTACTCGCCCCAGCGCCTGGCCTGCCACAGGCCGACAGCCTCGACGATCTCGATCGCGGCGTAGAGCGCCGCCCCGATCGCGAGCAGGGTCAGCGTGTGACTGCTGAGGGTCAGGGCATCCCTGAGCAGCCCGACCAGCTTGGAGTTGTCGATGTTGTAGCCGAGCTGCCTGAAGGTGCCCCTGAAGAGGGGCAGATCGCGGTCGAAGGCCCGCTCGATGGAGTTCTGCGAGTCCCGGAAGTACCACAGCGCGTAGCTGGCGGTACCGAAGATGACGGCTCGCAGGGCGCGCTCGACCGCGAAGACGCGCAGGATGAAATGGCTGCGAATCTGGCTGCCGCGGGCTACAGCGGGCGCCTCAGCGGCAGGCCCGCGGCCGTCCGGCGGGCCAGGCACGAAGGTGGCGCAGCGCAGGCACTGCCACGCTTCGCCCGCCGCCAGCGTCGCGGACATCTGCGCGGCGAGCTCGGGCTCGTCGGGCGCATACGTGACGTGGCCGTTCCGCCCGCAGCTGCGCAAGCTCCAGTCCATGCATTGCAGCCTAACGGCAGTGCCGATTACGAAAGCCTGACGATCTCCTCGTATCGGTCAGAGCCCATGAGCACGCCGTCCGCGAGCACCATGACGTCATCGCAGGCCAGCGTCAGCATGCTGGCGTCGGTTCCGGTGACCAGGATGCCGGCATCCCGGCTGAGATCACCGATCGCATCGGCTAACACGGCCGCGTCCCTGGTGAGCAGGCCGTCCAGCAGGCCATCAAGCAGCAGCAGCTCGGGCTGGTGCACCGCCGCGGCGGCCAGCCGGGCCCGGCGGGCGACCGACTCTGGCGCCAGCCGGACCGGGACCTCGGCCCACGGGCTCAGCGCCAGCCGGTCGATGATGGAGGCGGCCAGCACGTGCCGGTCGCCGCCGCCGGGCCCGGCCAGCCTGGCCGCGTGCTCGACCAGCCCGCGGACGCGTAATCCCGGCAGCGGCCTGGCCTGCCGGCGTGCGACCCCGACCCGGCTGCGTACCGCGGCCCGCCCGCGCGCCGTGGTCATGTCCTCGCCGAGCACGCGCAGCTCGCCGTAGGCGGGCTTCAGCGCGCCGGCCAGCGCGTCGACAAGGGCGGAGGCCTGACCAGGCGCGGCGATCAGGACGCCGAGCGCGGACTTGCCCGGCATCGGGGGACCGACCCGGAAGCTGGCCGCCCGCACGGCCCAGTGCATGCCGCGGCGCACGCCGATCCCGGCAGCGAGCACAGGATCTGCGGCCACGACTGCATGGGCCGACCGCATGGACTTCCCCCGGATTGCCTCAACAGGTGTTCCCCAGCAGGCAATGTAACTGTCTGTAATTGACCATGTCCATGTACGCGCCGGCTGGCCCGATTCGTATTGCACGACCCGTGACGCAAGGCGGGACAGCTCCGCTGCCAGTACCGCGATAGCTTGTGGATGTGCCCAAGCCGCTGGATTTGCCCTTCGACCCGATCGCGCGGGCGGCGCAGACCTGGGAGAGCCGTTTTGGCGACTCCAAGGCGATGGCGGCGGTGACGACGATCATGCGGGTCCAGCAGATCCTGCTCGCCGAGCTAGACGGGCTGCTGCGGCCGCACGGCCTGAATTTCGCCCGGTACGAGGCGCTGGTGCTGCTGAGCTTCAGCCGCGACGGTGCCCTGCCGATGAGCATCATCGGCCAGCGGCTGATGGTGCACCCGACCAGCGTCACCAATACGATCGACCGGCTGGAGCGCCAGGCGCTGGTCATACGGCGGCCGAACCCCAGGGATGGCCGCGGCACCCTGGCCGAGATCACCCCGGCGGGCCGCGACGTCATGCAGCGCTCGACCGCCGACCTGATGAAGGCCGAGTTCGGCCTGGCCGGCTACGGCGACGCTCAGCTCGATGCCCTCTTCAGCATGCTGCGCGGCCTGCGGGTGGCGGCAGGCGACTTCACTGACCAGTGATCGGCGATGCGGTCCACGTCTGACCGCCGTCACTGGTCACGAAGATCTCGCCGGCGCCGGAGTCAGCCGGGATCGCCACGGCCTGCGTGCTGTTGGTCAGGCCGACGTAGCTGAAGCCCCCGGCCGGCGATCCGGTGACCGACGCCTGGCGCCAGGTAGTGCCGTTGTCGGCCGAGTAGTACAGCCCGCTGGTGGTCGCCAGCACGGCCTGGCCGGTCGAGTTGGCGGCCAGCGAGGTTGCTGCTCCCGAGGTCGCCACCACCGCCGCCCTGGTCCAGGTGGCGCCGGTAGGTGAGGTGTAGATCGTCGTCTGGTCGCCCGAGCCGGCCTGCGTGTCGCAGGCCAGCATCAGGGACTGGCCGGCGGTCAGCTGGGCGTCGGCCGGGATGCCGCTGGCCTGGGCCGGCCCGGGATCGCACGGGGCCTTGCCCGCAAGCGTCCAGGCACCGCCGGATACCGGCCCGCTGAGCACCTGGCCTGATGGCGTCAGCAGGTAACCGGTGGTGCCGCCGGAGATGACAAGGCTGGCCGAGGACGCGACGGCGGTCTTCATGGTCCGGAACGCGGCGGGCACGGCGACCGGGGTCCACGTGCTGGCGCCGCCCGCGGAGCTGTACAGCGAGAACGAGGTGCAGCCGCTGGCGTAGGACGTAGTCGGGCCGGAGCAGGACGCGAAGATCGCGAACGCGCGGCCGCTGGCCGCCTCCAGGTCAGTGACTCGCAGGCCGTAGGTGTTTTCTGGCGCCCACGGCCAGCCGCCGCCCGTGGTCGCCCACAGGCCAGGGCCGAAGGCCCAGCCGTCGCGGGTGTTAAGGAACCGAAGCTGGCTGACCCCGCTGGCGCTCGTGGTGCCGGGGGTGACCGGCGCCGCGACCCCGAACCAGCTCTTGCCGTAGTTAGAAGTGCCGGCCAGCGATGTGCAGTCGCCGCGGTTGAAGCAGGGGTGCTGCGCCGTGCCGGCCTGCCCGATGACGGCGCCGATGACACCGCCGGTGCCGGTGCCCACGAAGGTGACGGAGGTAGGCCGGAAGCCGGGCGGCGGAATCGTCTTGGAGGACGACAGCGTCGAGGGCTGGGTCGTCTGCGGAATCCTGGTGGCATGGGTGGATTCCGGCGCGCGGGTGCTGGCAGGCGCGCCAGTGCTGGGCGAGCCCGGCTGCATCACCTTGCCGTTAGCGGGCGGCCCGGCCTGGCCGGCCTGGCCGGCTGGGCCCTGCCCCGCGAACTGCGGGACTATGGCCGCGCCCGCGACGACCACCGCGCAGCCAGCCGCGGCCAGCAGGGCCTGACTGCGCTTGCGCCGGCGGGCCCGGTAGCGGATCCGCTCGAGCGACCCGGCCGGCGGATTCAGCGGCGTGACGTCGCGTTCCAGCCAGGCGTCGACCGGATCGTGCTGGTTAGTCACGTGGTTCTCCTACCGCCGTCTTCAGGCGGGCCCTGGCATGAAACAGGTCCGCCTTGATGGTGCCCTCCGGGCGGCCGAGCATGGCCGCCACCTCCTTAACCGGGAAACCTGCGTAGTAGTGCAGCAGGAAGGGGCTGCGCAGCCGGTCGGGGAGTCCCTCGATGAGCGCGCGGACGTCCACGTCCTGGGC
>Ga0070764_10000121_pt1 | contig 25598 bp, 23 predicted proteins | sample HubBroMetageWRM4_FD_67287 | JGI IMG/M metagenome (GOLD analysis project Ga0070764, IMG submission 67287) | Warmed soil microbial communities from the Hubbard Brook experimental Forest, New Hampshire - Hubbard Brook CCASE Soil Metagenome WRM 4 | ecosystem: Environmental > Terrestrial > Soil >... | reverse complement strand
AGCGGCAACAGATTCACGATGGGCTTGCCGCGCGATCCGCGGCTGGCCTGCGGCAACTGGTAGACCTTGAGCCAGTAAAGCTTGCCGCGGTCCGAGAAGCACAGCAGCGTGTCGTGCGTATTGGCGACGAACAGCTTGTCGACGAAATCTTCATCCTTGACGCTGGTGGCGGCTTTGCCGCGGCCGCCGCGCCGCTGTGCCTGATAGTCGGAGACCGGCTGCGCCTTCGCATATCCGCCATGCGACAACGTCACCACGACATCTTCGGGTGAAATGAGATCTTCCGTGGTGAGATCTTCGTGATTGACCAGGATTTCGGTGCGGCGCTTGTCGCCGAAGGTGTCGCGGATGAACTCCAGTTCCTGACGGATGACTTGGAGCAGCCGCTCCGGGCGCGCCAGGATGTCCGCCAGGTCACGTATTTGCTCCAGCAGCTCCTGGTATTCGGCGATGATCTTGTCTTGTTCCAGCCCGGTGAGCCGGTTGAGGCGCATCTCGAGAATCGCCTGCGCCTGGGTGTCCGTCAGCCGGTAGCCGCCCTCGACGATGCCGAGTGCGGCGATTTCGCCGTCGGGCCGGGTGCTGATGGCGCCGGCACGCGCCAGCATTTCGGGTACCGCGCCCGACTTCCAGACTCGCGCCATCAGCACGACCTTGGCCTCGGCGGGCGATGGCGAGGCCTTGATCGCCGCAATGATCTCATCGATGTTGGCGAGTGCGATAGCGAGCCCTTCCAGGACATGTCCGCGTTCGCGCGCCTTGCGCAGCTCATAGACGGTGCGCCGCGTAACCACTTCGCGGCGATGGCGCAAAAACGCATCCAGCATCTCTTTCAGACTGAGCAGGCGCGGCTGGCCATCGACGAGGGCCACCATATTGATGCCGAACACCTGCTCCATGGGGGTCTGGGCATAGAGATTGTTCAACAAAATCTCCGGCACTTCGCCGCGCTTCAATTCGATCACGACGCGCATGCCGTCCTTGTCGGACTCATCGCGCAATCCGTCCGAAGCGATGCCTTCGATCAGCTTGTCGCGCACCAAGTCCGCGATGCGTTCGATCAAGCGCGCCTTGTTAACCTGATACGGGAGTTCGGTAATGATGATGGCTTGGCGCTCGCCCTTGCCGACATCCTCGAAGTGGGTCCGCGCGCGCAAATGCAGGCGGCCGCGCCCGGTCTTGTAGGCGGCGACAATCTCCATCGCGCCATTGATGAATCCGGCGGTGGGAAAATCCGGTCCGGGGACAATTTGCATCAATTGACCCAGGGTGATATCCGGATTTTCGATCAGTGCGATGCACGCCGTGATGATCTCGGTCAAATTATGCGGCGGGATGTTGGTCGCCATGCCCACGGCGATCCCTGAGGATCCATTGATCAGCAGGTTCGGAATACGCGCCGGCAACACCGCCGGTTCGCTCTCGGATTCGTCGTAGTTGGGGTTGAAATCGACCGTTTCCTTGTCGATGTCAGCCAGCAATTCGCCGGCCAATCTCGACATGCGCACTTCGGTGTAGCGCATCGCCGCGGGCGGATCGCCGTCTACCGAGCCGAAATTCCCCTGCCCGTCGACCAGCAAATAGCGCATCGAAAATTCTTGCGCCATACGCACGATGGCGTCATATACCGAGGCATCGCCATGCGGGTGATATTTGCCGATGACGTCGCCGACCACGCGGGCGGATTTTTTGTAGGCCTTATTCCAGTCGTTGCTGAGCTCGCGCATGGCGAACAGCACGCGCCGATGTACCGGCTTTAAGCCGTCGCGCACGTCGGGCAAGGCACGGCCGACGATTACGCTCATCGCGTAATCGAGATAGGATTTTCGCATCTCGTCTTCGAGATTTACGGGCAATATTTCGCGTGCGATCTCGGCCATTTGTCGAGAGTCCGGTGAGTTATCGGACTTTATTTAGTGGGTTTAAAGGAGACAAGACGGGTCTGAAACATGGCCTAATTCTAGCACATATCCATAGGGGTCTTAAGCCTACCGCACGGCATTTGCCGATATACTTGCCGCATGCCGATTGCCCCCGCTGATTTACGCATCGAGACCCGCTGGATCGCCCCGATGAACACGCGCAACGTGGTCCTCGAGGACCATTCCTTGCTGGTGCGCGACGGGCGGATTCTCGATATTTTACCGCGCGCAATCGCGGCCGAGCGCTACTCTGCGACGGCCGTCCTGACGCGAAATTCCCATCTTTTGATGCCCGGCATGATCAACGTGCAGTCCGCCGCCGCCGCGCTCTTGACCCGCGGCGCCAACGGCGAGGCGGCGCGAATCGAGGCCAATGCGGATTTCGCGCGCGATGGAACCCTGGCGGCCATCGCCGAAATGCTCAAGTCCGGAATCACCTGTTTTTGCGATCGCGACTACTTCCCGGAAGAGACGGCAAAAGCGGCAAGCGAACAGGGTATGCGCGCCATGATCGGCATGCCCGTCACGGATGGCGTCACGCCCTGGGCGAAAGATGCCGCTCAATCGTTGACGCGCGCGCTCGAGCTGCGCGATAGACACAAGGGTGATGCCCTGATTTCGACTGCCTTTGCGCCGCGCGCGCCGAACAGCTTGAGTGATGCGACCTTCTCGCGTCTGGCGACGCTCGCCGATGAACTGGATGCGGGCATCATGGTTGACCTGCATCAATCAACACGCGACATCGACGCCTGCATTGCGGCGCATGGAATGCGGCCCCTTGCCCGCCTGTGGAACTTGGGATTGCTGACCCCTGCGCTCAACGCCGCACACATGGTGCATCTTGACTCCGCGGATATCAGCCTCACACAGCGCACCGGGATCTCAGTCACCGTGTGCCCTCAAAGCGATATGAAACTCGGCAATGGACTGCCGCCGATCGCGGCTCTGTGCGCCGCGGGGGTGCGGCTCGGGATCGGCAGCGCGGGCGCTGCGGTGCTGGGACATGATATTTGGGGCAATATGAAAATCGTTGCGCTGCTGGTCGATGCCTGGGAAGCCCTGCGCGCGGCGACCCACGGCGGCGCCGCAGTCTTGGGACTGGAGAACGAGGTTGGCACCCTGGAAACCGGGAAATGGGCCGACCTGTGCTGTGTCGATCTGTCAGGCCCCGGGACGCAGCCGATAAGCGATCCGCTCGCGCAATTGGTTTTCGGCGGCGCTCGCGACATCGTGAGCGATGTCTGGGTCGCGGGCCGCCAGCTGCTCTCGGGCGGGGAACTGACGCGGCTCGATTGGTCGGAGGTGGCCGGGCGATCCCAAGCCTGGGCCGCTCGAATGGCGGCACGAGGTTGACGATGGGCACCACACACAATGCCGATCCCGCTGAGCTCGCCAAGTTCAGCGCACTGGCCAACAGCTGGTGGGATCCCGCCGGGCCCTCGAGGCCGCTGCATGAACTCAATCCGCTGCGCCTGCGCTACATCGAAAAGGCAGCGGCACTGCGCGGCGCGCGCGTGCTCGATGTCGGTTGTGGCGGGGGGATCTTGAGCGAGGCCATGGCCAAACGCGGCGCCCGTGTACTGGGAATTGATCTTTCGCAAGCAGTGCTGGATGTGGCCGAACTGCACGCGCTGGAAGGCAAGCTCGAGATTCAATATCGGGCAGTAGCGGCCGAGGAGTTGGCGGCCGAGCAGCCTTCGAACTTCGATCTGGTCACGTGCATGGAAATGCTCGAGCACGTGCCGGATCCGGCGGCGGTTCTCGGCGCTTTAGCGAGGCTCGCGCGCCCCGGCGGGGATGTGATCGTCTCCACGCTGAACCGCAAACCCGTGGCGTTTGCGGTGGCGATCATCGGGGCGGAGTACATCGCGCGGGCGCTGCCGCGGGGCACCCACGAATATTTGAAATTCATTCGTCCCTCGGAGCTGGCCCGTTGGGGCCGCGAAGCCGGCCTCACGTTGCTCGATCTGACGGGGATTACGTTCAACCCCTTTACCCGCGCGTTTTCCCTCTCAGCGAACACCGACATCAATTACCTTGCGCACTTCAAGCGTTCCGCCTGACATGGCACTCAGGGCGGTGTTATTTGATCTGGACGGCACGTTGCTCGACACCGCGCCCGACATGGTCGGCGCACTCAATGCGCTGCGGCGCGAAGAACTGCTCGCTCCCCTGCCCTACGAGTCGATTCGCAGCGCGGTGAGTCACGGCGCCGCGCGTGTCGTGAAAGCAGGGTTCCCGGATGCGAGCCCCGAAAACGCGCAGCAGCTGCAACGGCGCTTCTTGGAGATTTATCGCGGTGCGCTGAGCCGCGAGACACGGCTCTTTCCGGGGATGGGCGAAGCGCTGGATGCACTGACACGCTGGGGTATCAAAAGCGGCATTGTCACCAACAAGGCGGCATGGCTCACCGAGCCGCTGCTCGAGGAAATGGGATTGCGGGAGCGCTTCGCCTGCGTCGTCAGCGGCGATACGTTGGCGGAGCGCAAGCCCCATCCCATGCCGCTGCTGCACGCCGCGGCGCTCGCCGAAGTCTCCCCGGGCGAGTGTATTTACGTGGGCGACGCCGAGCGCGACGTGCAGGCTGCTCATGCTGCAGCGATGCCCGCATTGGTGGCCAATTACGGTTATGTGCGCGCCGACGAAGATACGCGTCAATGGGGCGGGGATGGTTATTTGGAACAGCCGCTCGATCTTTTGGACTGGCTCAAGGCCAGCGGGCGCTTGTGAGCGACCTCAAGCTCATGCTCGCACTGCTCGTCGGCATGGCGTTGGGTGCCATGGCGGCGCTCATTTGGCGCGCGCGCCGCGAGCAGGCACTGCGGGTCGAGCTGGAGGTGCTGCGCGCGCATCTCAAGAGCGAGGAACTCTTGAGCGCGGAGCGCGAACAAGCGGCAGTCCGCGCCCGCGAGCAATTGCACGGCGTGTTCGGCGAATTGGCGCGCGACAGCCTGCAAAGCAACAGCGAAGTGTTTCTGACGCTCGCGCGCGAGCGCTTGACCCGTCAGCAGCAGGATGCCGCGCAGCTGTTGAAGGAGCGTGAATCCGCGATCGAATCCCTGGTAAAACCCATCCGCGAAGCGCTGGCCAAGACCGAAACGCAGATTCAGGCAATCGAGCGCGACCGCATCGATTCTTTTGCAACCATGAAATCGCAGATGGAGGTGCTGGCGACCGGCCAAAATTTGCTCTCCCGCGAGACGCGCAATCTCGTGACCGCGCTGCGTCGCCCCGGCGTGCGCGGCCAATGGGGCGAGATCACCTTGCGGCGCGTGGTCGAGTTGTCCGGCATGACTTTGCACGTCGATTTCACCGAGCAGCAGCATCAGAGCACGGATTCGGGCGCTATTCGTCCCGACATGGTCGTGCACATGCCCGAGCAACGCGACATTGTGATCGACGTCAAGACGCCCTTGGACGCCTATCTGGCGGCAGTCGAGGCACAGAGCGATGAAGATCGAAACACACAGTTGCGCCGGCATGCGCAAATCGTCGGCGCCCGGGTGCGCGAGTTATCGTCCAAGCAGTACTGGTCGCAGTTCGAGCGCAGCCCTGATTTTGTTGTGCTGTTTCTTCCGGGGGATCAGTTTCTGTCGGCCGCGCTGCAGGAAAATCCGGGCTTGATCGACGACTCCATGCGCCAGAACATCATGCTGGCAACCCCCACCAGTCTCATCGCACTCCTCAAAGTGATCTCCTACGGATGGAAACAAACGGTCTTGGCCGACAACGCCCGCGAAGTGCGGCAACTGGGTGAGGAGTTGTACAAGCGCTTGGCGGTCTTCGGCGAACACTTGGGAAAGCTGGGAAAATCATTAGGCAGCAGCGTCGACTCCTTTAACCGGGCTGTGGGTTCGCTGGAACAACAGGTGTTGCCCGCCGCGCGGCGTTTCCCATCCCTGGGGTTGCGCGTGACCCGTGAGATCGAGCCTATCGAACCGATCGAAAGCTTGACTCGAACGCCGCGCGCCGAACCTGAAGAGCGCGAGGCCTCGGGTGAGCCCGGTTCCCAAGACACTTGATGCCACCTATCGAGCGCGCGCCATCCCTTTAGGGTCGGTGCGCTATTGGAGCTGGCTGTTCGCCACCGCGCCGGCGCGCGCGCCCCTGCTCGGCGTGTACGCCTTGCTCGCCGAGTGGAATGCACTGCTGGATCCTGCGACGGAAGCGAGTGCCTCGCGCATCAAGTTGGCCTGGTGGCAGGAGGAGATCCAGCGCCTCATCGTCCGCGCGCCCGTTCATCCGATCTGCCGGTATCTGGCATCGCTGCCGCGGGCCGACGCAGTTGATTTCACCCCCCTGAGCGGTGCCGTCGACGCATCGCTGGCGGAGTTGAGCGGCGTGCCGCTGGAACGAAGCGCGGAGCTCGAACCGCACGCTTGCGCCATGCGCGCCGGGCCGTTGAGGTTGGCGTCGCAGCTTGCCTTCGACGGCCTCGATGAGGCGGGCTTGGAAAACTGTCTGCGGGCCTTGGCGGCGGCGGACTATGTGGCGCGCATGACTCGCGACTACCGTCGCCAAGCACGCGTCGGGCGTGTCCCGTTCGCCGTCGAAGAACTGCTGGCGGCGGGTCTTGAGAACGCCGATCTTTGCGCCGATCAGGCGCCCCCGAAACTTGAAAGCTACCTGCAGCTGCTGCGCGCGCGCGCCGCGCAGTGCTACGAGACCGCCGCGCTGGCGCTGCCCGCGGCTTGCCGTGCCCAGCAGCGTCACTTGCTGGTGTTGGCTGCGTTAGGCCTCAAACACTTGCGGCAGCGTACGTCAAGCCTTGAGTCTGCGCGCTGGCAGGATATGCTGCTGGCGTGGTCGACGGCGCGCCGCGCCGCTGGATAAACATCGATGTCGCAACCAATCCCGAAAAATTTCCTGGCCGACGGCGCGCTCCTGAAGGGACGCACCATCCTGATTACCGGCGCCGGCAGCGGACTGGGACGCGCGCTGGCGATCCAATGCGCGCGCGCCGGCGCGACGGTCATCCTGTCGGGCCGCAATAATGCCAAGCTGGACCGTGTCTACGACGAAATCGAGGCGCTTGGCGCACCGCAACCGGCCATCGCAACCCTGGATCTGGCGCTCGCGACGGCGGTGGAATACGACGCACTGGCGCGTACCATCGGCTCGGCGTTCGGCAAGCTCGACGGTTTGGTGCATGCCGCGGGACTATTGGGCGATCGCTCCCCCCTCGAGCAATACGACGTACCGACCTGGTGCAAGGTCTTGCATGTGAATCTCACCGCACCGTTTATTCTGACGCAGGTTCTTCTCCCGGATTTGCGCAAATCCGCCGACGCCTCGATCATCTTTGTCAGCAGCGGCGTGGTGAAGCAAGCGCGCCCGTTTTGGGGCGCCTACGCGGTATCGAAAGCCGGACTGGAATCCGTCCGCGCGATGCTGTTCGAGGAGTTGGAGGGCGAAGCGAATATCCGGATCAACAGCGTGAATCCCGGCCGGATGCGCACCGCGATGCGCGCCGCCGCCTATCCTGCGGAAGATCCGAACACCGTTCCCACGGCGGAATCCGTGACCGGTCCCTTTTTGTACTTGCTGAGCGAACGCGGTCGCGGTATTGATGGTCAGTTCATAGACGCGCAATAGCAATTTGAGGAATACACGGATGGATTTACGCAAACTGTACTCGGGCGCCTTACTGGCATCGTTCTGTTTGGGTGCCGGCGCGGCCAGCCATGCTGCCGACCTGGATTCGCGGCCGCTCGAGGGCGACTACGTCCTGCATGATTTTCATTTCGCCTCGGGAGAAACGCTGCCCGAACTGCGTCTGCACTATACGCATCTCGGCAAGCCGAAAAGGGATGTGCTTGGCCATGTCACCAATGCCGTGCTGATCATGCACGGCACCGGCGGATCGGGCCGCAGCCTCATCAACGATAGATTCTCCGCCGTCCTGTTCAAGAAGGGAGGGCTTCTGGACGCGGACAAGTACTACATCATTCTTCCGGACGGCATCGGCCACGGCAATTCCAGCAAGCCGAGCGACGGCTTGCGGATGCATTTCCCCCAGTATTCCTATCAAGATATGGTGCTGGCGCAGTATCTCTTGCTCACCAAGGGCCTCGATGTGAACCATCTGCGCCTGGTCATGGGCACCTCCATGGGCTGCATGCACACTTTCATGTGGGGCGAAGCCTATCCGGATTTCATGGACGCCCTCATGCCGCTGGCATGCCTGCCGGTGCAGATCGCGGGACGCAACCGCCTATGGCGGGATCTGGCCATGGACGCCATTCGCAATGATCCGCAGTGGATGAAGGGCGACTACACGACTCAACCGGCTGACGCCCTGCGAACGGTGGCCGGGTTGCTCTTGATTGCGGGCAGCGCACCCATCCAGATGCAGATCACACTGCCGACCCGCGATGCCGCGGATGAATTCCTCGGAAAATACATGCCGCGCGAGATGGAAACATTGGACGCCAACGATTTTCTGTACCAGGTCAATGCGTCGCGGGACTATGACCCGTCAGCGGGTCTCGAGAAGATCAAGGCGCCGCTGCTGCAGATCAACTCGGGCGATGATTTCATCAATCCCCCGGAACTGGGCATCGCCGAGCGCGAAATTAAGCGCGTGAAGAACGGCCGCTTCATCTTGCTGCCCGCCTCGGATCAGACGCATGGCCACGGCACCCACACCTGGGCCGCTGTTTGGCAGCAATATCTGGCGCAATTGCTCGAGGCTTCGAAGAACCCGCCGGCGAACTAGTCTCGGGACGGTGAGATTGAGCGGCCGCGCGCATGGCTTGGTGGCCTTCCATGCAGGACGCTCAAACTCACCGTGCCTGAGGACGAGATTCGACTGCCGCCGGTCGGGTAGCCTCATGCGCACTCGGGGGCAGGGAAATCAAGTGGCGCCCAACGCGCGCGCGGTGGCGCCGGCATGTGATATCGATCGGCTGGAGTTCAAGCACTACCCCAACCGATCAATATCACTGGGTGGAGCTACCGCAACCGCTTGCGCCGCATCGATTTCGTTGACCAACGCATTGCGCTCGCTCGTCAGAATGGCTCGGGAGTGGCCTCGCGGCAAATCGTGCCCGAGATGTACCGGGCCGAAGCGGACCCGCATCAACCGGCTCACGATGATGCCGCGAGCGGCGAACCAATGCCGAACCTGCGCCGAGCGGGTGGCGCGCACCGTCACGTTGAGCCAATGATTGAAACCCGCGCCATATTTTGCGTTGGCCTCGAGAATGCTCATCTCTTCACCCTCGCAATCAGTGGCCGCGCGAAACTCCGCGACCAGGCCCTCGTTCAACGGACCGCGCATTCTCAGCACATAATCGACGGTCAGGGCGTGCGCGCCTCGCGACACGCGATGCGCCCAAGATCCGTCATCGGTGAGAATTTCCAAGCCCCCATCGACGGGGGGCATCGGCTGAATCGCGAGCCACCGGCCCGCCGAGCGCGGCAGGTTTAAATGTTCAGCGGCACGCGAGGTCGCCGCCTTGAGATCAAGATTCTCGCCCGGCGAGCGGTGGAACAGCAGCACCCGCGATTGTTTCACCTCGGGTGTATGCAATCGCACCGGCCGGCCGTCCAAGGTAATGCGGTCGCGCGCGGTCAGCTTCGCGCCCAGCTCGGGTACCTCGCCGTTGACTTTCAAGCGCGATTCACGAATCCAGCGCTCGACTTCGCGGCGCGAGCCGATGCCCGCCGCCGACAGGAGCTTCTGCACGCGTTCGCCGGTGGGCGGTTCCTTATGCGGCGCAGCCGCTTTGCCCGCGAACGCGGCTTTCCGCGCCCGCACGGCCTTGGGGGGCCTGGTCTTGGGTCGCGTGGCCATCAAATGGAATCATCTTGTGCACCACTTGCGACCAACCCATGCGTGCGTGGCGCGGCGCCCTCCGCGCTTGGCTCTTCCTCCTCGTCCGCCGCCGCCTCGAGATCGACCGCCGCGTCCAAGTCTGCCGCTGCGTCCATGCCCGCCGCCGCATCGATGGGGCTTTGCGGATCTGTGAGGACTTGCGCCTCGGCGCCGGGCAAAGTCAATTGCACGCGCAAATCCTCGAGCTCCTTGAGCTGCGCCAGCGTCGGCAGGTCGTCCAGCTTCTTCAAACTGAAGTAGTCGAGAAACTCGCGCGTCGTGCCGAGCAGCTCCGGCTTGCCCGGCACGTCGCGGTGACCGACCACGCGAATCCAGTTGCGCTCATGCAAGGTTTTGATGATGTTCGGGTTCACGGCGACGCCGCGAATTTGTTCGATTTCGCCGCGCGTGATCGGCTGGCGATACGCGATCAGCGCCAAAGTCTCGAGCAGCGCGCGCGAGTACTTGGCGGGACGCTCCTGCCACAGGCGCGCCACCGGCTGGGCAACCGCCGCTCTGATTTGAATGCGAAATCCGCTCGCCACTTCCAACAGCTCGAGTCCCCGCGTTGCGTACTCCTCCGTCAGCGTCGCAATCGCGCCCTTGACCTCTTCGGCGATCGATCCGTCGCGCTCGTCGAATACGCTCATCAGCTCATCCAGCGTCAGGGGCCGGCCTGCCGCGAGCAGTGCTGCTTCAACTACATTCTTCACGTATTGATGGTTCATTGAGTTCTCGCAAGATCATCATTGGCAGCGCCGTCGTCGGCGACCAGCGACAGGTTCCGGGCTGGATTGCCCAGGCGCACATGCAGGGGTGCGTACGCTTCGGATTGAACTATTTCGATCAACCCTTCGCGCAATAGTTCCAGTATCGCCACAAAGGTCACGGTGACACCGCGGCGTCCCTCTTCCGGGGTAAACAAGCGCACAAAATCGACGAACGCGTTGGTCTGCAGCGAGGTCAGGACATCTGCCATGCGCTGGCGCACCGACAAAGGTTCACGCTGCACGTGATGGTGGGCGAACATGTCGCTGCGCGACAACACGTCTTGAAACGCTATCAGCATTTCTTGCAACGTCACCTGCGGGGGAATGCGCACTACCTTTCGATCGACCAATTCGGCCGAGGCAACCCACGTATCGCGCTCCAGCCGCGGCATCCGATCGATGCTCTCGGCCGCGCGCTTGAAGCGTTCGTACTCCTGCAAGCGACGCACCAGTTCCGCGCGCGGGTCGGCCTCGTCAGACGTGTCATCCGTACCGACGCGCGGCAGGAGCATGCGTGACTTCACCTCGGCGAGCGTGGCCGCCATCAACAGATATTCGCCGGCCAATTCGAGCTGCAGCACCTGCATCAACTCGATGTAGCGCATGTATTGACGGGTTATTTCCGCGATCGGAATATCGAGAATATCCAGATTCTGCCGCCGAATCAGATACAGCAGCATGTCGAGCGGCCCCTCAAACGCTTCGAGAAACACCTCGAGCGCCTGTGGCGGGATGTACAGATCTCGCGGCATCTCGATAATCGGCTGGCCCTCCACGACTGCAAATGGCATTTCGCCTTGTGCCGGTGCGCTCTCGCTGGCCGGCGGCGCGGGTGGTACCGCATTTTGAACCAGCGTCAATTCAGGTTTCATCGGTAATCCATGGCCATAGCCTGTCGGACAGCATCCATCGTGTCGCGCGCCACAGTCCGCGCCCGCTCGCACCCTTCGGCGATGATACCGCGTACCAGCTCCGGATTCTCCTCGAACTCCTGCGCCCGCTTGGCGATGCCGGACACCTCTTCCACGATTTTCTCGATGAGCGGCGCCTTGCACTCGAGGCAACCGATCCCCGCGGAGCGGCATCCCTTCTGCACCCATTCTTGGGTCTCGGGAGTCGAATATATTTTGTGCAGATCCCAAACTGGACACTTATCAGGATCGCCGGGATCGGTGCGGCGCACGCGAGCCGGGTCGGTTTGCATCGCCTTGAGCTTTTTGACGATGGAGTCCGTGTCCTCGCGAAGACCGATGGTGTTGCCGTAGGACTTGGACATCTTGCGGCCATCGAGGCCCGGGACCTTTGGCGTAGCGGTCAATAACGCTTCGGGCTCCGGCAAAATCGCGATTCCCGCGCCTTCCAGAAAACCGAGCAAGCGGTCGCGATCGGCCACGGTGAGCCGCGCATTCGACTCGACCAACGCTTGTGCTTTGGCGAGTGCATCGTCATCGCCTTTTTCCTGAAATGCCTTGCGCAGCGAGCGGTACAGGGCGGAATTTCGCGAGCCCAAGCTCTTGATGGCTTTCTCCACCTTCTGCTCGAATTCAGGCTCGCGGCCATAAATGTGATTGAAGCGCCGCGCCACCTCGCGCGTTATCTCGACGTGCGCAACCTGGTCTTCGCCAACCGGCACGTATTGCGAGCGATACAGCAGGATGTCGGCGCTTTGCAGCAACGGATAACCGAGAAAACCGTAGGTGCTCAAGTCATGGTCCGCAAGCTGCGCCTGCTGGTCCTTGTAGGACGGAACGCGTTCCAGCCAACCCAGGGGCGTAATCATCGATAGCAACAGATGCAGCTCGGCATGCTCGGGCACCTTTGACTGGATGAAGAGCGTGGCCACGCCCGGGTTGAGACCCGCGGCCAGCCAGTCGATCACCATGCTCCAGGTGTTTTCCTCGAGTTTCGAGGTGTCCTCGTATCCCGTGGTCAGCGCATGCCAATCGGCGACGAAGAAATAACATTCGTACTGATACTGCAGCTCGATCCAGTTCTTCAGGGCACCGTGATAATTTCCCAAGTGCAACTGCCCCGTGGGACGCATGCCCGACAGGACGCGGCGGTTTTGTGCCGGGACGCTCATGCCGAAAGTCCGATGCCTAAAACGTGGATCAGCTGGCCGGCCGCGCGATAGGCGGGGCCGAAAAGCCATCGCAGCAATCCCAGCACCGACAAGCCCACGACGATGAACATGCCGGCGGGCGCAATCCTTTGCAGTCCTGCGCCTAAGCGCGCCGGTAGAACCCCGACCAGCACACGGCCTCCATCCAAGGGTGGGATCGGCAACAGATTAAACACCGCCAGAACGGCGTTGACCTTGATGCCGGCTTGGGCCATGAGCAGCACCCAGTTATCCAAGGTTTGACCCCGCCTGATTTGCAGCACGGCGGCCAACACACCGCCCCACAACGCCGCCATCAAGATATTCGCGGCCGGGCCTGCGAGTGCAATCAAGATCGAGGAGCGGCGCGGATTCCTCAGACCGCTCGTTTCCACCGGCACCGGTTTCGCCCAACCGAACAGCGGAAATCCGAACGCAAGAAGAAGCGCTCCCGGAACCAGCACCGTGCCGAGCGGATCAATGTGACGCAGTGGATTGAGGCTCAGGCGGCCGAGCAACTGCGCCGTACGGTCGCCGAAGTAGAGCGCGGTCCAGCCGTGCGCGACCTCGTGCAGAGTAATGGCGAACAAAACCGGAATGGCCCAAACCGAGATGGCGGCAAGCCCGACCGACAGAGCGTCAAGAAATTGAGATAAATCCAATACTTACACTCGTTATTTAAATTAATTACGAGCGTCGTCGCCCGCATGGTGCCGCATTATACGGTGGCCGCCGGTGCAAAGGGACTGACATCGCCCCTTCCTACGCGAACCACGATGGCGCGGTCGCTCGACAAATCGATGACCGACGTTGGAGTCAGACCGCAATTGCCGCCGTCCAAGACCATATCGACACTGCGTTCGAGCCGCTCGTAGATTTCCTTGGCATCGGTGCGCGGGTGTTCTTCGCCGGGTAACAGCAAGGTTGAGCTCATGACCGGCTCACCCAGTTCACTCAGCAGCATGGCGGTGACCGGATGATCGGGAACCCGCAAGCCAATCGTGCCGCGCCGTTCGTGTTTCAAGCGCCGCGGCGTCTCACGCGAAGCCTTGAGCAGAAAGGTATAAGGACCCGGTGTATGCGCGCGCAGCAATCGATACTGCCAGTTGTCGACCAGGGCGTATTTGCCGACGTCGGACAGATCGCGGCACACCAGCGTGAAGTGATGATTGCGGTCCGTCTGGCGAATCTCGCGGATCCGCTCGAGCGCAGCCTTATCGCCGATATGACAGCCGAGTGCATAGCAGGAATCAGTCGGATAGACGATCACCGCGCCGCGCCGCAGTGCCTCCACCGCCTGGCGAACATAGCGGCGTTGCGGCGTGACCGGATGCAGTTGCAGATAGATGCTCATCGCGTCGGCTATGATACGCGGATGAATCAACTCCTCGAATGGTCGCCGCTGATTGTCTTTTTTGTAACCTTCGAAGTGCGGGACATTTACTGGGCCACTGCGGCATTGATGATTGCCTGCGTACTGCAGCTTGCAATACACCGCCTGCGCGCCGGCAGTTTCAAGACGATGCACATCGTCACCACCTGCGTCGTACTGGTCCTCGGCACCGCGACACTGCTGCTGCACGATCAGCGCTTTATCCAATGGAAGCTCACGGTATTGCTCGGCTTGACCTCACTGGTGTTCGCCGGCAGTTTGCTTGTCGGCAAACAACCGCTGGTGCGCCGCCTGCTGGAGGCCGCGTTTCCCGAACCGTTGGCAGTCTCCGCACGCGCCTGGGCAACGATCAACATTCTCTGGGCGCTGTGGTTTGCCGCTTTTGCCGTCTTGAATCTCTATGTCGCGAAAAACTTTACCGTCGACCTGTGGGTCAAGTTCAAGGTGTTTGGATTTCCGGCGGCGACCATGCTCTTCATGCTGCCGCAGATATTCTGGCTGGCCAGCAAAGCCTCGCCCTCGCCCCCCGCGGCGACGCGCGCGCAGCGATTGCGTGAGCGGTTGGAGAGCCGTTTTGCGCCCGCGCAGCTGACGGTCGAAGATGAAAGCCATCTGCACGAGGGTCATGCCGGCGCGGCGACAGGCCAGAGCCACTTTCGGATTCGTATCGTCGCCGAGGCGTTTCGCGGCATCTCGTCGGTGGCCCGGCACCGGCTGATTTACGCGGCGGTCGATGATTTGATGAAGAGCGACATCCATGCGCTCGCGATCGAGGCGCTACCGCCCGACAAATCTTGACAGAGACGGATGCTGCATCGCGGCAATGGCCGTTTATGCGCGCAAAATGCATCAAAAATTGGTGAGATCGCTCTGTTGAGGCTAAACTGCCGCCCCCGGGCGCGCTGGCCAGATGGCCGTAGTCGCTTTTTTTTTGCGTAGAGGAACAAATGAGCCAATTTTTGAGTACCCCGTGGATCCGCATCGCCACCGTGACGGCATTCGCCCTTGTGATGACGGCATGCGGAAAAGGCCAACAGACGCCCGCCGCGCCCGACAAGGCAGCCGCGCCCGCTGTGCCGGCCGTCGCCACCATTGATGGGACGCCGATCTCGCGCGTGGAATATGACACCTACTTAAAGAGCCTGCTGCGCGGCCGGCCGGCCGGTGATCTGACCACCGAGCAGAAGAACCAGGTCCTCGATGAACTGATCAATATGCAACTGCTTGCTGAGCAGGCGACCAAAGAAGGCGTGGAAAAGGACCCGGATGTCGCCGCGCAACTCCAGGTGGTGCGCATGCGCGTGCTGGCGGATGCGGAATCTGCGAAGTATTTGAAGGACAAGGAGCCGACCGACGCGGAATTGCACGCCGAATACGATACGGCCGTCGCCTCCATGGATAAGACCGAGTATCACGCCCGCCATATCCTGGTGGCCAGCAAGGAAGCTGCGGAAGCGGCCATCAAGAAGATCAAGGGCGGCGCGAAGTTTGAAGATGTCGCCAAGGCGGAATCCACCGACAGTTCGAAGGCCAATGGCGGCGATCTGGGCTGGTTCACGCTGACGCGCATGGCCAAGCCGTTCGGCGATGCCGTGAAAGGGCTGAAGAAAGGCGAGATGACGTCAACGCCTGTGCAAACGCAGTTTGGCTGGCACGTGATCAAGCTGGAAGATACGCGCGAGACGGCGCCGCCGCCGTTCGAACAGGTCAAGCAGCAGGTCAGCAATGGCGTGATGCAGAAGAAACTTCAGGCATATGTGGAAGGCCTGAAGAAGACCGCGAAAATCGAGAAATCGCTGTAATTTGAACCGACGATGCGTAGCGGACCGTAAAAAGTCCGCTACGTTTTCAATAGCTTCAGAAACGCTGCCTCGTCGAGAATTACCAGGCCGAGCTGCTCGGCTTTTTTGAGTTTGGATCCCGCCTCCGCGCCCGCGACCACATAGTCGGTTTTTTTCGAGACGCTGCCGCTCACCTTTCCGCCCAACCGCTGGATTGCGTCCGTGGCTTCATCCCGCGTCAGCGAGACCAAGGTCCCGGTCAGAACAAAGGTCTTATCGCGCTGCGCGCCGCCTCGGCTTCCAACCGCCATCGGTGGCCACGTGATTCCTGCCGCGAGCAGACGATCCACGGCGTCGGCATTGTCCGCGTCGCGGAAATAGGCCGCGACCTGTTTTGCCACCACCGGACCCACATCAGGCACGCGTTGTATTTCCTCCTCGCCGGCACGGCGCAGTTCCGCGATCTCTGGGAAATACTGTGCCAGGGCCAGGGCGGTCGCTTCGCCCACGTCGCGAATGCCGAGCGCATACAGGAAGCGCGGCAGCGTCGTATGCTTTGCCGACGCGATAGCCGTTTGCAATTTCTGCGCGGACTTCTCGCCCATGCGCTCGAGCGTCGCGAGCCGGTCGGCCTGCAGGGCAAACAGATCCGCCGGCGTTTTTACCCAATCGTTGTCGACGAGTTGCTCCACCAACTTATCGCCGAGCCCCTGGATGTCCAGCGCTCGGCGCGAAGCGAAGTGCTGTATTTCTCCCTTGCGCTGCGCGGCGCAGCGCCGGCCGCCGCTGCAGCGCGCCACCGCCTGATCCCCCTCGCGCACCACCGGATTGCCGCACACCGGGCAGACACTGGGCAGGAGCACCAGCTGCGCGCCGGCCACGCGGCGCTCGGGTAACACCCGCGCCACTTCCGGGATGACATCGCCGGCGCGGCGGATGACCACGGTATCGCCCACCCGCACGTCCTTGCGGGTCAATTCATCCATGTTGTGCAGCGTCGCGTTGCTCACCGTGACGCCGCCGACAAACGTCGGCTCCAGTCGCGCCACCGGCGTCAGCGCACCGGTGCGGCCCACTTGAAATTCAATGCCGCGGATGACGCTGAGCGCCTCTTCGGCGGGGAATTTATGCGCGATGGCCCAACGCGGCGCGCGCGAAATAAATCCCAGTTTGCGCTGCAAATTCACATCATCCACTTTGTACACCACACCATCGATTTGGTAGGGCAGCGCCGCGCGCGCCGCGCCCATTTCGCGATAGTAGGTGAGGCATCCCTCGATCGACTCGACCACCGTCGACTGGGGGCAGATCTTGAAACCCAGCGCGCGCAATTGACGCAAGGTTTCGCTGTGAAAGCCCGGCAATTCGCCGCCCTCGATCACGCCGACACCATAGATGAACAGGTCGAGCGGACGCGCCGCGGTCATGCGCGGGTCGAGCTGGCGCAAGCTGCCGGCGGCTGCGTTGCGTGGATTGATGAAGATTTTTTCGCCGCGGGCCGCCGCCTCCTCGTTGAATCGGCGGAATCCGGCGAAGGGCATGAAAACTTCGCCGCGCACCTCGAGTACTTCAGGGATTTTCGTGCCGCGCAATCTCAACGGCAGCGCCTTGATGGTTCGCAAGTTCTGCGTGATATCTTCGCCCGTCTCGCCGTCGCCGCGGGTCGCGCCCTGCACGAAACTGCCATTTTCGTAGCGCGCGCTGATCGCCAGGCCATCTAGTTTCGGTTCCGCCGAATAACGAATGGGATCGCTCGTCTCGAGCCGCTCGTGAATGCGGCGATCGAAGTCACGCACCTCCTCGTCGCTGAAGGCATTGTCCAGGGACAACATGGCCACGCGGTGCTTCACCGCGCCAAACGCGGATAGGGGCGCCGCGCCCACGCGCTGGGTCGGTGAATCGGGGATCAACAGCTGCGGAAACTCGCTCTCCAGCGCCCGCAGTTCAACCATGAGCTTGTCGTATTCGGCATCGGGAACTTCGGGATCATCGAGCGCGTGATAGCGGTAGTTGTAGCGCTCCAGCAATTCCCGCAATTGCGCCGCGCGCGCCGCCGCCTTCTTGGGCGGCTCGGCTGACTTCTGGGCGCACACGCGGACCCTAGCCTCGCGGCAGCGATGCCTGGAAGCGCGCCACGTCGTCGCGCAGCGCCGCGGCGCGCTGCGGCGAGAGCGGCATGCCCTTTTGGTCCTGCACCATGCCCGACAGCTCCTGTGCCAGGCCGCGCGCTGCGCCCAGCAATTCATCCACCGTCAGCAGCGGCTCGACCGGCCCGGGCAGCACGGCGAACAGCGTGATGCCGCGAAACTCCTCGCCGGACATCCGCGCCACATCGAAAGTCCCCGGTTCGATCAAGCTGGCGACACAAAATAAACTGCGGCCATCCACATGCCGGCGATGAAACACTTGGTAGCGTCCGTAGGCAAGGCCGTGCAACTCCAGAGCCGACAGCAGCGTGGCGCCGGACCAGCGTACTTCACCCGGCGCGCAGACGCGCACCGTCACGATTTTCTGTTGCTCGCTGGCGTTGGGGGTCTGCGCGGGCGCCACCGGGTTGCGATCGGTCGATTCGGGCGACAGCGTTGGAACGCGGCCGGGCATGAGCGCCGTGGTGGATACCGCGGCGGGCGCCGCAGCGCGCGAGCTCACCGGCGCGGCTAGCGGCGGGGCCACGGACGTAGCTGCCGGCGCGGCAGCCACTGCCGCACTCATCGATGGCGCTGGATCCGCGCTCACCATCATGGGACCGTCCAGCACCGGAACGCGCTCATAGTCGTGGGTATGGATGCTCAGCGGCTCAAACGGCGGCACGCCCCAGTCGGTCTCCGGTTCCGTTTCTCGGATCGTCGGTTCGGGACGGGGTGGTTCGACGCTCGGTGTTATTTCGCGCAGCTGCGCATCGCCCGGCGCCTGCGATGAGCGTCGCCTGCCCCACCACCAAATGCCGGCTAGCAACACCAGACTCAAGGCCAACAAAATCCAACGCAGCTCGGCGGCCATGAAACTTGCGCGCTACATCGCTGCCATGCGCACAGCCTCATCGACATCCACCGACACCAGACGCGAGACGCCGGGCTCGTTCATGGTGACGCCCACCAGCTGCGATGCCAGCTCCATGGTGCTCTTGTTGTGGGTGATGAAAATGAACTGCACGCTGCGTGACATGTCGCGCACGATGTCGCAGAAGCGTCCGACATTGTTCTCATCCAGGGGCGCGTCGACTTCGTCCAACAGACAGAACGGCGCGGGGTTCAAGTCAAAAATGGCGAATACCAGCGCCACGGCGGTCAGCGCCTTCTCGCCGCCCGACAATTGACTGATGGTGCTGTTGCGCTTGCCGGGCGGGCGCGCCATGACCGAGACGCCCGCGGCATTCGACTCCTCGCCGGTCAATTCGAGATACGCATGACCGCCGCCGAACAGGCGCGGGAATTTCTCCTTCAAACCGGCGTTGACGCGGTCGAACGTATCCTGAAATCGCGTGCGCGTCTCGCGATCAATTTTGCGCATCGCCGACTCGAGCGTTTCCAACGCATCGGTCAAGTCCTTGCATTGCCGGTCCAAGTACTCCTTGCGCTCGGATTGCTCCTTGAATTCGCCGATCGCCGCGAGATTGACCTGACCCAAGCGTTCGATCTTGCCCTTGGTTTCCTCGAGCTGCGACTCCCAGCTCGTCACCGTGGCATCCGCCGCGATTTGCGCGACCAGCGCCGCGAATTCGTAATTCGTCGCGGTGAGCTGTTCCGCCACACCCTCGCGGCGTATGCGCACCTGCTGCGCCGCCAGGCGCGCTTCATCGAGACTGGAGCGCGCTGCCTCCAGGCGCTGGTCCACCGCATAGCGCGCGGCATCGTGCTCGCGCAGCAAGCCATCCAATTCATCGCTGGCGATGCGCGCCGCGCGCAGTTCCGCCTCGACTTCCGCGCGCTGCCGCAGTTCGCGCTCCAGCTGCGCCTGAGCCTCGGCGAGGGGCGCCTCACCCTCGGCGATTTGTCCGAGCAGCTCCAGACGGCGCGCGTGCAAGTCCTCGAGCTGCTTCTCGAGTCTGCCCACCGTGGTGATCAATGCCGTGTGCGAAGAGCGCCGCGACTCCACCTGAACCGCCAGTTCGCGTGCATGCTGTTGCGCCGCGGTCGCGGCATTGCGCGCCTCGCCCAACGCCGCGCGCATGCGCTCGCGGTCCTGCTCGAGCTCCATGCGCTGCGGTTCCAGCGCCGCGAGGGCATCGATCGCGGTCTCCATGCGCGCACGCGAAGCGCGCAACTCGGTTTCGCTGCGCGACAATTCCACGCGTACATCGCTAAGCTCGGATTCCAGCTGCTCCAAGCGGCGCGCCGCATCGTCGGTGCGCGATTGGGCAGAGCCCAGCTCGGCGCGGCGGTCGACATGCTCGCGGTGCAGCCGATTCACTTCCGTTTGGCAGCGCTCGCGGCGGTCTTCGTGCTCACGGACTCGTTCACGGGTACCTTCCAAGCGGGCTTCCAGTTCTTTTACCTCGCCCGCCAGCGAATTGACCTGTGCACCGATGGCTCGCAGGCTTTCCTCGCGCTCGATCACACCGGCGTGCGAATCCGCGTCGCGCGATACGCGCAACCAGTCGTTGCCCAGCCAAATTCCGTCGCGGGTGACCACAGACTCGCCCGCTTTGAGCTGGCGCCGCAGTTTGAGAGCCTCTCCCAGCGTGTCGGCGGTCAACACCGCCGACAGCACCGAGCCGAGCACGGTCGCGCCCTGCACCTTTGCCTGCAGCGTGGCGGCCGCGTGCGCGGCGCCGGCGCCATCGCCCATGCTCACGACCGCCAAATATCCGCCGTCGAAACTTGCCAACAGATCCGTGACGCTGTCCAGGCCATCGACGCAGACCGCCTCGAGATAAGAACCGAGCACGGTCTCGACGGCGCGCTCCCAACCCTTGTCCACCCGCAACTGCTGCGCGACGCGCGGATGGCGATCGAGCGACTGCGACTTGAGCCATTGCGTGACCCGGCCGGAGGCTTTGCCGAGCGCAGCCTGCTGCAGCGCTTCGGTCGATACCTGCTCTCCTTGTGCCTGCTGCAGCCGGGCACGCAGGGAATTGAGCGACTGGCTCTGTTCACGCTCGCGTTCCCGCGTCGCCGAGATCTCGGACAACAGTGCTTGCAATTCCGCCGCCGCGCTCTCGCCCGCCGTGCGCGCGGCATCGGCGCGCTCCGCCAGGGTTTCCAACGCGGTCGGGGGCTTGAGCTGCGCAAACGCTTCGCGCTCCACTTCCTGGCGCTCTTGCTGCTGCAGCAGCCGCCGCTGCTGGCTTTCCAATTGCTCGATGCGCGCCCGTTCCACCTGCGTCTCGCGCTGCCCGAGCGCCACCGCTTGCGCGTGGTTATCCCAGCTGAACTGCCACGAGGTCAGCGCCTGCTCGCAACGCTCGAGACCTTGCGAGGCGACTCGTTCGCGATCGTGCGCCTCGTCCAGTCCGGGCACCATGGTCGACAGCTCCATGGACAGCGATTCCAGCTGCACCCGGTCAAGCTGCACCACGCGGTCAAGCTCCGCGGTTTGCGCATCGATTTGCTCCAGGTCCGCGCGCTGGCGCAAGCGCAGCTCGCGGGCGTACTCAATGCCCTGCTCGATCCGCGTCACTTCGGCGCCGGCCTCGTAGTAGCGGCCTTGAATTGCATTCAGCGCGTCCGCTTTCGCGGCTTGGTCCGCGCGGATGCGTTCGATCAGCGCTTCGGCTTCGCGCAAATCCGCGAGCACGGCTTGCATCGCGGTCTCGCAGCCGGATGTCGCCGCATCGCGAACCCCGGCTTCCACATCGAGACTTTGCAGCCGCAAGGCCAGCAGTTCCGCGGACAGCTTGCGCTCCTCTTCCTTGAGCGTCTGATAACGGCGCGCGGTGGCGGCTTGCCGCTGTAAGTGGCGGATCTGCTTCTCCACCTCTTCGCGCAGGTCGTTCAGGCGATCCAGATTCTCGCGAGTATGTCCGATGCGGCTTTCCGTCTCGCGGCGCCGCTCTTTGTAGCGGGAAATCCCCGCCGCCTCTTCCAGGAAAGCGCGCAAGTCGTCGGGCCGCGCTTCGATTACGCGCGAGATCATGCCCTGCTCGATAATGGCGTAGCTGCGCGTACCCAAACCGGTGCCGAGAAACAGCTGGGTGATGTCCTTGCGGCGCACCTTGAGACCATTGATGAAGTAATCGGAGGTGCCGTCGCGGCTCACCGCACGCTTCAGCGCGACTTCGTTGTAGCTCGCGTAAGGGCCGCCGATCTTGCCGTCGGAATTGTCGAATACCAATTCCACCGACGCGTTGCCCAAGGGTTTGCGCGATGCGGAGCCGTTGAAAATCACGTCGGCCATCGATTCGCCGCGCAAATGCTTCGCGGAGATTTCCCCCATCACCCAGCGTACGGCATCAATGATGTTGGATTTGCCGCATCCGTTGGGCCCGACCACGCCCGTCAGGCTGCTCGGGAAGGTGACGGTCGTCGGATCAACGAACGATTTGAAGCCGGCAATTTTGAGTTTCGTTAAGCGCATTGTTCACGCGGTCTCGTGGGCCACTTGTGGCGCGTAGTGTAAAGTAAACGTCACACAGGTAAACCCCTTAAGCGTGCCCGATTCCCGAGATGACAGAACCAACCTCGCGACTTGAAGTTTTTGACAATCCCGCGCCCGAGCGGGACTACACGATCCGGATGAGCATCCCGGAGTTCACCTGTCTGTGCCCGAAAACCGGCCAGCCGGACTTCGCCACGCTGGAGCTGGAGTACGTGCCGCATCTGCGATGCGTGGAGTTGAAGTCGCTGAAACTCTACATTTGGTCGTTCCGCAGCCGCGGCGCATTCCATGAAGCGGTGACCAACGAAATCTTGCAGGATTTGGTGGCGGCGACGGCGCCCCGATTTATGCGGATTTTGGCCAAATTCAACGTGCGTGGGGGCATTTACACCACCGTCGTGGCGGAACACCGTAAGGCCGGCTGGCTGGCCGCCGCGCCGGTCCTGCTGCCCTAGGAATAGCCGGACAGGCCCCTTTAGGCAACGGTCCGCCATGCAGCCCGCAAGTACCCCTGGGAGCCGCAAAGTTTTGCTTTGCAATCATAGCCTTAACTTCGCAAAATATGTTTTGCCCGCGCCCTGTACACGCCTGAATGCGTCGGTATAATCGCGCGCTCTTTCGTTAGGAGGCGGAAAATACAAATGCCCTCGAAGAAACCAAATAAAGCGGCTAAGCGGCCAGGTAAGGCGACACCCAAAAAAGCGACTCATAAAGCAGCCGCTCCTAAGAAGGCGGCCCGGCCGCCGACGAAAGCAAAGCCAATCGCCACATCGAAGGTAACAGTGAAACCGAACAAACCCGCACCCAAACCCGTGAGCGCGAAGCCCGCGATCACAAAAGCGCCCCAGGTCAAGCCTGCGATGCTCAAACCCGTGCCGTCACCGACGCCAAAAGCTCCAGCCGAAAAGATTGCACCCATGAAATTCGATCCTCGCCCGCTGGTCATGCCGGCGCGTGCCCTGCAAAACGACGAAGACAGCGAGGCCGAGGGATCGGCATCCGCCAGCCTGTTGGCCGGCCCACGCAATGTGAAGCCGTATATTGCTCGCCGCGGCGAGCAATACATGAACAAGGAGCAGTTGGAGCACTTCGCTCGCATCCTGCAGACTTGGAAGCGAGACCTCATGGTCGAGGTTGATCGCACCGTGCTGCACATGAAGGATGAGGCGGCCAACTTTCCTGATCCCAATGACCGCGCCACCCAAGAGGAAGAGTTCAGCCTCGAGCTTCGGACACGCGACCGGGAACGCAAGTTGATCCGCAAAATCGACGAAGCGCTCAAGCGCATCGAGGACGGTTCGTACGGCTATTGCTTGGAAACCGGCGAAGAGATCGGGATCAAACGGTTGGAAGCCCGTCCCGTCGCAACTCTCTCGGTCGAAGCCCAGGAGCGGCGCGAGCGCCGCGAAAAGCAATACGGCGACCGCGACGACCGGTACCGCTAGAGCGCCCTACATCGGTCGGTTTGCCCCGACCCCATCGGGTGACCTGCACCTCGGTTCGCTCTATACGGCGGTCGCGAGCTGCTTGGACGCGCGTGCCCATGGGGGTCGCTGGCTCCTACGCATTGAGGACCTCGACCGCCCCCGGGAAATACCCGGGTCGGCGGACGGGATTCTGCGCACCCTGGAGCAGTTTGGCTTCGAATGGGACGGAGCGGTTGTTCGGCAATCTGATCGTGCCGAGCGCTATGAGGAAGCGCTGTGCGCCCTGCGGGCACAGGGACGAACTTTTGCCTGCAATTGCAGCCGCCTGCAACTACGCGCGCAGTTCGAGGATGAACTGCGCTATCCCGGTACTTGCCGCACCCGGCAGATCGAACCCGGTACTTCGGCGGCGATTCGCCTGCGAGTCGACGCCGGATACGTGCAGTTCACTGACCGTATCCAAGGCACCTACCGGCAGAACGTGGCGGACGCCGTCGGCGACTTTATCCTGAAGCGCCGCGACCAGATCTATGCCTACGTGCTCGCAGTGACGGTCGACGACGCTGGGCAGGGGGTCACCCACATCGTCCGCGGGGCCGACCTGTTGGACAACACGCCGCGCCAAATCTATCTGCAACGGCTGTTGGGGTTCCCCGAACCCAGTTACGCGCATGTGCCGGTTCTGACCGAAGCCGATGGCGGCAAGCTCGCCAAGTCGCGACGCAGTGTGCGCCTCAGCGCGGATTCTCCCCTGCCGCAGCTGTGCGCGGTCTTTTCCATGCTGGGACTGGCACCGCCGTCATCGCTTGCCACTACCACAATCTCCGGCGCGTGGCATTGGGCGATCGGCCAATGGACCCTCGACAAGGTGCCCAAGCGGCTCGATTTGCCCGTAAACGGCTAATAATCCTAAGAAAAAATGCCGGTTTGCCTTAGCGCTGCATTGCGCTATTCTTTGGCTGGTAGTCCTTTAGATAGATCAGACGTGGACTGGCACGGACCGGCATCCTCCGGTGGTGCCGGCCAACACGAGCGAGGAGCCCCATGAGCGAACCGCGAGTGATTAAAAAATATCCGAATCGCCGCCTCTATGACACGGTCGAAAGCCGGTACATCACCCTGGCTGACGTCAGGCGCCTGGTGGTTGAGCGGATTGAATTCGTCGTTGTCGACAAGAAAAACAGTGCCGACATTACGCGCAGTATTTTGCTGCAAGTCATCGCCGAACAAGAGCATTTGGCTGAGCCGATCCTGAGCCAGGATTTCATGGTCAGCGTGATTCGCTCTTACGGCACGAGTCTGCAAGGCCAGGTGAGTGCGCACCTGGAACAGAGCCTCAAGCAGCTCGTGAGCCAGCAGCCGATGCCGCAACTTCGGGAACGCGTAAAGACCATGGCCGGCGGCGAAGCGCCGCGTCCGCGGGTCGCGTCGAATTTAAGTCGAGACGGCTAGCGCGGCGCCAAGCGCCCGGCTGGACGCGCGGCAGTTCGCACTGCCGCGCCGCTAGGAGCTTGTCTGCCGACGTTACGCTGCGTCGACGTTGCGCATGGAGAGCCGCACGCGTCCCTGCCGGTCAACCTCCAGCACCTTGACGCGCACGACATCGCCTTCCTTCAACTTATCTCCGACGCGCTCGACGCGCTCCTCGGAAATCTGCGAGATATGCACCAGGCCGTCACGGCCGGGCAGAATCGTCACGAAGGCACCGAAGTCCATCAGTCGCGCGACCTTGCCTTCATATACCCGGCCGACTTCGACGTCCGCGGTGATCAATTCGATGCGCCGCTGCGCCTCGCGCCCCGCCGCACCCTGCACCGAGGCGATCTTCACGGTGCCGTCGTTCTCGAT
>Ga0070764_10000120_pt1 | contig 25713 bp, 21 predicted proteins | sample HubBroMetageWRM4_FD_67287 | JGI IMG/M metagenome (GOLD analysis project Ga0070764, IMG submission 67287) | Warmed soil microbial communities from the Hubbard Brook experimental Forest, New Hampshire - Hubbard Brook CCASE Soil Metagenome WRM 4 | ecosystem: Environmental > Terrestrial > Soil >... | reverse complement strand
GCCATAACGACAGCCATAACGACAGATATAGTCATCGATCCCAACCCGGGCACCGGCGAACCGTTGGAAAAAGTCGTCGACTACTTCACGTCAAAGTCCTTTCCCAGCGTGGTGGTGGGGAATGGGCGCGGGGGGCTGTTTCTGTATCGCTCGGTGTCGGGGCTGAAAGGACCCTGGAAGCGCACTGTCATCAGTCCGAAATGGTCCGCCTACGAGCGGGCCCGTGCGCTGCGATTCCCCGGGCGCGCCTACCCGGATGTGGTGGCCTCGATCGGCAACCGGATCGTGTGGTTTGAGAACCCAATGAACGGGCCCGACCCAGCGGCTGTCACGCGTCCGTGGACGCCGCACATCATCAACGCCGACCACGGCTGCCACGATATCCGGTTGGAGGATCTCGACGGCGACGGGAAAGTCGATGTTATCTGCTCGGCTGGGCTTCTCCTGCGGGCACCGGCGTTTGTGGCCTTTCAGAATGACCCGCTCAACTGGCAAGTTGTAGACAATGTTGCTGACGTGGGTGAAGACATCGCGGTCGTGAGAGTGGGCAGCGATCCCACACCGCACCTGGTCGGCTCCGATCAGTCGGGCAGAATTTTCTGGTATGAAAATCCGCGCCTGCACGGCGGCAACGCCCGGACGGCGAATTGGGTGAAGCACTACATCGGCCCGGGTAATGTGGGCAACAGCTTTGCCGCGGGGAAATGGTCGTCGCCGCAGGACGTTGTCCTGACTGTCGACAACGAGCACGAAGGCCCCGGCGGCACGGGGGATTCGCGGGGCATCACCTGGTACGAGCAGCCCGCCGACCCGATGACGCCGTGGATCGCGCATGGGATGGGCGCGAGCTACCGGGATGTGCACGAAATCAGCCTGGGCGAATGGCATAACGGTGTCCCGTACGTTCTGGTTGCGGAGCAAGAACAGGCTTGCGATCCCGCCCGGCCCGAAGGTCGCGCCCCGAGTCACCCCGGCGTCCCGTGCCGTATTGCGATGTTTCAGTGGATTGACGGCGCGCCGCAAAAAACCGTTCTGGCACGGACCGGGACGCACAACCAGGCGTTGCTGCCCTGGCAAGGTGGACTGCTGATGGCGGACTCCAATCACGGAGTGTATGGCGCACCGAAGGCCATTCACGTCAGGGTGATCTCACCGTGATGTAGGACAACTGCCCACCGTGGCCCGCAGACCTTGAAATTTGCCGGTCGGGCGATAGATTGATACCAGACAGGCGTTGCCTGTTACATCATGCTCTAATGGTCCGCTTTTGCTGGTAAACATCCGAGGCAACGTCATGGCAATGAAAGACGCAAAGAAAACTGAACTCAAGGAACGGCGCAAGGCGCCATTGATCACGCCGACCGACCTGGGCGCCAAGGCCTCCGCGGACATCGCCGGTGGTATGAACGCGATTCTGGCCGATGTGTTCGCGCTGTATCTGAAGACGAAGAATTTCCATTGGCACATGAGTGGTCCTCACTTCCGCGACTACCACCTGCTGCTGGATGAGCAGTCCGACCAGATCTACGCCATGACCGATCCCATCGCGGAGCGCATCCGCAAGGTCGGCGGCACGACGCTGCGCTCGATCGGCCACATTGCCAAACTCCAGCGCATCAAGGACAACGACGCGGATTACGTCGATGCCCAGGACATGCTGGCGGAGCTGCGCGAGGACAACCAGTCACTCGCTGCTCGGCTGCGCGAAGTGCACGATGTCGTGGACGAAGTGCGTGATATCGCCACCGCGAGCCTCATCGAGAACTGGATCGATGAGACTGAGCGGCGCGTGTGGTTTCTGTTCGAAGCGAGCCGCCGCACCGCCTGAGCGGAGCCGCTGGCTCGTCAGTCCGCTGCCCGCGCGGAACTGCACGGCACACCTCTTGCTGAAGGTGTCTTCATCGGGTCTGGGGGGCCGATCGTCCCCCAGACGCGTGTCGACCTGTGCCGGTTTCGAAATTTACAAAATGCTAAGCGGGAGATAACCATGATGAGGGGAAGTTTGTTAGTGACGGCCGCCGTGGCGGCCTTATTGGCCTTGGGCGGCTGCAACAAGGCTGAATCACCGGACAAAGTGGCGAGTGACGTGGCCAAAGCCACCGCTGCTGCCGAAAAGAAGGATGTGAGCGCCGAGCAGAGTGCCGAGAAAACGGACGCCTCGGTAACGAATGACTTGTCCAAGGACGTCGACAAGGCCAACCAGAAGGAAGTGCGCGCCGCGGCCGACGATGCGGTCACGCAGGCGGAAGGCGAGAACAAGATCGCGCTGGCGAAGTGCGAGGCGCTTGGCGGTGATGCGCAGAAGGCGTGCAAGGATCAGGCGAACGCCGAGCTCGACATGGTCAAGCAGCGCGCCAAGGCGTTGAAGTCAGATCGCTGAGCGAGCAATTCGGCAGCAAGTGCTTGCCGGGCGCCCCAGGTGACCCAACCAACAGCGGGTCCGCGTTGCTGCGGACCCGCTGTGCCCAGGCTGAGTGCCGGGGGGTGCCTGTGCTTTACAACAATTCCTTGATCGCTTTCGCAATGCCGTCCGGATCCAACCCCTGGTGACCCATCTGCTGCCACAGGCCACCGGAGCCTTCCCTGTTGGTTCCGATGTGATTGTAACGGCCCTTGAACCCGGCCTTTAACAGGTAGCTGCCGAAGCGGCTGCCCAACCCCGTCTTCACGTTCCAACCCTCCGCGACCAGCACGAATGGCACGCCGGAAAGGGTCTTCATCATGTCGGGATCGACGACGTTCAGAGTCGGCTTGTTGATGAGGCCGACCTTCACGCCCTGCTCCTGCAGGCGCAGCACCGCATCGAGCGCGCGATACACAGTCTCGCCCATCGATACCACGTAACCGCCGCCCGCCGGCGCCGCCCGCACGATGGAGTCTTTGCCGGGCTCGAAGGCCTTGCCTTGATACATTGGCTTGCCGTCCTCGCCGAGGATGTCAGGTACGGGAGCACGCGTGCTGAATACGAAGCGCAGCCCCGGATCCTTGTAAATGCGTTTCACGCAGGCCGCGAACTGGTGCTGGTCGACAGGGAAATACAACCGCGTCAGGTCGGGTCCGGTGACGGGTGTGACGCCGCCGTCCGCGAACATGCCGTTGATACCGAAATGGCAGGTGTTGTCCGCCATGTCGTCGCAGCCGTTGTGACTGAAGTGCGCCAGCACGTTCGAGAAATTCAGGCGCGCCATGGTGATCTCGCTGACGCACATCTCCAGAAAGGCCGCGAACGTGGCGAAGATGCCTTGACGGCCCTTTTCGGCGCCGAAGCCGGCTGCGGCGGAGTAATTGCCGCGCTCCATGATGCCGCCCCGGACAAACACTTCAGGATGCTTCTTGCGGATATGGTGGAGGCCGCAGGAGCCCTCGAGATCGTTGTCGAACACCTTCACACTGGCGATGCGGTCCGCTTCGCTCATGCCATCCAGGATCTCGTTGATGATCTTGCCGAAGTCGTCGCGATTCTTGCCGACGCCGCTCGAGCCCTTGTAGGTGAGAGGACTCTTGGACGGCTTCGCCGCCTTCAATATTTCGATGGCCTTCTCGTAACCGCCACGCGTTTCGAGATATTTGATGGCAACGTCGGCCTTGAGGGCGTCGTGTGCCTCGGGGTCACCCTCAGCGCCAACGATGCCCGGGGCCATGCGCCGCTTGATGATCAACGCGTGCGGCGTCTGCCGGGAGAACGCACGGCAGATGTCGATATAGAGGGCGTCGAGATCCTCGCCCATGGTCGTTTCCGTCTGCAGGCCGTAGCCGGACAATGTCCGGGTCAGGTCGTAACCGGGCATATAGTCCTGGGGGTGGCCCGCGATCGTGACATTGTTGTCATCGATGAAGACCTTCACATTGAGTTGCTTGGCGACTGCCAGGCGTGCCGCCTCGGCGTTGTCGCCTTCCATCTCGGCGCCGTCGGAGCCGAGCACGACGACCGCTTTGCCCGGGTTCGCCATGGCGACGCCATTGCAGAATGCCCAGAGGTGGCCGAGACGGCCGGAGGCGAATTCGACGCCGGGCGTCAGACCCTTTTCCGGGTGGCCGGGCAGGCCGCTATCGAACTCACGGTAGTGCAGTAATTTCTCCGCCGGCATGGCGCCGTTCAGCACGCTCAGCAGATACTGCGTGGCCACGCGGTGGCCGGATTCATCGTAGAAAATCGGCACGATAGGCGCACCGCCTGCGATGAAGGCCCGGATGATGGTGAGCTCAGGAACGGTGTCGTAGGCACCGCCCGTGTGACCGGACAAGCCCTTGGCCCCGGCCAGTGCGGTGAAGAACACTATCGTGTCGCGGCACAACTGAATATTGTGCTTGAGCGCTGCTTTCTGAGCGTCCGTCAGGGTGGTGACGGCCGGATCGAGCTTCAGCGGCTGCAGGTTACCCAGGTCGATCGGAAAAGTTTCGGTAGCCATATTCCCAGCATTCCTGTTCATTACTTCCGCAACAATTGTGGTGCAGGATAGGTTGCTACGAAATCCTTTTCTTGTACAACCCGCCCAACGGGAGTGATAGCCCAAAATGAGTGACCAGACTGAAGCAAGCCGCGGACCGTTCCGAGCTCTCCCACACGACGTCGAAGGATTTCGTGAGCTGGCCGCGCTGGCGCTCGACCTGCGCGCCTCGTGGAATCACAGCAGTGAGCAGGTATGGCGGGCTCTCGATCCCGTCCTCTGGGATCTCACGCACAATCCTTGGGCGGTGCTGCGCAGTGCTTCTCGGGATCACATCGAGAAGTTGCTTGCCGATCCCGAATTCCGGGGCCGGGTCGATGCGATCGAGCGCGCCAAGCGCGAGGCACTGGCGAAACCGGCCTGGTTTCAGCAGGCGCATGCGCAGGCGCCGCTGAAGCACATCGCCTACTTCAGCATGGAGTTCATGTTGAGTGAGGCGCTGCCGATCTACTCGGGCGGTCTCGGCAATGTCGCGGGCGACCAGCTCAAGGCCGCGAGCGACCTGGGAGTGCCGGTCATCGGCGTGAGTCTGCTCTACAGCCAGGGCTACTTCCGCCAGGTGATCGATGCGAATGGCGGGCAGCAGGCGATGTATCCCTACAACGATCCGGGCCAACTGCCGATCGTCCCGTTACGGGGCCCTAACGGCGATTGGATGCGGCTGCAGTTGAATCTGCCGGGTCACTCGATCTGGCTGCGCGCCTGGCAGGTACAGGTGGGGCGGGTCAAGCTCTACCTGCTCGACAGCAACGATGTGGCCAACTATCCCGCCTATCGCGGTATTACGAGCGAGTTGTACGGCGGTGGCTCCTACCTGCGTCTCATGCAGGAGCTCGTGCTCGGTATCGGTGGGTGGCGGCTGCTCGCGGCCCTGGGCATCGAGCCGGAAGTCTGTCACCTGAACGAGGGTCACGCGGCCTTCGCGGTGTTGGAAAGGGCGCGGAGCTTCATGACCGTGACGGGGTTGCCGTTCCATGCCGCGCTGGCGGCCACGCGTGCGGGGAATCTCTTCACCACCCACACGGCGGTAGCCGCGGGTTTCGATCGTTTCGCTCCGGATCTCATCGAGAGCGCGCTCGGGGAGTACGCCCGTACTTCGCTTGGCATTCCGAGCGAGGAACTGTTGGGTCTCGGCCGTCAGAATCCCCACGATCCGACGGAGAGCTTCAACATGGCGTATCTCGCCATCCACGGTAGCGGAGCCGTGAATGCTGTCAGTCGCCTGCACGGTGTCGTGAGCCGTGACCTGTTTCAGTCACTGTTTCCCCGCTGGCCGACCGACGAGATTCCGGTCGGTTATGTGACGAACGGCGTGCATACCCCAACGTGGGTCAGTGCCTCCGCCGATGCGCTTTGGGCAAAAGCCTGCGGTCCGGATCGCTGGCTGGGTAACGCGAAGTCACCCGATGGTCAGATCCGCTCGGTCGACCCCGTGGAGCTGTGGAAGTTTCGCAGCGAATCGCGCAAGTGTCTCATCGAATATGCCCGAGAGCGCGTCTCGCGGGATCTCCTCGCCTCCGGAGCCCCGGCCGGCGAGGCCGAGAATGCCCGCCGGATGTTCGACCCCGATGTGCTGACGATCGCTTTCGCGCGCCGGTTCGCGACCTACAAGCGGCCGAACCTGTTGCTGCACGACCCGCAGCGGCTATTGCGGATTCTCACCAACACCCAGCGCCCCGTGCAACTCATCATGGCGGGGAAGGCGCATCCGGCGGATGAGCCCGGGCAGGCGCTCATCCGTCAGTGGATCCAGTTCATCCGCAACACCGAGGCGCGCCGGCACGTCATTTTCCTGAGCGACTACGACATGTTGCTGACGCAGAACCTGGTGGCAGGCGCGGATGTCTGGCTCAATACGCCGCGCCGGCCCTGGGAGGCTAGTGGAACCAGTGGCATGAAGGTGCTCGTGAACGGCGGCATCAATCTTTCGGAGTTGGATGGGTGGTGGGCGGAAGCCTACACGCCGGAGGTCGGCTGGGCGTTGGGCGATGGCCGCGAGCATGGCGATGACCCGCAGTGGGATGCAGCGGAGGCAGAAGCGCTCTACAAACTCCTCGAGCACGAAGTGATACCGCAGTTCTATACCCGCGACAGCAAGGGCGTTCCGATGGCCTGGGTCGAGCGGGTGCGTTCGAGCATGGCGCAGCTCACTGGGCAATTCTCCACGAGCCGTACTGTTCGTGAGTACACGGAGAAATTCTATCTCCCGGCTGCGAACGGCTTCGCCCAGCGGTCTGCCAGCAAGGGCGCTGCGGGAGACAAGGTGGCGAGTTGGAGCCGCGAGCTCGACGAGAAGTGGGCCTCGCTGCGCTTCGGAGAGGTGAAGGCTCGCACGGAGGGCGGTCAACACAACTTCGAGGTACAGGTTTACCTCAACGGCCTTGCACCCGAAGCGGTGCGGGTCGAACTGTTCGCTGGCGGCAATCCGCCGGTGACGCAGGAGATGCGGCCGCTACAGCAGCTCGTCGGCACGGGCCACGCGTGGTCGTACGGCGCGCAGGTCTCCGCGGCGCGTCCCTTGAGTGACTACACGGCGCGCATCGTACCGAGCCACGCGGGGGTCGCCGTGCCGCTGGAAGTGTCGCACATCGTGTGGCAACACTAGGCGCGCCTAGTAACCCACCGCTTTGCCTGTCTCGTTGCGCGCGTCGCTGGCACCGAGGCGCAGGCCGCTGTTGAGGTCGACTTCGATGCACTCGTCGTCGCCGATGCCGCCGAAGGTGACGTCGTTGCCGTGCTCTTTCAGCAGAGCGACCGTATCGGGCGAGAAGCGATTGCGCTCCAGCATGATACGGTCCGGCAGCCATTGCTCGTGGAAGCGCGGAGAGTTCACGGCCTGTTGGATATCGAGGCCGAAGTCCTCAACGCCGATCAGGGTGTTGGCGACCGTGGTGATGATAGTTGGACCACCCGGGCTTCCCAGGACGAGCCACAGCTTGCCATCCTTCACCACGATGGTGGGTGTCATGGCCGACAGCGGCCGCTTGTTCGGGCCGACCGCGTTCGCATCGCCCTGGATGAGACCGAACATGTTGGGAGAGCCGGGTTTGGAGGAGAAGTCGTCCATCTCGTCATTGAGCAGGAAGCCCAGCGGACCGACGGTCACCCTCGAGCCCCAATAGGCATTCAGCGTCGTGGTCACGGCAACCGCATTGCCGTCGGCGTCGACCACCGAAAAGTGCGTGGTCTGAGTGCTTTCCCTCACCGGCGCGACAACGGGGTGTGCCGCGGCGTAACGGGCGAGAGCCGTCGAGATCGGCGGCCTTTGCAGGGTCGCGGAGCTGGTCGCCTGTTGGGGTTGAATCGAGCTGCGCCACGCAACGGCGTAACTCTTGTCGGTGAGCTGCAGGACCGGGACGTCGCTGAATTCCGGGTCGCCGAGAAATTGCGCACGATCGTAGAAGGCGCGCCGGTAGGCCTCGGTGATGAGGTGAACGGACTCGGCCGAATCGAGGCCCGATTTTGCCAGGTCGTAGCCCTCGAGGATGTTGAGAGTTTCGATCAGCGCGATGCCACCCGAGGAGGGCGGCGGTGCGCTGATGACTTCCAGTCCGCGATAGGTGCCGCGAACGGGAGTGCGGTCCTTCACTTCGTAGTGAGCGAGGTCTTCGGCCGTGACGAGTCCGCCGCCCTTCTGGATGTAGTCGGCCAGCTCGTGAGCTATCTTGCCGGTGTAGAAGTCATCCGGCGCGCCGCTGATGCGCTCGAGGGTGCGGGCCAGCTCGGGCTGCTTGAAGAGGTCGTTCTGGTGCCAGCCTTTGCCGTCGTTCTGGAAGATCCGCTTGCTGTCGGGGAACTGGGCCATGACCTTGTCTTCGGTCATCATGCGGGCATTGTTCCAACTCAGTGCATAACCGTCGCGCGCCAGCCGCAGGGCGGGCTCCATTACGCGCTTCAGGCCGAGTTTCCCGAAGTGCTCCTCGGCGTAGACGAGTCCTTTCACGGAGCCGGGGACGCCGACCGCCTTGTAACCGATGGTGCTCAGGTTCGGGATGACGTTACCCTGCGCATCCTGGTACATGGTGGCGGTGGCTTTGCCCGGCGCCTTCTCGCGGAAGTCGACGAAATGCGTGCTCCCCTCTTTCATCCGAATCAGCATGAAGCCGCCGCCGCCGAGGTTTCCGGCCTGGGGCCACACGACCGCCAGTGCGAATCCCGTCGCGACCGCCGCGTCGACGGCGTTACCACCGGCCTGCATGATCTCCACGCCGGCTCTAGAAGCGAGCTCGTGGACACTGGCGACCATGCCGTGCTCGGCCACTTCGGGCCGCATGCCGCCGCCGGCGAAGGCCAGCTGCGTGGCGGCCAACTGCGTGATGACAAGCGCGGTCAGGAACGTCAGCGCGGCGTGGAATCTCAATTTCATAGTTCATCCATCGTAGGCCCGTGTGGGCCGTCGGTCCAAAATAGGGTCGTCACAGGATAATCAAGCATGACCGATCAGAGCTACATCCGCCCGGATGTCGTCGGCGGCGGCGACTACGATCCGATGAAGGAGCCGCGTTACGCGGAGATCGCCACGTTCATGCGTGCGCCGCTGGCACGGTCGCTCGATGAGGTCGATATCGGGCTCATCGGTGTTCCGACCGATCTCGGCGTGACGAATCGCCCCGGGGCGCGGCATGGCCCGCGGGAGATCCGCAACGCCTCGAGCCTGATGCGCGCTTTCAATCTGGGTCTCGACTTGAATCCGTACGATCTTTGCCGGATCGCGGATCTGGGGGATGTGCGCTTCTCGAACCGCTTCGATCTCCCGAAGCAAGTCCAGGAGATCGAGGCGTTCTATCGGAAGGTGCACGCGGCCGGTGTGCGGCCTGTCACCGCGGGGGGCGATCATTCGATTACCTATCCCATATTCAGAGCGCTCGCCGCCAAGGCACCCATCGGGATGGTGCATATCGATGCGCACACCGACACCTGGGGCGAGTTCGCAGGCTCCAAGTTTCATCATGGCGCGCCTTTCCGGCTCGCGGTGGAGGCGGGCTTGCTCGACCCGCGCCGGACCATTCAGATCGGTATCCGGGGCGGCCAGAACTTCATGGAGGGGATCGAGTTCTCGCGCGAGATGGGCATGCGGGTGGTGTTCATCGAAGAGTTCGCAACCCTCGGTGTCGAGCGGATCGTCGAAGAAGCGCGCAAGGTCGTGGGCTCCGGGCCCACGTACATCTCGTTCGACGTGGACGGGCTCGATCCGGTCTATGCCCCCGGGACGGGGACGCCGGAGATCGGTGGCATAACGACGTTGGAAGGGCAGCGGCTCCTGCGGGGGCTGCGCGGACTCAATCTCATCGGTGGCGATGTCGTGGAGGTGGCTCCCCCGTATGATCAAACGGGTAACACCGCCCTGGTGGGCGCGACGCTGATGTTTGAAATCCTGTGTCTCATCGCAGATCGGCACTTTGGGTCCGGTCGTTCCGGGGCTTGAGCGTGCCGCGTTAGAACGCGCCGAGCTTGGCCTGCTGGCCGAACGAGGACAAGGCGAGGGAGGTTTCTGGAAGAACCAACTCGCCGGTCTCGAGGCGCTTGCGTAGGTAGGTGAAGGTTTGCGCGGTCTGCGCGAACAAATGCTCACCGGCAACCAGTGGGGTTCGGACCGGACCCCCGGGGCGGACCAGGCGCGGCATCGGCGCGATACGCGTGTGGTAGTCCACAGCGAAAAACAGTGGAATCGAATAGCGCTCCTCGCGCACCTTGCGGACACGATGGGAAGTTGCGACGAACTCGCCGTTCGTCCATAGCTCGAGCATGTCACCGATATTCACGGCGTAGGCATTCGGCAAGGGTGGCGCGTCGATCCAGGCACCCGCTTCGTTCATGACCTCGAGGCCCGGCGCCGTCGAGCGCAGCATTGTGAAGAATTCGTAGTCGGTATGGGCGCCCAGGCCGGGACGGTCGGCGGCCTGCACGTCGTAAGGGTAGTGGATGAGTCGGAGCTGGCTCGGTGGCCGGTGCAGATACGGTGCGAACAGGTCGGGCGGTTCCCCGAGCGCCAGGGCAAAGCCGCGCAACAGGACGCGACCCAACTCGAAGGTTGCCTGGTAGTACGCGCTGACCGCGGCCTTGAATCCCGGCAGGTCGGGCCATTGGTTGGGGCCGAGGAGCGGGTTGCCCGCCAGATAGTCCGGATCGTCCTTTGGCAGGTCCCGCGAGCTGTCGTAAGCCTCTTTGGCGTCCTTGGCGCCGCCCGCGAAGACCTCCTCGCCCTCGGGCACATAGCCGCGATGGTTGCGAGAGTTTCCGATGTAGACGCGCATCTTTTCAGCGCTCGATTGCGCGAAGAAGCGTTTCGCGGCAGCCAGTACGCTGTCGAATAACACTGGCGATTGTTGGTGCCCCGTCACGTAGAGAAAGCCGAACGCGCGGGCCGCCTTGCCCATCTCCGCGGCGGTTTTTGCGATCGCGTCCGGGTCGTTGCCGAACAACGCGCTGACATCCACTACCGGGAGCTGTCCGGGGGCGAACGTGCCCTGATCTGTTCCTGTCATTCAAACTCCAGCAGGGCGCCGATTCGATAAGGGAGGGTTGAGGCGCAGATGCGTAATCCCGACTCTGCTACGGTGCCAAAAGAGATCTCGCAGTCGATGAGCTCGCGCGCGAGTTGCAGGTCAGGTGCAGCTTGCAGGTATTCGACGAGGGTGCGATAGCCTTTGTCCAACCGCGCCGCGCGGTCGCGGGCGTACATGAAATGGGGGCCAACGCGTAGCAACACCGCCGGTGAGTCTTGCACGCCCGCGAGGCTGGTCGGTGTCGTCGCCACGGCCGGGTCGCGATGCCAATACTCGATGTAATCGGCATCGCGCCCGGTCTCGATCAACACATCGCCCTCCCAGTGCAGCGATCCGGCGTCGGCGGTCGGGGCGGACGGTTGGAAATCGATTTCCCGCACCCATTCGAAGTGGCGGCCGTCGAAATGCAGGTGACCGGCGAAGCCTTCCTGGCGGGCGAGCCAGAGGCAGTCCTCGAATGTCAGGTCTTCGCGGGATCGCACCTGTGAGAAGTCGGGCAGCGGCGTGGGCTGCCGTAGGTCAATGTAGGCGTGCGGACCTTGCAGCCAGCGCACGCTCGTCGTCGTGTCGCTGGGGCGGCCGGGCCATGCGAGCAGCGAGCGGCGCCACAGGCCCTGGAGGGAGAAGACGGATGCGATCGGGTTGGTGGTCATGCGGTCGCCGCGCGGCGGGCCTGCGAGCGGCCAGCGAGCCAGTAGTAAGCCGGACCGGTCACCACCAGACCTACAATCCACGAGACGTCGATTTCTCCCATCGCACGAGCGACGGGGCCCGTGTACACGGGAGACACGACGAACGGTAGCTGCACGAGAATGCCTATGACATAACACTGCACGGCCGCGCCGTTGATGCGTCCGTAGATGCCGCCGTCCTGGCGGAAAAACGACGGTACGTCGTACTGCCCGTGGCGCAGCAGGTAGTAGTCGACCAGGTTTACCGCGGTCCACGGAACCAACACGTAGAGTAGCAGCAGGATGAAGTCGGTGTAGTTAGCCAGGAACGAGTCTTTCCCGAGAAGCGCTCCTGCCAGCGAGAGGGCGAACAGGACCACCGAAATTGCCGTGCGGGCGGCCGCCCGGGGAGTCCAGGCCGGAAACAGCGTCTGTCCGAAGGTCAGGACCGACAGTACGCCACAATAGAGATTCATGGCGTTCGCGGTGGCGACACCTAGGGAGAAGACAATGAGTACGAGCGGCGCGATGCCGTGAGTCAGCGCGCCCAGCCCAGTGACCAGGCTCTTTTCCGTCGACCCGAGACCGACCATGGCGCCGAGAACCATCGGGAGCAGTGAGCCCAGCGTGCAGCCCCAATAGGTTGCCCAGAACGCGGTGCGCGTTCCCGTGCCACGCGGCATGTAACGCGAGTAGTCGGACACGTAGGGCGCGTAAGCAATTTGCCAAAGCGCCGCCGCCGATACCGCGCCCAGGAAACCCGCGGCAGTGGCTGAGTTTCGGGCGAGGAAGTCAGCGGGGAGTCCGTGTACCCAGATGATCCAGCCGAACGTCACCAACAGTACGACTCCCGACACGTACGTCATTACGCGGGCGTACGCGTGTATGAGATCGTGACCGAAGATCGCGGCGACGACACTCAAAAGACCGACGAGGACGATGCCCGGAACGTCGGATAACCCCGGCGTGACGTCCGCAATGGCTTCGCCGCCGAGCACGAGATTCGAGGCCAGAAACCCGATATACATGATGATGACAATGCCGACGACGAGCAGGGATCCTAACGACCCGAACTGCCCCCGTGTCTGAATCATCTGCGGCACGCCGAGCGTTGGCCCCTGCGCGGCGTGCAGTGCCATGAAAATGGCTCCCACCAGATTGCCGACAGTGAGCCCGAAGACCGCCCAGCCGAATGGCAACGCGAAGACGGTCACCGCCAGGCCGCCTGTCACAATCGACAGCAGCGTCAGGTTCGAGCCGAACCAGACGCTGAACAGATCGCGTGCCGTCCCGTGCCTGGCGTCGGCGGGGATCGGCTGAATCGTATTGATCTCCAGGCGGCCGGCCTGTTCGCGGTTACTCACGGGGGTATCGACCTCTTCTGATGGGGCCCGCGACCGCTATCGTACGTCTTTGCGCACGGACGGTGCGAGCCCCAACTCGAAGGGCTTTTAACATCTAACTTCGACGGGCCGTGTTAGGGCAACCGGCGCGGCGCTGCTCCGTGATGGTGCGCACCTGTGGGCTGTTGCCTTCTACGCACACGCGCAGTCCGCACGTAAGCTCCTATTTCTTAAGGTGAATGTGCGCACCCGCGGGCGTGTGTGGCGCGCGGCACGGGCTTTGCATCACACAGACATTAGAAAATGTGCGTCTAGGGTTCCGGCCTACCACGAAAAACGTAGGTGTCTGGTCCGAGAGAGGCAGTCCACGCAATCCGCGGCATCCGCGGCGGCGAGCGGGGATACACGGCGGGATAAAAGCCCGGGAGATCTGATTGCGGGGAGGCTCGTGTCCCCGGGACGATCTCCCTTGCAGGGGAAAATCCCGGTAACCGTACACAGTCCCTTCCGCAAGTGCGACCGCTGCTTGCTCGAGGAGACCGTGTGCTGTGAAAAAGACAAAAATCGTTCTGCCCTGCGCTTATCTGAAAGCAACATCCGTGACAGCGGCCGTCCTGGCCGCGCTGTACGGCGCGCCGGCTCATGCCGATGACGAAGGTGGCTTGAGCGAAGTGACAGTGACGGCAACACGTCGTGTGACCACGTCGCAGGATATTCCGCTCAGTATCACGGCCGTCAGCGGTGCGCAGTTACAAGAGTCCGGCATCCAGGACATTTCCGCCCTCGCGCACTCGATGGCGGGTGTCAACTTCACGGACAAAGGACCTTTCGGCGGCGTCAACGGCTCAACCCTCATCATTCGCGGCCTCAACAGTGAGGCCACGGGAGGGCAGCTCGCGCTCGCCACACCGATCGAGCCGCCCGTCGCGACCTATGTCGACGACACGCCGCTGTTCGTCAACCTGCGGCTGCAGGACCTCGATCACGTCGAAATTCTGCGCGGCCCCCAGGGCACTCTGTACGGTTCGGGGTCGCTCGGCGGCACGATTCGGTTCGTGCAGAATGCACCGGATCCGCGAGCGTTCGACGCCAGGGTGGAGGTCGGCGCGAGTGATACAGACCACACTCACGGGCCGAACGAAAACGTGAACGGCATGATCAACATACCGGTCACCGACACGTTCGCCGTGCGTATGAACGCGGGTTATGAGAATGACGCCGGTTTTATCAACGCGCCGCAGCTCTATCGGCTCGACGCCTCGGGCGCACCGATATCCGCGCAGCCGGGTAACCTGCTGAGCCCGCCCGCGCAATACTCTCAGAACGGCATTAACGGCTACGACTACAAGAACGCCCGTATTTCCGCCCTCTACAAGCCGAACGAGGATTTCCACGCGCAGCTCTCGTATTACTACCAGCTGTCGACGGCGGGTGGCTTTCCGCAGGCGGCGCCGTCTCTCGGGCTCGATAACCTGGAAACAGTCGATCGCACCCGAGCCTCGACCAATGACAAGGTCGACGTGGTGGCGCTCACGCTCGACTATGACATGGGCTTCGCGACCCTGACGTCGAACAGCTCCTGGTCGCACCATGACAACCATACGAGCAGCGACCTGACCAACCTGTATTCCTACTTCCCGTTCTACCCGTCGCTGTACGGCGCGAATCCGCGTGTCCTGGTCACCGGCCACGACGAATTCAACGACAAGCCCTGGTCGGAGGAGGTGCGCCTGGCCTCCAAGACCGGTGGGTTCTTCGATTGGGTGGCCGGCGCGTACTACAAAGACCAGAAGACGACCATCCAGGAGCACGAGTTCTACCCGGGCTACCTCGACTACTTCAACGCCTGCGTGCCCACCTACGGAGTCAGCAATGGCGACGGTGTCACGCCTTCACAGTGCGGCATCGGCGAGACGGTCTATAACGCTAATCCGCTGACTTATGTCGATGGCATTCCGATCGTCAAGGACCAGGCCTACATTGGTGACTTTGAAACGCACTTCAGGGATATCGCGGTCTTCGGCGAGCTCACGGCGCACCTGACGTCGGCGTGGAGCGTGACGGGCGGAACCCGGCTGTTCAAGCAGACCCTGTCGCAATCCCAGCAAACAGGCCTGCTGTTCGACGGCCCGATCTCGATCGCCAACAATTCCCTGAGCGACTCGTGGAAGCGCGCCTTATGGAAGATCAACACGTCGTTCCAGCTCAACGAGACCAATCTCGCTTACGCGACCTGGTCGCAGGGGTTCCGCCGTGGCAGTGTGAACGCACTGCCGCCGAGCGAGCCCGCGGTGGGGTATACGACGAATCCGGGCTTGTACCGGGTTACGCCGGACACAGCGAACAACTACGAAGTCGGCTTCAAGGGGACAATCGCCAATCGGTTCCGCTACTCCGCGGACGTCTTCGACATCCAGTGGCACAACGTGCAGGAGGGTGCACAGCTCACCCCGCTCGTGCTCCCCGGAGCGATAAACGTCGGTAACGCGTATAGCCGCGGCGTTGAGGCGGAGATGTTCTTCGCTGTCGACCGGCACCTGGGCGCCCAAGTCGATTACACCTACGACCAGACGAAGCTCACGTCGTATAATGCGTTGGTCGCGGATGGGTTGTCCGTTCCGCCACCGCCTGTTGGCGCGCCAATGCCCGGCACGCCCAAGAACAGCGTGGCCGTGACTTTGACGTACGGGAACATCATGATCGCCAACGGCGAGATGCGGTACTCCGTCAGTGCGCACTACCAGAGCCCGGTGACCCCCGCGCTCTCCGCGACGATCCCGGTCGTTCCGGGCTACACGATGGTGGATACGCGCCTGAGCTACACGTACTCGCACTACGAGATCACGGCTTACTGTAACAATCTCACCAACAATCTGGGTATCAGCTCGTACTCCGACCCCTTCAACTACAGTCCGCAGAACTATCAGGCCATCGTCTCGCAGCCCCGGACCGTCGGTTTGACACTCGTCTACTCGTTCAAAGAGCACTGAGTGCACACCGTGTGAGGATCGTTGCATGAACAGCGTACAGATCCTCGACCGGCTGAGCGGATTTCCCACGGTCAGCCGGGATTCAAACCTGGCGCTGATCGATTATGTGCGGGACTACCTGGCGAGTTGCGGCGTGGGCGCGAAGCTCTACTGTGATGACAGCGGCCGCAAGGCCAACCTCTATGCCGTCATAGGACCCCGGGATCGTGGCGGTGTGCTGCTCTCCGGGCACACGGACGTCGTCCCGGTCGACGGGCAGGAGTGGACGTCCGATCCGTTTCACCTCGTCGAGCGCGGTGGGCGATTTTTCGCGCGCGGGGCGGCGGATATGAAGGGGTTCATTGCATGCGCCTTGCGCGCCGCGCGACTGGCGACCGAGCGTGAGCTGCGTATCCCATTGCAGTTGGCTCTCTCGTATGACGAGGAGATCGGTTGTGTCGGAGTTCGCTCCCTCATTGACGATATGGCGACATGGGCGCATCGGCCGCAGTTCTGCATCGTCGGGGAGCCGACGCTGCTACGCCCGGCGGTGGGGCACAAGGGGAAGATTGCACTAGCGGCGACCTGTCGGGGACACGCTGCGCATTCCGCTTCCCCCGGGCGCGGCGTCAATGCCATCTACATGGCCACCGAATTGGTCGAAAAAATCCGGGACCGTCAATCGAGTATCGAAGCAGACGGCGTGCGCGACGACGCATATGAAGTTCCGTACACCACGCTCCATGTCGGAGTAGTGCACGGTGGCACGGTGCTCAACATCGTACCGTCACGATGCGACCTCGAGTTCGAGATACGTAACCTACCAGAAGATGATGCGTCACAGATCGTGTCGGGGATGCGCGCTGACGCCGCCGCTATTGCTCGTTCGGTGCAAAGGGATGACCTGGATGTCGGGATCGAGGTTGAGGTGACGAATGAGTATCCGCCGCTGAATACGCCGCCCGAGGCCGAAGTCGTGGCGCTGGTGGCGGCGCTGACCGGCCAGCATGAGCGCATCAAGGTGGGATTCGGTAGTGAAGGGGGCCTGTTCAGTGAGCGGTTGGGAATTCCCACTGTGGTCTGTGGGCCGGGCTCTATCGACCAGGCACACAAGCCGGACGAGTTTATCGATCGCGACCAGTTGGATCGCTGTGACGCCATGATGGAGGCGTTGCTGGACCGGCTGGTTTAAAAGATTTCGGGGGTATTGCATGATCAGGACCGGCCAGGAGTATCTGGACTCCATCCGCGATGCGCGCGAGGTGTACATCAACGGCGAGCGAGTCACGGCTCTCGCCGACCATCCGATGTTCAAGCCGTTGATCGATATCCGTGCCCGTATCTACGATATGCAGCACGAGTCCGCCACGCGCGACGTGCTTGCCTACCGCGAGGGTGGCCAGGAGGAATGGAACGCCATCGCCAACAAACTGCCCCGCACCCAGGATGACTGGTGGGCGAAACGCCGGGCGACCGACACGATTCTCGAAACAATCGGTGGGATCGTCACTCGCGTCGGCGACGAGACGGTCGGGGAGATGTGGTCGCTGTTCGACGGCCAGGACGTGCTCAACGAAGTGGATCCGCAGTTCTCTGCGAATATCGGCCGGCATATTGACGCGGTACTGCGTTCCGATCCGTTTCACGTCTCTGCCAACACCGACCCCAAGGGTGATCGCTCGAAGCCGCCGCAGGAGCAGGATCCCGACATGCTTCTGCACGTCGTGCGGGAAACGGACGCGGGCATCGTCGTCCGCGGCGCGAAATACGAGACCGCCGCCGCGTATGCGAACCAGGCGTTCACGAAACCCACCAACGCAAACTGGGGCAACCAGGCACTCTCGGATTACGCGGTCGGCTTCATCTGCAATTTCAACTCCCCGGGACTGAAGTTCATCTGTCGGACCGGCTTCGCCGGCCGGGCGCCCGCGGTGGACTATCCGCTCTCGAATCGCTTCGATGAGGTGGAGGCGCTGGTCATTTTCGATGACGTCCTGATTCCCTGGGAGAACGTGCTTTTTTACCGCCACACCAAGGCGGCGATGTTCATTCGTTCGTGCTTGCACCGGTACTCGGCATTCGCCTTCGTACAGCGCAACTTGAAGCTCGCGGATATGATGATCGGCGCCGCGCTGTTCAACGTCAGGCAGACCGGGCTCGACAAGCAACAGGCGGTGCAAGAGAAGCTGGCGGAGTTGGCCGTCTATCGCGAGGGAATCAATGCCCACCTGACGGCGTCCATCGCGCTCGCGGAAAAGAGCCCGGCGGGACTGCTCATGCCCAACCAGTCGCTGCTCTACGCGGGCCGGGTCCTGGCGTGCTCGCAGCTACATCATCTCATGCATATCGCGCGCGAGCTGTGCGGCGGCCAGATCTGCATCACGCCCGACAAGGCCGCCTTCGATGCGCCCGAGACGAAGCCGTGGCTCGAGAAGTATTACTCGGTGAACGAGAGTTGGGTTGCGGAGGATCGCCGCAAGCTGCTCGCGCTGGCGCGTGACCTGCTGAACTCCGACTACGCGGGGCATCGGCTGACGTTTCAGCTTTTCGCCCAGTCGCCCCCGTTCGCACACCTCGCCGCCGTCTACCGGAACTTCGACTGGGAGGGGCCGCTGCAGTTCGTTCGCAAGGCGGCGGACTTGTCGCAAGCGGTTATGCCCAGGACGGACCGTCCTCCCGGGGACAAGGCAATCCAGCAGTGGTTCGCGCAGGACTAACTCATGCACACCCGCATCCGTAAATTCAACACCCGCGATACCTATCCGGAACAGAAGCTCGACAACGATCTGTGCCAGACCGTCGTCGCTCGCGGCAGTATGGTGTTCGTGCGTGGCCAGGTTGGGCAGGATCTCGACACGGCGGTGAATGTCGGCATCGGCGACGCGGCGGCGCAGGCCGAGCAGGCCATGCGGAACATCGAGAAGCTGCTGGGGGAGGCTGGGGCCAGGGTCGAGCACATCTGCAAGATCACCATCTATCTCACCGATCCGCGCTTCAGGGAGGCGGTGTATCGAACCGTCGGGAGCCATCTGAAGAGTGTTTATCCGGTGTCGACGGGTATCGTGGTGGCGGGGCTCGCGCGACCGGAGTGGCTGGTCGAAGTGGATGTGATTGCGGTCATCCCGGATGAGGAGTGAGCGATGACGTTGTCGATCGCTGCGCGTTTTCCTGAAGGAAACATGTTTGGTGTCGCGATCGCGTCGTCGTCGCCGGCCGTTGCCGCTCGCTGCGCCCATGCTCGCAGGGGTGCAGGAGCCGTCGCAACGCAGAACATTACAGATCCCTCGTTGGGGCCGCAGATTCTGGATGGGCTCGAGCACGGGGCTGGAGCTCGCGAAGCCCTAGAGGCTGCGTTGCATTCGACGCCGTTTGGAGCGTATCGGCAGCTTATTGTCGTCGGTCGTGACGAGGTGCCGGTGGTGCACTCTGGCGCGAAGGCGTTGGGGATTGTTGGGTCCGCGGTGGGAGTGGATGCCGCCGCGGCCGGGAATTTGCTGGCGCGGGCAGAGGTGCCTGCGGCGATGATTGCAGGGTTTGAGGCGGACGGCGGTTGGTTTGGGGCCGCTCGGGCTGCATCCGGGATCGGCGGTGGCCGCTCGCGCGAGGGTGGCCCGTCCGGCATCGAGGGCCGAGTCCATTTCGCCGCACGTCTTCTGCACGCTCTTCGTGCGGGTGTCGACGCTGGCGGCGAGGCTGGCCCCATACACTCCGCTGGCCTGCTCGTCGTGCGCGATGTGAGTTGGCCGATTGTGGATCTCCGGGTCGATTGGGCCGACGACGATCCCGTAGGCGAGCTCACGGCTCTGTGGGAGCGTTACGAGCCACAGGTCGAGGACTACGTCCGTCGAGCGCTCGATCCGGCCGCGGCACCGGGTTTCGGTGTCCCGGGCGAGCGCTGACGGGATCGCGGTTGGCGATCGAAAGCAAGTCGATTGACTACGTGCCCGAGACCGAGCGGCACGGACGGGTGAGCGACCAGGTGTCGTTCTGGTTTCTCGGCAACTTCCATTTCTTCACCATCGCGATCGGGTTTGTCGGCCCGAGCATGGGGTTGAGTTTCGGTTACACGGTGCTCGCAGGGACGTTGGGCATAGCGTTCGGAACCCTGTTCGCGGCGTTTCACGCCTCGCAGGGCGCCGAGCTCGGCCTGCCACAGATGGTGCAGTCACGGGCGCAGTTTGGTTTCCGGGGCGTCGTTGTAGTGTTACTGGGTACGCTGTTCACGTTCCTGGGCTTCAACGTCGCCAACAGCGTGTTGTCCGCACACGGTCTCAATGGAATTCTGGGGTGGAACGAGGGCGCTGTGACGGTCGTAACCTCGCTCGCCGCGGCGCTGCTGGCGATCTATGGATACGACTGGCTGCACCGGATTTTTCGCTGGTGCTTCTTCGTTTGTCTGCCGCTCTACGCCGTGCTTACGGTCGCCATCATGTTGGGCAAGGTTCCGGCGACGCATCCTACACTGGGTGGGTTTTCGGCTGTTGCGTTCGCCGGACAGTTCGCGGCGAGCGCGAGCTACAACATCACCTATGCGCCTTCGGTATCGGATTACTCGCGTTATCTGCCTCGCAATACCAGTCGTTACGCGATTATCGCGGCCGTGTACGCTGGCGCGGCTTCCTCGGCGATCTGGCTGATTGCTGTCGGCGCGTGGCTCGCCACCCGTCTCGGCGCCTCCGACGGTCTCGTAGCGCTGAACGACGCGGGTAACGTGTTGCTTCCAGGGTTTGGCGTGCTGTTGTCTCTGTGTTCCGTCACCGCGTTGACGGCGGCTACGGGCCTCAACGCGTACAGCGGTATGCTCACTGTCGTTACCGCGTTGAATTCCCTGTTTGAGACGCGTCCGACCGCACGGTTGCGAGTGATCATCACTATCGCGCTGGCTGTGGTCTGGATAACGCTGGCCTTCGGCAGCACTGCAAATTCGATCGAGCTGTTGTTCGCAGCCCTCACCATGATGCTCTACCTGTTGGTGCCCTGGACGTCGATCAACCTGATCGATTACTTCTTCGTCCGCCGTGGGCGTTACGTCATTCCCCAACTATTCGTTGTCAATGGCATTTACGGCGCCTGGGGTGCACGCGGGCTGGCCGCTTACGTCATAGGTTTCGCTGCGACATTGCCGTTTTTCGTGCTCCCCGGCGTGTATGTGGGACCGGCCGCGCAAGCGCTGGGCGGAGTGGACGTTGGCTGGCTGGTCGGGCTGTTGGTGTCGGGTTCGGTGTACGCCTGGTTGTCGCGCTCGATCGACCCGGCGCGCGAGGCGCTCGCGATCGGCAATGGCTGAAGGCGCCTTGTTGTGTAGGCAGCTTCTGACACGCGACTGCGGCGGGCGAACGACAGACTTCCGGTGAATCTCCCGGTACGTTGGTGATAGTCGCGCAGCAGCGTGCCGCATCACCGGAGATTCACATGCGTGAGAAAACACGCGATAGAACCACCCTCGACTACGTCAAGCCCGGTGCGGAAGAGCGCGCGCGGCTACGCGAGGATTTTGACTACAACGATCTCAATCGCGATGGCCGGCTCACATTGGGCGAGTTCATTCGTTTCATGCGCAACGTGGACGAAGACCTGACAGCGGAGCAGTGTGAGATCGGCTTCGACGAGATCGATGCCAACCGGGACGGCGCCATCGAGTTTGAGGAATTCGTGGCGTGGTCGACGGGGAAGGAGGGGTGATGGCGACGAGAGATAAGCGCGCAGCGGGTGGCCGGGCGAAGTCAGCGGGACGTCGACGGGCGGTGTCTGCGCATGGGCGCACGGGTCGTGCGAGCGCCAGCGCGAAAGCGCCGAAGAAGAAGGCGACCCAGAAGCAGGCGACCCGGAAATGGTCTGCTGGCGTCATGGCGCGAAGTGATGCGATGGACTTGGAGACTGGCGTGTTCAAGTCGCGCAGCGCGCGGCAGGTGGCGCTCTCGCTGAAGCGGTCGGCGGAGTCGAGTCACCGGCGCAAGTCGACACCCTTCCGCTCAGCGATGTCGATGCTCAATTTTGAGATCAATCGTGGTGGAAAGAACCTGTCGGCGCGGCAGCGCAAGGTGTTGAATGCGGCGAAGGTGGAGCTTCGCAAGGTGTTTCATCGCGAGACGGCGCGGCCGTAAGGTTGCTGTCGCCGGCGGGTGATTAGGCCGCGACTTTACCCGCACGCCTGATGGCTTGTGGCGGTTGTCCGAACGCGCGTAAGAACGCCCGTCGCATCCGTTCGCGGTCGGCGAACCCTGTTTCGCGGGCCACGACATCGATGGGCAGTTGTCCTTGCTCTGTCAGGAGCCGTGCAGCTTCGACGCGGAGGTTCTCGACGGCCTTCGCAGGCGACTGCCCGGTCTCGGCGCGGAAGGCGCGACTGAACTGGCGTGGGCTCAGATTCGCCACCTCGGCGAGTTGCTCCACGGAAAGCGCCGTTTTCAGATTGCGGCGGGCGTAGTTCAAGGCGCTCTGGATGCGATCCGATTTCGGCTCCAACTCGAGCAGCGTCGAGAATTGTGACTGGCCACCGGCGCGCCGGTGATAGACCACCATCTTCTTCGCAACCAGGCGCGCGATCTCGATGCCTAAGTCACGCTCGACCATCGCCAGGGCGAGGTCGATGCCGGCCGTCATTCCAGCCGACGTCCACACCGGGCCGTCGATGACGAAGATGCGATCTTCATCGACCTTTACCAGCGGATACCGCGCCTGCAGCTCACGTGCATAAGCCCAATGGGTCGTCGCGCGCCGACCGTCGAGAATCCCAGCCTGTGCCAGGATGAACGCGCCGGTGCAGGGGGCCGCGACGCGCCTCGATACCGTGGCCCCTTTGGCGATGAACTCCAATAGCTTCGGCGTGCCCGTCTCGATCTCGGTGCCGGCTCCGATCAGAAGGGTGTCGAAATCCGGGTCACCAAAGGCCTCGGTGTCGACAGTGATGCCCCACGACGTGCGCACCGGGCCTCCGTTTTCGGAGAAAATCTGCAATTCGTAGAAAGGCTTACCGGCGGTCAGGTTCGCCATCTCGAATACCGAAACAGGCGCCGTACTGAGGATCTGGGCGCCGGGGTAAAGCACGAATCCGATACGGTGCATGGCGATCTCCCGAATGTCCTAAAAGGTGGTATATAGGACATTCAGGTCATTGTCCAGCGGCGTAGCCTCTTTTCCAGTCCCGGCACCCCCGCCGGAGCAGCTTCGGAGAGACGGCAATGGCTACTTCTCATCACAACGGAACGACGCAGGGCAAAGGCACCGCGCTCATTACAGGCGCGTCGAGTGGAATCGGTGCGATCTACGCGGATCGCCTGGCGCGTCGTGGCTATGACCTCGTGCTTGTCGCGCGCAACGGCAAGCGCCTCGAGGAGGTCGCACAGCGGATTCGGGCGGCGACTCAGCGCTCGGTCGAGGTCATTGTCGCGGATCTCAACAACAAGGCCGACCTGACCCGTGTCGAGACCAACCTGAAGGCAGATAGCCGCATCACGATGTTGGTTAACAACGCCGGCTTCGGTGCTGTGACGCCACTATTGGGCTCCGACGTGGATAAGATGGAGGAAATGATAGACCTCAACGTCGTCGCCTTGACACGGCTGACCTACGCTGCCGTGCCAGGATTCGTCGCCCGTAAGAACGGCGCAATTATCAACATCGCGTCCATCGCCGGGCTGACACCCGAACTCCTCAATGGGGTTTATGGCGCCTCGAAGGCCTACGTGGTCACCTTCAGCCAGTCACTGAAACACGAGCTTGCCGACAAGGGAGTGCGTGTGCAGGTCGTGCTTCCGGGCGCTACCGCGACGGAGTTCTGGGACGTCGCGGGCCACTCGGTGGAGAAGCTGCCGCAGCAGTGGGTGATGTCAGGCGACGATCTCGTGGACGCGTCGCTGGCAGGCTTCGACCTGGGCGAGTTCGTGACGATCCCATCGCTTCCGGAGGTGGATGACTGGAACGCTCTCGAGGCGGCACGGCAGGCTTTGAGGCCGAATCTCTCGCACGTGAAACCGGCGCAGCGCTACGCAAAGAGTCATTGAGATCGTTGCGCTCGGGCGGCACGCTCCGGAAGTCTCCGGGGCGCGCTGCCGGCGCGGCTCCTACAGCGTAGTGCTTCCCGATCCCATCAGCTTCGCCGGCCCGACATGGCCTTCGCCGAACGTATCGCAGGCGTTCAGATCGCCAGTGTCGAGCCCCTTCTTCAACCAACTGACCCGCTGCTCGCTGGTGCCGTGAGTGAAAGACTCCGGGACCACTGTGCCGCGGGCCTTCCGTTGCAGGGTATCGTCGCCGATCTGAGAGGCCGCGTTTACGGCCGTTTCCACGTCGCCTTGTTCGAAGCGCCACCCGCGCTCCGACTGCGCGCGATTCGCCCAAACACCCGCGAGACAGTCCGCCTGGAGCTCGAGTTTCACACTCAGGGCGTTTGACTCGGCCTCGTTACCGCGCGAGCGCGCCGCGTCCACGCGGTCGATGATGCCGAGCAGGTTTTGCACGTGATGGCCTACCTCGTGGCCGATGACATAAGCGTGCGCGAATTGTCCCGGCGCGCCCAGTTGCTGTGTCATGAGATCGAAGAAACCCAGGTCGAGATAGACAATCCGATCCTGCGGACAATAGAACGGTCCGGCGGCAGCCTGGCCCAGACCGCAGGCGGTCGGATAGCTGTCGCGATACAAGCGCAGCTTGGGGTCCTGGTACGTGCTGCCCATCGAATGAAATACGTCGGTCCAGACGGTTTCGGTGCTTCGCAGCACCTGCGAAACGAATTTCACCTGCGGGTCGTTGTCGTCGATAGGTGCGGACTGCGGTGCAGGTACGCTCTGCGATTGCTGCACATTGCCGCCGCTCAGGATCCCGAGGATCTGCAACGGATTGATTCCGAACGCCCAACCGGCGATGAGGGCCACGACAACGGTCCCCAGTCCGACGCCGTGGACGGGCCTGAAGCCGCCGCCACCGCTGGAACCTCGCACGTCCTCGACGTTGCGGCTCTCGTCTTGATCGTTCATGTCCACGGTGGTTCTCCCCAGACGTTTTTCCGCGTGTGCCCGCGGTTGGCCCCTGTAGTTTACTGGTTAAGGTGCTTCAAAAGGGGCGCTTCTTCGTCCGGATCGGCGGTGTCAGCGGCGGGCTGCGGCGCTTTGAAGCGCAGCTTGTAGGGGTAGGTCTCCGGCTCGCCAATCTGCACGCCACGGATGACCTGCGCGTGATAGGCGAGCGCCTGCTCCACCGACCGGTCGCCTTTCACGATGTCGTCCGCGATGTTGAGAGTGAGCGTATTCGACTCCTCGTTGTTGCAACGAACGGTGAGCTCGCCGCGAGTGCGGTCGATGAGGAGACTGCCGTCGTATTTCACCAGGTCGGCAATCTTTCCGACCGGTACGCGGTAGTTGACGGTTTGCTCCAGGACATCCTTGTGCGGGTAGGGGAAGTTGTGCTGGGTCTCCTCCTTGTGGAGCACGGTGCGCTTCCAGGGGCCGTTGTCGTACCAGCTAAGCTCGTACGCGTTGTTTTCTTTCGGCAAGCCATACTTGGTGATGAGATCGCTCGCGACCGCGATGGACATTTTCGGCCATCCCACCAGGTTCTTCTGCACCCAGGCGGCGGCCTCCGGGCTCACCGGCACGGACTCGTGTGTTGGAGGGTGTGGGGTCTGGCCCAAAGCCACAGCGGCGGACAAATACGCAGCGAGCGCGACAAGCACGCGAGTCTTCATTCGTTTAACCTTCGCCGAACTTCGGCACGGGGTACTGTATCGCACCCGCTGTTCCTGCCCCGTCCGCGCTATGAACGGTCACAGGTGATTCCAT
>Ga0070764_10000118_pt1 | contig 25835 bp, 18 predicted proteins | sample HubBroMetageWRM4_FD_67287 | JGI IMG/M metagenome (GOLD analysis project Ga0070764, IMG submission 67287) | Warmed soil microbial communities from the Hubbard Brook experimental Forest, New Hampshire - Hubbard Brook CCASE Soil Metagenome WRM 4 | ecosystem: Environmental > Terrestrial > Soil >... | reverse complement strand
TTTATCGATCGACACCAGGCCCAGCGACCGCGGAGCCTTACCGGCGGGAATCAGCCAGAGCTCAGTCACGCGACCCTGCGGGTCAGGAGCGGTAGGGACCGGAACCATGAGCACCGTTCCATGTGCCGCGTCGACCGACGCCAACCAACCCGGAGTACCGTCGTCATGAGCGAGTGGTGTCACGGGCTTCGCGCCTGGCTCGGCCGTCGCAGGCGGCTGCTCACGTGCGACCGGCGGCGCAGATGGGGTCCGGGCGATCTGCAGCGTCCACGCGATAGCGGCCACCGCCACTAACGTAGACAGGGCTGTCGCGGCGCGCCAGAAACCCAGGCTCTGCCAGAAGCCCAGCGCAGCGGGCTCGCTGTCCTTCCATCCCAGGCGCAGACAGATCCGTGCCCACACCTGGGCGGGAGGCTCGACCGGCTCGATGTCGGCCAACCACGGCGAGAGACGTCGCTCCCACTCGACGACACGCTGCGAGAAAGCCGGATCGATCTCGACACGCGCCTGGGCTTCGCGATGCTGGGTCGTATCCAACACGCCCAACACGAATTCTCCGGCCAGAATCTCGTCAGGGGGCGGCTCGGTGCCTTCCGGCCCGCTCTCTTCGGGGGGTAAGTTCGGACTGTTCACGGGCCGAGGCACTCCCGTAGTTGTATCAAACCCCGGCGGATCCAACTTTTGATCGTACCCAGCGGGGTCTGGATCCGGGTCGCCAGCTCCTCGTAGGTGAGTCCATCAAAGAAGGCGGCACGGATGAGCGAGCGGCGACGGGGCTCGAGGCGCTCGAGACAAGTCTCGAGCTGCGCGCGATCCGTAGCGGCCTGTGCCTGCTGTGGCGGCGAGGCGCCCGGATCCTCCAGGTCTTCCGCGAGGTCGAGGCTAGCCCGCGTTTGCCGGGCCGGCATGGAGCGCAGCCGATCGATGGCCTTGTTACGCGCGATCATGGCGAGCCACGCCGTGGCACTTGCGCGTGTGGCATCGAATTGTGACGCTTTGCGCCAGACCGTGGTGAACACGTCCTGCAAGGCGTCCTCGGCTTCCGAGCGCTCCGCCAGGACCCGCAGGCAGATACCAAACAATCTGTTGGCAGTACCTCGATAAAGCGCATCAAAAGCCTGCCGGTTGCCCAAGGCAACCTGCGCCAGGAGGGCTTCCAACGAGGTGGCGTTCGTCTCAAGCATTCTGACGAGGCTCCGGCACGGCGCGAAGTTGGTGGGCCACCGGCGTCACTATAGTCTCATCTCCCGGGGAACCACCAGGAGGACAAAAGCAAAAGCCTTTAGCATGCCTCCCTATACGGGGATTTGGCGCGGGCGGATTCAGGTACGCTCCCCCTTAATGGGACTAAAAAAGGGGGATTCATGAAGGTGCGAACCATCGCCGCCGCCATGACCGCTGTGGTCATGGCATGGCTGCCGGCGGCTGCCAGCTTTGCTTCCGATGTCTGCGATCGGGCCTGCCTCACCGGTCTCGTCGACAAGTATCTCGTTGCCCTGGTGGCGCACGACCCGGGCCAGTTGCCGCTCGCACGAGTGGTTCGTTTTACGGAAAACGGCCAGGAGCTCCGCCTGGGTGATGGCTTGTGGGGAACGGCCACGGCCCCGGGTAAATACCGGCTCTACGTTGCCGACCCCGAGGACGGGCAGGTTGGGTTGTACGGCACCGTCATCGAGGGCGACAACCCGGTGCTCATGGCCCTGCGCCTGAAAGTCGACTACGGGCTCATCAGCGAAGTCGAGACGATCGTGGTGCGCACCGGCGGTACCCAGAATTTTCCTCCCGCGGGCAAGACGATGGAGGAAAAGGGCACTCCCCGCCCACAATTCCTGCGCACGCTACCGGCCGCCGAGCGGATGTCCCGCGAGGACCTCGCAAAGGTCGCAAACTCATACTTCACCGGTCTCGGCGGCAACACCGGGCACAATACCGCACCCTTCGCTCCGACGTGTCTGCGCTGGGAAAACGGTGTTCAGACGAACAGCAACCCCAACATGCAACGGCCCGACAACGGCGGGTTCAACGTGCTGGCCCTGGGTTGTGAGGATCAGCAGAAAAGCGGCTTCTTTCGGTTCGTCACAACCATCCGCGACCGCCGCTTCCCGGTCGTGGACCGCGAGCGCGGGTTGGTCCTCGCCTTCGGGTTCTTCGACCACAACGGCCGACTGAAGGATCTCCATCTCACCAACGGACAGACGACGCCCTCACCCGTGCACGCGCCGTCCACCCTGGAGATCTCCGAGCTGTTCCAGATCGACCACGGCAAGATCGACCAGGTCGAGGCGGTGTTGCAGTCGGTGCCCTATGGCATGCGCTCGGCGGTGTGGGATATTCCCTGACCCCGGTCACATCCTCACGGGAGAATGAGCCGGACGTGAATGTCCCGCGAGGCGCCGTACGCCCCGTGATTCGCATCCGCCATCAGCAGGCCGCCGCGCCAGGGTAGAACCACCTGGTTCTGCGTGCCTGTGTCGGCCAGCACGGCCTCTCTGGGCTGGCCGCCATTCCATTGAAACATGGTGATGCGGCAGGGCGTCCCCTGGTGGTCCGGAGGTTTGCTCTCGGGCCGCGCCGGATCGCAGGCCTGCTCCTGTTCGGCGACGACAACATACGACACGCCACCGTTCCAGTGGCCCAGGTTGATTTCGTGCACGTCGCGGTAACTCGTACCGATCCGGTGGGCAATCCACGGATCCTGCGGGTCCGCAGGCTGCTCGTACCACGTGATGCCTCGGTCGTCGGTGCCACCTCCTGGCCCTTCATGCTCATTGGCGGCAGTGACGACCGCATACTTTCCCGGCAGGATCTGCCCTGCCGCGAAACTGTTGCCGACATTTCCCGGGCCTATGAAGTGTTTCGACCAGTGTGGGCTGCGCGCGTTACCGCCGCGCGCGCGCGGATTCTCGTACCAGAAGATGTTTCCGCTCGGATCGGAGCCGACCAGGTGCGGCAGCGAGTCGTCCCCTACTCGTAGGATTGCAACATCGTCACCGACGTCCGCGACGTCGTCGACCACCTGCCAATGATAGCGGTCATTCTGGAACGCCACGAATTCGGGCGCACGCAAACTGATGGCGCCCGAGCAAACGATGTCGAGCTTGCCGTCGCCGTCGAGATCCTCGATACGAATGTCATGGCAGCCGTGTTTGGAATTCACAACGTGGGACGGCCAGGGACGCGTCACCGCAGCCTTGTTGCCGCGGTTGCCGGGGTTGTCGAACAATATGATCTGGTTGCCGATCGACGCCACCAGGTCCGGATAAGCGTCGCCGGCGAATTTAATGGGCCGCGCGCGCTCATAAGCACTCCCCTTGCCAACAATGACCGAGCGCTTCCAGGGACCCTGTATTTGGTCCGTGGTGGAGCGGTACAGGTACAAACCGCCGCGGCCATTACCGATGACGACGCTCGGAAAAGTGGCCGAGGTGAAATAGTCGATGGCTTTTTCCAGCGGCTCGCCGACTGGAAAGTGGTCATCGATCACCACGTCCTGGGCGATTGTTTGAGCACGCGCGCCGACACTCAGCGCGAGCAATAGCGCGGCGCTGAGATAGCGGGCCAGTTGGCACTGGACGCGGAAAGAATTGCAAAGAAAAGCGGTTTTCACGTGAGCTCCCGGTGATTCTTGGTTCCCAACGCGAATGCGTTGCGAAGCTGCAGTCCGAGCGCGCCTTTCGCAAGGGCACCCGGTCCGCGGTGGAATTACCCGGAAGCGGTCAGGTTGGGAGGGTCCAGTGGCTCAGGCGGTTGAGGCGGCCCCCATCGATTTGCGGGACTGAGCGGATCGGATCGCAGTGCGCCGGCACGCCGCCAAAATCGCGGGCATCCGCCGCGCTCAGCACGCCTTTGCTGAAAAGCTGCTGGGAGCGGTGCCGCCGGCACGGCAATAGTCCAATGGTGTTGAATGCTGCGATCACTCCGGCCATGCAGCAATCGGCGTGCCATCAGAGGAACGGACAAGCCGCAGCACGGCAAAACTGGGAGACTGGGAGCATGAGCACCTCTAGTACATCCGACAGCACATTCGACGCAATCGTCATCGGAGCGGGCCAGGCAGGTCCGCCATTGGTAGGACGGCTGGTAGCAGCCGGCATGACCGTCGCCGTCGTCGAGCGGCATCTGTTCGGGGGGACTTGTGTCAACACGGGATGCACTCCGACCAAGACCCTCGTGGCCAGCGCGGAGGTGGCTCACCAGGCGCGGCGGGCCGCGGAATATGGTGTGCGGATCGAAGGCACCATCGGTGTCGACATGGCCGGCGTGAAGGCACGCAAGGACAAGATTGTCGCCACCTCGCGTGACGGTATCGAGATCTGGCTGGGTAGCATGAAGGGCTGTACTGTCTTCAAAGGGCACGCTCGCTTCGAGTCTGCGCAAGAAGTACGCGTCGGAGATGCCCTGCTGCGCGCGAAAAAGATCTTCATCAACACGGGCGGTCGCGCGCTACTGCCCGACCTGCGCGGAGTCGGCGGGGTGCCGACTTTGAACAACACGTCGATACTCGAGTTGGATACCTTGCCCCGGCACCTGCTCGTCATCGGCGGCAGTTATATCGGCCTCGAATTCGCGCAAGTGTACCGCCGGTTCGGCAGCATCGTCACGGTGATCGAAAAAGGACCGCGGCTGGTCTTTCGCGAGGATGAGGAGATTTCGGCTGCGATCGAGGACATTCTAACGAGCGAGGGGATTACGGTTCGCACCGGGGCGGAGTGCATCAGGTTCGAGAAGCGCGGCGCGGACATTGTCGCCGGACTGGAATGCCTCCAGGGTCCGAGGGAAGTCCTCGGCTCACACGTACTCCTGGCGGTCGGACGGCGGCCCAACACCGATGACCTCGGGCTCGACCGTGCCGGAGTCAAAGTTGACGCCCGCGGCTACATCGAGGTGGATGACGAGTTGCAAACCAGCGTGCCGGGTATCTGGGCACTAGGGGACTGTAACGGCAAAGGCGCTTTCACCCACACGGCCTACAACGATTTCGAGATTGTCGCCGGGAATCTCCTCGACGGCGAGAAGCGCCGCGTGAGCGACCGGATCCTGTGTTATGGGTTATTCATCGATCCGCCGCTGGGACGCGTCGGCATGACGGAAAGAGAGGCTCGCGCCAGCGGGCGCAAGATCCGTGTCGGCGCCCGCCCGATGACACGGGTGCACCGCGCCGTTGAAAAGGGAGAGTCCCAGGGCCTGATGAAGGTCGTCGTCGATGCGGATAGCCAGCAGATTCTCGGCGCCGCCATACTCGGCGTCGGCGGCGATGAAGCCGTGCACGGCATCCTGGACACGATGGCGGCGCAGGCGCCCTTCACAACGCTCCAACACGCCGTGCACATCCATCCCACAGTATCGGAGTTGATCCCGACAATGTTGGGTGAACTGCAACCTTAGGCTGACTGCTTTAGAAAGCGTGCGAGTCAGCGGCCGTCGCCTTGATCGACGAGCGCGGGCAAGGCTGACAGTCTCCGTAAGCTTCATGCTGCGGACACGGCTCCTGGGTTTCCAGGTTGCAGTAGTAGCCCCCTGAAGTGACCCGCTGCGTGTCGGCACAACCCGCCGTCAGCGCGGCAACCAGCAAAGCCATGGCGATTGCGCGGAACATAAATACCTCGATCGGATGGTTCCACCCGGGACTCGATGGCCAATGGGTTCTATCCGTGTTCCACGCTACGCCGCCAGCATTAAAGCTCGCCGAATGCCAGATTAATGAGCTTGGCAGTACGACCCGGGACGAGCAGACGTTAGTGTAATAGCCCCTCTCGGGGCGGCGTCCACGGCGGGGTTCGGGGGCATGGGCCGGGAGAGTCGCTCTTGAGATCGATGTCCGCCATTCCGCCACCACGGCCGCCCGGGAATCGCAGGTCACCGATCACCCAATCGGGCTCGGTCGTTACAAAGGGCGCGCGTGCGAACTGCATGAGCGCGGCGGCGTTACAGTTCCCCGCCACGACTTGCGCGAGCGCTGCCCTGGACATAGCGAACTCGCCGAGCCAGTGAATTCCAGCGGAATCCGGCGCTTCGACCACCGCCAGCGGCGCCCTCGTAGCCAGGTTGCCGGACATCGCCGGGCACCGGCTGGCTGGAATCAGAGCCGGCGCAACCGACACCATGCCGCGCCGGACGACGTACCGGTCGCCATTGGTTTCCAACAGCAGCACACTCCAGCACAGCGGATTCATCGGTCCCGGTGAGAGGACGTGGTCGACGATCCGGTCGTTGTGAAAATCCGCGGCGGCGACGGCCTCGATACCGCGAGTCGCGAGGTGCCCACTTACGATAAAAGTCGCGGTGACCCCCAGCATGGCCACCGCACTGGCCAGCGCAGCCGTCCTTGCCGAGGCAGCCCAGCCAATGACCCATAAAACAGCCGTCAGAATGAGGAATCCAACGCACGGACCCGTCGGCACGAAACTTGATACGACACCTAGAATCGGTATAGCCAGCAGGATGAACCCCAGACCCCAGCGCACCACCGTGGAGCGCACCACAAAAATCAGGGGCGCGGTGGCCGCCCAGTAGAGCGGCTCGACAATGAACACCGAGTCCCCGTAAAACCAGCCGTTCTTGACCGGCCAGAACGGGTGCACCCCATAACTGTTCAAGAAATCCATTCCAAGATGCAGGAAAGTCCCAAACATGGACATCCCCGCCAGCTCCAGCCGATCGCGCCGGGTCACTCCCACGCGCCGGTATCGCAGCCATAGTTCTGCGCCGGCGTACAGCAGCACGGCCAGGATGAGACATCCCACCACGGTGTGGGTGTAACCACGATGCTGCAGTACGTAGCTCAGTTTCGACTGGGTGTCGTGCGGGACGCCGCGATAGCTATAGAGCAGATCCAGGTCCGGCAGGTTGCCGCCAATGGCGGCGAGCGCGACGAACAAGCCGCGGCGGGTCGCTGGGGCCAGGCCCGGCTCGCGGGCGCGCGTCGAGTGCGCGATCGATTCGCCGGCAATGAGCCCGATCAGCGTATGGGTGAGATTATCCAATGAGCTTCCGACGGAACTTCAGTCTGCTGGCCGCGCTCGCGGTGCCCGTCCTTCTCGAGGGATGCTCAGGGGCAATTCTTTCGCCGGCCGGGCCGGTCGGTAAGGCCGAGCGCACGATTCTACTGAACTCGCTCGCGATCATGCTCGCCATCGTGATCCCGGTGATCCTGGCCACGCTGGCATTTGCCTGGTGGTTCCGCGCCTCGAACCGGCGGGCTCAGCGCCTGCCGACGTGGTCCTACTCGGGCCGGATCGAGCTCATCATCTGGTCGATCCCGGCGCTGGTGGTCTTTTTCCTGGGCGGCATCGCCTGGCTCGGCTCGCACGATCTCGACCCCGCCAATCCCCTACCCTCGCGTCACAAGGCGCTCGAGGTCGACGTCGTCTCGCTCGACTGGAAGTGGTTGTTCATCTACCCCGAGCAGGGCGTCGCCAGCGTGAATCGACTGGTCGCGCCGGTTGGGGTCCCTCTGCACCTGCGCATCACGTCTGCGTCGGTGTTGAATGTGTTCTTCGTGCCGCGTCTCGGAACCGAGATCTATGCCATGAACGGCATGGCGACCCAACTCTATCTGCAGGCAGACGAGGCCGGCGTGTTTCCCGGCCTGGCCGCCCACTTCAGCGGTGACGGCTTTTCCGACATGAACTTCGAGATGCAGGCGGTCAGTCCCGACGAGTTCGCCGCGTGGACCAGCGCCACGAGCACGGGAGGGCCGCAGTTGGATGACGCCTCTTACCGCACCTTGCTCCAACAGACCGAGAACGTAAAACCCTACACCTACCGCGCGGTCCAGGCTGGCTTGTTCGACGCCATACTGGAGCAGAAACTGCCGCCGGGCGACGGGCCCCAAACCGGGCGCCCGAACGCGTCGGTGTCACCGACGAGAACGGAGAAATAGACGTGTTCGGTAAGCTCACCTGGCAGGCAATCCCCTTCGATCAGCCCATACCGCTGGTGACCTCGGCGGTCCTCATCGTCGTGATCACCGGGCTGGTCGTGTTCGTATTCGCGAAGGGCTACGTCCCTTACCTCTGGAAGGAATGGATCACGAGCGTCGATCACAAGCGCATCGGCATCATGTACTGCCTCCTCGCGCTGGTGATGTTGTTGCGCGGCTTCAGCGACGCCCTGATGATGCGCTCCCAACAGGCACTGGCGTTCAACGCGCCGGGCTATCTACCACCGGAGCACTACGACCAGATCTTCTCGGCGCACGGCACCATCATGATCTTCTTCGTGGCCATGCCGTTCGTGGTCGGCCTGATGAATTTCGTGGTCCCGCTGCAGCTCGGCGTGCGCGACGTCGCGTTTCCAACACTGAACTCCGTGAGCTTCTGGCTGACAGCCGCGGGCGCGCTGCTGGTGAACGTGTCGCTGGTGGTCGGTGAATTCGCCCGCACCGGCTGGCTCCCCTTCCCGCCGTTGTCGGAGCTCACCTACTCCCCGGGTGTCGGTGTGGACTACTACGCCTGGTCACTGGAGATTTCAGGGATAGGCACGCTCATGGCGGGCATCAACATGGTCACGACCATACTCAAGATGCGCGCGCCAGGTATGAACTACATGCGCATGCCGGTATTTTGCTGGACGTCATTGGCCTCGAACCTGCTGATCGTCGTCTCGTTTCCCATCCTGACCGCGACGCTGGCCATGTTGCTGCTGGACCGCTATGTCGGCTTCCACTTCTTTACCAACGAGGCCGGCGGCAACCCGATGGTGTTCATGAACCTCATCTGGGCGTGGGGGCATCCGGAGGTGTACATCCTCGTCCTGCCGGCCTTCGGTGTGTACTCGGAAGTGGTCTCGACCTTCTCGAGCAAGCCCTTGTTCGGCTACCGCTCGATGGTGGTCGCGACCATGGCGATCTGCCTGCTGTCCTTCCTGGTGTGGCTGCACCACTTTTTCACCATGGGACCCGGCGGGGACGTCAACGCCTTTTTCGGCATCATGAGCATGATCATCGCCATACCGACCGGCGTGAAGCTGTTCAACTGGCTCTTCACCATGTACGGCGGCCGCATCCGCTTCACGGTTCCCATGATGTGGTCGATCGGCTTCATGGTGACCTTTGCACTGGGCGGCATGACCGGCGTGCTGTTGGCCGTGCCGCCCGCGGACTTCGTGCTTCACAACAGCCTGTTCCTGGTCGCGCACTTCCACAATGTGATCATCGGCGGTGTGTTGTTCGGCGCGTTTGCCGGATATACCTACTGGTTCCCGAAAGCTTTCGGCTTCAGCCTCGACGAGCGCCTCGGCAAGGCCGCTTTCTGGTGCTGGTTTGTCGGCTTCTATGTGGCCTTCGTGCCGCTGTACGTGGTCGGCCTGGATGGGATGACCCGGCGCATGCAACATTACAGCCAGCCCGAGTGGTACCCGTGGATCCTGGTGGCGGGAGTTGGAGCCCTCATCATTTTGACGGGGATTATCCTGCAAGTGACGCAGCTGACGGTGTCGATACGAACGCGAGCACAGCGTCGCGAGCTGACCGGCGACCCCTGGGATGGGCGCACGTTGGAATGGGCGACGGCCTCGCCTCCGCCGGCCTACAACTTTGCGGTATTGCCGAACGTGGAGAACGAAGAGCCGTACTGGGGCATGAAGCTGAAAGCACGCGAGAATTTGCAACTGTCGGCGGAGCCGAAGTACGAAGCTATCGAGGTCCCGCGCAATACGCCGACCGGCTTCATCACGGCATTTTTTGCAGTCGTGACCGGGTTTGCCCTCATCTGGCACATCTGGTGGATCGTCGTGTTGGGCCTCGTGGGCGCTTACGCAACTTTCGTGGTCTTCGCGTGGCGGGATGTGGTGGAGACGCCGATTTCGGCTGAGGAAGTGGCGCGAGAAGACCGTGCTAACCGGGCCGTGCGGCTCGAGGCGCTCCGCGCAGCCGGACGTGCGGAGCCGCCGCAGGCCCAGGAGGCGTTGGCATGAACAGTGTGGTGTTACCCGCAGGTCACGCAGGATCCGGCCATTCGCACTCTCATGCGCCGGGACACGGCGCTGGTGGTCCCGCTTCGAAGCGAATCGTGGTCGGGTTCGGGTTCTGGATCTACCTCATCTCCGACATCATCATGTTTTCCGCCCTCTTCGCGACCTATGCGGTGTTAGCACCCGCAACCGCCGGGGGGCCCTCCGCGCGGCAAATCTTCGATCCCAACAGTGTCGCCATCGAGACGGCCTGCCTGCTGGCCTCCAGCTTCGCCTGCGGCATGGCGAGCATTGCCGTCAGTCAGCGCAGCATGAAATGGACACAGATCTCTTTGTTCATCACGGGTCTGTTGGGCTTCGTGTTTTTGCTGTTCGAATTGCACGAGTTTCACGGCCTGGTGGCCCGGGGCGACGGCCCGACCCGGAGCGCCTTTCTCTCGGCGTTCTTTACCCTGGTGGGTTGCCACGGGCTGCACATCACAGCAGGCCTCTTGTGGCTCGGTACCATGATGGCGCAGTTTTACGCCAAGGGCTTCCGGCGCGACATCCAGTATCGCTACCTGTGCTTCAGCCTCTTCTGGCACGCCCTCGACATCATCTGGGTCGCGATTTTCAGTCTCGTCTACCTGGTAGGGATGAATCTATGAGCGTCGAAGGCGATCTCGATCTCGCGCCCGGGTACGAGTCCCAGTCCGAGGAAGGCGCAGGCCGCGAAGGCGTACGCGAGGGTGTCCGCAGTTACGTGTTGGGACTGGCGCTGGCCATCGCCCTGACGGTCGCCTCGTTCTGGGTGGCTCGGACCCATATCCTCTATGGGCCGAGCATCCCCGTAGCCTTGGTGGCGTTAGCCGTCGCCCAGATGGGCATTCACCTGGTGTTCTTCCTGCACATCACCACGGCCCCCGACAACACCAACAATGTCCTTGCCCTGGCGCTGGGCATCCTGATCGTGTTCGTTCTCGTCTTCGGCACCGTCTGGGTCATGGCTCACATGAACCACAACATGATGCCCCACATGACGTCGATGGAGGCGCCGCTCGCGGCGCCCTCACCTCAGAACGAGTAACCCGCTCCCACCACGAGCGCCTGCGGTCTGAAAGCGACGTGCGTGGTGCGGATTTCCCCGGCCGTGTCGGTTTTCAGATTCGTATCGACGCGGCTGATAGAGTAGGACGCGAACACGCTCCACCGGGTGCCCGGCCGGTATTTCAACCCGACCGTGCCGACGGGCCCCACCGATGAGGTCAGCGAGAGGCGTGTCGGTCCGCCAGTCCCCGCCTGTCCGGCGGCGGTCACGTCGCGATCGTAGAAACTCGTGTAGTTCACACCGACCCCGACATAGGGGCGCAGGGCCGTGCTCTCGCTGAAGAACTTATATTCGAGTAGGGCCGACGGCGCGGCCCACTTCGAAGTGGCGATCGTCGCGCCCGCGTAGGGAACCGAGCCCAGTGTCGCCGGCCCCTTGCCCACCGTCTTGGTTTCCGGCGGAACGCCGAAAGCGAGCTCCAGGTCGAGATACGACGTGAGGCGCCGGAAGTAGCCGAAGTACGCCGTACGAGTGTCTTTCAGGTCGATGTTCACCCCCGGAGGAACGAACGGGCCTGACAGGTCATCCGCTTTCACGTGGTAGAAAATCTGGTAGATGCCTGCCGCCACTGTATTTGCCGGAACAGCATCGTCGGCACGGGCCGCGGTCGTATGCAGGATCGAGGCGCCCGTCAGCGCCGTGAGCACAACAGGCAGCGCGCGTAGAGTCAGTTTCAACTTCATGGCTGAGTCCCTTTAAAACTGGCTGAAGAAGATGCGCGCGGCCAGGGAGCAGAACGGTGCCACGTTGGTGTGGTACGCCGCGATCACTTGCTCCTCTGCGGCTTCGGGCGAGAGCCCTCCCCCGGCCGTGGACTCGTAGAACGCCAGGAGTTGCGCCTGACTGGCCTGGAACGTGGCCTGGAGGGTCGTCCACGGTGCTGCCGGTGTGGCATTCACGTCGAGCACGGAAACGTAAGCCGCGGCAGGCGAGGTACTCCAGAACGCCTGCATGGTCTGCGTGTTGACACTGAAGAACACGGTCGGATCCTGGTCACCGCCGCACAACAGGGTCGGCTCGGCGGGTGCCCACGGACCCGTACGCATGTCGTTCAGATTGAGCGCCTTGCGCAGACTCTGCGTCGGCGCGGTGGCGGCCAACGGAACACCGGCTACCGGCGTCGGCACGGCGCCATCCGGATTGCCGGCCGCATCGAGCACATAGCTCACGCGATAGTCATTCGTGATCAGGCCCGGCGAGCCGAAGCCGGATGCGAACAGTGGGGTGCGGGGGTCGTTGGGGATGCCGGGATTCAGGGCACTCCCGGGTACGGCGAGCGCATCGGTCAGCACCGTGGACAACGTGGGGTTGTTCGGGATGGTGACGACTGGTGTCGTGCTGTTGAACAGCGCGAGCTCCGGTAACTGTCCATTCGCGTAAATGGTGTCGATCGGCGTCGCACTGGGCAGCAGAGTATCGATGCCGGACGCGTACTGCGTCGAATAGACATCGGTCGTGGCCGTGTAGATGTTGCCGTAGGCGTGTTGATAGCTGGTCGAGATCAGGGGCGCGAAGATCGTCGAGCCGATATCGACGTCGCCGTAGAAAATCGCATCGCCGAAAGCTTCCAGGGCATAGGGCCCGGACATCGGCGCCGCCGCGGTAATGGTGGCTCCAGCGGTCTGCAGCGCGCGTTGAGTCGCCATCGCCACGTAGCCGCCTTCGGAGTAGCCCGTCACGAACAACTTGCCACTATCGGTGGTCGAGGCGGCGAAAGTCTTCGGCAAAGCGGTCCGCGCGGCCGCAAGAATGTCCATCATCTCACCCGACTGCTGTGCGGCGTTCACGAAGGGGTGGTAGCCGAGCGTCGAAATATCGTAACCCGCGTAGTTCGGGGCGACGACGATATAACCCTGTGCCGCGAACATCGCCGCGATCAGCGCGCCTTCGGTGTTCGAGGTGTTGGTGATATCCGCGATGTTCAGCGTCTTGTTTGTTTGCGTCCCGTGCGCATAGAGCACGATGGGGCGCGGTCCCGAGCACGTGCCCGCGGCACCTGTCGGTACCATCAGCGCGCCCGAGGACATGGTGACCTCGCCGGCGCCGCCGAGCGTATAGAATTTCAGGTAGTAGAAGTCGACGCCGCATTGCGGACTACCAGTCAGTTGCAGCAATTGCTGCCCTGAAGCGCCGGTGCTGGCGAGCTGCGTCTGGAAGTCGGTGGCATTCAGCGAAGCGATGCGCACCGGCGGATTCTCGACCAACGTCCCATGCGAAGTGGAGGGATTCTCCACCGAAGTCTGGGTGTCCGAACCGCATGCTGCCACGAGCATAGCGGCCGCAATTGCGCCCAAGGCGCTACGAAACCTTTTCATGCCTGCCTCCCCCTTTCGGCCGGGCCCAAAAAAAGTTAAATCCCGGCGCTAATCCTGAGTCTTCCGTTGCGGCGCGCACCCGACCGCTGGGAACGCATAATACGCACTTTGCAAAAACAAGACAGTAGGGGCCGCCGCAACAGATTAAATGGCGCGAGGCCGGAATTTGTTCCCAAGGGGCTGTGACTAAAGAGGGAGCCCGGCGTACTGTTCTGCCAATGCGGCCTGTGCGTGCTGCGAAGAACGCAGGTATTCAAGCTCAAATTCCTGCGCCCGCTGATCGAAGTCGGTCGCATCGGGGAACCTGTGGAGCAACGTCGTCAGGTACCACGAGATGCGTACTGCGCTCCAGATTCTCCTCAGGGCGGTGGTGCTGTAGGCATCCAACGCCGCCGGGCTGTTGGTTAAATAATACGACCCGAGCGCGCGCCCTAGATAAAACACATCCGAAACTGCAAGGTTGAGCCCTTTCGCACCCGTCGGGGGCACGATATGGGCGGCATCTCCGGCCAAAAACAGCCGCCCGTAACGCATCGGCTCCGTGACGAAGCTCCGCAGTGGTGCGATGGACTTCTCGATCGAGGGCCCCCTTACGATCGCCGCGGCCAGCTCCGGAGGGAAGCGGCGTGCGAGCTCTTCCCAGAAACGCTCGTCCGGCCAGTCTTCGATCCGCGTGTCGAGCGGCACCTGCAAGTAGTAGCGGCTGAGCTGGGGATTGCGCATCGAGGCCAGTGCGAATCCACGTGGATGATTGCAATAGGTAATGTCCGGGAGCGGTGGGGTTTGCGACAGGACGCCGAGCCAGCCAAACGGATACACCTTTTCGAACTCGCGCCGGGCCGTGGTGGGAATGCTTTGGCGTGACACACCGTGAAACCCGTCACACCCGGCCACGAAATCGCACTCCACCCGCACGACCTCACTCCCCGATCGGAACGTCACTGCCGGGCGGTCCGAGGTGACGGCGTGGAGCTCGACGTCCTCGGCCTGCGTGATAACACGAGTGCCATGGCGGTCGACGGCCGCGAACAGGTCTTCCTGCAAGTTGGTTTGTCCGTAAGCAACGAAACGCTTGCCGAGGTGTCGCTGGATATCGATGAGAAAGCTGTCGCGGCCGGCCCAGGCGATTTTCATACCGTCATGCGGGTGGCCTTGCTTTTCCAGGCGCTCCGCGAGTCCGTATTGCCGTAACACCTCCACTGTCGTCGGCTCGAGCACTCCCGCCCGGATCCGAGCCAACACATAGTCGCGACTCTGCCGCTCGATTACGACACAGTCCACACCTTCCTGCCGCAGGATCTGCGACAACAGCAGGCCGGCGGGACCGGCGCCGACAATGGCAACCCGGGTCTGCAAGCGCTAGCTCGCCACCAGGATGGCACTCGAGTGCGGCTCGAGTACGTAGGGCTGCAGAGAATCGACGAGCGACTCGATCATGCTCGCAATGGGCTCCTCCCGGGAGGTGTCCATAGCCACCTGCCAGCGGCCCTTGTCGGGCGCCACCGGCGTATGAAAAGTCACCGGCTCGTGACCCGCGTTGAACATCAGGAAGATCGACTCGGTCGCGCCGTCGTGGATGTGGCATGCGACGGCTTTCGCGCGCGGGTCCTGCCAATTCGGTGCCGACTGCCCGGGCCCGAACCAGGTGAGATCCGTATCCGCGTAAAACTGCTCGCGGGCCAGGATCGGGTGCGACTGGCGCAGCGCTATCATGTGTTTGACAAACTGGTGCATCCCGGGGTGCTGTTGCAAGCAGCCCCAGTCATACCAACTGGTTTCGTTATCCTGGCAATAGGCGTTGTTGTTACCCCCTTGAGTACGGCGGAACTCGTCGCCCCCTTGCAGCATCGGCACGCCACGCGAGATGAGCAGTGTAGCCAGGAAGTTGCGGATCTGGCGGCGGCGGAGCGCCTCGATGTAGGGATCTTCCGTCGGGCCTTCGACCCCGTGGTTCGCGCTGAAATTGTCGTTCGTGCCGTCGCGGTTCTGCTCGCCATTGGCGAGGTTGTGTTTGTCGGCATAGCTGACGAGATCGTTGAGCGTGAAGCCGTCGTGGCAGGTAATGAAATTGATACTGCTCTCGGGGCCCTTGCCGGACTTCGCGTAAATGTCCTCGCTACCGCAGATACGGCTGGCGAAGGCGCCTAACATACCCTCGTCGCCGCGCCAGAAGCGCCGCACGTCGTCGCGGTAGCGTCCATTCCACTCGGCCCAGCGGCGCTCGGAGAAGCTCCCCACCTGGTAAGCGCCCGCCGCGTCCCAGGCCTCGGCGATGAGTTTCGTATCGCGCAGGATCGGATCCTCCGCGATCTGCTCCAGCAAGGGCGGATTGGTGAGCAGGCTGCCGTCGCGGTCGCGGCCCAGGATCGAGGCGAGATCGAAGCGAAAGCCGTCGACGTGCATCTCGGTGACCCAGTAAAGCAACACGTTCAGGATGTAAGCGCGCACCACCGGATGATTCGCGTTGATAGTGTTGCCGGTGCCGGCCGCGTTGAGGTAGTGGCGCTTGTCTTTCTGGAGGGTATAAAAGACCGAGTTGTCGATGCCACGCCAACTGATGGTGGGACCGAGCTCATCGTTCTCGGCGGTGTGATTGAGCACCACGTCGATGATCACCTCGATGCCGGCGAGGTGCATCTGCCGGACCAGCTCCTTGAATTCCAGCGTCTGCTGTCCGCGGCTGCCGGTACTGCTGTAAGCGCCATTGACAGCACTGAAGGACACCGGGTTGTAGCCCCAATAGTTCCTGAGCAGCTCACCGGTCTGGGGATTGCGGGTTTTCAGCTCGTGCGCGTTGAATTCCTGTACCGGCAACAACTCGACGGCCGTGATGCCGAGGTCCTTCAGATACGGAATCTTGTCGATCAGTCCGCGGTACGTCCCCGGACAGGTAACGCCGGAGCTCGGGTGGATCGTGAGGCCGCGGACGTGCGTCTCGTAGATCACCGTCTTCGACCAGGGCAACCGCAACGGGCTGTCGTCTCCCCAATTGAAGTGCAGTCGCGTGAAGACACACTTCGGAGCGACGGCGCCGTTGTCGACGGTGGAGCGTCGTGAGCCACTGTTGACCGCGTCGACGGCGTAGCCATGCGCCGCGTCGAAGTCCCAAGGGGGAAACTGCGTGATCGCGGTGGCCCGGGAATCCAACAGCAACTTGTTGAAGTTGAACCGATGGCCGGCGGCCGGCTCGTACGGACCGTCCAGCCGGTACGCGTACGCCTGCCCGGGAAGGACGCCCTTGACCCACACGTGCCAGATATCACCGGTGCGATTGCGGACGGGGTCGAAATCGATGCTGCGCGATGGCTTGGCGTCGGCGCAATCGGCGAACAGTTCCAGCCGGACACGCCTGGCGTTGCGGCTGAAGAGCGTGAAGTTGACCCCGTCCATGAAGGCGCGCGCGCCCAGGGGCAGCGGGAAACCGCGCCGGACGTCCGTCGTCTCAACGACTTCGTCCAGATATTCCGGTAAAGGCCGCTCTACAAGCTTCGGGTCTGCCTCGGGCGTACGATCCTTTTCGGGCACGATGCACCACTCGCGGTCACTCGACGGTGACAGCGAGGGTACACTATCCCCGGATTAAAACTTGTACCCGACCCGCAACCCGATTTCGCGCGGCGGATTGACCACGTAGTCATTTGCCAGCGCATTGAAATCGTTCGCAGCGCCCGGCTGGGTTGGTGGCACCAGGATCTCCTGCCGGTCCAACAGATTGGTGACATAGGCGGTGTAGCGCCAGCTCTTGTGGGTCACCGAGCCCGAGAAGTTAAAGATCTCGTAAGATGAGGACTGCTGCACCGTCGCCGACCCGAGCGTGGGCGCCAATTGCATCTTCACCGCGGTTCGATAAACGCCGTTCAGGGACAGGGCCAGATCGTACCCGGGGGTCAGGATGGTGTCGTAGAGAAGTGCAGCATTCAGGCTCGTCTTCGGACTCCCCGGCAACTGCTCGCCCTTGGTGCCTGTGAGAGCCCCCGGTGTAATGACGCCGCCCTCGTTTGCCGGCAACGAGAAGTCGCTGTTCAAGCGCGCATCGGCATAGGAAAAGCCGGCCGAGTAGGCCAACCCGTGCACCAGCGGTATCGGGCCACTCGTATCGAACTCGAAGCCTTTCGACACTGCCGTATTGGCGTTGTAGACCGCGAGGTTGCCCGATGGCAGGCTGGCCGAGATCTGCGGGTTCGACCACCGGATGTAGAACGCGTCGATCGTGTAGGCAATGCCGTTGGAGAAGCGGCCCTTCAACCCGGTCTCGTAGTTGTTGGTGCTGTCAGGCTTGTAGCTCGACAGTAACGGACTCTCCTGGAACGGACCCGACAGCGGCACCGAGTTGGCGCCACCGCGACGGAAGCCCTGCGACCACAACGCGTAGACGTATTGATGGTCGGCGTATTCGTAGGAGGGATCGACCTTGCCGACGGTCTTGGACGCCGGCGAGTCGTGCGGGGTGGCCGGAATGTCGGTCGGAAACGTGTAATCGACATACGACTGCGCGTCCGTGAAGTCCTGCTGGAAGTGGCGAATGCCGAGCGTGACCTGCCCGTGAGTCAGGAAATGATACGTCAGCTCGCCGAATACCGACTTGTCCTGGAAGTTCTGCGTGTCGATCTGCTGGAAGTTCACGTCGTGCGGGCCAACGAGGATCTGCTGACCGATCGACGCTGCGTACTCCGGCGAGCCGGGGATGGCGATAGTCCAGGCGCCGGTGCTCTCCTGCTTTTCGTAAAACACACCCAACACGTAGTCGAACATGTTGTCGGGGTGCGAGTTCGACACGAGGCGCACTTCTTCGGTGAAGGTGTGCTCGTGATCGGCGAACAGGTAGTCGTACACGAAACGCGGATTGGTCGGCGCGCCGGCGTAATAGGACAGGAACCCGCCGTTATCGATACCGGCGAGGTCGTAGGTATCGTCCTCGAGAACTTTTCCGGTGGTGGTGAAGTAAGAGCTCGTCGAGGAGACGGTCGCGAAACCCGCGTTGAAACTCAGATCGGCGCTGACGAGGTTCGTGTAGCGCGAGTACGGCTGGTCGATCTGCGTGAATTCCTGGTAGTGACCGCCCTTTGGCAGGCTGACCTGCGGATCGATCGGCGACACGCCGCCCGCGAAGTCAGGATTCACCTGCGGGCCGCCATCGCCTTGCAGGTCGGAGTGCATGACGGCAACTTCCGCGCTGAAGGCGTCGGTGGGCTTCCACAAAGTGCTCGCGCGGCCGGTAAAATTCTTCTGGAAGTTCCAGTCGTCGCGGCTCGCGTAGATACCGGGGCTGCCGACCGGGTCGGTGGGATCGGCCAACTCCGGAATGCCGGACAGGCTGTTGTTCGAGCGCTTCAGGAGTCCATACGCGTTGATGAATCCCGGCTCGTAGGAATACTTTGCCGAAGCGCGAAATGCCAACGTGTCGGTGATCGGGACGTTGATCATGCCCTTGACGGAGTAGCTCGTCCCGCTCGAGTGGTCGAGTCTCCCGCCGCTCGCCTCGAGGGATCCCGCGAACGCGGTCAGATCCGGCGAGTTCGGGATGAGTCGCAACGCGCCGCCGAGCGCACCGGCGCCGTACAGCGTGCCCTGGGGCCCGCGGAGCACCTCGATCTGTTTCAGGTCGTCCAACTGGAAATAACCGTCGATCGGCGAGTTACCGATGTAGGTGCCTACCGGGCTCTGCTCGAAGCTGCGGAAGGCGCGCGTCGGCTCGGCGGTTGCATTGATGCCGCGGATGATGGGATTCACCGCACCGGTCAATCGGGCTCCGGTGTCATACATGCTGAGTCCGGGCACGTTGCTCGCCAACGAGGCGAGATCGGTAACACCCGACTGGTCGAGCTGCTCCATGCTAACCACTGACATGCTGTAGGGGACGGCTTCGACCGTCTGCTCACGGCGGTTCGCCGTCACGGTGACTTCCTGCAATTCCACCGGACCGGCGTCGGAGCTGGTATCGGTTGCCGTCACCTGTTGCGCGAGGACCACGTTCGGTAGTCCATAGAGCGCCAGAAACACTGCCGCGCCAACCGAAGTCACTCTCTCATTCTTCATAGTTCCGACCCCGCGTTTTTTTTAAACATACGCGCAGCTCCCGCTCGGAGGCTTCGCTTGCAATGCTGATTACTAGGAGTTTGGCCACAAACGAAACAGTGTTGCGCCTTAGAGGTGCCTGCCGTGGCGGCGCGCCCACATTCCGGGCACTTCAGCCGGCGCTTGAACAAAACCCGTGGTTACAAGTCCTTCACGAGCCGCAGGGCGTCGTACACGGCCGCATGCGTGTTACGCGCCGAAACAGCGTCGCCGATCCGGAAGAGCTGAAACGCAGTGCCCTGGGGTTGCGCTACACCGGCAATGAGGCGTGAGTAATCGACGGCGCCCGCGTTACTCGAGCGGGGTTTGAGGGCGAAGTAGATCTCATCATTCGGCAACGTGCCGTGGTTGATGACAACCTGGTCGACGTGGCGCTCCTTTCTCACTCCGCCGTAGTCGCTGCCGACGATCGCCAGTAATTCTCCTCCATCACGTGTCACTTCCTCGAGACGGAATGTCACCGTGAAAGTCACGTCGAGCTTCTGCAACGCACGCATGTAGGGCACGAGCGTCATTGCCATGACTTCGGGTGCAAACGACCGGTCCGGGGTCATGACTTCCAGCTTCGCGCCACTTTCGGCGATGACCTGCGCTGCCTGCAGGGCCGCATGATCCCCGGCATCATCGAACAGGAGCACGTTCGCGCCGGGTTTGACACCGCCCGACAGGATGTCCCAACTCGACACGACGAGGTCGTTGCCGGTCTTCAGAACATCCGTATGAGGCGATCCGCCCGTGGCGATGATCACGACGTCCGGGCGCTCCGCCAGCACCTCATCCGCTTCCGCGAATGTCTCGAAATGGAACTTCACGCCGCGCGCGTTACATTGGGCCATGCGCCAGTCGATGATGCCGATCATCTCCTGCCGGGCCCGGCTGCGCGCCGTCAGAAGTATCTGGCCACCCGGCTCGCGTGCCGCTTCGTAGACCACGACTTCATGGCCTCGCTCAGCCGCTACACGAGCGGCTTCGAGTCCGCCGGGCCCCGCCCCAACGACCACTACCTTGCGCTTCACTGTCGCCGGGGTGATCTCGTGAGGCATGGAGAGCTCACGACCGGTCGCGGCGTTATGAATGCAATACGCCGAGCCCCCCTGGTAGATGCGGTCGAGACAGTAATTAGCGCCGACGCAGGGTCGGATGTCGTCCTCGCGTTTCTCGATGATCTTGCGCACGATGTCGGGGTCGGTCATGTGCGCGCGGGTCATGCCGATCATGTCGACTTTCCCCGTGGCGATGGCGTGCCGGGCCGTGGCAACGTCCTGAATGCGCGCCGCATGAAACGTCGGGAAGCGCGTCGCCGCGCGGATTTCGCCGGAAAAGTCGAGATGAGGCGCGCTGCGCATGCCCTGGATCGGGATCAGGTCCGTGAGGCCGGCATCGGTGTCGATGTGACCGCGTACGATGTTGAGGAAGTCCACCATGCCGCTGGCCTTGAGGCGCTGGGAAATCTCCAGGCCATCCTCCTTGTTCAGACCGCCCTCGAGAGCTTCGTCCGCGGTGTAGCGAACGCCGACAATGAAATCGGGTCCGACGCGCTTACGCACGGCGGACAACACGTCGAAAGTGAAGCGCAGCCGGTTCTCGAGCGAGCCGCCGTAGGGGGCTTCCAACTCGTTCGTGAGCGGCGACCAGAACTGGTCCATCAGGTGTCCGTAGGCCTGCAGCTCTATTCCGTCCAGCCCCGCCGCCTTCATACGCTCGGCGGCGTCGGCATAGTCGGTAATGATCCGCGCGATATCCCACTCCTCCGCCTTCTTCGGAAACGCCCTGTGGGCGGCTTCCTTGTGGTGTGATGGCGAGACGACCGGCAGCCAGAAAGCCTTGTCCCAGCGGGTGCGCCTTCCCAGGTGCGTGAGCTGGATCATCACGGCTGCACCGTGCTCGTGGCAGGCGTCCGCCAGATCCTTCATGTAAGGAACGACTTCATCCTTGTAAACGAGGATGTTGTTGAACACAGGCGGACTGTCGCGCGACACGGCCGCAGAGCCCGCCGTCATGGTGAGAGCGACGCCGCCTTTCGCGCGCGCCACGTGATAGGCGCGGTAGCGCGCCTTCGGCATGCCTTCCTCGGGATACGCCGGCTCGTGAGATGTGGTCATGATCCGGTTGCGCAACGTCAGATGGCGTAACTGGAACGGCTGCAGGAGAGGATCGTTGGAAGTCGACATGGCTCGAGTCCTTTACGGCGCTACCGGTTCCGTGCCCACGGCACTCGCGCCACTGCCTGCCTTCGGCAAGTGGAGCTCATATCCCGCGGGCGGTTGCGCGCCTAGCAGATAACGGACGAAATAATCCCAGCGCTGACGGATCATCCAGGTCTGTGCCCGGCCAACATATTCGTGGTGCTGATTCGGCAGCATGATCAGATCGAAATTCCTGTTGGCGTCGATCAAGGCATCGGCGAGCAGCAAGGTCAGATTCGGCGGCACGTTCTCATCGAGCGTGCCGTGTACGAGCAGCAGGTGCCCTTTGAGGTTCCGGGCAAAATTCTGATTAGCCTGGCTGTCATAGTTGGTGCTCCCGTCCGCACGGCGTTGCAGGAGGCCCTGGAACTTCTCGCCCCAGTCATCGGTATAGCCAGCCTGGTCGTGGTTGCCGGATTCGCTGATACCGACCTTGAAGAAGTCGGGGTAGCGGAGCATGGCCGCGGCGGCTGCGAAACCCCCGCCAGAGTGACCGTAGATGCCGGCGCGCTCGAGGTCGATCCAGTCATAGCGCCGCGCCAGCTCTCGCATCGCCGCTAGTTGGTCCGGCAGGGTGTTATCCCCCATGTCGCCGTAGTACGCGTCATGAAATTTCCGGGAGCGCAGCTCGGTCCCCATGCCGTCGATGGCGACTACAATAAAACCCAACTCGGCCAGCGACTGCGCATCGCCGCGGGAGGCGGCAAACTTCCACTGTTGCTTGTCGCTCCAGAGGTTGACGCTGCCGACCTGCGGGCCGGGATAGATCTCGTTCACGATCGGATAGCGATGGGTCGCGTCGAAATGCGTGGGCTTGAACAACAGGCCGTGTAGGTCCGTGCTGCCGTCGCGTGCTTTCACTGTGATGAGCGTTGGCGGCACCCAACCCTGGGCGATGAGACCGGAGATATCCGCCTTTTCGAGCTCGAGCAGGCGTTTCCCGCTGTCATCCCGCAGAACCGTGAGTGGCGGGGTATCCGGCGTCGAATAACTGTCAATAAAAAAACGCCCCGAGGGAGCGAGCGACACCTCGTGAGTGGCGTTCTCGGGAGTCAACAGTTGGAGGTGCTTCCCATCGAGACCGACTTTGTAGAGTTGCACGAAATACGGGCTGCGCCCCGGCTCGCGCCCGACGCCGAGGAAGTACACTGTACGGGCCCTCTCATCGACCTTGAGCACCTGCACGACGTTCCACGACCCGTACGTGATCTGGTGTTTGAGCTGTCCGGTCTCGAGGTCGTAGAGGTACAGGTGCGCCCACTCATCGCGCGCTGAATACCAGATCACTTCGTTGCTCGCCGGCAGGTACCGCCAGTTCACCGCACCGAAGTTGGACTCGGAGATGTCCGACTCGTAGTACGTCGCGGCGTGCTCCTCCAGCACTGTGCGAACCGCACCGGTAGCCGCGTCCGCCACGCGTAATTGGGCGACCTTGTGGTCGCGCGAAGTCGATATGAACGCGAGTTGCGTGCCGTCGGCTTTCCACTGGGCATCCGCGAGAGTCCCATCGCCGCACTCCACGTGGTAGCACGGTGAGGAGCGATGCGGGTCGGGCGGTATCTGTAGAGGGATGACCGTACGGCTACCCACGTCGATAATGACTCGGCGGAGGGTCGCGATGACCGGGTCCCCCGCCATCGCATACTTCCACCGCTCCAGTTGCGGGTGACCGGGCTGAGTCCTGATCAGGTACGTCTCGCCGACGCCGCGCTGATCCTGCTGAAAGGTCGCGATCCGACGCGAGTCCGGCGACCAGAGCACTATGGGGTGATCGGTATGCTGCCAACCGGTGTTGTCGGTGGCGTAGCCGAAATCCTTGACCCCGTCGGTGGTCAGTTGCGTCTCCTGGCCGGAAGACACCTCGCGCACCCAGAGATTGTCCGCGCGGATGAAGGCGACGAGCTTTCCGTCCGGTGAGGGGGCGGTGTTCGGGTCGACAGGCGCAGTGGGCGCGGCGGCCTGTTTGGCTCTTGGGGAGCCCTCCTCGCGCTTGCGACGAGCTGGATCGACGAGGACGGGCGTGGTTCCCTGGGCCGTTTGTATCGAGTACCACGCGGTGCCGTTGGGCAGCCATGTGGCGGGGCCGGGAGAATGGAGAACCAGGGGTGTGGTGTTGTAGGGGAGGAAGCGCTCCGCGCGGGCGTAGTCGTCGGTGGTGACCGTTGGCGTGGCGACAGGCGCCTGCGAGACGGGTTGCGCCGCGTCAGCCCATGCGGATGCCACAGCCGCCACGTTCGCCGTCGCCCACAGAATGCCCGCCCAGAAATTCTTCATATGGTTGTCGCCCCAGGAGAAACATACCCGTGGGCGCACTGGGGTGTCCTTCGTTCGTGCGCGCAATTACTAGGAGATCTCCTTTATTGGCGGAAAGTCGCCTGCGGCGCTTTCCGCGAGCGCGCCCAGGGCAATTTGGGCACGCCGGCAAAAAGCGTGGTTTTTGCCGGCGAAAAGCGGGCCAGTTGCGGTGATAGGGGCTTACGGCCTAGCGCGACTTGACGCGCCTCACATCGATGGGGCGGATGCCGAAATGCCGGCGAAACGCGGTCGTGAACGACGTCGAGTGCGAATAGCCGACCGCCTCGCTCACCTTCACCACCGACCAGCTCTGATCGCGCATGAGCGTGAGGGCGTGCTGCATCCGGCAGCGCAGGCTGAAGTCGAAAATCGTCTCCCCGAACACCGCCTTGAAGCCTTGAGTCAACGTGGACTTTGACATTCCCACGGCCCGCGCCAGCTTCGCGATCGTCGGGGCCGGCGCGAACTGGCGCGTGAGCACGCTGCGCGCGGTGTGGAGGCATCGCAACTCGCGCTCCGTGTACTCCTCGCTCGTAGTATTCGAGAGAAGCGAGAAGCTGCCCACCGCGCTACAAAGCAGCTCCAGTGCGAGAGCCTCGGTGTAGACCAGGGCCAACGCGCCCGTGAATGGGTTGTTGATGAGCCTAGTGGCGATCTCGAATGTCTGGGCGGTGAGCGGGTGCTGGTGGTAGTTGATTTCGGGCTTGCTGGACACGAACGCCTTGAGCGGCTCGGGCACCTCGACACCGGCCGTCAGGATCTGCTCCGCGAGGAACTCGGGACGCATGCTGACAATGATGAACTGCTCGCGGGTGCTCGCGGCCGTCCACTCGCTGATGTCGACTCCGGTGGGCTGCGACCACAGCAGCAGCGAGGGCCGGTTCCAACGTAACGGCTCGGTGCGGCTCACGGCAAGCGCCATGTCCCCGCTGATCTTGAAGTTGAACTGCACCATGCCATCGCCGGGAACCAGCTCCAGGCGCGGGTCCTTGTAAGCGAAGTTGGCTATGACGACGTAGATTTCATCGCGGACGCGGGTGAGTTCCCAGTAGCCCTCCCCTTCCTCCGGCGCGAGCGTGATACGAGCGCCCAGCAGGTCCCGCTTCGGGTGGCGCCAGACGCGTTCCACCTGCGGTGCCTGCTCCAGATTGGCAAATGCGTCGGCGAGTGTATGGCCGGGGCCCGCGAGGATCGCCCTGAATAGCCCTCGACTGCCGGTCGATCCTCCCTCTTTTCCGTCTGCCTTACGGCGTGATGCGCTCATTGGTACGGTTAATGTACCAAAGCACGCCCCCGTAGTATCTCGTCCAGCCAGCCAACCCGCAGCTCAGGGACGGAGGCGAGCAGTTTGATGAGGTAGGGATGGCTCGGCTGGCCAAAAACCTCGCCCGCCGGGCCTTCCGCGACGATCTCTCCCTGCAGCATCACGACCGCACGGTGCGAAATACGCCGTGCCGAGCCTAGATCGTGGGTGATGAACAGGTACGCCAGCCCGAGCTCCTCCTGCAGACGGCGCAGGAGCTTCAGGATCTCTTCGGCGACCAGCGGATCCAGCGCCGATGTCACCTCGTCGCAGATGATGAGGTCCGGCTTCGCCGCCAGCGCACGGGCGATGCAGACCCGCTGCTTCTGGCCGCCCGAGAGCTGGCCCGGAAGTCGGCCAGCGAGGGAGGCGTCGAGTCCGACCGCCGCCAGCAGCTCGGTAACGCGCGCCCGTAGCACGGAGCCGCGTAGCCCGAAATAGAACGTCGCCGGGCGGCCGATGATCGCCTCCACGGTGTGGCGGGGGTTGAGGGCCACGTCAGGTAGCTGGAAGACGAGTTGGATGCGGCGTAGTTCCTCACGGGTGCGCCCGCTGAGACGAGCCGCTAGCGGCGTGCCCACGGGGCGGCGCGAATCGCTGTTGCCTGGCGCCAGTGGAGTGCCGGCCGGCTGCGCATTGTCATTGTGACGGGGCGCGAGCGC
>Ga0070764_10000117_pt1 | contig 26069 bp, 21 predicted proteins | sample HubBroMetageWRM4_FD_67287 | JGI IMG/M metagenome (GOLD analysis project Ga0070764, IMG submission 67287) | Warmed soil microbial communities from the Hubbard Brook experimental Forest, New Hampshire - Hubbard Brook CCASE Soil Metagenome WRM 4 | ecosystem: Environmental > Terrestrial > Soil >... | reverse complement strand
AACCTGGGCCGCTGGGATTACATGGCCAGCCTGATCCATTTCAATCTGTACGACCCCAATTGGGTGCTGCCAGATCGCAACACGATCCCGCACGATGTCCCGTTCTTCCAGAATCTGCGAAACACGATCCCTGAAATCTGCCACAAACACGGCATGCTCGCGATCGGCGGCATGACCGCGCTGTATCCCAGCCGCGAAGACACCGAACTGAACGCCCGCGCGCTGGCCATCTTGGAAAAAGACAAGAAGAACGAAGCCATGTCCTTGATGGACGGCGCGTGGACGGGGCATCCCGATCAAAACGAAATCGCCGTGCGCCAGTTCCCTGCTCCCAATCAATTGCAAGCGCGCCCGGCGAACCACGAAACACGTCCTGACCTGCGTCCGGTTCCCGCAGGCGTCGGCCAGCACACCGTTGCCGGCACGCGCGCGGCAGTGCGCACCGTGGTTCGCTATCGCCAAGGCGTACTCAGCGGCCGCGGCGCGAGCCTTCTCGATGGCTATATGGAAGACCTCGCGACGGATCGTATCTACCGCCTGATGATCGCGCAGCGCATGCGCCATCGCGACGTCACCCGCGTCGTCGACGAGCAGGGCGAGCCCGTGGTGCATACGCCCGAATTCGTAGCGCGCCTCTTCGACGAGGAGCTGAACCGCATTCTGCATGAGCTTCCCGCCGGGTCGCCGGCGGAAGCCACGGAGCGTTACACGCAAGCGCGCCTGATGAGCGAAAGAATGATTTTGACGAACGAGTTCAATCCGTCGTAGGCTGGCAGCGAATTCGCCGCGGCCATGCCGGGAGAGTTTTCAGGGATCGCTACAGGAGACTTGGGAGTGTCACCGAAGGGCAGCATCGTAATTCAAGCCATGCTAAGGCGCTTGGCGCAGGAAGAACTGGCATTACAAGAAGAGCATTGCAAAACGGTAAAAGCAACGGGGTCTGTCGAAGCAGCAAGGCCGCTGCAGGCAAAAGCGGCTGCGTACTGAGGGTGTGATTCGGCAGCAACGGCCCTCGTATCGTTTCGGATCCAGGTCCAGCAACGGAAATTTCGCTCCTCCGCAGAGCGAGCCGCCTCCGGTGCCGGGAAGTTTTCCAGGAGCAGAAACGCTGCGCGCTTGGGGAGGGGGACGTGGCGCTGTTCGTTCTGATGGTTGCAGCATTGGTGATCGCGCAGACGTGGCTGGACTGGCGCGACACGAAAAAAGACTGGGTTGTGCCGGAGTGGGCTAAGGGCTTGGCGCTCGCGGGCTGCGTCGCCGCGTCGCTTACCGCCGCCACTTCGTTTGCGTCCTTCTGGCTTCAGGATCCGGCGAACGCCTCGAATAACACGTTCAACTCCGCCATGTTTTGGCCGGAGCTTGGCTTCCTGCTCTGCGCCATGGGCGTGATAATCGTAGCCGTGCGCAAGAAGCGTCTGCGCTTGATGCTGCTGCTGACAGGCATCCTGACAGCCGCCTTCTGGATCGGCATGACGCTGTCGTAATCGTGCAACTTTCGCGATAGCAGTCTCCCACGAGCGAGCGCTCGTCCTAGCGTGTGGCTGTGTGGTTCTGCGGTTCTCTGCCTCGTTGCCTTCGTTGCACTCTGTGGCTCGGTGGTTCTGTGCCTCTGTGGTAGATTTCCGCTTCCACCTCCAAGACCCACCATTCACCGATTCCCAGCCGCCATTCGCCGATTAACACAAGACGCCCCAGCTGCGCTCCTCTATTCTCGCCTCATGAACGGCAACGCAATTCGAATCGGAGATGAGACCATGACCAGCACAAACGGCCAGTCGCCCATGACTTCCCTATTTTCCAGCGCGCGAGTGCCCGTCGCAGGCGCGGCCTTGCTCATCCTCCTGGGCATCGTTCTCCAACTCGGCGAACTCGGCTATGGCCATTTTCGCTTGGACAACCTCTGGCTCTTTTCCATGATGGTCGGCGACATTTGGAATATCCTCTCCATGCGCCTGAATCTGCCCAGCGCGGGAGAGGTGCTGCGCTACTGGCCGCTGATTCTGGTGGGCCTCGGTCTCGCAATCTTGCTGGCAACACAGGAAAATCGCTTCTCCGCAACCCGGAGGGGTTAACCATCATGGGTGGCAATCGCTCCTACAGTTGGAGTTTCATCTTCGGCGCGCTGATCGTCGCGGCGGGAGTTGTGCTGCTGCTCGATCAACAAGGCCTGATCAACGCCGACCGCGTGTTAAGTTATTTCTGGCCGGTAGTCATGATCGCCGCCGGTAGCACAATGGTCATTGATTGCAGCGGCCACGGGCGGCGAGGCCTCTTCGGCGGCATTCTGCTGGCTTCTGGAGTTCTGCTTGTTCTTGAAAATCTCGGCGTCGCGCACATCCACTTCAACACCGTCTGGCCACTGGTCGTCATCGCTATCGGTGTAATGATGATCTGGCAAGCCGCCGGCCCCCGTGTCCGTCCCGATGGCACTACGAATTCCCAGTGGCCGGAGATTTTCAATCGCTGGAGCCGCGCCGGTTCCCCGGAGGAAGATTTCAACGGAATCGCAATTCTCGGAGGCTTCAAACGCCGCATCACCAGCAAGAAATTCAAAGGCGGCAGAGTGTTGTCTTTCATGGGCGGCTTTCAAATTGATCTCAGACAGGCGGAAATGGATGGCGATTCCGCCACCATCGAAGCCATGTCCGTGATGGGCGGCGGGGAAATCAAAGTTCCAGACGATTGGCTGGTTTCCATGGAAGGGATCAGTTTGTTTGGCGCGTTCGTTGACGAAACCGATCAGCAAACGCCCGGCGTCGCCGGCACGCCACAAAAGCGCTTAATCATGAAAGGCGCCAGCCTGATGGGCGGAATCGTCGTGAAGAATTAACTCGCGATCATGCATCCCATACTCAGCCAACTGCGCCGCGTCATCATTTACCTCCTCGCATGGATTCCCATCGCAGGGCTGCTCGCCTATCTACTCACCGTTTCGCACGAAATAAGCGATCGCGAAGCATTCGTGCTGTCGGTGCCGCTTTGCCTGCTGTACGCGTTTCTGTGCCTCACTTCATGGTATTCCTGCCGCGGCAATCCGCTGGAAAAATATGGCCTGGGCCGCTTGATCGCAACGCACCTAACCGCGGCGCTCGTCGCCAGCATCATTTGGGCGGTCGCGGCGGAAAGCCTGACCAGCACGCTCTCGAAGATGCAATCTTTTCCAGGCCTCAGCCATCGCTTCCGCCCAGAAGTTCCGCTGGTATTCTTCACCGGCCTGCTGCTCTATCTGCTGTGGGTAACCTTGTATTACGTGATCATCGCAGTCGAAGCTTCGCGCGACGCTGAAGCCCGGGTGATGAAAGCCAGCGTCCTGGCTCGCGATGCCGAGCTCCGCGCGCTGAAAGCTCAAGTGAATCCGCACTTTCTCTTCAACAGTTTGAATTCGATCAGCGCGCTGACCAGTTCCGACGCATCGAAGGCCCGAGAAATGTGCATCCTGCTCGGAGATTTCCTGCGCCGCACGCTCGGCCTGGGAGAAAAGGCCGCGATACCGCTGGAAGAAGAGCTTTCCCTGATCCGCGCCTTCCTTGCCGTAGAAAAAGTTCGCTTCGGCGCGCGCATCCAAATGGAAGAAAACATTGATGAGTCCGCCCTGCACGTTCCAGTCCCGCCGCTGCTGCTGCAACCGCTCGTTGAAAACGCTGTGGTGCACGGCATCGCCAACCTCGTCGAAGGCGGCTGGATCCACTTGGACGTCCACGCACAAAACGGAACACTGACGATCACGGTCGAGAACAGTTTCGATCCAGATGCTCCGCCGCGCCGCAAAAGTGGCGTAGGCCTGGTAAACGTCAGGCAGCGTCTGCAAGCGCGCTACGGCAACCAGGCCAGCTTCGCCGTAAAAACCGAAGGCGACCGATACCGCGTGGCGTTGACTCTGCCCACGGAAAGCGAGGCGTAACCGGCATGACCCGCGCAGCCGCAGCAGCAAAAATTCGAGCGGTGATTGTTGATGACGAGGAACTCGCCCGGCAGGTCCTGCGCGAATTCATCGCCGCGCACTCCGAAATCGAAGTGATCGCCGAGTGCGCGAACGGTTTCGAAGCCGTCAAAATTGTCACCGAACAAAAACCCGACCTCATGTTTCTCGATATTCAGATGCCCAAGCTTGACGGCTTCGAGGTTCTGGAATTGATCGGCAACGACACCGCCGTCGTCTTCGTCACCGCCTACGATAGCTATGCCATCAAAGCCTTCGAAGTTCACGCCGTGGATTATCTTCTGAAGCCCTTCGGCGCCGATCGCTTCGAAGCGTCGCTGAAACGCGCCAAGGAACGCCTCGCGGGCAAAGCGCCAGAGCCCACCCCGTCAGCAACCGACCTCGCCGTCGCCGCGCGTCCGCCCGCGCAATTTCTCGATCGCATCGCCGTGCGCGATGGCACGCGTGTCTTCATAATTCCCGTCGCCAAGCTCGAATATGCCGAAGCTCAAGACGATTACGTCGCCCTGGCCGCCGAAGGCAAAAAGCACCTGAAGCAGCAGACCATCTCTAGCCTGGAATCCGCCCTCGACCCGCATCGTTTCATGCGCATTCACCGGTCCTATATCGTCAACCTGGAGCGAGTGGCCAAAGTCGAGCCCTACGGCAAAGACAGCCACATCGCCGTGCTCGCCAACGGCACACAGCTCCCGGTAAGTCGCGCAGGTTACGCCCGCCTCCGCGCCTTCCTCGACCGCTAAAACGCCTGCCACAATCTCATTTTGTTACACGCCCCGGTTCTAGAACTTCTACTACTCGCGCTTCGCCCTCCGTGAACCAGCTGTATATTGCGGCACGCGTCCATTCGTAGTAATGTCCGCGCATGCCCCGCCCTTCCTCGCGACGGTCCCCCCGGCATCGCAGTAAGGGCATGCAAAGGAGAGGTAGGAAAATGGCATCCCCGGCGGACGCAAAAATGCACAATTCAAACTCGAAGGAAAACGCGGAAGGCGCCAATGTAGATAAGATCCGCGACATCTTATTCGGCTCGCAGATGCGCGATTATGAAAAGCGCTTCGTCCGCCTGGAAGAGACCGTCATCAAGGCAGTTGAGACCTTGCGCGAGGACATGACCAAGCGCCTCGACACGCTAAGCAATTACATCAAGGAAGAAACCGATTCCCTGGGGTCGCGCATCAAGGCCGAAAAGTCCGAGCGCTCCGAAGGCCTGAAAGAACTTACGCGCGAAATGAAGGACTCCGGGAAAATCGTCGAGAAAAAACTCTCTCAGCTCGAAGACCAGATGTCCGACGGCCACGCGGAATTGCGTGCCAAACTGCTCGAACACTCGAAATCGGTTTCCGCCGAAATTGACAAGCTGCGCCGCGATTCCACTGCGGCCCTGAACCGCGAAGTCGAAGCCTTGCGCGACGAAAAAACCGACCGCGCCGGCCTGGCCGATTTGTTCAACGAATTCTCGCTGCGGCTCAAGAATAAATTCGAGCTGCCCGGGGAGTAGCCAAAGACTAGTCCGAGAGAAGCGGGAAGACTAGTCGGCGAGCGCACGAATTCAGCGGGTCGTAACGTGAATCCGCCGCCGAGACCTTCACCCTCCCTATATGGCCGAGCAAGCGCAACGCCGCGCCTTCGAGGCGCAGGCCCAGGAAAAACCGACGGACAACAACCACGCGTACGAAGAGTTGCGCCACTTAATCGTCGCGCCCGAGCAGGAAGGCATCGCGTCGATTCAGGAGCGCCTTGATAACCAGGAAAAACGCACCGAAGACGTGAGCGCCGTCGTCGCCGAAGCCATTCAGATGCGCCGCGAAAAGGGTGATGACCTCGCTCTGGCCGCCGCACTCGCTCCCACCATTCAGGAAACTCTGCGCGAATCCGTGCGCCGCGATCCGCACGTTCTGGCCGACGCGCTTTTCCCCGTGATGGGACCGGCCATCCGCAAATCCATCGCCGAAACTCTGCGCGGCATGCTCGAATCTTTCAACGAAGCTCTGGAGCACAGCCTTTCCTGGCGCGGAATTCAATGGCGCATCGAAGCCTTCCGCACCGGAAAACCTTTCGCCGAAATTGTAATGATGCACAGCCTGCTCTATCGCGTCGAACAGGTTTTCCTGATTCATCGCGAAACGGGTCTGGTGCTGAATCATGTGGTCGCGCCGTCCGCTCCTGCGCAGGATGCTGACATGGTCGCGGGGCTCCTCTCCGCGATTCAGCAGTTCGCGCGTGATTCTTTTCAGTCTGGCACAACCGAAAATCTCGGCAACATGACGTTCGACGAATTGCAGATTCGCGTCGTCAGTGGACCCAACGCCGTCATCGCTGCGGCAATTCGCGGCCACGCCCCCGAAGCGTATAACCTTGCGATGAACGAAACTCTGGAAGAAATCCAGCGGCATTACAGTTCTGCGCTGGCCCATTTCACCGGCGATCCCGGCCCATTTCGCACCGCGGAACCTCAGATCGCGCGCTTGCTCGCAACGCAGTATCGCGAAAAACCGCCGGAAATGCGCAGGCCGCGCGCGGCTATGATTGTTGGCGCCATCGCCGCGGTGCTGGTGATCGGTTGGGCAGGCTATTCCACGTACTTGCTGATCGAATGGTCGCGATTCCTTTCCGAGATGCGCAAACAGCCGGGCATCGTCGTCGTTTCTTACACGAAAGACGGCCGTACGTTTCACATCCAGGGATTCCGTGATCCTCTCTCCGAAGATCCGAAAAAATTAATCTCTCAAGCCGGCCTCGATCCTGAACAGGCGGACCTGCAGCTCGCGCCCTATTATTCTCTGGACGATGCAATCGTCGCCAGGCGCGCCACGGCATTGCTGCATCCTCCCGCGGGCGTCACGCTCACCGCGAAAGATGGCGAACTAATTCCCCAGGGCAGTGCCCCGGAGAAGTGGATCGCGCAGTTGGAGGAAAAAGCACCCTGGATCGCAGGTGTAAGCCGCGTGGACGAATCTCATCTGCAGAATTCGAATTTGCAGCAATTGAATGCGCTGAAGAACACGCTCGAATCTGCGGTGCTGCTCTTCCCTCTCGGTCGCGCCGAACTGGAAGCCGGCCAGGAAACCAATCTCGCTCAAGCCGAAAAGAATATTCGCGAGCTGGTCGCGCAGGCCGCGCCTCTACACCAGGCCGTCACCATCGAATTGGTTGGCCACACCGATATCACCGGCGTCGAGGCTGCCAATCTTCCTCTTAGCCGCCAGCGCGCTGACCAAATTCGGGCCGCGCTGCTGCGCAACGGTGTGCAATCCGCCAGTCTGCTTCCACGCGGCGTCGGCACTTCGCAGCCGCTGCGCGACGAAGCAACTGAAGACGGCCGCCGCCTCAATCGCAGCGTCACCTTCAAGCTCACGCTGACTCCCCTGCCAGCCGCCGGCGCTGTCGCCGCCAATTCCGGCGCTGCTCCCGCTAACTGAGCGAGACATCGGATGCTCCAGAAGAAAGTCTGCATGCTCGGTTCCTTCTCCGTCGGAAAATCCAGCCTGGTGCGGCGCTTTGTCGCAAGCATGTTCGACGAGCAATACCACACTACCATCGGCGTGAAGGTGGACAAAAAAGTGGTTAACGCGAATGGCGAAGACTTTACTCTCGTCCTCTGGGATATTTATGGCGAAGACGCGTTTCAGAAAATGCGCATGTCCTACCTGCGCGGGATGCACGGGTATCTTCTGGTCGTGGACGGTACGCGCCGCCAAACCCTCGAGGATGGGCTGGCATTACACGATCGCGTTGTAGCCGAATTCGAAAAAGTTCCCGCGGTGCTGGTGCTGAATAAATTCGACCTCACCGATCAATGGGAGATCGAGCAGGCTCAGGAAACACAACTGACTGCAGCGGGGTGGACAATCGAGCATACCAGCGCGAAAACCGGCGCTGCCGTCGAAAAAGCTTTCCTACATCTCGCACAATTGATGCTGGCTAAATAAATGCCCGCGAATTCCATCTTCGAATCATTTCTCGCCGGCCAGGGATACGCGCTGTTTGAATATCTCGGCGATGGCGAGTTCCGCCTGATTGGAGGATGGCCGCCATGGTGCGCCAATATCTGGGACTCGCAGCCCAGCGGCGACCAACGGATCGGCTTGGCCGACAAATCGCCGTTCCTCGAAAACTTTCTCGTTGATGCTGAAGAATTCTGGCGCGCGAGTTCGCCCGGCGCGGTGAATTCCGGCAATTGGATCGAGCGTGGCGCGGATGGCCGTGAAATCCCTCTGGAAGCCTCCGCCCGCTCGCTCGACGGGAAACGAATCCTGCTGATTCACAATCTCTCGGAAACATTCGGACAACAGCAGCAGTGGTTTCAGACCGCGCGCAATTCCCTGCTCGAACACGAAAAACTCTTGAAAGAAATCCAGAAGAAAGAAATTCTGCTGCACTGCATCGTCCACGATCTCACGCAGCCGCTCAGTGCCATGAACGGAGTGTTTCATCTCCTCGGCGGTGAAAATCTCCCTGACGCGCTGCGCAAATACGTGAAGGCGGGAGAACGCGAATCGCAGCGCCAGGAATTGATGATCCGCGGAATCCTCGAGGCTTTTTCCAGCGATCTCGCCACGCAGCAAGCCCGCGAAGCCGGTACCCACGAAGCGCCGGACCTGCTTGCCTGCGCCGAGCAAGCGATCGAGGAATTTTCTCCCGCTTTTCGCGAGCGACACATCCGCCTGGTATTGGGCCCGCATGCGGCTGGTCCTCGCGGATGGCGCGTGGTTGGCGACGCTTCGCGTATCGACCGTATCTTCGGCAATTTGCTGGAGAATGCGATGCGTTACGCGCCCAAAGAAACTTCGGTTACCATCGGCTTGCAAGATCAAGACGGCTTCGTGTTCGCATACGTGGACGATGAAGGTCCCGGTTTGCCGCCGGACCAACGCCCCGATCAATTGTTCGCGCTTTTCTCGAAGGGCAAGTCGCACGCAGGCAAAGCCGGCCTGGGACTTTATTTCTGCAAGATCACCGTCGAACGCTGGGGTGGTGCGATTGGCGCGGAAACGCGCGAGCGCGGCGGCTCGCGATTCTGGTTCCGCTTGCCGCGCGCCACGCAAACCGCGGAGAGCAAAGCAGCCGCCGCGGCACGAGGGAAATCCGTGGACAAAGAAAGACCGCACAAAAATAAGAAGGCCGAAAAATCGCTGCGCATTCTGGTCGCGGAGGATACGGAACTCAATCGCGACCTCATCATAGAATTGTTGAACAAGCGCGGGCACGTCGCCGAAGGCGTGGCCGACGGCCGCCAAGCCCTCGTCGCGCTTGAAAAGCAAGACTTTGATGTCGTGCTGCTCGATGAAGAAATGCCCGGCATAACTGGACGGCAAACCACCGCCGCGATTCGCCGGCGCGAAGCTGGCACTGGAAAGCATCAGATCATCATCGGCATTTCCGGACACGCAACCCAAGACGACGAACACCGTTTTCGCGAGGCGGGAATGGACGCATCGCTCGCGAAACCTGTCGAAGTGAAGACGCTCTACAAAGCCGTCGAAGCGGCCGCGCAGAACTTGCATCCGGGTGCGGCGGGTCCTCAGCACGAAGCAGATCATAACGTCGCGGCCGCGTCGTCTGCAGCGCCGCCCGGCACGAGCGCGAATTCCACCGCTGATTCTTTGGCGAATTCTCCAGCAGATTGCGAAGAAGTCGTCACGCACTTGCGTCGCACCACCGGAGGAAACGAGAAACTGATACGCTCGCTCGCCTCAACGTTTCTCGCCGATGCGCCGAAAGCGCTGGCGCGGATTCGCAGCGCCGTCGCGAAGAAGGACGCCGCGGAACTCGCCGGCGCGGCACATCTGCTGAAAGGCTCGCTCGCGATTTTTGGCGCGCCCAGCGCCGTTGCCGCAGCGCGCAACCTGGAAATTCTCGGTCGCGCGGACAGCCTGCGCGAGGCATCAGCCGGATTGCGCGTCCTCGAATCCGAATTCGCGCTCCTGCAACACGAACTTCGCCGGATAAACTCCGAGCGGCAACCCAAGGTCAAATCGCGGTCGAAGCCGACGTCCACACGCAAGCGCAAACGAGCACGCTAGTCGCACAATTCTTACTCCGCACTGGCTGCGCCATCCGCTCAGCTCGAAACGAGTAACTCTTGCTGACTAACCAAGCAACCACGTCGCGCCTAGGCTTGCCGCTCGCCCGCTCCAGCGCGATACTCGAACGCATGAATCGAACGATCGTATCCGTTGCCGGCCTCGCCGCGCTTGGTTTCCTGCTGTCTTTCGCAGCGACGCGCGCCGACGAGATTAAGCTCAAGGACGGCACGAAGATCAACGGCACGATCGTTGGCTTCGAGGACAATTCCTTCAAAGTCAAGACCAGCTACGGATTCGCCGTGGTGCAGAAGGATCAAGTCGTCTCCATCTCGGTTACAGGTGACGCGAAGCAACCGGAAACTGACACCGCGAAGAAAGCGGAGCCTGCGAGCGCGAAGAAGTCCGTCGCTGCGCCTGCGCCGCCAGCTGCGAAACCGGAAAAGGTCGTGCACGCTTCCGCACCGCCAACCACGCAAGCCAAAACCTCGGACCTGGAATCTGGAACCTCCGCGGACAACTCTGTAGTCGAGTATCCGCACGTGGATCCTGCAACGACGCCAGGGAAGGACTCCACACAGCCTGCGGCAACCGCGACGAACGCGCCAACATCAGCCGCAGCGGCTGCGCCGCCTGCGCAACCTGCTGCGCCGGAACCGATGCGCGAGGAAGTTAGCGGCAACCTCTACACGAACGACACTTATGGTTTTCGGATGTATAAACCGCCGACGTGGAAACTGATTGAGGGAGCGCGGACAATTTTGCCGGGATCGATTACGGCGTTGGGGACGGACGATCAAAACACTTATCTTCTGATTGGGCAGGAACCGTCGGGCAAATCTTTGGCGAACGACATCGCTGCTACGGAACAGCGTTTGCACGAACTGATGGAGAACTTTCGGCCGCTGGGCGAGAAGCAAGTGATGATTTCGGGAGTATCTGCGACGGAGCGGCGTTTTCGCGGCAGCGTGGACTCGCGCGATTGGTCTGGCGTTGTGGTCTACATTCCACGCGGCGCACACGTGTACACCATTTTCGGGATGACGCTCGCGGATACTGACTTGGTCCAGATTCAAGAGAATGTCATTTCGCGCGCCATCACCAGCCTGCAATTTACCAAGTGACAGGTTCGCTTTTGCGAACGAAAAATCGCATCTTCTTCCGCGGAAGTGAAGATTGCTCCGCACGAAATCACCTACGCGCGCAATTGCGGCACGCGAAGCTTGGTTCGCGCCGGAAAAGCGGAGGCAAGCCGCCGCACTCCAAGATGGTGGGCGCCGGATCGGCGTGCGCAGCGCGAATTTTCAGAATTTTGTTACTTCGCTGAAATGGAAATTGTTGATCTTCATGGCTGGAACTACCATTTCGAATGATTCTTCGCCGGCGGCGCGCACGGATGGGCCTAACATCTCTACGCTCGCGAGCGCTTCGATGACGCTTTGATTGAAGCGGAAATTGCGGATGCCGCCAGCGACGCGGCCATTTTCAACGAGGAACGTGCCGTCGCGGGTCATGCCCGTTAGCACCTTTTCGTAGGGATCCACTTCGCGGATGTACCACAGGCGCGTGACTAGAATTCCGCGCTCTGTTGAACGAATCATCTCGTCCACGGATTTATCGCCGCCGGAAAATACCAGGTTCATGGGGGCTTCACCGAATTCGTTGGGCAAAGTGAAGCCGTGGCCGGTGGGTTTGGTTTTCATTTTTTTCGCGGTGGCGCGCGAGTACACCAGATTCTTCGGAACGCCGCGATCGACCAGCAAAACTTTCTGCCGCGGCAGGCCTTCGCCGTCCCATGGGGCACCGATTTGTAGCGGATGATAGACGTCGTCCCACAGCGTGATGTTGTCGCCGAAAATCTTTTTGCCCATGCGATCGTTCAGGCAGGAACGCTTGTCGAGCACGCCGGTGCCGGCAAAATCGTAAAAAATCGAGCCGAGCAGATCGAGCACGGCGGGCGGTTCCAGAATTGCGGTGTAGCGTCCGGGCGCGAGTTCCTGTGGCTTACGCGAGCCTGCGGCTTTTTCGCTGGCGCTTTCGAATAATGCGTCCGGATCAACGTTCAAAATGTCTGCGGAGTTGGCTTTGGCCCAGCCCGAAGAATTGTCTTCGAGGATGGTGACGGAAAATTCCGCGCGGGTGTGATCGTGGCGCGCCACGAGGCCTTTGGAATTTGCCAGCACGGTTTGCACGAAGCCCGTGGTGAAAATTCCTGCGGCGGTCTGGTTCGCTGCGTCCGCCATTTTGCAGACGCGTGCGACGGCGCGGGCGCGGTCCTGGGCAGTAGCCGCGACCGTGGAGCGATAGAAATTCGAGACTTTCTGGTATTTCTGCGGGCCGAGCATGGGCAGCAAGTCGGGATTTTCGGGCTGGTTGCGCGCGAGGCTCACGGCGGCTGTGATTACGCGGCGGAGAGATTCTTCGTCGGTTTTATTGGTGGTGGCGCGGGCGGTGCGGCCGTCCACCACTGCGCGGACGGAGATGCCCAGGCTGTGCTCGGCGACGTTTTGATGGATGGTGTTGTTGGCGAAGCGGGTGAGCGCGTCCACCGTTGCGTCAATTTCAACTTCGGTTTGGTCGGCGTCGCTCCAGCGGATGATGCGGTCGGCGATGTGCTCGAGTTCCGCGGCGGTGAAGCGTGCGCCGCTGGGATGGTTCGAGGATTGCGGTGCGGAAGCTCTCCGCGGTCGCTTGGTTGTTGGTTTTTTCTTGGCTTTTGCCATTTTTCAGTTCTCGATCCCGCTGCAAGTGGCGCACTGAAGCGCGCCACTACAAATTCAAAGACAACGTCAAAAACGCCCGCCTAAAACAGCACGCGGCCGCTACAACTGCAAAGGCAACTGCAACTGCGCACAGGCAAGATCGTCTGTGCCACGTTGGCTATTTCGCAAAAGCCACTCCGACTTTAATATTTCTAAAACGCGCGGGGGAGGCGCCGTGGCCTGTGCCCATGGTTTGCATCGGTTGACCTTTGCCGCAATTGGGCGTGCCCCAGAGCGTCCAGTGATCGCGCGAGCAGATCGCGTCGCAGCTGTTCCAGAATTCGGTGGTGATGCCGCTGTAGCTGGGATTTTTTATCATACGGCCGAGCTTGCCGCCTTTCACTTCCCAGCCAATTTCGGTGGAAAATTGGAAATGATAGCGGCGGTCGTCAATGGACCAGGAGCGGTTGGTCTCCATCAGGATCGCGTCGTCGGTATCGGCGATCAGATCATCGTAATTCCACGTGCCGGGGTTGATGCTGATGTTGGTCATGCGAATCATCGGCAGGCGATTCCAGGATTCGGTGCGCATGGTGCCCCCGGAGCGCGTTTCGCCGATGGTGGAAGCCAGCTCGCGATTGCTGAGGTATCCGGTGAAGAGGCCGCCGGTGATGATCGGCGTGCATTGCGCAGGGACACCTTCGTCGTCGTACGCAAACGTGCCGAGGCCGGGACCGTGTTCGAGGCGCGCATCGGCGACAACGTTCACGATGTCCGAGCCATATTTTAATTTGCGCAATTTTTCGATGGTGAGAAAACTCATGCCCGCGAAATTTGCTTCCTGGCCGAGAACGCGGTCAAGCTCGATGGGGTGGCCGATGGATTCGTGAATTTGCAGGCCGAGCTGCGAGCCGCCGAGAATAATTGTCTTTGTGCCTTCGGGACACTGCGCAGCAGAATGGAGCGCGACGGCTTCCTCCGCGGTGCGCTGAGCATTTCCCAGCAGATCGAGAGCTTCTACCAGTTCGTAACCCTGCAGAGCATGCTGACCGCCGAAACTATTTGGATAAGAGCGCTTCTGAATTTCCGTACCCGCGAAACTGGTGGCGACGATTCCCGCGCCGGAATGCATCTTCACCTGATGAATCACCGAACCGATGCTGGAAACGAAAAGTTGGTCGATACGCTTGAAGGACATCGAACCTTCGGCTAGCGTGACGCCTTTCACGCGCATCATTTCTTCGTCCGCGGCGAGCAGCACGGCAATCTGGCGCTCGACCGGAATGCGGAAGGGGTCCTTAAGGAATGGATTCTGCCAGGTGTCGACGTGCGGCTTTTCTGGCGCGAGCGCGACGTCAGCCCGTTTCGCAAGGGCTGAAGATTTGGCAATGGCGACGGCTCCAGCGGCGCAGGCTTGAATGCCTTCGCGCGTGAGGCGGTCGGTGGAGGCGAAGCCCCAGGCGCCGCCGGCGATCACGCGGATGCCGATGCCTAGGGTTTCGGATTCGACGAGCGTGCCGACTTCGCCGTTTTTGGTGCCGATCTCGCGCTGGCGGATGTCCATGACGCGCGCGTCGGAGTAGGAGGCTCCGCGGCGTTTCGCGGTTTCGATCGCCCAGGAGGCCCAGTCCTGCATCATGCGCGGCGAGTCCAGGGGGCGAGACTGGGCTTGAGATTGTGGGCTGAGCGAAAAGTGCTGAAAAAGTGGTGATTAGAACATGTCGCAGTTGTTTGTTTTGAGTGAGTTATAGCGGTTTCCAATAACCGGCGACTAGCGATCCGTGGGGGATAGAAAGAGCGAGTTTGAGCGGTGGGAGCCTTGCTCACAACCGGGTTATGAATCGAGGCCTCAACCGATTCGTGCTGTGCGTCGTCGAGCAAAAAAATCATACGCGTATTTTAGAGAGACCGCAGTGAGAATGCAAACGATGCTGTGTGTGCATTGCGGTTGTCGGGACGGGTGGGGCGGACAAAGGAGTTAACAGTCGAGTGTCGAAGGTTCAAAGGCACGAAGGTGGCAGCGCAAAAAAAAGGGCGGGTCTGAGACCCGCCCCTACGAAAACAATCCCAACACCGACGACTACGTGCCTTCGGACCAGCTGGCTAGATAGTGTTCCTGGTCGGCTGTTAGTTTGTCTACGTGGACGCCCATGGATTCTAGTTTTAGTTTGGCGATTTGACGGTCGATGGGCTCGGGGACTGAATAGACCTGCGGCTTCAGATCCTTGGCGTTTTTCACCATGTATTCCGAGGCCAGGGCCTGGTTGGCGAAGCTCATGTCCATCACTACTGCGGGATGGCCTTCGGCTGCGGCTAGATTGATGAGGCGGCCTTCGCCGAGGAGATAGATTTTGCGACCGTCTTTCATGGCGTATTCATCCACGAAGGGGCGGGCGGGTTTTTTGGAGCTGGCCAGTTTTTCCAGCGCGGGTATATCGATTTCGACGTTGAAGTGGCCGGAATTACAAATGACGGCGCCGTCGTTCATTTTTTCGAAGTGTTCCTGGGCGATGACGGACTTGTTGCCGGTGACGGTGACGAAAATTTCGCCGATTTTGGCGGCATCGGCCATGGGCATCACGCGGAAACCGTCCATGATGGCTTCCAGGGCGCGTGTGGGATTGATTTCAGTGACGATCACGTCTGCGCCGTGGCCTTTGGCGCGCATGGCGACGCCGCGTCCGCACCAGCCGTAGCCGGCGACGACCACGCGCATTCCGGCTAGCAGCATGTTGGTGGCGCGGATGATGCCGTCGAGTGTGGATTGGCCGGTGCCGTAGCGATTGTCGAAGAGATGCTTGGTGAGCGCGTCGTTCACGGCGATGACGGGATATTTCAGCGTGCCGTCTTTGGCCATGGCGCGCAGGCGGATTACACCGGTGGTGGTTTCTTCGGTGCCTCCGATGACTCCCTTGACGAGATCAGGATGCTTGGTGAGGAGTTGAGTGACTAGGTCGGCTCCGTCGTCCATGGTGATTTGCGGCTTGTGGTCGATCGCGGCGGCGATGTGCGCGTAGTAGGTGGCGTTGTCTTCACCTTTGATGGCGTAGGTGGGGATGCCGTAATCCTTCACCAGGGAGGCAGCGACTTCGTCTTGCGTGGACAGCGGATTCGAGCCGCAGAGGACTACGTCGGCGCCGCCGTCACGGAGTGTGATCGCGAGGTTCGCCGTTTCACTGGTGACGTGCAAGCAGGCGGACATGCGGATGCCTTTTAGGGGCTGGTCTTTGATGAATTGCTTGCGGATTAATTGCAAGACGGGCATTTGTTGATTGGCCCATTCGATTTTGCGTTTGCCTTTTTCCGCGAGGCTGATGTCTTTTACGTCGCCGGCTAGCTTGGTGGTTGCTGTTTCCACTGGAGACTCCCTTTAAATTTGACGTGCATTGAGTACGGCTAAATTTTTTTACAGCAGAGACGCGGGGGACGCACAGGCCGGATCTAAGACCCGCCCCGACCATTTCAAATGCAACGGCGGGCGAGGCAAACCTCGCCCAAGAGAAACCGGCGGCAAGCCGCCGCACTCCAAGAAAATCAACTTCTCGAGACTGCGACGGCACCGCGGGAGCCGGCTTCTTTGCGGATGGCTTCGGCTTTGTCGGTGCGTTCCCACGTGAAACCGGGGCCGGTGCGGCCGAAGTGGCCGTAGGACGCTGTCGGCCGGTAAATCGGGCGGCGCAGGTCGAGCGTCTCGATGATACCTTTGGGCGTCAGCTTGAAAAATCCGCGAATCAGTTCGGTGATCTGCGAATTCGGGATGGTGCCGGTGCCGAAGGTATCTGCCATTACGGACACTGGTTCGGCAACTCCGATGGCGTAGGCCAGCTGGACTTCCACTTTGGTGGCGAGGCCGGCGGCGACGAGATTTTTCGCGACATAGCGCGCCATGTAGCAGGCGGAGCGGTCAACTTTGGTGGCGTCTTTGCCGGAGAGCGCGCCGCCGCCGTGACGGCTGTAACCGCCGTATGTGTCCACGATAATTTTGCGGCCAGTTAGGCCCGCATCGCCCATGGGGCCACCGGTGACGAAGCGACCGGTGGGATTGATGTGGTACTTCGTGTTCTTGTCCACCATGGCGGCGGGCAGGACGGGATCGATTACGTGTTTGCGGACGGCTTGCTGCAACTCTTTCAGCGAAACTTTGTCGCTGTGCTGGGTGGAGATGACGACGGTATCGACGCGTGCGGGACGGCCATCAATATATTCGATAGTGACCTGGGATTTTCCATCGGGGCGGAGGAAGTCAACAACGTTCTGCTTGCGGACTTCGGCGAGTTTGTGCGTGAGGCTGTGCGCGAGTTGGATGGGCATGGGCATCAGCTCGGGCGTTTCGTCACAAGCATAGCCGAACATCAGGCCCTGGTCGCCAGCACCACCGGTATCGACGCCCATGGCGATGTCCGGAGATTGTTTGTGGATGGTGCAGATGACGCCGCAGGTTTCGGCGTCGAAACCAAATTTAGCGCGGGTGTAACCGACGTCGCGAATGACTTCGCGGGCGAGGTCGGAGAAGTCGACGTAGGTGGTAGTGGTGATTTCGCCAGCGACTACGACCAGGCCGGTGGTGACCAGGGTTTCGCAGGCGACGCGGCCCATGGGATCGTCTGTCATAACGGCGTCGAGGACAGCGTCGGAAATTTGGTCGGCGATTTTATCGGGATGACCCTCGGTTACGGATTCCGAGGTGAAGAGAAACTTTTCGTCGTGGTGAGCCAAAACAGTATCCTCCAGCGGAGTTAGTGCAATTCGGGGGCCCCAGTGCGCGTGCGACAGTTTAGCCCAAAAATTCAGGCTAGCATGGGGGTTTGGGGGTGTCAAACTTTTGCATTGAAAGGCCTTAAATCGGAGTTGAATGGTTGTGGATTGCGGCGGAAGTGCAAGCGCTGCGGCGCGAGCAGAGCCAAAATGGATTAGGTCATGTCGCGGCGATAGAGGAGGTAGGCGCGGATGAAGGGGTCGAGGTCGCCGTCGAGAACTTTTTGGACGTCGCCTCGTTCGACTTTCGTCCGGTGGTCTTTGATTAGTTGGTAGGGCTGCATGGTGTAGGAACGGATCTGGCTGCCGAAACTGATTTCGGGTTTGGAGGCGTCCAGTTTATTGAGGGCGTCGCGGCGTTTTTCTAGTTCGAGCTCGTAGAGTTGGGAGCGCAGCACTTTCATGGCGATTTCGCGGTTCTTGTGCTGGCTGCGTTCGTTCTGGCATTGCACAACGATGCCGGACGGAAGGTGCGTGATGCGCACGGCGGATTCGACTTTGTTGACGTTCTGGCCGCCGTGGCCGCCGGCGCGGAAGGTGTCAATGCGCAGGTCGTCGGGCTTGACGTTGATCTCGATGCGATCGTCAATTTCGGGAATGACGAAGGCGGAGGCGAAGGAGGTGTGGCGGCGGGCTGCCTGATCGAACGGCGAGATGCGGACGAGGCGATGCACGCCGCTTTCGCCTGCGAGCATGCCGTAGGCGTTTTCGCCTTCGATCTGCACCGTGGCGGATTTGATTCCGGCTTCTTCGCCGGGAGTGGAATCGAGGATGGTGGCGCGAAAACCTTTTTGTTCGGCCCAGCGAAGATACATGCGCAGAAGCATTTCTGCCCAGTCTTGTGATTCGGTGCCGCCGGCGCCGGGTTTTACGGTGACGATGGCGTTAAGGCGATCGTTTTCACCGGCTAGAAGAGTTTTCGTTTCCAGTTCGGAGACGTAGGCGTCGGCGGAGGCGATTTCCTTGGTGACGTCTTCGAGGAGCGAGTCGCGCTGGGCGTCGTCCTTTTCTTCCTGGGCTAGGCCGAGGTAGGTTTCGATGTCGCTTTTCTTCGAGTCAAGAGCGACTTCGGCGTTGACGCGGTCTTCGACGCCTTTGCGCTGTTGTAGGGTGGCTTGCGCTTTTTCCTGATCCTGCCAGAAATTGGGGTCGCTGGTTTTGGCTTCGAATTCGGCCAGTTGTTTGCGGGCTGATTCTGCGTCAAAGAAAGCTCCGCACAAGCTGGATGCGCTTATTCAGCTCGGCGAAGCGTTGTTGCAGGTCTTCAATGTGTTCGGCCATTGCAATCTATTCTATCGAATTTCGAAAGATTTAGGCGGGTTGCTTTATCAGAGCCATTCCGAGTAGGACGATCGTGACTGCGAGGCAGAACCAGCTGAACCAATCGCCGAAGCGGGCGTAGGGGGTCAGGTCGCTGCGAAAATCGTAGGGGGCGTCTAGTTGGCCGCGGATGTCTAGCGGCAATTGCGCTGCTGTGCGACCGTAGGGGTCGATGGATTCTGTGTAGCCGTTATTGGTGTCGCGCAGGAGCCAACGGCGATTTTCTACTGCGCGGACGCGGGCCATGGCCATGTGTTGTTCGGGGGCGGAGGAGCGGCCGAACCAGCCGTCATTCGAGATGGTGACGAGCAATTGCGCGCCGTTGGCGGTGAATTGGCGGACCTCGCTGGGGAAGATGGCTTCGTAGCAGATGAAGGTGCCGAATTTTCCTTGGGGGATTTGCGCGACGCCGTAGGTGGAGCCGGGGGTGAAATCGGAAATGTCCGCGGTAAGTCTTTTTGCGAAGGTGAGCCAGCCGCGCAGCGGGACGTATTCGCCGAACGGGAGCAGGTGAATTTTATCGTACCCGAAGATGCGCTGGCCTTGTGGATTCAGCAGGTCCGCGCTGTTGGATGCGAGCCATTTCCCTTCTGGGTTTCGTTTCCAATCCACCACGCCGACGAGGAAATAATTTCCTGAAGCTTGGGCGATGCGTTGAGCGCGCTCGGCGAAAGGTGGCTCCGTGAACGAAAAGGGAGCGGGGACTTCGGGCCAGATGATGATGCCGGGGATTTCGTGCGCGGCAGCGACGCTAATGTGTTCGAGTTGATCCAATTCACCTGAATGCAGTTGTAACCAATCGGGCGGATAACTTTCGGATTGCGGGAAATTGGTTTGCACCAGATGCGCGACGTAATGCGGAGTTGCGGTGGGGATCAGCTGTGGTCCAACTAGCGCGACGAGGATTAGGAGGATTGTTGCGATTGCGACGGTGGTCCAGGCGCGACGCGTCTTCGCGAGGACGGCGTAGGCTACCAGCGATCCGAACGCGGCGATCAGAAAGCACAGGCCATAGATTCCCGTGACCGAAGTGATTTGCAGCAAGGCGAGACTGCGCGCCGCGGGATAGCCGGACAAATCCCAGGACGAGCCGATGATGGGGATGTTGGTGCGGAAGTATTCCAGGACGGTCCAGAGGAAGGGCGCGAGGGCGCAGGCGAGCAGCTTGCTTTTGCGCGAGGCTAGCGCCACGCCGATGGAAAATGTGGCGCAGATCAGGCCGCCGATAAAACCGATCATACCGACGAACGCGGCGGAGATCCATGGGTCAATGTTGCCGTACTGGCGCATGACGGTATCAACCCACGGAAGGCACACCGGGTAGAACACTTGGCCGTGCAGGAAGCCGTAAAGCGGCGCTTCTTTCAGCGGCGCGCCGGCGGATGCGAGGACGAGCATGCCCATAGCGATCCACGCCAACAGATACAGATTGTAATTGGGAAACGAAAGACCGAGAGCGACGCCGCTACCGATGGCGAGCAGGACCCGCGCGTAACCAGGCAAATTCATCTATAAACTATCTCACAAAGATTCATATGCTATGGAAACACTCGGCTTCAGGGGCTAAAGCCCCTCTTTTAGCGCCGCTTTACGGCGGGGCTGAAGCCCCGCCCTTCCTGTTCAGCCATTCACAAAATTGTTTCTAGTGTTTAATTATAGGCTTGAAGCCCAATTGTTCGAGGGCGCGCTTGGCGTTTTCCGCGGAGGGCATGTCGGGATAGGGGCCTACTTGCACATGGTAGAAATTGTCGGCGGGCGAGATGGCTACGAAGGACGGGAATTTTTTCTGCTGGATCGCGTCGGCCATTTCGAGAGCGTCGCGCTGGAGTTTTACGGCTGCCACTTGCAGGACAATGGAGTTCTTGTTCATTGCGGGCGCCTGGAAGCGCGCGGGCGGCTGCTTGGGCGTGGCTGCGACGGTCTTGGTGGCCGCCGGGGGCGGTGCGTTTTTTGATTTCGTGGCTACCGCCGGAACGGAAGCGGGAGATTTTGTTGCGGGCGCAGAAGGCGCGGCAGGTGCGGGAGCCGGTTCGAGATGATCACTCGCAGATTTCTTATTGTCGTAGAAATCCCAGCCACCATTATCGGGGGCGGGCGCGGGTGCGTTTTTCGCGGCAGGCGCGGCTTTCGATTTCGCAGCGGAAACGGGCGCGGACGGCACGTTGTTGTTGAAGCCGTCGGCCGCGTGCACTGCGCCGCCATATTGCGTGCGGCCCATCACGTAGCCAAGCGTGAAGAAAACTCCGCAGAGCAGGACCACGCCTAGAAACAGTCCTACCAGGTGCCGGCTTTCGAGAACCCGGTCGCCGCCTCCGCGTCTTGCGTTGCTTGCCATTCCTTTACTTTTTCTCCAGCGATTTCATCCACTGTGAAATCACATCCACGGGCAGCGGAAAGATTACCGTGGTATTCTTCTCGACGCCAATTTCCACCAGCGTCTGCAAATAGCGCAGCTGGATGGCCGTCGGTTCCTTTTGCAGCACCGCCGCGGCCTCGGACAATTTGGCCGACGCTTGAAACTCACCTTCTGCCGCAATCACTTTGGCGCGGCGCTCGCGCTCGGCTTCCGCTTGGCGGGCGATGGCGCGCTGCATATTCTCCGGAATATCTACTTGCTTGACCTCAACCTTCGTTACCTTGATACCCCAAGGCTCGGTATCCTGGTCAAGGATTTGTTGCAGCTTAGCATTAACCTTTTCGCGCTCGGAAAGAATGGAGTCGAGCTCGAACTGGCCGATCAGGCTGCGGAGCGTAGTCTGGGCCAGCTGCGAAGTAGCATATAGATAATTCTGGACTTGCGACAGGGCGAGATTCGCGTCCACTACGCGGAAGTAACATACGGCGTTGACCTTCACGGAGACGTTATCGCGGGTGATTACGTCTTGCGGAGGGACGTCAAGGGTCTCGATGCGGAGGCTTATGCGCGTGAGTTTGTCGATTGGAAAGAAGACTAGTTGCAGGCCCGCGCCTTTGGCTTCGGGGAGCATGCGGCCGAGGCGGAGGACCACGCCGCGTTCCCATTCTTTGATTACGTAGACGGAGTTGGAGAGCCAGATAAGGAAGATGACTACGGCTACGCCGAAGAGAATTGTTACGAAATCCATTTTGTCTCCTTCAACCGACCGTCACGGAATCAAAGGCCACTGCGCCCGCCCAAAAAGCAGGCGGCCGCTACAGATTCAAAGACGACGTCTAATTCAACGGCAAAGAGCCGGCGAGACGCCGGCGCTACGAAAGTCAAAAGCGCCCATCCCGCAAAGGCGGGATGGCCGCTTCAAATTCAACTGTACCGGCTAATGCGATTCTACTGGCTCGACTTCGAGCGTCAGGCCTTTAACTTTTTTTACGCGGACGCGGGCGCCGGTGGGGATACTTGCTCCGGCAGGCACCGCGGCGCGCCACAGCTCGCCGTGGACGAAGACGCTGCCCATTGCTTCGCTTGAGCCTACCGGCTCGCGCACTTCGCCAACTTCGCCGACCAGCTCCTCCCTGCCCGTGGAAACTTTCCAGGTGCGCGAGCGCAGCACCAGGCGCATGAGAATGATCACGATGATTCCGAACGGAATTACTACGGCGAGGGCGGTCCATAGGCTGACGCCCCTGCCCGTCAGCGGCGACTTAATCAGGAAGAGGGCGCCGAGCACCATGGATATGACTCCTCCGACGCCGAGGACTCCATGCGTGGGAAATTTCGCCTCGAGAACGAACAGCACGAAGGCGCAGGCAATGAGCAGGAGGCCCGCGAGATTGATGGGCAGCATGTGCATCGCGTACAACGCGAGCAACAGTGCTATCGCGCCGAATACGCCTGGAGCGAACGCGCCGGGATGCGTGAATTCCACGTAGAGGCCCAGGACGCCGATGATCAGCAGAATGAAAAATACGTCGGGCTGCACGATACGCGAAAGAAATTTTTCGCGGCCAGTCATTCCGCGGGCGACTACTACTGGATGCGGTAGCGCGAGCGCCAACTTCGTGCCGTCGAAGCGCGTGATGGTGCGGCCGTTCAGTTGCGCGAGCAGATCTTCTCTCGAAGCGGTCACGATTTCGATCAGCTTTCCATCGAGCGCTTCTTTATCGCTGAAGGCTTTGGCGTCGGTGACGGCGGCGGAGGCCAGCTCGGGATTGCGATCGCGCTTGCTGGTGTAGCTGCGCAGATATGCGGTGGCGTCGTTGACGATTTTTTTGCGCAGGGTGTCGTCAATCTGTACGGGCGAGCCGCCGATTTCGATTAGCGGCGAGGCGGCTCCGGTTTCCGTGCCAGGAGACATGGCGGCGACGTCGGCGGAGAGCAGAATGAAAAATCCGGCGGAAGCGGCGCGAGAGCCGGTGGGGTACACGTAGGTGACGACTGGAACCGGCGAACGCAGGATGGACTGGATTATTGCGCGCATGGAGCTGTCCAGGCCGCCGGGCGTGTTCATGGTGATCAGGATCAGACTGGCATGTTCGGTGCTGGCTTGTTCGATTTCGCGGACCAGGTAGTCGGCGAGGATGGGTTCGATTTCTCCGTCAATGTGGAGTTCGACGACTGTGGAGTTGGCCGACGATGCTGGTGGCGCTGTGGGCGCGGCTTGCGCGTGAAGCGATGCGGAACAGATGAGCGAAAGTGCGGCGAGTGTGCACGCAAGCAGCAAGAAGCGACGAACCGCCAGGAGGAACATTTCGTGAGCCATTATAGCAACAGAAGCGGGTTGCGCCGTAATGTTCCGGTGGGATTCGGTGCGGAGTGCAGCGTGAGGCTGAGACTTGAAACTGATGGCAGAAGGCACGCGAGGCAAGCCTCGCGCCAGGCGAAGCGGCGGCCCTTCGATCCCGCCCTGCGGGCTCTCAGGCTGAATTGCGCCGCAGCGCAATTCACAAGCAGCCCCATTCCAGAATGGGCTGGGCTCGCTTCGGTGGGCGGCGATGGTTGTGCGGGCGGCGAGGCGCGAAGATTTCGGCTATCGGATGGGCAAGCGAAGAGAGAGCCTTCATCGCCGCCCTCCTCGGGATGACGGCGCGTGCGGGTCAGCTTTTTGCAGATGGAGCGAAATGATGGCCTTTGAGCCAGTTGAACAAGCGCGGCCAGAGCCAATCCTTGGAGAACTTTTTCACGTAGGGCCAGAGAGCGCCGCCGAATATCACCAGCATGACGTAGCGGATGACGGTCGTGGCGGTCTGGCCGTTCGCGGTCACCGGCGTTCTGGCGAACCATGGGAGCAAGTACCACATGAGCTCTCCCAGAGAGTGACGGATGGTGGCGAAATCCCCGTTGACGTGGCGTTCATAGGCCCACAGCGTAAAGCTTCCTGCCACCCAGGTGACGGCAATTCCCAGAAAGGCAAAAAACAGATCAGGTTTCTTCATGAGCTTTTTGCCGAGTCTCTTGCGCTGCCAGCAGAACAGGATGAACAAGAAAATCACGATAGCGGCGGTCCACAGGATCGCGCGACGCCAAAAGTCCCAACGATTCTTGTAGAAAGCGTCGCGCGCGAGGGGAAGGAAAAAATTCGGAGTCAAATATGCAGGCGTGGGAGCATCCACGAGAGCAAGCCGAGCGAGCGTGTGTTCTTCGTGCGGAATGAATTTACGAACGGCGTCCATGTTGCCGGCGAGGAAGTTTACGAGGTTCTGAGCGAGGCCGTTGGTAGCTGGGTCGTCGCTGGTGAGCAGGAGGGCTTCGACTCCGACGGTGGCGATGCCCTGGCGGCCAGGGAAGCCCGAACCATATTGGTTCTTGGGGATCATAGTTTCTACATAGCTGGAGTCGTGGCTCAGCTCGGTAACCATGCCGACGCTGAGCGGAAGGAATGAAATCTCCGAATTGAGATCGGGCGCGTCTGCCGGCGGCGCGAACGCTGCCTGTATGGCGGTGGTGGGAGCGGAGCCGGTGAAGAAGACGGCGTCCAAATCCATTTTCTGAAGCTGTACGAGAGCGTCTTGCAGAGGCTCTATCCCAGTCTCCGTACTGGCGACGGGAACAATTTTGACGTCGTCCATACTCAAACCCGCTGCGGCCAGCACGCGTTCGGCGGTAAGGTATCCGCCGGACTGGTCGTTGCCGACCCAGACCGTGTGGTGGCGGAGGTCCGCGACGCTGGAGATATAGAAGTGCGGACGGATCAAAACGTGAACGACTTGAGTGAAAAGCGGAGTGATCAAAAGCAAATGGAACTCTCCGAGCGGTGCATCAGGAGGCTCGCAGGAATGGGCTGGCACGGTTTTTTTACAGTGCTCCACGGGATGCTTGAACCAGACGGCGTGTGCGACATCACTCTGCACGAGGGCGAAGGCGGCTTGACCCTTGGCAAGCATTTTTACATTTTCGATGGAGCCAGCGTCGGTGCAGGCCACCAGCTTGTCTTGGGGGTCGCGGTCCCGGTTGAACGCAGTCACGATCGCCTGACCTACTTCGTAATAATTGAGGCCGTGATCACCGGTGAGCAGGCGGTGAGCCGCGTCCACTTTTTTGCAGTCTGGGTCGAGATCGGCGCGCGCGGCGAGGGGCGACGGCGAGAGGCAGAGGAGCAGGAACAGGAATGGAATTTTGCAGCGGCGTGACATGGCGCCTCCGATGGACTCCCAGGCGAGCAATAGATGGATCGGAGTCCGTAACGAGGTTCCAGTGGATTACTTTGGAGGTACTGTAACGCCCTAGCACACGAAGGTCAAGAAATGCTCAAGCGTCAAAGAAGGGTGAAACGTAAGGGACCTGGGTCAAGAAAGTTGTCGAGGAAGCGTCAATCAGGCCGCGAGCGAGTTGGTAGATTGGCTTCGTGAACTGAGCGCGGATCAACTTTGTAGGTGGCGTGCCCGAATGCGGATTGCTTGCGCGAATTAGGATCGCGGGTCGTGAATATGCATGCTGACGATCTGCGCGCCGTCGAGGCGATAAATGTGGTGGACGGCGCGATCCACGATGACCTTGCCGTCGAGGTCGCGCACAATTTGGTGGACGTGCACGACGACCCTGCCGTCGGGCAGCAATTCGAAGCGCTGCGGCTTCACGATGGGATCAATCATGTCCCACTGGCGCGTCCAGTATTCGCGGACGCCTGCGTGGCCGCGAACCCGGCCGCCCTCCATGCCGTTGGGCCAATCCACGTTGGGATGCAGGAGCAACATCATAAAATCGAGATCGCGCTCGTTGAAGGCGTCGTAGACCGACTGCAGTAGCTCTTCATATGCGACAGCTGGAGCTTCGCCTGCCATTTATGAATCCCCCGAGGAACGTCGTATCAGCGTATCAGTTCTGAATTTGTTTCTTGGTCGTACCCGCATAGGAAGGCGGTTCGTGCAGAACCTCCTGCAGAGCGGGGTCCTTGATGACTTTTGCGAATGCGGGAT
>Ga0070764_10000115_pt1 | contig 26211 bp, 24 predicted proteins | sample HubBroMetageWRM4_FD_67287 | JGI IMG/M metagenome (GOLD analysis project Ga0070764, IMG submission 67287) | Warmed soil microbial communities from the Hubbard Brook experimental Forest, New Hampshire - Hubbard Brook CCASE Soil Metagenome WRM 4 | ecosystem: Environmental > Terrestrial > Soil >... | reverse complement strand
AGCCCCGGCCAGCGCGGCACCCTGCACGGCGTTCGAGCCCACGCCGCCGCAGCCATACACGACGACGGTCTGCCCGGCCCTGACGCCGGCCGCGTACACCGCCGAGCCCCACCCGGTCGGCACCCCGCAGCTCAGCAGGGCGCCAGCATCGAACGGGATGTCCTCAGGCAGTTTGACGCAGGAGTATTCGGAGATCACGGCACGCTCGGAGAAGGTCCCGAGCGCGCAGATGCCGCCGAGGTCCGTGGCGCCGTGGTGGAACCGGAAAGTCTGGTCGAGGAATGCTCCGGTGCTCGCGTTCAGGCCGGCGTCGCAGACCGCCTGGTGACCCGTCGAGCACCAGCGGCATACGCCGCACGCGGGGATGAACGAGCAGACAACCCGATCGCCTTCGGCAACCCGCCGCACGCCCGGGCCCACCTTCTCAACGATCCCCGCGCCCTCATGCCCGCCGACCATCGGGAACCGGACCGGGTAGTCACCGGTTCGGATGTGGTCATCCGAGTGACACATGCCGGCGGCCTCGAAGCGGACGAGGACCTCTCTTTCTTTGGGGTCGTCGAGCTGCAACTCGACAACGTCCCAGTCGCGGCCGGCCTCCCACATCACCGCCGCACGCGTCGTTGTGCCCATCGGAATCTCCCTCCACAGTTAGATTGAAGCGGTGCCGGCTGTCGACTCCGGCCGTGCATGGGGCGCGAGCGCCGCGCTCCGAGCCGCGCGGAGCGTTTCCTGGACGGCGGCGTAGAGCATGAAGCGGTCCGAGATGGACATGAGCTGGACGCCCCGGGCAGCCCATCGGGCGGCATCGGCGGCACTCGTCTGATGCATGCCGACGATGATCCCGGCGCTCGCGCAGGCACGCCGGATGCGCTCGACGGCATCGACGAGCTGGTCCGAGGAGAACGCCAGCGTAGGGTCCATGCCGAGCGCGATCGACAAGTCGGCGGGCCCGATATACACCCCGGCGACCCCGGGTACGCCGACGATCTCGTCAACCCGGTCGAGGCCTTCCTCGGTCTCGATCATCACCAGGACGCTCACCCGGTCGGCGAGCGCCGTGAGGTCACCGACGGGCAGGTCGGCCCGCATCGGCCCATAGCTGCGGATGCCGCGCGGCGGGTAACGGACCGCCGCGACCGCCGCGCGCGCCTCTTCGGCGCTGTTCACCGCGGGCACGATGACCCCGTCGGCACCGGCATCGGCGATCAGGCCGATCAGCGAGGGATCGTTCTTCGAGACCCGGACGAAGGCAGGCGGACCGCCGGGCGCGAGGCTCGCAAGCAGCGCGGCCACGGCGGACTCATCCGACGGCGTGTGCTGGCAGTCGATGCCGACGAAGTCATAGCCAGCACGCCGGAACATGTCAATGACGAACTCGGGGGCCCGGGATACCCATCCGCCGACCGCCGGCCGGCCCTGCGCCCAGGCTCGTTGCAGCGACTCATGCGCCACTGGGATCGTCCACCTTCAAGTCCCTTTCTACGTAACCGTGGTATTCGCCGGGATGAGACACGATCGGCTCAGCTCCGAGAGCCTGCCGACTCCCATCAGCGATAGGCACCGTGACAATTCCTCGCGGAGAATCTCGATGACGTGCTGGGCACCCGCGGGTCCGCCTGCCGCCAGCCCGTAGAGGTATGGCCGGCCGATGCACACCGCGGTTGCGCCCAGGCACAGCGCCTTGACGATGTCGGTGCCGCGCCGGATGCCCCCGTCGAGCAGGATTTCCGCGCGCCCGCCGACCCGCCCGGCGATGGCCGGAAGCGCGTCGAGGGTCGCGGGAGCGCAGTCGAGCTGACGTCCGCCGTGGTTGGACACCACGAGCCCGGTGGCGCCCAGATCGATTGCGCGCTCGGCGTCGTCGGCGTCGAGGATACCCTTGACGAACAGCGGACCCTGCCACAATTGGCGGACCGTGGCCAGATCATCCCAGGTCAGGTCGGGACAGAGGGCTCGCTCGTGGTCGGTCATGGAACGGACCGCCGCCCGCGCTCCGCCCTCGTCGACAAATGTGCGCATCGAGATCCGCTGATGGCGGACCAAGGCGACGCACCATCTGGGGTGCCGCGCTGCGTTCACGATCCTGCGCGGGGTGAGAACCGGCGGATTGCCCATCCCTCGTCGCCGTTCGGATTCACGATTCCCGCGGGTGGGAACGTCGACGGTGACGACAAGGGCGCGAAAGCCGGCGGCCCTGGCACGATCCAGGAGGCTCGCCGTCAGGTCGTGCCGCCCCAGCCGCCGGTCGGCCCACAGGTACAGCTGGAAGAAATGATCCCGCCGCGTGGCCGCCGCGATCTCCTCAAGCGAATAGGACGATCCGGCGCTCATGATGGACAGCGTCCCGGCCCGCTCGGCCGCCTGAGCCGCCCCCCGTTCCCCTGACCAGTGCGACAAGCCGACCAGCCCGGTCGGAGCGAGCAGGACAGGAAGCGAGATGGCCGAACCCGCCACGGTCGCCTCGATCTCGGGTCTGGCGTGTCCGGTTAGCACGCGGGCACGCAAGTTCCAGCGGCCGAATGCCGCCCGGTTCGCGCGCAGCGTCTGCATGTCGTCGGCACCGTAGTCGACATAGGCCCACACCATGTCCGGCAGGGCGCGACGGGCCCTGACCCGGTAATCCTCGATCGATATCGGCGCCCGGGACGAGGCGAGCCGGTACCGGAAGGCGGTCATCGGGCGGTGCGGGTACTCGACCGCGAACTGAGCCGCAGCCGCCGGATGACCGGCTGGTAGGCGACACCGACCACGAAGGCGAACAGGATGACAAACACCACAAGGCTCTGCGGAAGCTGACCGAACCGGTAGCCGACGAGGGCTTCGACTATCCCCAGGACCTCACCGATGAGCCCGATCGCCAGGATCGACCGGCCGCGGCCCAGGAAGGCGACGACGATCGCGTAGATGATGATGCTATCGCCCATCTGCGGGCTCGCCGTGGTTGTCCCGGCGGCCAGAATCCCGAGGACGGCGCCGACGAATGAGATCAGGGCGAAAACCGCGAGGCCGACGCGCTTCGGATCTATTCCGAAGGTTGCGGACAGGTCTGGATTCGCCTCGACTGCCTTCATCTGGCGACCGAAATGCGTTCGGCCGGTAATCACGGACAGCGCGAGCAGCAGAACCCAGCAGACGATGATGTCAGTTGCCTTGATATAGGGGACAGCCACGCCGTCAATCCGCCAGTCCTCGAACGGCACCAGCGTGATGTTGAACGTGGGTTCCTGATTGAATACCAGGCTCATCAGGGCCTCGCCGGCGACGACCAGGCCAAGGGAGGCTATGAAGACGCCGAGCAGCGTGAGACCCGTGGACCTGCGGTCAAGCGCCCGGTAAACCAGCAGCTCGGATAGCACTCCGCCAAGCGTGCCCACCGCCAGGCCGAGGAGAACGGCCAGCCAGGTCGGCCAGCCGAGATAGCTGGCGCTCCACGCGGCGACCATTCCCGCCGCCCCGTAGAAAAGGCCGAAGGCGAAGTGGAAACGGCCGGTGACAAAGAAGACCAACCCGAACGCGGCACCGGCCAGGGCATAGGTCGCGCCCGACGTGATGCCGTCTACTAGCACGAAGCCGTATTGCGTCATCGGGCGTCCCTCACTGACGTGCTCGCGGTTCGCATCAGAACAGGTCCCAGTATTCGTCCCGGGCGAGCAGTGCGGCCGCCGTCTCCTCGCCGACCAGGTCGCCGTTGCGAATGATGTAGACCCGCTCGGCTATCCGCAAGAGGTAATGCACGCTCTGCTCAACGCAGAGAATCGACAAGCCGCGAGTTTGCATGAGTACCTTCAGCGCGTCGAAGACCCGTTCGGCGACGGCCGGTGCAAGGCCGACCGTCGGCTCGTCGAGCAGCAGCATGCTGGGCTGCCACATCAGCGCCATCGCGATGCTCAGCATCCGCCGTTCCCCGCCGGAGAGGCTGCCTGCCAGCTGGTTGAGGCGCTCGAAGACGACGGGAAACAACTCCCTGCTCGTGCTCTCGGCCTCATCGGCGACGCTCGCGCTCGACGCGTTGCGGCGGGCGATCTCGAGGTTGTCCCTGACACGCAGCGACGCGAACACGAAGCTGTCGGCCGGAACCAGGGCCAGGCCCTTGCGGATGTTCGCGCGCCGGTCCGGCGACAGCATCTCCTGGCGAAACATGACGGTGCCCGACTTCGGCCGGATCGCACCGAAAACACTATTGAGCAGGGTGGTTTTGCCGGCTCCGTTGTGGCCCATGATGCCGACGGCTTCGCCGCGGTACACCTGGATCGAGATGCCGCGGATGGCGGCCCGGCCACCGTAGCCCGCGGTGACGTCGGCGACGTCCAGGATCGGTGCGTCCGCAGCGTGCGTCATGGTCCGGCTCCCGGGCTTGGCGTGGCCGTCGACTGCGTGGTCGGCCGGATCCGGGCCTGCTCGTGCGAGACGCCGAAGTACGACTCGGCGAGTTCCGGGTTCGAGGTCAGCTCCTCGTACGTCCCGTGAGCCCGGATGCCGCCGTTCGCGAGGTAGTACACGGATGTGGCGACGTTGCGCACGACCTCGAGATTGTGCTCGACGAGCAGGATCGTCTTGCCTTCCTCGCCGAGCTGCTTGATGAGGGCGAGAACCTTGTGCGCGAAGGCGGTCCCGACGCCCGCGGCGGGCTCGTCAAGCAGCAGCACGTTGGCGCCGGTCGCGATGGTGCGCGCAAGGGCGACAAGCTTCTGCTCCCCGAAGCTCAGCGTCGAGCTCTGGACCAGCGCCTTATCCCGCATCGAGACCGTCTCCAGGGCCGCCTCGGCACGCTCAAGCGCGCTGGCGGTCTCGCGCCGCACCGCGCGCCGGGCGAGAATCGAGCGCCACAGGGCTGTGGTCCGCTGGTCGACGGCGCCGAGGAACACGTTCTCGAGCGCCGTCAGGCTGGGGATGAGCCGGACATCCTGGAACGAGCGCGCCATGCCGAAGCCGACGATCTGGTCGATGCGCCGTCCCGTGATGTCCCGGCCGAACAGCGCCACCGAGCCGCCGTCGGCACGCAATGTCCCGGTCAGCAGGTTGAACAATGTCGTCTTGCCTGCCCCGTTGGGACCGACCAAGCCGACGATATGACCTGCGGGCAGGTCGAAGTCGAACCCGTCGGCCACGACCAGCCCGCCGAACCGCTTGCGGAGCGCGCGAGCGCTCAGCACGGAATGCGGCTCCCGGGTGGCCGGGCCCGGCGGCACGACCTCGGGCTGGGCCTCCGCCGCGCGGGAGGCAACCGAGACGATGCCGGCCGCACCCGCATCCGCGGCGGGCCGGTCGCGCCACGCTTTGCGCCTGCGCACGATCGGGCTCGGCCGCTCGGTCAGCACCCCCCTCGGTCGCAGGATAATGATCCCCACTAGCAGCAGGCCGAAGATGATCTGCTGCAGCTCCGCCGAGGTACTGGCGCTGAACCCGGCCAGGTTCTGCAGGATGCGGGGCGTCGCCTCGATGAAGACCGCGCCGATTACCGGGCCGACCGTCCGGCCGAGCCCGCCGATGATTACCATCGTCACCACGAGAATACCCTCGGTGAAACTGAACCCTCCGGGACTCGCGACCGCTTCATAAAAGACATACAGTGCGCCGGCAAAACCGGCGAGCGCGGTGGAGATGGTGAACGCGATGGTGCGTGCCCGCACGGTATTGAACCCGCACGCTCCGACGGCCAGCTCGTCCTCCCGGATGCCCTTGAGGACGATGCCGAACGCTGAGTCGCCGATCCAGCGGACAAGCAGGTAGGCGAGGATCGCCGCGCCGATCAGCCAGGGGAGATAGGCGTCGACCCCGTTGAGATGCTCGCCGAACACCGTCAGATTGGAGACGAACAAACCGCCTGGCCCGCCGAAGTCCGGAATGTTCTGGAGAACGCCGATGATGACGTAGGCGGCGGCCACCGTGAGCAGTATGACGTATTCGATCGACAGGAGCAGGGAGGGACCGCTGAGCACGAGGCCGACGATCCCCCCTGCGATAAGTCCTGCCAGCGCGGCCAAGGGCGTGGGCCAGCTATGGCTCACCACCAGCCAGGCCGCGATGTACCCTCCGACCGCTCCGAACGCGGTCGGCACGACTGCAGGGATTCCCGCCCATCCGACCAGCAGATTGACCGAGACGGCGTAGATGGTATAGATCGCCGCGAGGTTCGCGACGTCGGCCCACACGGCGGCATTCATGATGATCCACCATGACTGCCGCGCCCCGAGGTCGTGGCGTGCCGGTTCACATCAGAGCTTTGTGTAGCCGAGGCCGGCCGGCCCGCTCGTCGCGATCTGCTTGAAGCTGAAGTCCGCCTGGATCTCGTAGGCTCCCTGGAGCATGTCGGCAAAGTGCGTGTTTCCGTGCACGACCGTGGTGCCGACCGTCGTCTGGTTTCCGCCCAGAATGGTCTTCAGCGTGGGCGATGCCTCGAGGTACTGGTTGACCAGCACCGCGGTCGGCTCGACGCCGGTGGCCCAGGCTTTCTGCCACAGCTGCCACCAGGTGAACAGGTTCACGTAGAAGTTGGTGGCGTAGATGTCGGGCTCGCCCGGCTTCTTCCCGTAGGCCGCGTTGTACTCGGCGAGGAAGAAGTCACCCCACGGATTGCCTGGATCGCTCAGGTTGAAAAGCGGGCCCAGGTAGACCACGCCGGCCAGCACGCTGCCGACCGCCTGGTAGTCGTCGATGCTCGGCGGCGAGCCGTAGACGATGATCGTGCCCTGCAGGCCGGCCTGCCGGTAAGCCTTCACGAACTGGCCGAAGGCGCCCGACCCGAGCGCGCAGGCCACGACGTCAGGGTTTGCCTCACCGACCCGGCTCACGACACTGGTGTAGTCGTTGGTGCCGGCCGGGACGTACTGCGCGTTCACGAGCTTCCAGCCGCCGATGAGAGCGGAGCTCACGCTCGTGTTCAACGCGGCGTTGGCCTTGGCGCCCTGGTCGGACGAGACGAGAGCCATCTTCGATTTCCCCGGCAGCGCGCCCTGCAGGTACTGACCGACGAACGGCAGGCACAGCGAGATATTTCCGTCGGTCTCCCAGTAGTTCTTGGCGCCGAGTTCCGGTGGGACGCCATACCCTTCGGTGGTGTTAAGGCAAACGATGTTGTTGGTCGACGCCAGCGTTGGCAGGATCGCGCCGAAGTTGCCGCTCACCGAGGTGATCATGAACTGCTGGCCCTCAGAGATGATCTGCCGCGTGCCGCTGATAATCGTCTGGGGATCCGGGGACTTGTTGTCCTGGAATGTCAGGTTGATGGTCGGGCCGTCCATCGCCTTGATGTGCTGCGCGGCCAGTTTCAGGCCGTTGCCGAAGACCACTCCGTAGTATGCGTAGGTACCGGTCAGCGGCAGCTGGGCCGTCATGGCGATTGTCTTGCCGGTGCCGAGCGTCGCGGCGCTCAGCGTATCGAATCCGAGGAACTGCTTAATCGCGGCGATGCCCGGCACGGTACCGCTGGTACCCGATGCGGTGGCGGCGGCCCCCGCAGTGCTCCCGGCAGTGCTCCCGGCACTGCTGCTCGAACTCGAGCCGCATGCGGCCAGCACCGGCAGAATCCCGAGGCCGGTCAGGCCGGCGCCGGCGACGCGGAGGAATTTGCGTCTCTCCAAAGAACTGCCTTGAAGGTCAGGTGTGTCACTCATGCTTCAGAACCTTCCTGTCATCGTGAACGCCATCACGCCATTGCGATGTTGACTACCTGCGGACTGCGGATCGGGAAGTTCCTGCCATAGTCGACTGGCGGGACGATGCGGTACTCAGGGAGTTCATCGAGAAACCGGTCGAGCCAGATCTGTACCTCGAGCCGGGTCAGATTCAGGCCGAGGCAGATGTGCATGCCGAAGCCGAAGCCGAGATGCTGCTTAGCCGGACGGAAGATGTCGAATTCCGCGGGATTCGGCCACCGCTCTGGATCGCGGTTCGCCGCTCCGGTGAGCAGATCGACCTGGGCACCTTGCGGTATGTGCACTCCGTCGATCGTCGAGTCGGGCGCACATGCATGTCGCGGAATCGACTGGGTCAGGGTGCGCCACCGGTGCACCTCTTCCACCGCACCGGGAATGAGCGAACGATCCTCGACCACCGCGCTGCGCTGGTCGGGGTGTTCGGCCAGGGCGACCAGGGTCGCGGCCATCAGCTTCGTGGTCGTCTCGGTCCCGGCGAACACGAGTTGCGTATTGCTCGCGACGATCTCGCGGTCTGTCATGTCGGCTATCGCGCTATGACAGACCATTTTCCCAACAAGGTCGGACGCTTCCCGCGCGTCCGGTGAGCACCGCCGGTCGGCGATGACCGCGGCGAAGTACTCGTTCAGCGCCGCGGTTCCGGCCTGGCTCCTGCGCCGCAGTTCGGCCCCGCGGTCGGTCACGTCGAGCAGGCCCTCTGAATTCCGGCCCATCGCGTCGCTCCAGCGCGCGAACTGCCGGTACATCTCGGGCTCGACGCCGAGCATGTGCGCGATCACCGAGGTGGGGATCGCGCGAGCCATGTCGGCGATACCGTCCACGACGTCGCCGTCGCGGACGCGGGCGGCGAAGGGGCCGACCTGCGCGGCCACGATCTCCTCGACCGCCGGGCGTACCTGCTGCAGTTCTTCCCGCTGGAAGTCCTCAGCCCAGATGCCGCGCATCGCATCGTGCCGCGGAGTGTCGAGCGCCTCCATGGTGAGGCCGCCGAAGTGATCTTCGAAGAAGCCGCTGAGCTGAGCAGAGTTGAAGTGGCTCAGGTCGCGCAGCACGCGGGAGCAACTGCGGTATGACGTCACGAGGTAACGGGCGTGGCGCGCGCTGAACACGACGGGCCCGAGTTCGCGCCACTTCTCGAGGGCGGGATAGGGATCCTGGTTGAACTCCCACGTCGTCATGTCGACATCGACGATCGGCACGTCGCCGGGTGGCGCCAAGGCCGCGCCGGCCCCAATCGTCAGATCTCCAGCCACGTGACAGTGCCCCTCAGCAAGCCGGACCCGCACCGCAGGCCAGCTACTTAACTAGCGCTCGGATGGTATCTTTACCTAGCGCTCACTCGATGTCAACCAGATGGCGGCCTCAGATAGGCCTCAGATCGGGACCACGACGGGTATCTCGTTCCAGCCCCACTGGAAGCTGGACGGCCGGCGGACGGCGCGCGCCTCGTCGATCGTGAACTCAGGAACGCGACGCAAGAACTCCTCGACGAGAATGCGGCCCTCGAGCAGCGCGAGGTGATAGCCGATGCAGAAATGCTGGCCATGCCCGAAGTTGACCCAGCGGTCGATCTTCCGGTCCCACCGGAACTCCTCGGCATCCGGCCCGTATTCACGCTCGTCTCTGGCCGCCGAAGGGATCAGGAAGACGACACGCTGGCCGACGCTCATCGGCTGCCCGGCGAGGACGGTGGGCTTGCGCACCGTCCTGGTGAACCACTGCGCAGGCCCGCAGTAGCGGACCATCTCCTTGAACGCGATCGGGACGTTGCGGGCAAGATCGGCTCTGACCGCGGCCATCTGCTCGGGCCGCTTCTGGAGCTCCCAGATACCGTGCGCCACCACCTTCGGCAGCGTCTCGGTACCGCCGACCAGCGCTGCGCCGATCGTCATCGCGATCTCGCGGTCGGTCAGCCGGCGGCCGTTGATCTCGGCGGCGAGCAGGCCGTCGACGAGCGGCCAGCTCCCGTCCTGCCGGTCTTCCTTGCGGCGGGCCCGGACTCCGGGCTCGACGATCTCGCAGACGCGATCCCATCGGGCGGCCGGGTCGTACCCGCCGGTGACCGGATCGGTGATGCTCGCGGAGTTGACCGTGTCCAGAACGTACTTGGCCTCGATGAGCGGGACGCGGAACAGCTTGCACTGAACCGCGGCGGCGGTGATGCCGCCATAGTGCTGGGTCAGGTCGAAGCGGCCGCGCGGAACGAGCAAGTCAAGGCGCTCGCGCACGAAACCGCGGATGAACTCCTCCAGCCCTCGCACCGGCGCTGGCTTGAACGGCTTGCTGTGGGCCTGCCGGAGCAACTCGTACACCGGCGAGCTGTGAAAGGCATGCGGCGCCAGCGGGTCCAGGCTTGCGTCCTGCACGATGCCGTGGTTGGGAGCGGCGAATACCTCGGGCGGAGGGCGGCTTCCCTCCGACGGGACGAACGTGTTGTCGGTCTGCGAGAGCATCTCGTAGACGTCTTCAAATCGAGAAAGGTAATAGGCGTCGTACTTTGGGATGTAATAGATCGGGTATTTATCGCGCAGCACCCGGTAGAACGGCAGCGGGTCAGCCATGACCGCAGCCGAGTACGGGTCGTAACCGAAGTCGTCGTCCACTTCACCAGCCGATATGCCCACGTCACTTCACCTTCGCCAATGGCGGCAGCGGGACTTCATCACTGGCCTCCCGCGTGCCTCCGCCGTCCCTGACTGACAGTGCTTCCGCCCAGCTAGCGCCGCGGGCGAGCAGTCGGCGGTAGCCGAGCAGCGGCTTGCCTGCATTGAGCGCGACCGCCCCGATCAACCGGTCGGATCGCCGGTACGCCCCGACGAAGCGCCGGGACTCCAGCGAGCCGAAGACGACGGCGAACTCCTCGAAGTTCCGCGCCGACCCGACCAGCTGCAGCTTGGAGTCGAACTGATCAGACCAGAACCAGGGCACGGGCTCGAACGCCTCGAACCCGGCTCGGGCATCGCCGAGCAGAAGCCGGCGGGCCGCGTGGCGTCCCTGGCGGGCCGCGTTGTCCCAATGCTCGACGCGAGCCGCTTCACCGAATCGGCGGTTCGGCCACCGGGCGACATCGCCTGCCGCGACAATGCCCGGCGCTGCCAGGCAGCTCTCGTCGCACACGACCCCTTGATCAACAGTAAGTCCCGATCCGGCGAGCCAATCCGTGGCCGGCGTGACCCCGATCGCGAGCATGACGACATCGGCGGCGAGGACGTCGCCGTCGCTCAGCCGCACCGCCTCGACGCGATCGGAACCGCTGACACCGGAAAGGCTCGTACGCAGCCTCAGGTCGACCCCGTGGTCGCGCTGCAACTCGGCCAGGACAGCCCCGACGATCGGGCCGACGGCGGACTCCATCGGCGCGCCGAGGCCTTCGATGACGGACACATCCAGTCCGAGCAGCCGGCAACTCGAGGCCACCTCGGCGCCGATGAAACCGGCTCCGACCACGACGACGCGGCGCGGCCCGCGCTGCAGCTCTCCTCGCAGCGCCAGGGCGTCATCGACGGTGCGCAGCACGTGGATGCCGGCCATCGCCCGATTAGCCTCACCTGGCAGCCGGGGGCGCCGCGGGGTCGCGCCTGTCGCCAGCACGATCCCATCGAACTTCTCGGGCCCGCCGCGGTCGAAACGGATCGCCCGCCGGTCGGCATCCAGGGACGTCGCGGCGACTCCGAGGCGCCATTCCGCATCCAGCCGCTCGTCGACGACCAGCCGGATAGCCACGTCATCCATCCGGCCGGTGAGCACCTCCTTCGACAGCGGCGGCCGGTCGTACGGCATGTGGGCCTCGCGCCCGGCAATCACGAGCTCGCCCGCGAAGCCCGACCGCCTGAGCTCAACTGCGGCCTCCAGGCCGGCGAGCGATGCGCCTACCACCGCGATCCGGCGCATCAATAAGGTCCTTGCGTCGCAAACAGCCGGCCCGGATTGCCGACCAGCATTTGCTCGATCTGGTCCGCGGGCACGCCGCGGCGGCGAAGGGCCGGGATGACAAAGCGCGATATGTGCGTCATCCGCCATTCGTCGGGGAAGACGACGCTCTCGTCGAACCAGTCGCTGTAGAGCGTGTAGTCGTGTGACAGCACGATCCGGTCGCTGTAGCCAAGACCGCACAGGTCGGCGACTATGGCCACCCGCTCGTCCAGGGTGAGCCGACCCGGTAGATGCATCCCGAACCGGTCGGCTCCGATCATCGAACCCTGGTCCATGATCGCCCGGAGATAGTCGTAGTCCTGTGAATCGCCGCAGTGACCGATCACCACGCGGGTGAGGTCGACTCCTTCCTCGGCGAACACCCGCTGCTGGTCGAGCCCGTTGCGCTCGGGAGCCCGCGTGTGCGTGGTGATAGGGACCCCGGTCTCGCGATGAGCCGCCGCGACCGCTCTCAGCATCCGATCGTTAAGCGGCGTCACTCCCTCCACGTCGGTAGCGGCCTTGATGATGCCCGCCTTGACCCCGGTCCCGGCGATACCACGGGTGATGTCGCGGACGAAGAACTCGGTGAGCGCGTCTCGCGGCCGGGATGGCGAAGGCGTCCGCCGGCTGAAGTACGGCGGCAGGTGGTTGAAGCTGTAGATGCCGGTGGCGACGACGATGTTCACGTCCACCTGCCGGCTGATCTCCTGAACGAACTCGATATCACGCCCGTGACCGAAGACCGTGGCATCGACGATCGTCCGGATACCGCATCCGGCGAGCTCGTCGAGGGCGGCGATGACCAGCTTGCGCACGGCCTCGCGGCCCTCACCCCAGCTCATTTCTGGCTGATCCCGCGCGACCTCCGCGTTGATGTTCACGATGTGCTCGTGCATCAAGGCGGGGCCGAGTGCGGACACGTCGACCTGGCCGGCGGCGGTCTCGATGACGGGCACGGTCAACGCTCGACCGACAGTGCTCGCTTGGGACAGGCACGGACGGCGGCGTCGACTTGATCGGCGAGTTGAGCGTCCGGTGTTTCCTGCAGCACCACGAGCGTGTCGTCGTCGGCGAGATCGAAGACGTCGGGCGCCTCGGCGACACACATCCCGTTCCCGTCACACAGGGCCCAGTCGACGACGATCCTCATAGTCCTGCCTTAGCTCGCACCTGGCCCAGATTATCTAACGCTTGATAAGTCGTAAACCCCTCAGCCTGCCGCCGGGCCGAAAGCCAGCACAACCTTCAGCCGCTGCGCGGCAGGCCGGGCGGCCAGCGTGTAGGCCTGGGTCGCCTGCTCGACGTCGTAGACGTCCGTCACGTAGGTCGACGGCAAGTTCGGATACCGCGCGAGATAGGCCGAGGCACGCATCAGCGCACCGCGGCGATCGCGAGTGACGCCTGAGGTCAGCCTGAGGTTCTTGCGCACGAACTCCGACATCGGGAACGGGTATACCGGGTCGTCGGGGATACCGAAGTAAAAGATCTGCCCGCCCTGTTCCGCCGCGCGCACTGCGTCGCCGAGCGTCCGCACCTGGTGGCCGACGGCCTCGACCACGATCTGCGGCCGCGCGCCGTCTCGAAGAGACGAGGCCCACCAGTCAGCGCTGGCGTGCACGAGCTCGCCGATGCCGAACTCGGGGCCAACCTCGCGACGGGACACCTGATCGACCCCGGTTACCAGGGCCGCGCCGCGATCATGCAGCACGTGGGTGAACAGCAGCCCGATCGGGCCGAGCCCGACCACGGCCACGCGGGAGCCCGCGACCCCGGTAATTTGATCGACTGCGTCGAGCACGCAGGCCAGCGGCTGGAGCATCACCGCCGCGCCGGGGTCAAGCGAGGTGTCGTACCCGGCGACCGAGTCTCCCCGCGTGACCACGAACTCGGCCAGGCCGTTCATGCCGCGCGCCCAGCCCACGACATACGATCCGGCGGTCGTCTCGGGGTGGCGCGAGGCCACGACCTCACCCACGACCTCGTGCATCGGAAAGCCCGGCAGTTCCGCCGACAGCCGGCCGACCAGGCCGGGCACCTCGGGTATCGGGTGAACGCCACGGAAGTACGGGATGTCGCTGCCGCAGATCCCGCCCGCGATCACGCGCAGGAGCACCTGACCATCGTCGAGATCGCCGGGGGTAGGCACGGCGACCTGGGTCCGCATGAATGCGTACGGGCCGGCCAGTTGCATCGCCCACATCGTGGTGCTAGCCATAACGTCGCACAATATCAAGCGATAGATAAGTTTCTAGCCCGTCGAGAGCCGACGGCACGACCCGGCAGGAGCAGTAGATGACGTCCAGGTCCGACGCAGTCAGGGAACTCAAGCGCCGCCGTGAGAAGGCTCTCGACCAGGGGGGCGCGGCCAAGATCGCCGTACAGCACGGCAAGGGGCGCCTGACCGCTCGCGAGCGTGTCGGACTGCTCTTCGACGCCGGGACGTTTCGCGAGATCGGCATGTTCGCCCACTCGGACCGGCGAGAGGTCGGCGAGGATGCCGCAGCCGACGGCGTCATCACGGGCGTCGGGTGCATCGCCGGGCGGAAGGCAGTCGTCGTGGCGATCGACGCGACCACCTTCGGCGGGAGCAACGGGCGGATCGGACTCCGCAAGCAAGGGCACATGAACTATCTGGCGGAGACGAAGGGAATGCCGCTCGTCGTGCTCGGTGACGCAAGCGGCGGCCGGATGCCGGACATGCTCGACGAGACCTTCGCCGAGGTGAACGGGCTCTACGAGGGCGAGGCCATCTTCGGCCTGCGCCACCAGCGGGTCCGGATTCCCAGGGTCACCGCGATCATGGGCAACTCCTACGGGGATCCCAGCTTCTACGCGGCCGCCTCCGACTTCGTCGCGATGACCGAAAGCGCATCGATCGGACTCAGCGGGCCGCCGGTCGTCGCCGGAGCGATCGGGGCCCGCGTCACCGATGCCGAACTCGCGGGACCAGAAGTCGTCGCGAAGAGGTCAGGTATCGCTCACGTCGTAGTGCCTGACGATGCCAGGTGCATTGAAGCCGTGTGCCGGTTCCTCAGCTACCTGCCGTCGAACGACACGCAGCCAACCCCCATCGGGACAGACTGGGCCCCGCCGACCGTGCCACCCGAGGCTGTGGCGGCCACGGTACCTGAGAACTTCCGCCGTGCTTACGACATGCATTCGGTGATCGACGCCGTCGCCGACGCAGGCAGTTTCTTCGAGTTCCGTCACGACTTCGGCCGCGCCGCCGTCACCGGCCTTGCCCGGGTCGAGGGACGCCCGGTCGTGGTGGTGGCGAACCAGCCGAACTACCGCGCCGGGGTCGCCGACGCCGACGCCATCATCAAGGCCCGCGATGCGGTCCGGCTCGCCGAGTCCTTCAACCTGCCGCTGGTCTTCCTCCAGGACCTCCCGGGAGTCATGATCGGTCCGGACGCCGAGCGCGAGGGGACGCTGAGGTACGCGGTCGAGCTGCTCAGAGCGGTCACTACAGCGACAGTTCCCCGCGTGACCGTGGTTGTGCGCAAGGCGTACGGCTTCGGCTGGGTGCTGTTCGGCGGCTACCCGTCCGGCGCCGACTACGTGGTCGCCTGGCCGGACGCGCAGATCAACTTCATGGCTCCGGCCACCGGTGCCGCCGTGGTTCACAAGCGCCGCCTGGACGCGGCGCGGGAGCGCGAAGGACAGGAGGCGTATGAGAAACTCGCCGCCGAACTTGCTGACGAGATGAACAGGGGCAGCACGGTGTGGCGCCCGGCTGGACGTGCGGCCATCCACGCGGTCATCGATCCGAGCCAGACGCGGCAGGCCGTCATCGACGGGATCTTCATCGGAGAAAGCCTGGTGCCGCGTCACCGGCGGAGCCAGATCCGGTGATCTTGACTAATTTAGGGATCGCTAGATAAGCTAACGCGGGTCATGCGGGAGGATGCGTAGTGCCAAGGCTCGCGGTCATCGCCGGTATCGGCGAGACGGCCATCACCCCCCCGGGTTCTGGGCGCCCGTCCGACACCATGACGCTCGAGTCAGCGCGCGCGGCTTGCCTGGACGCCGGCATCGAGCCATCCCGCATCGACGCGATCGTGAAGTACACATACGACGGCTCGCTGTCCGGGATGGCCCTCGCCGCGACACTGGGCTGCGCGGAGGTCAACGCGCTCGTGGAGATACCCATGGGCGGCGGGTCGTCCGCCGCGCTTGTTGACATCGCCCGCATGCTGGTCGAGTCTGGCCGCGCTCAGGCCGTGCTGTGCTTTCGCACCCTGGCCGGCGATGAATGGCTCAAGCAGATGATCACCGCCGATCCGCTCCGCCCATATTATCTCGATGGGTCCAACTACCTGCGCGAATCCGGCTGGACGGGCTACCTGCACTCCTTTGCGGCGCTCTATGCCGAGTACGAATCACGCCACCACCTATCCCGCGAAGCGCTCTTCAGGTCGGCGAATGCGCTGCGCGCCAACGCCGCGAAGAACAAGGTCGCGATCGCGACCACTCCCCTGTCGCGCGATGAGTACTTCGACGAGTCCGCTCGGACGGTCGGGCCCTTCACGCGCTTCGACGAGTACGCGGTGGCCGACCTTTCGTGCGCCGCGGTGGTGACGGCACACGGTTTCACCGATCGCCCGGACCGGGAGGTGAGGATCATTGCGAGCGCACAGTCCCATGGGCCGTCGGCCAAAACCTGGTTCGACTTGCGTCCGCTGACGAATACCTATCCGGAGAGCCCGAGCAGCTGGGTGGCGCGCAAGATCTACGCCGAGGCGAAGATCGAGCCGCGTCAGGTAGACGTTGCCCTGATGTACGACTGCACCAGCTTCACCGTTCTCGACCTGGTGGAGACGTACCAGCTCTGTGAGCCAGGCGGGGTCGCGGAACTGCTCGCCGACGACGCGTTCCGCGCCGACGGCACTCGCCCGGTCAACACGCACGGCGGTGACTTTGCGGCCGGCTACAGCGCCGGGTTCCGCCACGTGCTCGAGGCGACCCGCCAGCTACGGTGGGAGGCCGATAACCAGGTCCCCGACGCCGAGTTCGCGGTGGTCGCGGCTCCGCAGATCGGTCCCACCTCGGGTGCCGTCCTGCAGCGATCGGCGGGCTGACATGCAGTCCACCGAGCTGGTCGTCTTCGGCCGTTCCGATCCCTCGCATGGCGTCCAGGCGCTGGCCGACGAGTTCCGGACGATCGCGCGCGAACACCGGACCGCCGTTGCCCAACGCTGCGACTCATGCGCTTCGACGCAGTTCCCGCCCATGCTCGCCTGCCCGGTATGCGGCTGCGCCGGGCTGAGCTGGGTGTCGTGCGGTGACACAGCCAGGGTTGGGACGTTCGTCACCGTCCACACGGCGCAGGCCACGCCTAGCATGTCGATTCCGCGGCGGCTCCGGGCGGTCGTGCCTTACACCTCGGTCTTCGCCGCGCCTGATGCCGTGCCCGACGTACGCGTCCCGGCGCTCATGCTCGGTCCGCAACAGCGGGACATCCGGGTCGGGTCGGCGGTCGGGTTCGGCTTCAGCGACGACTACGGGCTCCTGGCAAACCTGCTGGGATGACCCGTCGGCGCGGTGAGGAGAGTATCGCGATTGTCCACGACAGCCGGCGGCAGAGGTTACCTGAACTACGGGCGCGCCTTGCGGCTCAGCGCGATGAAATTCAGCGGCCACATCGCGCTGGAGTTCCACGGCGCACGGTACACCTTCGCCGAGCTTAACCAGCAGGTCAACGCGATGGCCCACGCTCTTGCCTGCAACGGCGTCAAGACGGGCGACCGCGTCCTTGTCATGTCGGCCAATAGCCCGGATTACCTGAGGTTGTTGTTCGCCGCGGCCAAGCTAGGGGTGGCGTGCATACCGACGAGTACCGCACTGACCTACTCCGACCTGTCCTACGTCCTCCAGGCCGCCCGGCCGGCCCTGGTGGTGACCAGCACCACGTACCTGCGCACCGTGCGCCTGGCCCTCGATGATGCCGCCATCGACCCAGCTCCGGCGGTCGTCGGCCTGCGCGCCGACAGCGCGGCAGATTCGGCTCAGGGCGCGGCCGAGATCACGTTCCTTGACCCGGGCAGCTGCCCCGCGACCGAGCCCGAGGTCGCCCTCCCGGACGACGACGACCCGGCCATCCTGCTGTTTACCTCCGGATCCACGGGCACGCCGAAGGCCGTGGTGAAGAGCTTTGCCAACCTCACCTGGCACGCGATTAACCGGCAGCTGGCGGAACCACGCCACGAGCAGGCGCGCGAACTGTTCGTGCTGCCCATCACGGGCGTCGGTTTCGGGAATTTCATCCTCACCGACATCATCGTCGGCGCGACATGTGTGCTCGAGTCGACGTTCGACCCTGTCCGCGCGGCTGACCTGCTGCGCTCGGCGGCAATCGAATACGCCTTCCTCGCGCCGACGATGATGATGGCCATAAGGGCCACGGCGGCCGACTCGAGCTTTCCGTCCGTGCGGGTAATCGAGACGGCCTACGAGATATCGCCACGGCAGCGGACATGGGTCGCCGAGATGTTCCCGAACGCGCGCATCCTCTACTCCTACGGCTGCACCGAGGGATCGATGGGTCGCGCGCCGGCCGACGCGTTCCTCTCCGACCCGAGTTGCGTGGGTTTTGCGAGCGGGCTGGACGAATATCGCATCGCGGGCCCGGCGGCCGAGCACGACGGGCCGCAGCGGCTGGGATCGGTAGAGGTCGCCGGCCCCACGGTCATGCAGGGTTATCTCACCGCATCGGGGGATCTCTCCGACGACGTCCACGACGGCTGGTTCGACACTGGCGATCTGGGCTGGATCGATCCCCGGCACCGCCTGCACTTCGGCGGCCGGCAGAAGGACATGATCAAGACAGGCGGGATGACCGTCTTCGCATGGGACGTTGAGAACGCACTATCCGGGCACCCCGACGTATCTGATGTCGGCGTCATCGGCATCCCTGATGACTACTGGGGCGAGGCGGTGGCCGCGGTCCTGCGACCGCGCGATGGCGCCTGCCTCGATCTCACCGCGATACGCCAGCACGCCGAGGCAACGCTGGCCGGCTTCCGGAGGCCCAAGGCGTATTTTGTCACCAAGCAGCTGCCCTTGAACGCGACGGGCAAGCTTGCCAAGGGCGAACTTCGCAAGCTGGTGCTGGCCGGCTCGATCCCCAGGCTCGGGCCGGCCACGCAGACGGCCGGGACCGCATGAGCGATCACGGGCACGAATCGCTACGTGCAGATCTCAGCCGCGCGGTAGCCAGGGAACTGCCGGGCTGGACCGTCGATTCGATGACCCAGCTCGGCGCTGGCCGGTCGGCTATCACCGTGACGGCCACCTTGAGCGGGCCGGGCGGGACGATGCGACCGGTCGCCGTGCGCGCGACGCCTGCCAGCCATCCAGGTCTCGCCATCGCGAGCCTGACCAGCCAGTACGCAGTCCTAGACCGTCTGCATCGCGACGGCTTCCCGGTCCCGGCGCCGGTGCTCGTCGTCGAGGCGTCCGATCAGGCTGCCCACGACCTCCTCGTCACCGAGTACATCGACGGTGAGGTTCCAGATCCCTGGCGGCGTGGCGGCCGGGCCCGGATCGCGGCGCTTGCGGCCAACGAGCGGTTCATCAGCGACTTTGTCGAGACGCTCGCAGGTATCCACACCATCCGCGACGACGATCTCCCGCCGGGTCTGCGGCACGGCGATGCGGCCGGCGCCGGTTACCTTGCCCGCACCCTCGCGCGCATCCGGACGGCAGTTGCTGAGTCCGCGTTCGCCGATGACCCGGTTCTGACGTACACGGGCAACTGGATCGAGCGCAACGATGACGGCCGGGCGCGAGGAGGCGGCCTGATCCACGGCGACTATCGGATGGGAAACATTGTCATCCGCGACGACCGTCTCGTCGCGGTACTGGATTGGGAGCTGGCCGAATCGGGCGAGACGCTCTCGGATCTCGCCTGGCTGTGCGGGCCTCAGGCCCGAACCGGGGGTAGGCCAGCAGGACTCTACGAGGACGCGGCGGATCTGCTCGCCCGATACGAGAAGGCGACGGGCCTGGCCGCCGATGACACCCGCGTCCGTCTGCTTACCGTGGCCGGGACACTGCGAACGGCAGCAGTGTGGTGCCGGCTTAGCACCGAGGAGGCTCACCACGGCGACGCCTCGCGGGCTGCACGTTGCCGCGACAGCGTGGTGGCGACGATCGGGCTGTGCGCCGAGGTGATGGGGCTCCGCGCAGCGCCCGGCGATGCCCGGCCTGATCGGCCGGGCCTGCTGCGCGCGGTTGCCGCCGAGGCGGGCGCGGCGGTCACGGAACTGGATCACGAGCTCGCAGCACAATCCTCGCGGCTGACGCCAGGCATGCAGAACGCGCGGCTGCTGCTGCGCCGCATCAGCACCCTTACCGACCAGGCGTACGAGGCGTTTACCGACGGCGTCCGGTGGCTGCTCGACGACCTTGGCTGTGATCACGAGTCGGTGAGGCATGCTGACTGGTTCGCGGCCGACCGCGCGCTGAGCCATGCGCTGCGCGAGCACGAATACGCTGACGAGCCCGTTCGCGATCTTGTCGCATTGGCAGCGCGGCCTGACATCGCGTTCGCAAACCTGGCGCTCGCACGCGCGAGGAGACGTGATGGGCTCTGACGTCGCGTTGTTCGCAGAGTCGCCACTCGTCGCGGCTGACGACCTGCCGATTCACCAGACGGCCGAGACGCTGGGCCGCCCCGATACCTTGCACCCGCGGTGGACCGAACGGTGGTACTTCAATCTCCAGCACGCAGATGGCCGGCTGCTGGGAATCGTCGGCGGCGGCTTCTACCCCAACAGCCACCTGCTCGAGGTATACGCCTGCCTGCTGGACGGCCCGTACCAGCACAACCTTCGCCAGCGTGTCCGCACCTCAGATCGCTCGCGACTCGACCTCGGTGACCGCGTTGCCTTCGAGGTGACCGAACCGATGCGGTCGTGGAAGGTCTCGGCCAGCGGCCCGGCGTTCGCCCTCCAACTGCGGTATGAGGCAACCCACGCGCCGCATCTGTTCCCGCCATTCCTCGTCGCGGCCGACCTGCCGCACCGAGCCGGGCCGGGCGATTACGACGCGATTCAGCACTTTGTCCAGCCGGGCGCCGTCACCGGACACGTGAGCGTTGACCGCGAGCGTGACGTCGGCCGGTTGCACAGCTTTCGCGATCGGACCTGGGGCGTGCGCAGCTCGCGGCCGCGGCTGCACAACTGGTTCGTCTTCCACGTCCCCGACGGCCGCTATCTGACGTTGATCCACCAGGAGCGCGCAGACGGCAGCCAGATGGTCTCGCATGGCGCGATCGTGGCTGCTGACGGGTCGCGCACGCAACTCGTCCTTGATGACCACGACCTGACGTTCGACGGCGTCAGCCGGTTGCTTCGCGTTGCGCACTATCGGGGGCATGACGCTCGAGGACGGCGGTTCCGCCTCGCGGTGACGAATACCGGCGAGGGAGTCCGTCTGCTCGGGGCCGGGTACGCCAACGCGCAGTGGGATGCGAGCGGCGGGAACGCCGTCGAATCCGAGACATTCGACCTGGCCGATCCCGACGTGGTGCGGCGGACCGGACGCGGCACGATCGACAGCCCGGCCTCGATGGACTTCGAATGGGACCACGGCGAGCGTATGACCGGGATCGGCATCACCGAATCGGCCATTGCCCGGGACCATTGGCGCTACGGATCACAACTCGCCTGAACAATCAGCCTGGCAGACGACCGATGCGCGATCAGGAGCGGAGATCACGACCATGAAGTTCGGCACCATCATGCTGTGGCGAGACTCCGGCCCCGATGAGTTCATCAGCGAAGTGCGGCAGGCCGAGCGTTCGGGCTTCGATGTCGTCGGCGTCGGAGACACCCAGGGAGGGTACCGGGAACTCTACGTTTCGCTCGCCCTCGCCGCCCTCAACACCTCGCGGGCGAAGATCGGGCCGATGGTCACGAACCCCGTCACCCGGCACGCGGCCGTGACGGCCTCGGCGATCGCAACGATCGACCGCCTGTCCGCCGGGCGTGTGGTCCTGGGGATCGGCACCGGTGGCAGCGCCGTGTGGACGCTGGGCCGCCCTCCGGCCACGATCGCCGAGTTGCGCGACTACGTGGAAACGCTGCACTCGCTGATGAGGCATGGCGACGCCACCGTCGACGGCCGCCGCGTCGTCGTCAGCGGGATCGAGCGGCCGGTGCCGATCTGGATGACCGCGGAGGGCCCGCGGGCCTTGCGGCTGGCCGGGGCACTGGCGGACGCGGTCGTGCTGCACACCGGCACGTCGGTTGCCGCCATCGACTGGTGCCGGGGCGCCCTGCATGAAGGGGCGGCGTCGGCGGGCCGCGATGCGGGGGAGATCGAGATCTGGATGATGCTCAAGTCAAGCATCGCGGATTCACGCGAAGCGGCCCTCAGCACCATCACGTCCGACCTCGCCGGAAGCGCTCAGCACGCGTTGCGGACTCGGGCTGCAGAAAAGGGTGTCCCCCCGGATCTGCTCGAGCCGATCCGCGAGTTGCTGCGACGCTACGACGTTCACCAGCACGCGGTGGCGGGCGGCGTCAACGGTGATGTGGTAGCGGACCTAGGCCTGGCGGACTTCCTGGCCGACCAGTTCGGGCTGGTAGGAACACCGGACGACTGCGTGAAGCGGCTGGTGTCTCTCCAGGAGCGTGGTGTGCATGGCGTCCTCGTCCCCGCGGCAGGGCCCGATCCACTCGGGTTGATCCACCGTCTGGGATGCGACGTGATCCCGCACCTGCGCGCAGGGTGAGCTTGAGTATTTAGCAAGCGTTAGTTAAGCTGTCGGAGAGCACGAAAGGACCGAGGTTGACCATCGATCCGCGTACTGCGGTGGCCAGGAGCGGCGCGCGGCGCGCAGAATGGTTCAACGACTATGCCGTGGGTGACACCGTGGTGAGCCCGGTCGTCACTATCGCCGCCGAAGACGTCCGGAGTTATTCACGTTTCACCAACGACGTCCGGCCCGTTTTCCACAGCACCACGACGGCCGGCTCAGCGCCGGTGCCTCAGCTATTCCTGTTCAGCCTCGGAGTCGCGCTGCTGCTGCACGGTTCCGGGACCTATATCCCGCGGTATTTCGTCGCCTTCTTCGGCTTCGATCTCATCGAGTTCCATCAGGACGTTCGCAGTGGGGCGAGTATCCAAAGCATTGCTGTCGTGTCGGCGATGGCCGAACGCGGAAGCAACGGACTGATCACGTACGACCACCGCACAACGCTGGCCGACGGTCCCGCGCTCGTCACCTCGACCCATCGAATTCTCGTCGAGCGGCGCATCGTCGATGACTGACTTCGTATCCAGGTACTCAGTTGGCGACCAGCGGATATCCCAGAGCCGCACCGTCACAGACGCCGACATCCGGACGTGGGCTGGCCTGGTATTCGACTTCTCCAGCCTGCACGTCGACGCCGAACTCATGCGCAGTTCGCGCTTCGGCCGGCCGATTGCCCACGGGTATATCGCGATGAACCTGTCGGTGGGCCTGTTCTTCCCCGAGCACAGCGACTGGTACGCACCGCATGAGCAAACCCGGACCACAGCCTGGGAGCAGGTGCGTTTCCTCGCGCCCGTCTTCGCTCAGGACACGCTGCACTGCCGGCGAACCGTCATGGAGATCGACCCCGGGGACCCGCAGGCGTGGGTCAAGCACCTGGTTGAGGTGATAAACCAGGACGAAGTCGTCGTTATGGCCGGATACGAGACGTTGTCGCTGTCCGGTTGAGCTCCGCGCCGCGCGTCACGGGCGCTCGCAGCCAGCCAGGCGACGCGCGTACATGACGTAGAGATCGCCTAGCTCGGCCGGGGCGAGCCGTCCATCGGATCGATACCAGCCTGCCACGCCCCGGCACATCGCCAGCATCGCGCGAGAGACCGCACGCGCGTCACCCTCAGCGAAAATTCCGGCATCGATGCCGTCGTTAATGGCAGCGGTGAGAATCGCATCGATCTTGTCCCGCTTAGCAACGTACTCGGCCCGGTTTCCCGGTTCTAGCCCGCGGATCTCCGCATCGAGCAACGCGAACTTCCTGCGGTTGGTCGAGTACAGGATTATGCAGCGGATGATCTTGCTGAAGCGGGCCAGCGGGTCATCGGGCTCCTCGGCGGCGGCGCGCTCGCAGCGGCTGACCAGATCGTCAATCGACAAGGACAGCAGAGCCATCAAGAGCGCTTGCTTGTTTTCGTAGTAGTAGTAAATAGCCGGCACTGTCTGGCCCAGTCGCCGGGCGACGTCCCGGACCGTCGTGGCATGGTAACCATTAGCAACGAATGCGTCGAGCGAATGGAAGAGGATTGGCGGCAAGTCCTCGCTCTCGCTGTATGTCTGCCAATCGGGCAGCGACTTCGAAGACAAAGTCTTCGAAGACAAGGACTTCGAAGACTTGGCTTGACCGCTTCGGGTGCGTGCCGTCGCGCTGCCCTTCGGGCTCATGGTCGTCCCTTCTCACCTATCTGTACCGCGCGGTTACACTCGCCTGAGCCGGCCTTAACCCGGGCTCGTCCGGCCGAGTCAGGCGGAGCTGGCCGTCGCACTGGCGCCGACAGCCAGTGCTGATAGTGGGCGAAACATACCATCTGATCAGTGGCTAGGAGAATCCTAGTTTTCGGTGCCTGGTCTTCGGGGAGCAGCATCTCGGGGGGCAGCGCATTCCTTTGATCTAGCGATCGCTAGCTGCTAGTTTAGCAGGAGTGAGCGTACAGCTAGGGGTCGTGCTCCCGCAGACCGAGATCGAGGCGGACCCCGGCGCGATCCGGGCGTTTGCCCAGGGCATCGAGTCGCTCGGCGCCGAGCATGTCACGCTCTACGACCATGTCGTCGGGGTCGACACCAGCGTGCACGACGACTGGGCTGCACTCGCCCGCCGCGACGGAGCAACCTCGGCCAAGCCCTACGACGTCGACGATGCGTTTCATGAAGTCATGGTTCTGATGGGCTATCTCGCCGGGGTTTGCTCGCTTGAACTGTGTACGGGCATTCTCGTTCTGCCGCAGCGGCAAACGGCGCTGGTTGCGAAGCAGGCCGCCGAGGTCGATGTGCTCACCAACGGCCGGCTGCGGCTCGGAGTCGGTATCGGGTGGAACCGGGTTGAGTTCACGGCACTCGGCCACGACTTCACCAAGCGGAGCGCTCGCCTCGAGCGCCAGATCGAGTTGCTGCGCCGGTACTGGACGCAACGATCCGTGGACGACGACGGGGTTGATGGGGTTGTCCGAGGCGTAGGGCTCGCCCCACCGCCGGTACAGCGGCCGATCCCGATCTGGCTGGCCGGCGGCCGCGACCGCGCGCTCGAACGCGTCGGCCGGCTCGCCGATGGCTGGCTCCCGGTGAGCGTCGATCCGGTGGCGGTCCGGCCAGCCGTTGAGATCGTCCGTCGCAGTGCCGCCGCGGCCGGACGCGATCCTGCAGCGATCGGCATTGAAGGCCGCCTCCCGTGCGGCGGACCTGATCTCGACGCCGCGGTCGCTGCCTACCGCGAGTGGACGGCCCTTGGAGCCACGCATGTCTCGCTGAACACGATGAACGCCGGGTTGTCCGGAGCGGACTCGCACCTTGCAGCCGCCAGCCGGGTTATCGGTGCGCTGCGCGAAGTGGCGGCCTGACCGATGCTCCGGATCGAGCGTCGCGGAGACCACGGCCCGGTGGTGACCTTGCTGCATGAACTGGGCGGCAACGCCACGACATTTCGATGGCTCGTTCCGCATCTTGCTGGCCTGCGCACGCTGGCGGTCGATCTGCCAGGTACTCGGGGCAGCCCCCCGGTAGCCGAGGACGCGACACTGCCCGACATCGCGGCATTGGTCGCGCAGTCGCTGGACGCCGAACGGATCGGGCCGTCGGTCGTGGTCGGCGTGGCCGGCGGTGCAGGGGTTGCCGCGGCGCTGGCAGCGGATCGGCCTGACCTGTGCCGCGCGCTCGTCTATGTCTCGCTTGGCGCGACCATCGACTCGGCGACCGCTGCCTACATCCGAAACCGGGTCCCGATCGTGCGCGAACACGGCATGGAACGCGTCACCGACGCCAGCCTGGCCCGCTCCTACCCCGAGTCGCTGCGCGCATCGACCGGCCCGGTTTTCGAGGAGTACCGGGCCGAGTTCGTGGCGTCGGACATCGACGGCTACATAACCCAGGGTCTCGCCCTTGCCGCTTCGGGCGCGGATCTCGGAACTTATCTGTCGATGGTGCGCGCGCCCACGGTGGTCGTGGGCGGAGGTGCCGACGAGTTGTTCCCGCCACCGACGATCGATTCTGCCGCGGCTCGCGCGGCAAATCTCATTGCCCGCGTCCGGCTACCAGGAGTAGCGCATCTTCCTCATCTGCAAGCGCCGATGGCGCTTGCCGGAGCCATCACGATCGCCGCCGGGTGCGCCGCGAACTGAAACATCCTCACCGGATCTCGTCGAGGTAGCGGTCGGTCCCGGGAAGGGCTGGCACAAACCCGCCGATGAACGCCAGCGAAGCCAGCCCCGCATGCTCGATCGCGCCGAGATGCTCCCTGAACGTGATCTGCCAGGACTCTCGCGGATCCTCCTCGAGCAACCAGACCAGAAGGACGCGGTCAGCATTCGCGCTGGCGTAGTCGAACCAAGACGTTTCTCCCGCGCCGGGCCATTCCAGGGGCCCGAACCACAGGCACTGCGCAATGCCGCG
>Ga0070764_10000114_pt1 | contig 26381 bp, 22 predicted proteins | sample HubBroMetageWRM4_FD_67287 | JGI IMG/M metagenome (GOLD analysis project Ga0070764, IMG submission 67287) | Warmed soil microbial communities from the Hubbard Brook experimental Forest, New Hampshire - Hubbard Brook CCASE Soil Metagenome WRM 4 | ecosystem: Environmental > Terrestrial > Soil >... | reverse complement strand
GACATTCTCGGCCGCAGGCTGCCGGAAAGCGCCGCCCGCCGCTTCGAATTCATCAATCGCGAGCCGGTCCCCGGCAATTTCCGTCCCTCACGCGCCGCTCCGCAAATCGTGGCCCCGGACGGATCGATATACACGGTCGTGACGACGCCGCGCCGCCCGAGCATCTTCGGCGCACTCAGCTTGCCGGCCATTTCGCTGACCATTCTCGGCATTGCGCTCGTCGTCAGCGCGCTCACCAGTTGGTGGCTGGCGGAGCATCTCACCGCACCCATTCGGCGCATTCAGGCCGGCGCCCGGGCACTCGCTTCGGAAAATCTCGATGTGCGGGTGAGCGCGGGACTGGAGGGCCGCAAGGATGAGCTCGCGGTTCTGGCGCGCGATTTCGACGCCATGGCGGATCAGCTGCGGGCGAATCGCAGCGCAACGACGCAACTTTTGCGCGATATATCTCACGAGCTGCGCTCGCCCTTGGCCAGAATGCGGGTCGCGCTGGGTCTGGCGCGCCAACCCCCGACGGACTTAACGCGGCAATTGGACCGGTTGGAGCGTGAGATCGAACGCCTCGATGCGATGATCAGCCAGGTGCTGAAGCTCGCCAGGTTGCACGGCACCGATGCTCTGCTGGAGCGCGAGCGCTTCGAGCTCGATGATGTCATCGAGGAGGTTGTGCGCGACGCCAATTTCGAAGGCGCCGTGAAGAACTGCAAAATTGCCCTGCGCGGCGCGGCCAACAATGCGGTGCTCGGCAGCCGCGAGCTGCTGCGCAGCGCGATTGAGAACGTGCTGCGCAACGCGGTGCGCTACAGCCCGAACGACACGCCGGTGGAGATGCAGGTCGCGCGCGCCAGCAGCGGTTTGGAGATCGTCATCCGCGATCACGGCCCGGGCGTGCCGGCGGCGGATTTGGAACGGATCTTCGAGCCGTTTTATCGAGTGGCCGAATCGCGCGACCGCGACAGCGGCGGCGAGGGTATCGGCCTCGCCATCACCTCTCAGGTGATGAAGGCTCATGGCGGCTCCGCCAAGGCCCAGAATGCGAACAGCGGCGGTCTAGAGGTACGACTTAGCTTGCCCGAGACAGCCATCGCTGTCTAAAGTGGCGGGCTATGAGCCTGTTTCAAGAAGCCTGTAAGTACATTCCGGGCGGCGTCAACTCGCCCGTTCGAGCCTTTCGCGGCGTCGGCGGCGAGCCCATTTTTTTTAAAAAGGCCGGCGGCGCTTACGTAGTGGCGGCGGATGATCGCCGCTTCATCGACTTCGTCGGTTCCTGGGGGCCTATGATCTTGGGCCACGCGCATCCGGCTGTCATCGCAGCGGTGCAGCAGGTCGCCGCCGATGGCTTGAGCTTCGGCGCCCCGACTGAGCTGGAGACGCGGCTGGCGCGGCGGGTGGTCGAACTCATGCCATCCATCGAACTGGTGCGCTTCGTCAGTTCCGGCACCGAAGCGACCATGAGCGCGATTCGCCTGGCCCGCGGCTTTACCGGCCGCGATACCATCGTGAAATTCGAGGGCTGTTATCACGGCCATTCCGATTCACTGTTGATCAAGGCCGGCTCGGGTGCATTGACGCTCGGCGTACCGACCTCGCCGGGCGTTCCGAAATCACTCGCCAGCCACACGGTGACGCTCAACTTCAATGATGTCGATCAAGTCCAGCGTGTACTGCGCCAGATCGGCGCGCAAGTTGCCTGCGTGATCGTCGAACCCGTGGCCGGCAACATGAACTGCATTCCGCCGGCGCCGGATTTCCTGCAGACACTGCGGCGCGAATGCGACCGCTCGGGCGCGCTGCTGATATTTGACGAAGTCATGACCGGCTTTCGCGTCGCACTGGGCGGCGCCCAAGCTTTGTACGGCGTGCGCCCGGACTTGACCACCCTCGGCAAAATCATCGGCGGCGGCATGCCGGTCGGCGCATTCGGGGGCCGCCGCGATGTCATGGAGCAGCTCGCTCCGTTGGGTCCTGTCTATCAGGCGGGAACGCTGTCCGGGAATCCGGTCGCGATGATCGCCGGCATCACCACGCTCGAGCTGCTCAGCGCACCGGGGTTTCATCAGCACCTCGGCGCGATGACGGACATATTGATGGAGAAGTTAGCGACCGCCGCGGCCGGCGCGGGGATTGCACTGAGCACCAACCACGTCTGCGGCATGTTCGGATTCTTCTTCACGACCGAGCGCAGTGTCGATCGCTATGCGCAGGTCATGGCGTGCGATGTCGAGCGCTTCAAGCGATTTTTTCACGGCATGCTGAAGGAAGGGGTGTATTTCGCGCCGTCCGCCTTTGAGGCGGGATTCTTGTCGGCGGCGCACTCGGCGGCGGACATCGAAGCCACCGCCGCGGCCGCCGCGCGCGTTTTCGCATCGATTGCGCACTCCTAGTGCGCGCCTTTGCCTGGTTTGTCGGCGCGATCCTGCTGGCAGGTTTGATCGGTGCGCTGCTTGCCTACCCTGCCTATGAACTGACCTCCGGGTTTGCGAGTTGGGCATTTCATCGCGTCGCCAGCCGGGTCGCCATGTTGGTGCTGATCGCCGAACTCGTGTGGTTGTGCCGGCGCTTGAACCTCACGCGCGCGCGCGATTTTGGCTACGGCCTGCCCTGGCGCAGATTTCTCCGTGTGAGCTGCACTTGGGGAGCCATCGGCGTCGTCACCGCCGCGGTGGGCGCCGCCTTCCTGCTCTCCACGCATCTGCGCGTCTTGAGCCCAGGCTTTACACCGACGCTGCTGAATTTTGCGCGCATTTTCCTCATCGGCTTAGGATCCGGCGTCGCGGTCGCACTGCTGGAAGAAACCGTGATTCGCGGCGCCATGCACACCGCGATCGAACGCGAATCGGGGCCTTGGACCGCCGCGCTGCTGACCGCGCCCCTGTTCGCGGTCCTGCACTTCTTTGCAAAAGTGAGGATCGCGCCGGAAGAGGTCGGTTGGGGCAGCGGTTTCGACTTGTTGTCGCGCTCATTCTCCCCGCTGGCGCAACCCGGATTGGTGTTCGATTCCTTTCTTTCATGGCTCATCGTCGGACTCATCTTGAGTCTCACGCGCGTGCTCACCGGCAACATCGCCATGGCGATCGGTCTGCACGCCGGGTGGGTGGTCGTGCTGCGCATGCTGCAGGAAGGGAGCAACAGCGGCGCGGCGCCGCGATATTCCTTTTGGGTGGGCCGATTCGACGGCTTACTGGGATACTGGTTGCTGCCGTGGGGAATCTGTATCGCGATCGCGCTCTGGTTCACCCGAGCGCAGTGGGTACCGACGGCTCGCTCGGTCGCGTCGCCGCACTAAGCCGAGGCACCCTGCGCCAGCGGGCTCAACACATCCAACCGCTGGATCGGATCGTTGAGCTCCAGGCAAAACTGTTTTTCCGAAGCTTCGATCGGCAGAATTTCCGCGAGCCGATGTCCGACCCAAACCGCATCGTCCAAGTGCATCTCGATGCCGGCATAGACTTCACCCAGTTGCGGCAGAACGGTCCGCAGGAGTTCCGCGAGGCGCGCGTGGCGTTCGGGCACGGCGGTCTTCGCTTCGCGCGCCAGGCTTTCGACGCCGGCCAAATTCAGACCGTCGGGCTGACGGCTGCGGCTCAAGATGCGAAATCGTTGCTCGCCAACGCAGGACAGGCCGAGGAAGCCGTCCGACAATTGATGAAAGTCGACGATCTTGGCCATCGTGCCGACATCGAAGGTGTCGGCCGGTCCCACCTCGCTGCCCTCACGGATCAACGCCACGCCGAAGCGCTGATCTTCGCGCATACAGCGGCTCACCATGTCGACGTAGCGGGTTTCGAAGATGCGCAGAGGCAGCGGGCCTTCTGGAAATAGCACCACGTTGAGCGGAAACAGCGCAATCGATTGCGGCGCCGGCATCAGCGCGCCCGCAACGCCGCCAATAGTTTGTCGTGCAGACCGCCGAAACCGCCGTTGCTCATGATCAAAACGTGATCGCCCGGTCGCGCCTCCGCAGTCAGCTCTCGCACCAGTTCTTCGATGGTCGCCGTGAGGCGCACACGATCCCCCATGCTCGATACAGCACCCTTCAAGTCCCAGCCTAAACCTTCTGGCGCAAAGAACCAGCTCTTGTCGGCCACATTCAACGAAGGCGCCAGTTGCTCGCGGTGCACGCCCAACTTCATGGTATTGGAACGCGGCTCCAGTACGGCGAGGATTCGTTGCGCGCCGACCCGCGCGCGCAAGCCCTTGAGCGTGGTCTCGATGGCGGTCGGGTGATGCGCAAAGTCATCGTACACCGTAACGCCATCGACCAGCCCGCGCACTTCCATGCGCCGCTTGACGCCGCGAAACACATTCAAGGCTTGCGCGGCACGCTCCGGTGCAACGCCGGCATGCTGCGCGGCGCCCATTGCCGCCAGCGCATTCAGCACGTTGTGTTCGCCGATCAACTCCCAAGCGACTTCGGCGACAACCTGCTCCTTGAAGAGCACGGCGAACCGGCTCGCCGCGGAGGTATCCGCAATGCGCGCGGTCCAGTCACACGGCGGCGCAATCTTCGCCAAACCGAAGGATTCCCGCGGCGTCCAACTGCCCTCGCTCAAGGTAAGCTTAAGTTCCGGATCGTGCCCGTTCACGATGAGCCGCCCGGACCCCGGGACCGTGCGCAGCAATTGATTGAACTGTCGCCGAATTGAAGCCACGTCGGGATAAATGTCGGCGTGATCATATTCCAAATTATTCAGGATGGCGGTGCGCGGGCGGTAGTGCACAAATTTGGCGCGCTTGTCGAAAAACGCCGTATCGTATTCGTCCGCTTCGATCACGAAGAATGGCGCCTGCCCTAAGCGCGCGCTGGAATCGAAATTGCTCGGCACGCCGCCGATCAAGTAGCCTGGCTGAAGACCCGCGTGCTCCAAGATCCAGGTGAGCATGGCGGTGGTCGTGGTTTTGCCGTGAGTGCCGGTGACGGCGATCACATGGCGCGAATGCAATACTTGCTCGGCGAGCCAGAGCGGCCCCGAGGTATACGGCATGCCGCGATTGAGCATTTCTTCGATGACCGGCATGCCGCGGCTCAGCGCGTTTCCGACCACCACGACATCGGGCTTAAGGTCCAGCTGATCGGCGCCGTAACCCTGCACGAACTCGATGCCGAGCGCCTGCAGCTGCGTGCTCATGGGCGGATACACATTCAGATCCGATCCGGTAACGCGGAAACCGGCAGCCTTGGCGATGGCGGCCAGACCACCCATGAAAGTGCCGGCGATGCCGAGGATATGTATGTGACGCGTCATGATTGTGCCAGCAGCTGATGCCCGATCGACATGGATAGAACGAAGTAGCTGAGACTGATGATGGCTCCCAGTAGAAAACCGGAGTCGAGCGCGGAACGCCAAATGTGCGCCCAGGCCAACAAATATCCGATGAGGACGGCGGTCGACATCACCCCAATCGGCAGCGACGCCCATTTGTCCACGCCCATCACGCCGATGAGCGAATCCAAAGGATAGAGAATCAAATACGCCAGGGCACTGACCCCCAGCAACGCGGTGGCGGTCTGCAAAAAGCGCCCGCGGCGCCGGGCGAGCGCCAGCAAGCCCCAGGTAAATGCCAGCGGCAATCCGACCACCAAAAGGATGCGCAGCGGAATCTGACCATTGGGCGGCGGCGGCAGCAGCGCGCCCAACACTTCCGTCAGCGCCGCGGCACCGGCCGCCAGCACCAGCAATAACAGCGATGCTGGTAAATCCGCCGGCGTCTGGCGCCGCAGCGCGATGTCTAAAAATGCTTTTGCGAGTTGCAGCATGCTGATTCAGTCATAATTCGCTGCAAATTGTACACGTGGTAAGACAATGACTGACGCGATTTGGATCGATCGAAGCGAGGAGCTTGAATCGCTCGCGCGCACCTTGGAGTCGCAGCCAGAGATCGGCCTGGACACCGAATTTCTGCGCGAGCGCACGTTTTTTCCCAAGCTGTGCCTGTTGCAGCTGCGCGCCGCCGGACAGATCTGGTGCGTCGATACACTGCGAATCAACGGCCTCGATGCGTTGATGCCGGTTTTGACCGCACCCCGTGTGCGCAAGCTCATCCATGCGGCGCGCCAAGATCTCGAGGCCGTCTACCTGACGGCCAAGCAGGTGGTCTCGCCGGTATTCGACACCCAGATTGCGGCGGCGTGCATCGGCATGAAACCCCAAGTCGGCTACGCGGAACTGGTGAAGACCTTGCTCGATGTCACGATTCCTAAGGGACAAACTCGCACCGACTGGTCGAAGCGGCCGCTCACGCCGGCGCAGCTGGAGTATGCGGCGGACGACGTGCTGTATCTGGACGCCGTCGCACAGGAGCTCAACGGGCGCTTGCAGAAACTCGGGCGTGAACACTGGGTCCGAGAGGATTGCCTGGAGCTCGAGGAGCACCGGCTGTATGAACCGGATCCAGCGTTGGCCTGGGAGCGGCTGCGCGGCATTGGCCAGCTCCCACCGGAGCCGCGCGCCCGCGCCAAAGCCGTCGCTGTGTGGCGTGAGAAACTGGCGCGCGAGCGCGACCTGCCGCGCGCCTGGATTCTATCGGACGCTGCCGTTTTTTCCATCGCGCACGCCAATCCCGCCAACGCCGCCGCGCTGGAGGCGGTGCAGCCCATGAACGAAAGATTTGCGGCCACACTGCTCCGGGCGCTCGCGCTTGCCTCCGAGGACGGCCTGCAGGATTTGGCGCCGGTGCAGGATTCGCGTCCGACACCCGAACAGAAAGCGCTGCTCGATGCTTTGAGCAAAACCGTGGATGCGCGCGCAGCAGAGCTGGAGGTGAGCGCCGAGGTATTGGCGCCGCGCGGCGAACTGAAGGCGCTCGCCATGGGCAAGCGCGACACTCATGCGCTCACCGGATGGCGATTGCAGGAGATCGGCACTCGACTACTGGCGACGCTCGGCGAAACGGTTGCTCCGCAGCGCGCGACCGTCACCCCATAGTCCGTGAAAACAGTCGTCGCCCAACACTCAACGGTAGTCGCGGCGTAGTGATATTGACCGGCTCGAGCAGCGAACGCTGGACCCACCGGTCAATCTCACTGCGCCGGAGTACCGATCGCCTGCTGAATGTTTTTGAACACCGTGTTCATGTCGGCGTCGGCATCCACCACCCGGAGCAGGCCCGCTTCCCGGTAATGGCTGATCAAGGGCTTGGTCTGGGCCTCGTAAACATCGAGACGCTTGCCGATGACCTCTTCCTTGTCATCCTCGCGCTGAATCAATCGGTGCGGTTTGTCGCCGCACTTCTCGGTCAACATACCGGGCGGTGAGGTGTAGATGTTGAACACCTGGTTGCAGGTTTCGCAGATCCGCCGTCCCGTGAGACGCTTGAAGAGAATCTTGAGATCCAGATTCAGCAGCACCACCGCCTCGAGCGGGGTGCCTAAGTCGGCCAGCATTTTTTCCAACGCTTCGGCCTGCGCAAGATTTCGGGGAAAGCCATCCAGAATGAAGCCATTGACCGCATCCGGCTGGCTTAGGCGCTCGCGGATCATGCCGAGGACGGTGGCATCATCCACCAGTTTGCCGGCATCCATGGCCGCCTTCGCGCGCAGCCCCAATTCGGTGCCCTTGGCGCGTGCCTCGCGCAGCAGATCGCCGGTGGATATTTGCGGCACGCCATAGGCCTTGATCAGCAGGGCAGATTGCGTGCCTTTGCCGGAACCGGGGGCCCCCAATAAGACTATTCTCATACTTTCTTTTGGTAGTGAAAGCGCGCTACCGTACCAGAGGTCGCGTCGATCGGCTATTCTGCGCGGCTTAAATCTTGAGGGGACAGTGTGGCCAAAAAAAATGCGTTTTATGCACAGTCCGGCGGGGTCACCGCGGTCATCAATGCCTCTGCGTGCGGCCTGATCGAAGCCGCGCGCCGGCACGCCGACAAAATCGGCAAAGTCTACGCCGGCAGGCACGGCATCATCGGTGCGCTGACCGAAGACATGATCGATGTCAGCAAGGAAAGCCGCGCGGCCATCAGCGCGCTGCGCTACACGCCGGGCGGCGCCTTCGGCTCGGCGCGCTACAAGCTGGCCGGCATCGACAAGAATCGGGCGCAATACACGCGGCTGATCGACATATTCCGTGCACACGACATCGGCTACTTTTTTTACAACGGCGGCAACGATTCCATGGACACGGCACAGAAAGTGTCCGAGATCGCCGTTCAGATGGACTTTCCCCTAGTCTGCGTCGGGATACCCAAGACTGTCGACAATGATCTGCCGATCACCGATTGCTGTCCGGGATTCGGCTCAGTGGCCAAGTACATTGCCGTTTCGACGCGCGAAGCGGCGCTCGACGTTGCGTCCATGGCCCGAACCTCGACTAAGGTTTTTGTGCTCGAAGTGATGGGAAGGCACGCGGGCTGGATCGCGGCGGCAGGCGGTTTGGCCGCGGAAAAGGCCGGCGATGCGCCGCACATTATTCTGTTTCCCGAAATCGCGTTTGATCGCGCGGCTTTTTTGCAAAAGGTGAACGCGACCGTCGAGAAACGCGGTTACTGCGTCATCGTGGTCTCCGAAGGTGTTCAGGACGCCGACGGCAAATTCCTCGCGGAGGCCGGAACCAAGGACGCGTTCGGCCACGCCCAATTGGGCGGCGTGGGTCCCGTGGTCGCGCAGATGACGCAGCAGGCCTTTGGCTACAAATTCCATTGGGCGGTCGCGGATTATCTGCAGCGCTCGGCGCGCCACATCGCCTCCAAGGTGGACGTCGATCAGGCCTATGCCGTGGGCAAGGCCGCGGTCGAGCTGGCGCTGAAAGGCAAGAACGCCGTCATGCCGGTCATCGTCAGAAAATCCTCCAAACCCTATCGCTGGGGCATCGGCGAGGCGCCCTTGTCGGCGATTGCCAATCAAGAGAAAAAGGTGCCGCGCGACTTCATCACGACCGACGGTTTTGGCATCACCGCCGCCTGCCGGCGCTATCTATTGCCCCTGATTGGGGGCGAAGCGTACCCTCCATACCACAACGGCTTGCCAGCTTATGTCACATTGAAGGGTGCCAGCGTTGCCAAGCGCCTGCGGACACCGTTTGTGATATAGTCGCGTCGCTTTTTTTGACGTTAAACTCTTAGATTTCAATAACATAAGCCCGAAGGGAACCCTCACATGACTCTTGATAATGCGCTATGGCTTGCGATCGCGGCCGGTGTTGTTGCAATCCTCTACGGCGTCATTTCGGTACGCTGGATTTTGAAGCAGCCTGCCGGCAATGCGCGCATGCAAGAAATCGCCGCGGCCATTCAGGCCGGCGCCCGTGCCTACCTGAACCGCCAGTACTCCACGATCGCCATCGTCGGAGTCATTCTGTTTCTGGCGATCGGTTTTGCGCTCGACTGGGCGACGGCCGGCGGCTTTGCGGTCGGCGCGATCCTGTCCGGGTCGGCTGGTTACATCGGCATGTTCATCTCCGTGCGCGCCAATGTGCGCACCGCGCAGGCCGCGCACAACGGCGTCAATGCGGCGCTGAAAGTGGCGTTCCGCGGAGGCGCCATCACCGGCATGTTGGTCGTGGGTTTGGGGTTGCTCGGCGTCGCCGGCTATTACTTTGTGATGCTCAACATGCTGGGCGATGCCGATGCGGCATTGCGCTCGCTGGTGGGCTTGGCCTTCGGCGGTTCCCTGATATCGATTTTCGCGCGCTTGGGCGGCGGCATTTTCACCAAGGGCGCCGACGTTGGCGCGGACCTGGTCGGCAAGGTCGAAGCCGGTATTCCCGAAGATGACCCGCGCAACCCGGCCGTAATCGCGGATAACGTCGGCGATAATGTCGGCGATTGCGCCGGCATGGCGGCCGACTTGTTCGAGACCTACGCGGTGACGCTGGTCGCGACCATGCTGCTCGGCGGTTTGGTGATGACCGACTTGGGCGCGCGCGCCATATTGTTTCCATTGGTGCTCGGGGCAATTTCCATCGTCTCGTCCATCATCGGCACCTTCTTCGTGTCCACTCGCGAAGGCGGCAAAATCATGAACGCGCTGTATAAGGGCGTGATTGTTTCCGCGGTGATTTCGGCCATCGCCTTCTACTTCGTGGCGCAAAGCATCATGGGCGAGCACGCCATGAGAATGTGGCTGTGCACGCTGGTGGGATTGGCGCTGACGGCTGCCATGATCGTGATCACCGAGTACTACACCGCGACGGAGTACAAGCCGGTGCAGCACGTGGCGGCAGCCTCGCAAACCGGTCATGCCACCAACATCATCGCCGGACTCGGCGTGTCGATGAAGGCCTGCGCCCTGCCCGTCATTGCCGTCGCCTTGAGCATTTGGGCCTCATACCAGCTCGAGGGCCTGTATGGCATCGCCATCGCGGCCACCGCGATGCTGTCCATGACCGGCATGATCGTCGCGCTTGACGCGTACGGCCCGATCACCGACAACGCCGGCGGCATCGCCGAGATGGCGCACTTGGACAAGAAGGTACGCGATGTCACCGATCCTCTGGACGCCGTGGGCAACACCACCAAGGCGGTCACCAAGGGTTACGCCATCGGCTCGGCGGGTTTGGCGGCGCTGGTGCTGTTTGCCGATTACACCCACAAACTAGGCGAAGTGCTGGGCCATCCGACGAGCTTCGATCTGTCGGACCCCGCGGTGATCATCGGTTTGTTCATCGGTGGACTCGTGCCGTACCTGTTTGCCGCCATGGCGATGGAAGCGGTGGGCCGCGCCGCCGGCGCCGTGGTCAATGAGGTTCGGCGTCAATTCAAAGAAATTGCGGGGATCATGGAGGGCACCGCCAAACCTGATTATTCGCGCGCGGTGGACATGCTGACCAAGGCCGCCATCAAGGAAATGATCGTGCCCTCGCTGCTGCCAATTCTCGTGCCCATCGTGCTCGTGTTCATCATGAATTTCTTGATGGGCCCGGGCTCCGGCGTTCGAGCCCTCGGTGGACTGCTGATCGGTACCATCGTCACCGGCTTGTTCGTCGCCATCTCGATGACCACCGGCGGCGGCGCCTGGGACAACGCCAAAAAGTACATCGAGGAAGGCCACTTCGGCGGCAAGGGATCGGATGCGCACAAGGCCGCGGTGACCGGCGATACGGTCGGCGATCCCTACAAGGACACCGCCGGACCGGCGATCAACCCGTTGATCAAGATCATCAACATCGTCGCGCTGCTGCTCGTGCCTGTGCTGGGCAAGATGATGTAAGTCTCCGAACCGCCGCGCGGCTCATCGCGCGGCGGTCTCGCACCTAATTCGATCGCCACACGGCCCGCAGTACACTCGCGACGAGTGCGACGGCGGCCAGCGCCATGACCACCAGCCCAAAGATCTGCGCCGTCGCCGCCAGGCCAGCGTGCCGTACCATCGAACCTGCGATGATCGCCGGTGCTCCCAAGGCGATGTAGCTGACAATGAACAGGATCGACAAGGTCCCGGCCCGCTCGTGAGGCGCGGCCACGCTGATGACGGTGCGCACGGCGCCTTGAAATCCCGTGCCGAAACCCACGCCGGCGACGGCGGTTCCCAAAAAGAATAGCGTCACTTCGTTGCGGGTCAACGCCAGGACTGCCAGGCCCACGCCAGCCAGCAGGCAGGCCGCCCCGAGCGCCATCATCTTGCGTGCCTCGAGCGCTTGCAGCAGAAGCACGGCGATGCCGCCGCTGGCGGCCAGGACAAAAAGGGCGAGACCGCCGAGCAAGGGTGCATTGGAATCCAGCATGCCCCGTACCAGCACCGGTCCCAGGGAGGCATACAGCCCCCCGAGCGCCCACACGGCGATTAACACCGGCAGCGCCAGCAGCAGCGGCTCGCGTGCGGCAGACGGCAGCGCGATTTGCGGCCTGAGCGATTTCCACGCGCCGGGTATGGGCGCAATCGGCTCTTTCATGAACTTTAGGCCCACAGTCTGCATCACAAAAACAGCGGCCAGCGCGGCATACACCAAGTGCATCGGTGCCGGCAAAAACTGCACGAAAAATCCGGCGACGATACCGCCGGCGGCGCTGCCAAAAGCCGGCGCCACGGCGTTGGCCGCCGTTCCGCGCGATTTGTTCAAGTCGATCATGGCCGCACCGACCGCAGACAGTGCCGCTCCCGTAATGAGTCCTTGGATGATGCGGGCCAGCACCAGACCTGCTGCGCTCGCGGCGGTTGCGAACAACAGCATCGTCATCGCCTGCGCGAGTGTCGCCGCGATGAGCACCGGGCGGCGGCCCACGTGATCCGACAGGCGCCCCAGGAATAGCAATCCCGTCAAGACCGCGAGCGCATACACCGCGAACACAACGGTGATCATGACTGGCGACAGCCCCCAAAGGGCCTGATACAGCGGGTAGAGAGGCGTGGGCACTGAGGAGCCCGCCAAGAAAGAAAGGGTGATGGACGCCAAGAGATAAAACGAGGCGGGCGGCGAGAGGTGCAGCGCTGAGTTCGTGCGAACTCTGGGGACGGCTACGCTGGTTGGATGCATCGGCTCTCCTACTAGACAGATCTGTCTGTTTGGTTGAATCATACAGACCGGTCTGTTAAAGTCAAGCCCATGCAAAGCCAAACGGTACGCCGGACATCAGCCAGAGAGAGGCTGCTTGCGGCCGCCGACGAACTGTTCTACGAGAAGGGCATCAACTTGGTCGGGATCGACCGCGTGATCGAGCACGCCGGCGTGGCCAAGGCATCGCTGTACGATTGTTTCGGCAGCAAAGAAGAGCTGATTCGAGCCTACCTCCAGGGACGTGCCGACAAACGCGAGGCCAGGATCAGAAAACGACTCGCGGGTCTTGAGACGCCGCAGGAAAAGATCTTAGGTATTTTCGACCTGTTGGCGGAGATCGTGAATCGGACCGACTATCGCGGCTGCGTGTTCCAGCGCGCCAGTGCCGAGGCCGGCGCGAGCAGCATGATCAAGGGAGCCTGCGACGCGTCGCGAGCGTGGCTGCGATCTCAATTCACCGAACTCGCGCGGCAGGCAAAGGCCGCCGATCCAGAGCTGCTCGGCCAGCAACTCGTGTTTCTATATGATGGTGCGTCACTCGCCGCGTCTGTCGACGGCGATCGCAACGCCCCGCAGGCAGCCAAGGCCTTGGCTGCGCAAATCGTTCGGACCGGCTAGGCCTGTCTGCTAAATATCGAAGTAAATCGCGTCCGGCTCCGCCGCGCCGTCGCGCGTCGCGACCCGCAGCTCCGGCTCTTTCAAGGAGACCCGTGAGCGCGGCGGCACGCTGCGCGTTAAGAACACCGAGCCGCCGATGACGCTGCCGGCGCCGACGACGGTTTGGCCGCCGAGCACAGTGGCATTGGCGTACAGGGTCGAGCCGTCTTCAACCGTGGGATGACGTTTCTTGCCGCGGATGATTTGCCCGCTCGCATCCCGCGGCAGCGATAAAGCACCTAGTGTGACGCCCTGGTAGATTTTGACGCCCTCGCCGATGTGTGTGGTCTCGCCGATGACCACGCCGGTGGCGTGATCGATGAAGAATGCGGCGCCGATGGTCGCGCCGGGATGAATGTCGCAGCCCGTCTTGGAGTGTGCCCACTCGGTCATGATCCGCGCCATCATCGGCACACCCAAATCGTACAGCGCATGCGCGATGCGGTAGACGCTGACCGCCAGCACGCCCGGATAGGCAAGAATGATCTCGTCCAGATTCAGCGCCGCCGGATCGCCATCGAACGCCGCCTGCACATCGCGGATCAGCAAGGCTCGGATCTGCGGCAATCGATGCAAAAATATTTGCGCCAGCTGATGCGCGCGCGGCGCGCACTCGCCGAGCTGCGGCACGACCGCGTCGCGCTCGCGCCCGTAACACAGGCACTGTTCTATTTCGTGTTCGAGCCGCGGCACCAGCGCAGCCAGCAAATGCTCTACGTGCGCGCTCAAGTTGCCGGCATTCAGATCCTGGCGCCCAAAGTATCCCGGATACATGAGGTCGAGCACCGAAGTCAGGATCGCGACAATCGCCTCGCGCGAGGGAAGATAGCCGTGCGAAATGCGCCGCCCACGCTCATCGCTCAAATAGCTGCGGCGCAACTCTTGGGTGAGATCCTCGAGTGCTGAAGTTTCCGGCATCGTTTCGGGCTTGGCGTTCATGGGTGTCTCACGTGCTTACGCGACCGCCTGCATTTTTTCGACTTCCTCGAACAATCCCTCGAATAGCGCGCCGGACAAGTAACGCTCACCGGCATCCGGCAGGATCACCACGATGGTTTTGCCCTGATTCGCGGTTTCGCGTGCCAGGCGCAGTGCCGCCGCCATTGCCGCGCCGCAGGAAATGCCCGACAGAATGCCCTCTTCGCGCGCCAAACGGCGCGCCGTCTCGATGGCTTCCTCGTTGGTTACTTGTTCGACCCGGTCGACCAGAGACATGTCCAAGTTATGCGGAATGAATCCCGCGCCGATGCCTTGTATTTTGTGCGGCGTGGGCGTCAGTGGCTCGCCCGCGCGAGTCTGCGAAATGACCGGCGAGTTGGTCGGCTCCACGGCGACGGTCGTGATCGGCTTGCCGCGCGTTTTTTTGATGTAGCGCGATACGCCGGTCAGCGTACCCCCCGTTCCGACACCGCTGACGAAGATGTCCACCTTGCCTTCGGTGTCGTCCCAAATTTCAGGTCCCGTGGTCTTCTCGTGAATGGCCGGATTGGCCGGATTGTCGAATTGCCTGACCCACAGATACTTCTTTGGATCCGAGGCAGCCAATTCCTCGGCTTTCGCAATGGCGCCTTTCATCCCCTTGGCGCCCGGCGTCAATATGAGCTTCGCTCCCAATGCGGCCACGACCTTGCGTCGCTCCATGGTCATGGTATCCGGCATGGTGAGCACGCAGCCGTAACCGCGTGCCGCGGCGGCATAGGCCAGCGCAATGCCGGTGTTGCCGCTGGTTGCCTCAATAATCGACATGCCCGGTTTCAACGCGCCCCGCTCCTCTGCGTCCCACACCATCGCGGCGCCGATGCGGCATTTCACCGAATAGGCCGGGTTGCGACCCTCGATCTTGGCAAGAATGGTCGCGCCGCTGCCGGCGTTGAGGCGGTTGATCCGCACCAGCGGTGTACGGCCAATGGACTTGGTGTTGTCCTCATAGACAGGCATGGAAAACCTCGCGGCAATTTCTCTGGATTAGGAAGGGATTTTCCTCCTAAGTGCGGCAGAAATGCCATAGAAGCGGCGGAAATGCCATAGAACTTTGTTATGAAGCGCTGCCCGCGCGTTATAAGCATCAGGGAGTGAAAAAGAGTCAAGGCCCGAAGGCAGCGGGGCCTTGACTCTATTTCGCTTCCTGATGAGAAGTTCGAAGCGATCTACAACACATGACGCCGCTACCGCCGGGTGCCGGGTAGCGGGTGCCACACGCGTGAACTTTCCGACCTACGAATGTGCATGAGGCCACCCATCGATGGTAGTCACTCGAAACTCGTCCTCCGGTACTGTGAGTTTGAGCGTCCCACCGTGAACGGCCCGAGGGGATAGGAAGCTTCGAGGCCCTGCGTTCTCCCGGGCCTCGAAGCTTCCTATCCCTTCAGGCCATCCGCGCCGCTCAAACTCACAGTGCCGAACTAGCTGCTGGGAGTCATCGACAACGGTTGCGGACGTCCCACCAGGAAGCCTTGCACGAAATCGATGCCCATGCCCGTCACGGTATCGAGCGCCCACTGATCCTCGACGTGCTCGGCGACCACGCGGAAATGCAAACTGCGCGACAGTTCGATCATGGCTGCCACCATGGCCTGGTTCACCGCGTCTCCGGCGAGATTCTTTATGAACGACCCGTCGATTTTCAGATAATCCATCGGCAAGGTCTTGAGCGTCGAGAATGAGCTCAGGCCCCGGCCGAAATTATCCAACGCAAACTCGCAGCCCATGCCATGCAGCACCGCAAGGAAGCGCTGCGCGTGATCCAGATTCGCGACCACCGAGGCTTCCGTGACCTCGAAGCAGATATCGCTCGGATTCGCGCCCGTATGATCGAAACACTCGACCACGAATTCCAGAAATTCCGCATCACCCAGGGTCTGGCCGGCAATGTTGATCGCGACGCTGCGGCCGGGCGGCAACTTCAAGCCGCCGCGCCCGAGCGCAGACAGCACCGCCTGCACCACCCAGCGATCGACGTGCGGCATCAAACGATAGCGCTCCGCGGCACGAATGAATTCCGCCGGCGGCGCGGCCGGTTGCCCGTGCTCGCCCGCGAGGCGCACGAAAACCTCGAGCGCAGGTCCGCTCAATCCCCCCGCGCGCGCATGCACGATAGGTTGGAAATACAGTTCGAACTTGTTGTCGCGCAGCGCGCCCTGCAGTTTCAGCAGCCAGTGAATTTCGCCGCTGTGGCGCGCGTTCGCCTCCTCGCGCGCCGAATACACATGCACGTGCAGGCCGCCCTGCTTCTTCGCCACGTAGCAGGCGGAATCCGCCGAGTTCATGATGTCTTCAATGGTGCCGCTGTCGCGCCCGATCTCAACCAGGCCGATGCTGACGCCGACATTGAAGATCTTGTCCTTCCAAACGAAGCGAAAGTCGTTGACCGAACGCACCACGTTGTCGGCAATTTGCCGTGCCTTCTCCAAAGGACATCCGACCAGCAGCAGCGCGAACTCATCGCCGCCGATGCGTCCGACCGTATCCGAGTCGCGCACCGTATCTTTGATGAGCGAGGCAATCTCGCGCAGCATGTTGTCGCCGGCGGTGTGGCCGCAGGTATCGTTGACAACTTTGAAGTGATCCAAGTCGAGGTAGCACAGCGCGTGCCCGGCATCGCCGGTTTGCGCGGAATCCAAGGCCTCCTGCAGGCGGCGCTCGAACTCGCGCCGGTTCACCAGGCCGGTGAGGGCATCGTGGCTGGCCTGATAGGTCATCTGCCGAGTCAGGCCGCGAAGTTCGCTGGTGTCGTGCAGCACCAGCACCCACCCGGACGAATCCTTGCCCTCGGACTGCAGCGGCGTGACGCTGATCTCGATGAACCGCTCGCTGCTGCCGTTCGCCGGCACCAGCACCGCGCGCCTCGCCGCGGCCACGCGCCCGCCGCCGCTCAGTGCCTTTTGCACAGGATCGTCGAGCTGCCGACGGTCGTTTTCATCCACCAAGGAGGCAACGTCCGCAAAAGTCTTGCCCAAGACCTGATTCACCTGCTGGCCGAGCAGCAGTTCCGCAGAGTGATTGATGTAATCGATCCGCCCTTCTGCATCCACGGTCATCACGCTCTCGCCCATGGCATCGAGCGTCGCCATGGCGCGCGGCTTTTGCGAGACCTCGGTGGGGATGGCACCGGGCAGCATTTCCAGCGCGGTCAGCAGCAACGCCGGCTCCCCGGAGCTGTCGATCACCGCGCTGGAGAGTTCCACGCGCGTGACCTGACCCTGCGGATCCATCAGCTCGATTTCGTAGCGCTCCGCGGCAGATTCTCCCGCCAAGCGCCGGCGCAGATTGTTTTGCACCAACTCGACATATTCCGGCGCCACGAAATCGCTCAGCGGCCGGCCGACGACGTCAGGGGATTGCATCCCGAGCAGCGACAGAAAGCGCGCATTGGCAAATAGAATCACATTGCGATGCACGAGCACGGCATCGTGCACGGTTTCAACCAAACGTTGAAACAGCTGTTCACGATCCTGCAGCTGCGCGCCGCGCTGCTCGAGATCTTCGAGCAATTTATTGACCGCCGCGCCCAACTTGCGCAGCGCGCCAGGCTCCGCACTCGGCGCGAGCCGGCCCGCGGCGCCGCCTTCGTCGATGAGAAATTGAATTTGGCTCGAGAAATCATTGACCGCGCGCGCTTGGCGCCGCTGCCAAACGAAAAGCACGACGATGCCCACTGCCAGAATAGCCGCGGTGAAAAGCCACAACGCAAGCGAAGAGAAGACCAACGCTGACCTCAGTAACGACGAGTCCCAGCGACGCTTAATAGTTGGGCGCCCTTCACGAGCTGGACACGTCGCGAACCATCGTGATGCAGAGAATAGCGCAAGGGGCTCGCGTAGCCTGTGGAAATTGACCATAATCAGCGGTCTTAATCGCGCGCGAGAAATCATGGATACATTGGCCGCTCGACAGCAGATGGTGGACCAGCAGATACGCACCTGGGAAGTACTCGACCCTCGAGTGCTCGATGTCTTCTCCTTGGTGCCGCGCGAAGCGTTTGTGCCGCCGGAATACCGTGAACTGGCATTTGCCGACACACCCATCCCCATCGGCCTGGGTCAATCGATGCTCGCTCCGAAAATTCAGGGTCGTATTCTGCAAGCCTTGAGCGTCGCCGCCGGCGACAACGTGCTGGAGATCGGCAGCGGCAACGGCTACCTGGCCGCGTGCCTCAGTCTCCTGGGATCATCGACGCGATCCATTGATATTCACCCGCGATTTACCGCTGCCGCGCGCGCCAACCTGCGCGCCGTCCCGCGCGCGAGCGTGGAATTCGAGACCCGCGATGCGTTTGACTCCGCCCCCTTGGGCGAGTACGACGCCATCGCCGTGACCGGCTCGCTGCCGGTCTACGACGCGCGCTTCGAGCGATCGCTGCGCTTGGGCGGACGCTTATTCGCGATTGTAGGCGAGGCTCCGGTGATGGACGCCGTCTTGGTCCGCCGGGTCGATACCGCCGAATGGATCCGCGAAAGCCTGTTCGAGACCGTTGTTGAACCGCTGATCAACGCCACTGCCGCGCAAAGGTTCGTCTTTTAGCCATGATCGGCGAACTGACCCCGCGAGAATTCCTGGATCGGCGTGCGGCCGGCGAGGACATGACCCTCCTGGATGTGCGCGAAGACTGGGAAGTAAAACTGGCGCCGGTCCCCACCCCGACCGTGCATATCCCCATGGGCGAGATTTCGGATCGAGTCGCGGAGTTGGACCCGAAGAAGGAGACCGTCGTGATCTGCCGCTCCGGCGGCCGCAGCACGCAAGTGGCCGAATATCTGCAGCGCCAGGGCTTCGGAAAAGTTTTTAACCTCTCCGGCGGAATTTTGGCCTGGTCCCGGGTTATAGACCCTAGTATTCCGCAATATTGACCCGTCCCGAGTAGGTGATATAGTAGTATATAACACTATACTACCGGCCTGGGGACGCCCAAAATGGGTAATTCATGAAGCGACTTGCGATTGGTTTGGCCTTCTACCTGCTGATGAACGCAGTTCCGGCGGCGGATCTCCTGGCTGTCTATCAGCGGGCCCTGCAAAACGACCCGCAGCTGCGCGAGGCGGAGGCAACCCGCCTGGCCGCCCTGGAGGCCAAACCGCAGGCTCTCTCAACGCTGCTACCCCAACTGGCCGGTAACGGCAAAATCTCGCGCGAACGCGACACCGGGTCGATCAACGAGACCCAGTCGCTCGCCTTGCCCCCCTGCAGTCCCGCGATACCGCCCGGCGAGCCCTGTGCGCCGACGGGTACGCCGACGACAGTGACCGAATCTTTCCCGTTCAACGGCAAGGTCGACACCACCATTCATCAATACACGGTTGACCTCAAACAAAGCCTGTTTCGCTGGGAGAACTGGGAGGCGCTGAAGCGCGCCGATTCTCAAGTGGCGCAGGCCGAGGCCGACTATCAAGCCGCACAACAGGACCTGATGGAGCGCGTCGCGCAGCGCTACTTCGATGTGCTCGGCGCGCAGGACGACCTCGAGGCGCAACAGATGTCGTTGGTCTCGGTTTCGCGCCAGTTAGACCAGGCCGAGGCGCGCTATCAAATCGGGCTCATCGCGGTCACCGACGTGGAGGAAGCGCGTGCCTCCCATGACACGACCGCCGCTGCGGTCATCGCCGCCAAACGTACCCTCGAGTCCACGCAGGAGCTACTGCGGGAAATCATCGGCGACCCGTTTGACTTCCTGGCGCGACCGATCGAGCCCTTCGAAATGGCAAATCCGGATCCGATCAGCGAGGACCGTTGGGTGGAAATGGCCCTGCAACAGAATTTATCGCTGGTGTCGAGCCGTCTGGCCGCCGACATCGCGCGCGAAAATGTCTCGATCCAGCGCGGCGGGCATTACCCATCGCTGGATTTGGTCGGCAGCGCCGGCAAGCTCTCCAACAACCAGACCGACGTGTACCCCGACGGCAGTCCCGCGGGCGGCACGTTCTTGGACCAAAAGCAGCGCTCCATCGGCATTCAATTGACCGTTCCCATCTACTCGGGAGGCTTGGTCTCGTCGCAGGTGCGCCAGGCGGTTTATCAGCATCGAGCGGCCAAAGAACGCCTGGAGCGAGTCGCACGACAGACCGAACACGATGCGCGCGATGCCTATCTCGGCGTACTCTCGGAAATATCGCGCGTGAAATCGCTGCACCGCGCGGTCGAGTCCAATCTCACGGCGCTGCGCGCCACCGAATCGGGCTACGAAGCGGGAACGCGCACGGCGGTGGATGTCTTGCAGTCGCGCCAGCAGTGGGTACAAGCGCAAACCGACTATGCGCACAGCCGCTATGACTACATGCTGAATGTGATCAAGCTGCAGCAAGCCGCCGGCATCTTGTCCGAACAAAGCCTGCAGCGAATCAATGCGCTGCTCACGGATACACCCGCTCCGCCGCCGCAGACCGACGTCACGCCGCCCGCAGCCAAGGCTCGATAAGCGCCAGCAACCGCGCGACGCTGCCGCGGTTCGCAGCGATGATCTCTTTGCCGATAAGGCCGATCTGCTCGCGCAGCTGCGGGTCGGCCAACAGCCGTTGCAGGGTTGCCGCCAGTTCTGCGGCGCTTCCTACCTCCAGCGCCGCGCCACGCGCCAGCAACAATTGCGCGATTTCCTGGCCATTGAAGTGGGAGGGTCCGGTCAGCACGGGCAGCCCCAGCGCCGCGGGCTCGAGCAGATTGTGTCCGCCGACGGCCACCAGGCTGCCGCCGACGAAGGCCACGTCGGCCGAGGCGTACAGCGTGGCCAGCTCTCCGATCGTATCGACCAGCAGCACCGCTGTGTCGCCCGGCAACCGCGGCGCTTCCTCGCCGCTCGCCGCACGGCTGCGGCGTGCGAACCTCACATCGCGCCGCGCCAGCAATTCGGCGACCGCGGCGAAGCGATCCTTGTGCCGCGGCACCAACAGCAGGACCGCGCTCGGAGTCGAGCTCAGCAGCGAGGCATGCGCATCGAGCAGCTGCTCTTCCTCGCCCGCGTGCGTGCTGCCGGCGATCCAGACCGGCCGCGCACCGGCGTAGGCCGCGCGCTGCGCCCTGCCGGCTTGCAGGATGCCGGCGTCGACTCCCACGTCGAACTTCACATTGCCCACCACCAGAGTCCGTTCGGCAGGCGCGCCAATCGACTTGAACCGCTCGGCATCTTCGGCCGATTGCGCCGCCACCACGAGGTTCTTACTGAAGACGCCGGCGAACAGGCTGCCGAAGCGCCGATAGCGCGACACCGACTTTAAGGAGAGCCGGGCGCTCGCCAGCAACACCGGAATGCCGCTTCGCTCGCACTCGCGCAGCAGATTCGGCCAAAGTTCCGTTTCCATGATGATCGCGGCCCGGGGACGCGTGCGCTTGAGGAAGCGCCTAACCGCACCGGGCGTGTCGTAGGGCAGATATCGTATATCGGCGCCTCCTTCGAACAATGCCGCGGCGCGCGCCCTGCCCGCGGGCGTCGCGGTGGTTATCACCAGCGCCATATCCGGAAAGCGCAAGCGCAGCGCGCGCGCCAAGGGCGCGGCCGCCGACATCTCACCGAGGGACACCGCATGCAGCCAAATACTCGGGGCCATCAGCGCCCGGCCGAACCCCAGTCGCTCTGCCAGTCCTTGCCAATAGTGGCGGTCGCGAAAGCCGCGCCACACGATCGCGGCCAGCGCCACGGGTACCGCAAATCGGATCAACCAGGAGTAGAGGAAACGCAATCTCAGGGCGCCTGATATCCGGCCAACAGTTCTTGCCAGGATGCGGGCGTGAATCGATCCGGCGGCAATTCGGCGGCGATTTTCTGCAGCGAGCGCTTGAGCCTCGCCAGATTTCGCAAGGTCCATGTGCCCGGCGTGCGCAATTGCCCGCGATCGAAATCGATCACGCTCACCCTCCCTGCCGAATCCACCAAAATATTGTGCGCATTCAGATCCGCATGATCGACGCCGCGGCGATGCAGGCGTGCGACCGCCGCGCCGACGGCATTCCACGTCGGTTCCGCGAGCGCCCCGGCACCAAGTGCCGTGCTCAACGCTTGCGCCCGCAAAATGCGCTCCGTGATCAGGTCGCAACGATAGGTTAGCTTTTCGCGCCGATAGAAGGCCGCCACCGGCTTCGGCACGCTTAGGGCGCGCTCCGAAAGGTAATGCAGCAAGCGCCACTCGGCGAATGAGCGCACCCGGTCTTCCCCCGACCACGCATAACGATCTTCGGACAGTCGCGCAATGAAGCCGCCCCGGCGATAGTGCCGCAGCACCCAGGGGTGGGCGGTGGCTCCGACGAACCAGGCTGAACCGCGGCCGCCGGAAACGGCACTCAGCGCGCCGTGCGCCGCCCAAAAATCCGGATCAAACAACGCCTCTGACGCGCTCTGCCGTGCATTGCCAAGGCAGACAGGATCAGCCAGCATGACGCCCGTTGCAGTGGCAATGCGTTGACCGCCCTTTATCATTCTCATGACTACCTTAAGCTTCAAACCGCCGCTGCAACATGTATGCCTGCTGCGTCTCTCGGCGATCGGCGATACCTGCCATGCGCTGGCGGCGCTTCGAGCCTTGCAAGCGGCGTGGCCTGAAACGCGGTTCACCTGGATCATCGGCAAAGTCGAAGCCAAGCTGATGAGGGAGATACTTCCGGAAATCGAGTTTATCACCTTCGATAAGGGTGCAACCCTTCGCGAGTTATGGCGCTTGCGCGCGCTGTTGCAGGAACGGCGTTTTGATCTGCTGCTCGATATGCAATTGTCGTTTCGGGCGAGCCTGGTCAGCCGCTTGATCCGCGCTCCGATCAAGCTCGGGTTCGACCGGCAGCGTGCCCGCGAGCTGCAGTGGCTGTTCACCAACGCGCAAATTGAACCCAAGGTATCGGAGCACGTCCTTGACTCATTCATGGGCTTCGTTCGTGCCTGCGGCATCGAGCCTGCCGCTCCGTATTGGAATATCGACTTGCCGCCGAACGCGCTCGACTACGCACGCGGCATCATCGCCGCAGGGCGGCCGACGCTGCTCATCAGCCCGTGTTCCAGTCATGCCGCGCGCAATTGGTCGGCGGCGAGGTACGCAGCCCTCGCCGATCACGCCGCCTCGGCACATCACATGAACGTCGTCCTGGTGGGAGGCCGCAGTGCCGAGGAGGCGCGCATGGGTACCGCGATCGCCGCCACGGCGCGCGCGCCGCTCGTCAATCAGATCGGCAAGGATACGCTGCCGCAATTGCTGGGTCTGATGTCGCAAAGCAGCGCGCTGCTGTCGCCCGATTCAGGTCCCGTGCACATGGCCAGCATGGCGGGCTTACCCGTCGTGGGTCTCTACGCTGCCACCAATCCGCAGCGCGCCGGCCCCTACTATAGCCGAGAGTGGTGCGTCGATAAGTACGATGCCGCCGCGCGCAAGTACTTGGGCAGGCCGGCGGCGCAAATCCCCTGGACGACGAAAATCGAGCGGCCCGGTGTGATGGATTTGATCGAGGTGAGCGATGCCGTCGAAAAACTCGACGCCCTCATGCTCGCACGGAAATTTCGCTAAGATGCCGACATGAGCGAAATAAGCGTGCCGGTCTCGCCCGGCGAGTTGTTGGATAAAATCACGATCTTGAGGATCAAATCCAGCCGCATGAGTGATGCGCAAAAACTCGCCAATGTACGTATTGAACTCAAGGTGCTCGAAGAGACTTGGAGCGCCTCGTCCTATGCCAAGTCCGACATCGCAGCCGATGTGAATGCGCTGCTTCAGGTCAACGAACGGCTGTGGGTGATCGAAGACGATATCCGCGACAAGGAGCGGGCCCAAGCATTCGATGGCGAATTCATCCGTCTCGCCAGGGCAGTCTACTTCGAGAACGACGAACGGGCTGCCATCAAGCGGCGCATCAACTCGAAGCTCGGATCGACCATCGTCGAGGAAAAGTCCTACGCCGAATATAAGTCCTGAAGCGGAGCGATCGGCTCTGAAGCGCAGCGATCAGTTTTGAAGCGGCAAATCAGTCCTGACGCGTCGCTGGCCGATCAGGAATCGGTTTCTGCGGCGATGTCTGCGTGCCCCGGCGCATTTCGATTGAGCGTGTACTCGGCGCCGCAATAGGAACACTTGGCCCAACCCGTCGCTTCCACCGCCAGATAAACTTTGGGGTGCGAATTCCACAGCATCATGCCCGGCATCGGACAGGACAGCGGCAAATCTCCCATATAAACCGTGTAGTGATGCAGCGCGTTCGGCACAATCAGCCGATGCTTGGAATCGTCTTGAACCATTGCCGACATGATCGTCACTCCGCTTGCAATACTTGCGCAAAACCGCGTCCCCGGGTCGCGATTCTGACAGGTCACGGCGCCGATTCAAGCGTCGCGTGCCACAGGGCGCGCAGCCGCTCGCGAGTCTCCTGATAGGGCGCCCCGGCCACGACGCGCTCGCCGTCACCTTCGAGCGACAAGTGATGCAGCACCGTGCGGTAGCTGATGTAGGTCTCCTTGAGCCACAGCGCGGTGGCGGCATCGATCACGCCGACCGCCGCCAAGCCCTCCAGTTGCCGTATGTTGTCGGTATAGGTCAGCAGTTCCGGATGAGCTTGAGCGCCGGCCAACACCCAATACTGGACGAGAAACTCGATATCGCCGATGCCGCCGGCGTCCTGCTTGATGTCGAATTCACTCGGGCCGGAGCGCGACAGTTCTTTGCGCATTCGCAGCCGCATTTCCAACACATCGTTGCGCAACGTCGCGCGGCGCACCGCCTCGGTCAGTGTGCGGCGGCGCACCGCTTCGAAGGCCGCGCACAGCATCGCATCGCCGGCCACCGCACGTGCGCGCAGCAGAGCTTGATGCTCCCAAGTCCACGCTTCGCTCAGTTGATAGCGCTCGAAGGCATCGATGCCGGTCATCAAGAAGCCGCCCTTGCCATTCGGCCTCAGACGCATGTCGACCTCATAGAGGCGGCCGGCCGCGGAATGCATCGTGAGCAAATGCACGATGCGCTGTCCTAAGCGCAAAAAGAAGATGCCGTTGTCGAGCGGCTTCTCGCCATCAGTCAGCTGGATGCTCCCGGCCGAATCGTGCAGAAAGACCAGGTCGAGGTCCGACGCGTACCCCAGCTCCAGACCGCCGAGCTTGCCATACCCCGCCACCGCCACCACCACCGGGCGCAGCGCGGCCGGATCCTCTCCGCAATACGGCGTGCCGTACATCTGGGTCATTTGCTGCCAGGCAAGATCCATGCAGCATGCGACGATGAGCTCGGCGATATCGGTCAGCCGGTCGCTCACGCGCATCAGCGGCAAGCGCCCGGTCAAGTCGGCGAGCGCCACGGTGAAAACGGCCACCTTTTGAAATTGGCGCAATGCCTCGACCTGGCGCTCCGGATCGTCAGGCGACAATCTTTCCGTTCGCGCCGCCAATTCCAGGGTAAATCCCGCGCGCGTGGGCAATTCATCGAAGGCCTTGGCATCGATCAACTCATCGAGCAGCAATGGAAACTCGGCGATCTGCCGCGACAGAAAACCGCTGATGGCGCATACCTCGATGAGACGGTCGAGCGCCGCCGGCTGCTCCTTGAGCAATGCCAAGTAAGACGCGCGCGAGCCGATCGCTTCGAGCACCCGCAGCACGCGCTGCACGACCGTGGCGGCAGCGGCCTGTGCGGCCGCGGCCTTGAGCAGTCGCGCCAGGATGAAATACAGGCGCCGGTGTCCGGCCTCATCGAGGCGCCGATAATTCGCCGCCTGCCGGTAGGTTTCCAGAATCGCGGCAACGGCTGGAATTTCTGAGCGCGGAAAGCCGCCGTTGGCCAGCTCCTCTTCGATGTTCGCCTCGTCAGAGTCGAGCCATGCGACGCCGATATCATCGTTCCGGCGTGGCGCGTCCGGCGTGCCGAACAGCAATGCATCAAATTGCGCCGCCACCTTCGCGAGCGTCGCATTCAGAGCGGCATGGGTTTCCTCCCAATCCTTGTATCCCATGATCATGGCGAGGCGCGCGCGATCCAGCGAATCCTCAGGCAACGCGTGAATCTGCTGATCGCGCATCATCTGCAGCGCATTCTCAGCCTTGCGTAGCTGAAGATACGCCTCGGTCAACTCCGCGATGTCCTCGCGCGAGATGAGCTTCGAGCCGGCGAGCAGCGGCAGCACTTGCAGCAGGGCGGCGTTTTGCAGACGCCGGTCGCTGCCGCCGCGCACCAGCTGCATGGATTGCACGATGAACTCGACCTCGCGGATACCGCCTTTGCCGAGTTTCAGGTGATGCTCGAGGTCGCGGCGGCCCACTTCGCGAACGATCAGCGCCTTCATATTGCGCAGCGACTCGAATACGCCAAAGTCCAGATACCGGCGGTATACGAACGGACGAACGAATTCTTC
>Ga0070764_10000112_pt1 | contig 26555 bp, 18 predicted proteins | sample HubBroMetageWRM4_FD_67287 | JGI IMG/M metagenome (GOLD analysis project Ga0070764, IMG submission 67287) | Warmed soil microbial communities from the Hubbard Brook experimental Forest, New Hampshire - Hubbard Brook CCASE Soil Metagenome WRM 4 | ecosystem: Environmental > Terrestrial > Soil >... | reverse complement strand
GATAGCCGTTGCCTGGATCGCTGCTGGGCCGGTAGAGCTCCACGGGAGCGCCGTTCGGATCGAGATTCAAGAGGCGGCGTTCATATTCGCCCGCCATGAATTTTTCGCGATTTGACGGGTTCAGTACCCGAACCAGGCGCTGCGCCATGACGCCGATCAGGCTCGAGGAGAGCAGGAACGGCTCGATGCCCATGTCGCGCAGGCGCGTGACGGCACCGACGGCTGTATTGGTGTGCAGGGTTGACAGCACCAAGTGTCCGGTCAAGCTCGCCTGCACTGCGATCTGCGCGGTTTCCAGATCGCGGATTTCACCGACCATCACCACGTCAGGGTCTTGGCGCAATATTGCCCGCAAGCCCCGCGCAAAGGTCATTTCGACCTTGGTGTTCACCTGGGTCTGGCCGATGCCGTCGATGTAGTACTCGATGGGATCCTCGACCGTCATGATGTTGCGCGTGTTGTCGTTGATGCGCTCGAGACTGGCGTACAAGGTCGTGGTCTTGCCGGATCCCGTCGGGCCGGTCACCAAAATGATGCCGTGCGGCTTGTGGATGATTTCATCCATCGTATCCTGGGTGCGTGGGTCCATTCCCAACGAAGTCAGCTCGATGCGGCCGGCCTGCTTGTCGAGCAAGCGCAGCACCACGCGTTCGCCGTGCCCGGAGGGCAGGGTGGATACCCGCACGTCCACCGCGCGGCCGGCAATACGCAGCGAAATGCGGCCGTCTTGCGGCAGTCGGCGCTCGGCGATGTCGAGCTTCGACATGACTTTGATGCGCGAGACGACCAGCGGCGCAACGGCGCGCTTGGTTTGCAGAACCTCGCGCAGCACGCCATCCACGCGGAAGCGAATGACCAGCCGGTTCTCATACGGCTCGATATGAATGTCCGAGGCGTTTTCTTTGACCGCTTGGGTCAACAGCGCATTGATCAAGCGGATGATCGGCGCTTCGTCATCGCTTTCGAGCAGGTCGGAGGATTCGGGGATGTCCTCGGCTAGGTGGGCCAGGTCCGTGTTGTCATCCAAGCCCTCGAGCATTTGCATCGCGGCGCCCGAACCCGCCTCGTAAGCCGTGCGAAGCATGGCGTCGAACGCCTCGACCGATACGCGCTGCAACTTCAAGGGCACGCCGGCGAAACGGCGCACCTCGGCCAAGCTTTGCGGTGTTACACCGGGCCGGCAAACCGTGTCCGCCACTCCGTCGGCGATGCCCCGCACCAAGACACCGTGGCGTTTGGCAAACGGAAACGACAGTTTGCGCGGCTGTTCGGGGTCTTGAAGCTCCGCGTTCATGGCGGCGGCGGGGTCGAAGGCGGTGTGCCGGGCGGCGGAGTGGCCGGCGCCGCCTGCGAACCCTCGGGCAACGGCGTGGTGAACTGTGTGGGCGGGTTGGGCGTGGCCCCTTGCGGGTTTGTCTCCGACGGAGGCGGTGCCGGCGGAAGCGCAATGCCGGTGGGAATCGCGGGCACGGCGGGCTGTTTCTGGCCGGGCAACAATGTGATGTGGCCGCCGTTCAGGTTTTGCTGACTGCGCCGCATCTCATTGTAAGCGGCTTCGCTGGTGCTCTCCGTGGTGTCCGCGTCGCGCATGATTCGCGGTCGAATGAAGACCACGAGGTTCTTCTTTTGCCGCGATCCGCTGCGCGACTTGAAGAGATTGCCGATGATCGGAATGGCGCCGAGTCCCGGCACGCGATCCTCGCTCTCCGTCACGGTATCCGACATCAGTCCGCCCAGGACGATGATGCCGCCGTCTTCAATCAGCACCGTGGTCTTGATCGAGCGTTTGTTGGTGGAGATGTCGGCCGAATCGGTCAATTTCGCGCCCGGAGAGGAGTCTTCCTGCTCAATCTTCAATTGCACCGAATTGCCCTCATTGATATGCGGCGTGACCTTCAAAATCGTGCCGACCTCCTCGCGCTGAATGGTTTGGAACGGGCTCGTGGTACCCGAGACACTCGCGGTGGTACTGGAGAAGGATCCCGTGATGAGCGGAATCTCTTGCGTGACCTTCACCTCGGCCTCTTCATTGTTCATCGTGATCAACGAGGGCGTGGAAATGATATTGCTGCTGCCGTCGCTGCGCAGCGCCTGGATCAACGCGGCAAAACTCACGCCGCTGTTCACCACCCGGCCGACCGCCACGGTGGCGCCGGTGCCGACGGTCGAACTGCTGATGGTCGGTGTGGTGGCGATCCCGGGAACCGACTGGGTGGTCGTGGTCGCGGTGCCCTGGGTGAAGCCCAAGGCGGCCGCCGCCAGATCGACGATGCTGGTGCCGGTGCCGGGCAGGTTGATGACGCCCGCCGGTACGGTGCTGTTGCCTTGCCCGAAGAGCAGCCACTGCACGCCAAGATTCGAGCTCTTGTTGACATCGACTTCAACGATGATGGCTTCCACCTGAACTTGGGCGCGGCGGATGTCGAGCTTGTCGATCACGCCCATGAGGGACTTCATGATTTTCGGGGGCGCGGTAATGATCAGCGCGTTGGTCGCGACATCCGCCCAAATTGTGACGCTGGCATCGACATTGGACCCGCCGCCGCCGCCCCCGGCCGCCGGATTACCGGTCGGCGGGCCGCCCTGCGCTTTCGCCGAGGCGGTTGCTTGTCCTTTGAGCTTGTCGGCAATCTTTTCGGCATCCGCGTAGCGCAAATAGCGCACCTGGACGTCGCCGCCGGACGCCGTTGGGGTGTCCATGCTGATGATCAAGGCCTTGAGCCTGAGGCGAGCGGAGCGCTCGCCGGTCAGCAGAACGCTGTTGGTGCGATCATCGGCGACCACTTTGGCGAGGGCCCCGCCTTCGGCCCCAGCACCGGTATTGAGCGAATTGACGGTTTTCACCACATCGGCGGCACCGGCGTTTTTCAGGGTGATGACCTCAATGGGTTCATCGCCGGCCTCGTCCATGCGCTCGATGATGCGCACGACCCGGCTCACATTGCTGGCGCGATCTGAAATGATCAGCATGTTGCCGCCGGGATAGGCTGCCAAGTGGCCATAGGTCGGCACCAGAGGACGCAACATCGGCACCAACTGAGCCGCGCTGACGTTCTTCAAGGTGACGATTTGCGTCACGATCTCGTCGGATGAGGAACTGACACTATTGGGCAGGTCATTGGCCGGCAATTGCCGAAGATCTGTATTGGGGACAATCTTGATGACCTTGCCCGCCGGAACCGCAACGTAGCCGTATACCTGCAGCACGGCGAGAAACGCTTCATAAAACGCCGCCGGCGACATGGGCGTTGCCGACAACATGGTGACTTTGGCGTTGACGCGCGGGTCGATGATGAAATTCTTGCCGGTCACTTCCGCCACGGCCTGGATGATCTGGCTTAAATCCGCATCCTTGTAGTTCGGCGTGATCGTTGCGCCTTCCTGGGGCTTCGGCTGCGGAGCGGCCGGTGTTGTCGCAATGATCAGACAGGCGAGCGCCAGCGTTGCCGCGAATCTGCGTTTGAAATGAAATTCAGTCGGCTTGAAGTACATGGCTACTCGCATAGTGAACGGCTTCGACCGCCCTCGGCATTATTCGTTTGAATTTTCATTCGGAGTATTTGGCGGCGTGTTGGGCGGCGGGGTGCCGTTGGGCGCGGTACCGTTGGGCGCAGGGCTATTCGAGTCGCCGCCCTCGAGATCCTTGGTTGCCTGAGCAGCGACTTGCGCGATGTTCAAGGTGATGTCCTGCCTCTGGCCACCGCGTTCGACCGTAACGGTGACGTGATCGGAAGTCTGAATGGTATTGAACACATCTTGGCTACGCTGTGGGTCATCCAAGGGCGTGCCGTTGATGGCGGTTACCAAGTCTCCGGCCTTTAGCCCCAACTTGCTGAATATCGCGCGATTTCGGCCCGGATAAGCACGAAAGCCTCTCAGTTTTCCCGCTGCGTTGTCGTATGAGGCCACCGTACGCATCACTTGGTCGAGAATATTGGGGTCTTGCTGCACCATTTTCCGAATGTTGTCGACCGCCGCGACGGTACGCGGATCGCCGCCCGGAGTCCGTCGGGCCACGGCGGGACCACGGCCGGAGGGGGGCAATTGACGCGGCAACAACAGGGTTTCCAGTGCACCGCCGCGATCCAGGATGACATGGTCCAGATAGACCGAATGCAAGGAGGCGCCGCCAATGCGCTCACCGACCGAATACACCTTCGAGGGGGCGCCCCCGTCGCTGATGATGGCAACGCCGTGTTTTGGATCCTGGGTTGCGATGGTTCCAGCCAACAACAGATTGGCGGAGCTCTGCGGTGCGTTTCCCTCATCCTGCGTCGCGGCCGGCGGAATTCCGAACAGATGCGCCGACACGACGGTCTGAATGTCCACACCCGACCGGGGCGCACGGGGCGGGGCGGGCGCGAGAACAGGCTGGGGTGACTTGACCGGCTTGGCGATGTACGGGTAGCCGATTTGCAGCAGCTGCAGCAAAATCAAGGCGCCGAACACGAACGACACCACTTTGGGCCCATTGGCTTGCAGCTTGGACAACCAATCGTTGGTGCGTGTATCTAGCATCGGCGGCAATCATACGGGCTCTGCGCTTGGACCCTCAAGCATTTGTTTTTACTTGTTAAAGTAAAGTGACAGTGATTGGCGACAGTGAGCGGCATTAGGGTGTATGAAGGCATTCGGATTGATCCAGTTACCAGGTTTCGGTCGTATGTCTTGTAAACGGTCCAATCGCGCCCTATAAACTGATGACTCATGAGTGACATTGAACGAGGTCGGGACGGAACGAGCCTAATCGTCGAGGAAGCGGCGCCGAAGCTCAAAAGACCGCCCCTCTATCAAGTAGTTCTGATTAATGACGACTACACTCCTATGGAGTTCGTGGTCGACATCCTGCAGCGGTTCTTTGCGATGGACCGCACCAAAGCCACTCGGGTTATGCTGGAGGTACACACCAAGGGCAAAGGGGTGTGCGGAGTCTTCACTTATGAAATCGCCGAGACCAAGGTGGCCCAAGTAATCGCGTACGCGCGACAACATCAGCATCCGCTGATGGCAACGCTAGAAGAGGCGTAATGTGCTAAGTCAAGAACTGGAATTTTGTCTAAACGATGCGTTTGCCGGCGCGCGCGAGGCGCGGCATGAATTCATGACCGTCGAGCATTTGCTGCTCGCGATCGTGGATACGCCCAAAGTCCGCGAGATCTTGAAGTCTTGCGGTGCCGATACCGCCAAGCTCAAGACCGAACTGAAACAATTCATCGACCAAACCACGCCGCGCCTACCCGCGGGCGAGGACCGGGACGTGCAGCCGACGCTGGGCTTTCAACGGGTCCTGCAGCGCGCCGTGTTTCATGTGCAGTCGAGCGGCAAGAAAGAGGTCACCGTGGCCAATGTGCTGGTGGCGATCTTCAGTGAAAAACAATCGCATGCGGCCTACCTCCTGAGCATGCAGGACGTGTCGCGTCTCGATGTCGTCAATTTCATCGCACACGGACTGTCGAAGGCCGGGGGCGAGGAACGCAGTGAACGGGATGATGGCGCGGCATCGCCCGACGCGGAGCGCGAAGGCGATGGCGGCGGCAATGCCTTGGAGAAATATGCGACCAACCTGAATGAGTCGGCGCGCAAGGGCAAGATCGACCCTCTGATCGGACGCAAGCTCGAAGTCGAGCGCACCATCGAGATTCTGTGCCGCCGGCGCAAAAATAATCCGCTGTACGTCGGCGAGGCCGGTGTCGGCAAGACGGCGATCGCGGAAGGCCTGGCGCGCATGATCGTCGAGAACCAAGTGCCCGACGTGCTGCTCGATGCCACGATTTACTCGCTCGACATGGGTTCGCTCGTCGCCGGTACCAAGTACCGCGGCGATTTCGAGAAGCGTTTGAAAGCGGTGCTGGCTGAAGTGAAGAAGCAGCCCGGCGCGATTCTATTCATCGATGAAATCCACACCGTCATCGGCGCGGGTGCGGCGTCCGGCGGCGTGATGGATGCCTCGAATTTGATCAAACCCGCACTCAACAACGGCGAACTGCGCTGCATCGGCTCGACCACGTACAACGAGTACCGCGGGATATTCGAGAAAGATCATGCGCTGGCGCGGCGCTTCCAGAAGATCGATATCACCGAGCCCTCGGTGCAGGACACGGTGGATATTCTGCGCGGCCTGAAATCCCGCTACGAAGAGCATCACGGCATCAAGTACGAGGACGATGCGCTGCGCGCGGCCGCGGAGTTGGCGGCACGGCACATCAATGACCGGCATATGCCGGACAAGGCCATCGACGTCGTCGACGAGGCGGGCGCGAACCTGCGGCTGCAGCCCGTGGAGAAGCGCGCGCAGTCCGTCACCGTGACGCAAATCGAAAATGTCGTGGCACGCATCGCGCGTATTCCGCCAAAGAATGTCTCGATGTCGGATCGCGATGTCTTGAAGAACCTGGAACGCAACTTGAAGCTGACGATTTTTGGCCAGGACCGCGCGATCGAAGCGTTGGCGGCCGCCATCAAAATGTCGCGCTCCGGGCTGGGGGATCAGCGCAAGCCGGTGGGTTCCTTCCTGTTCTCCGGCCCGACCGGCGTCGGCAAGACCGAGGTCACCCGGCAACTGGCCATTGCCATGGGCGTGGAATTCGTGCGCTTCGACATGTCGGAATACATGGAGCGGCACACGGTCTCGCGCCTCATCGGTGCGCCGCCGGGCTACGTGGGCTTTGATCAGGGCGGATTGCTCACCGAAGCCATCGCCAAACATCCTCATTGCGTGCTATTGCTCGATGAAATCGAGAAGGCGCATCCGGATGTCTTCAATCTGCTGCTGCAGGTCATGGACCATGGCACGCTGACGGATAACAATGGCCGCAAGGCCGATTTCCGTCACGTCATCATCATCATGACCACCAACGCGGGAGCCTTCGAGATGAGCCGCCCGAGCATTGGGTTCACCCAGTCGGACACGGGTGCCGACGGCATGGAAGCGATCCGCCGCCTGTTTTCCCCCGAATTCCGCAATCGTCTGGATGCGGTCATTCAATTCGGCAGCTTGGATCAGGACACCATCGAGCGCGTGGTCGACAAAATCCTGGTCGAGGCCGAGGCGCAGCTGGAGCAAAAGGGTGTTTCCATTTCCGTCGACGAGCCCGCACGGCGCTGGATTGCAAAACGCGGCTACGATCCGAAGATGGGCGCGCGGCCGATGGCGCGCATCATTCAGGAGTTCATCAAGCGCCCGCTGGCCGAGGAATTGCTATTCGGCAAGCTGGTGAATGGCGGTCATGTCGAGGTGACTTTGAGCGAGGATGGCGAGAAGCTCAAACTCGTCACGCGCGGCGCCGATCAGCCCGCGCTGCTCTCGCACGAAGGCAGCGCTTCGCCGGCGAACTGAGGACTCTTGCCATTCAAAGGACGGGGTCGCTTCGACACCGTTTAAAGGTGGCGCGCAGCGCCTAGAAAGTGGTGCGCAGCGCCTGAAAGTGGCGCGCAGCGCCTGAAAAGCTAACGTCCGCGGTAGACGATGCGGCCTTTGGTCAGGTCGTACGGCGTCATTTCGACCGTGACCTGATCGCCGGTGAGAATTCGGATGTAGTTTTTGCGCATCTTGCCTGAGATATGTGCGGTAACCACATGGCCAGTCTTGAGTTTGACGCGAAATGTCGTATTGGGCAGAGTCTCGACGACTTCGCCTTCGAATTGAATGGCCTCTTCTTTTGACATGCGTCCTTGTGGTATGCGTGAAACCGGGCGCATTGTGCATAAAGCACTTAGTTAATGCAATTTACTCGGTTGAAGCGACCCACTTGGCCCTAGGCTCGCGCTTCGCATGCTGGCGCAGCAACGCCACGAACTGGCTGCGCGAGACCTCGCGGGCACCCAAACCCGCCAGGTGCGTGCTGGCCACCTGGCAGTCAATGACCTTGATGTCGCGTACGCGACACTCCTCGACCAGGCGCGCCAACGCCACCTTCGAGGCATCGCGTTCCAGACTGAACATCGATTCGCCGAAGAAAACCTGCCCCAACTGGATTCCGTACAGGCCTCCGACCAGCTCATCGGCGCGATAGGTTTCAACCGAATGCCCATATCCCAGCTCGTGCAGCTGATCATATGAATTGATCATCTCGGCATTGAGCCAGGTATCCGGCCCAGAGCGGCGGGGTGCGGCGCAGCCGCGGATCGTGGCGCCGAAGGCGTGATCGACGCGCGTGCTGAAAGGGCCGTGCTTCAAGGTCTTGGTCAAGCTGCGCGAGCATTTGAATTCGCCCGGAAATAGCACCATGCGCGGATCGGGAGACCACCAGAGGATGGGTTGTTGCGCGGAATACCAAGGAAACACGCCTCGTTCATAGGCCGCCAGCAGGCGGGTGGGACTCAAGTCCCCGCCGGCCGCGAGCAGCCCGGGCGGTTCACGCAGCGCCTGATCCAAAGGCGGGAACCAGTTCGGATCGGCCTGTTCGCCCAGCCAGACCAGCCGGCTCAGAGGCGCAGCTCCTCATCCGGCGCCCTATGATAGGGCACGTGTTCGTTGACAGCCGCGGCGTAATGATCAACGCCGCGTGCCTCGCGCGCCGCGTAATCGCGAATGGCCGCCGCAAAGCGCGAATCGGCGATGTAGTGCGCCGAGTGAGTCAAGGTCGGAACGAAGCCGCGCGGGACCTTATGCTCGCCTTGAGTTCCGGGCTCGAAGCGCTGCAGCTTCTTCTCGATGCAATATTCGATGCCCTGGTAATAGCACGCCTCGAAATGCAAGCTGTGAAAATTGCCGCCGGCGCCCCAATAGCGGCCGTACAGCGCCTCGCTGCCGACAAAGAAGATCGCGACGGCGATGGGCTCCGCACCCATCCGCGCCACCTTGAGCATCAGCTCCTGGGGCAGCGCCGCGGCAATGCGCTTGAAGAAATCGAGATTCAGATAGGGCTCGTGGCCGTGACGATGAAAGGTGTCGGCGTAGAAACTGTAAACCGTTCGCCACAGGGAGGCATTCATGTCCCCACCGTGCAACGTGTCGAATTCGATGCCCGCTTCGGCGACGCGCCGCCGCTCGCGTTTCGCCTTCTTGCGTTTCTCCGCCGTGAAGCTGGCGAGAAAGCTGTCAAATGAATCGTAGCCGTGGTTGTACCAATGAAATTGGCAGTCGCGGCGCAGGATCAGCCCGGCGCGATCGAGATCGGCCGCAGTATCTTCGGTGGGAAACAGCACATGCCAGGAAGACATGTGCTCGTTTCGGGCGTGCTCAATGGTGGCGCGAATCATGGCCTTGGTCGTGGCTTTCGCGTCGGCCGGAGAACTTAACAGGAGGCGCGGACCCGAAACGGGCGTGAAGGGCACCGCGCTCAGCAACTTCGGGTAGTAGCGCAGACCTTGCTGCGCATAAGCGCCGGCCCAGGAGAAATCGAAGACGAATTCGCCGCGCGAATGCGATTTGCGGAACAGGGGCATCGCGGCGGCAAGCTCTCCGGCGGAATCTTCCAGGACCAGATGCTGCGGCTCCCAGCCGGTGCGCGGTGCGGCGCACCCGGACTCCTCCAGGGCCAGAAGAAATTCGTGCCGCAGAAAAGGTTGAGCGGCACCCGCCAGCGCATTCCAGCGCTGCGCATCAATCTGCGCAATGCTGTCGAGGAAGCGCGCCGGCCGAAGCGTCACGCGTGGGCAGCGCGCGGTTCGGCGTGGGTCTCGGCCTCAATTCGCTCCAGATATTTGTCCGCATCGAGCGCCGCCATGCAACCGGTGCCGGCCGAGGTAACGGCCTGACGGTAAACGTGGTCGGCCACATCACCCGCGGCGAAAACGCCGGCCACGCTGGTGCCGGTCGCGCCGCCGTCGCTGCCGCCCTTGACGACGATGTAGCCGCCGCGCATTTCCAGCTGCTGATCGAACAGCTGGGTGTTGGGTACATGCCCGACGGCAATGAAAACGCCGTCGACGTTGATTGATCGGGCGGCACTGCCGGCCGCGCCCCGCAGGCGCACACCGGTGACGCCCGAATCGTCGCCCAAGATCTCATCGACCGTGTGATTCCAGACGATGCTGGCCTTGCCGGCGGACGCCAGGGCGAACAAGCGGTCCTGCAAAATCCTCTCGGCACGCAATTTGTCGCGACGATGCACCAGGGTGACATGCGATGCGATATTGCTGAGATACAAAGCCTCTTCGACCGCCGTATTGCCGCCGCCCACCACGGCAACGGCTTTGCCGCGATAGAAAAATCCATCACAGGTGGCGCAGGCCGACACGCCCTTGCCCCTGAAGGTTTCCTCGGACGGCAGGCCCAGATATTGCGCCGAGGCTCCGGTGGCGATGATGAGGGCATCGCAGGTGTACTCGCCGTTGTCCCCGGCGAGGCGAAAAGGGCGGTGGCGTAAATCAACCTTGTTGATATGGTCGGGGACGATCTCGGTCTTGAAGCGTTCCGCGTGGGCCCGCATGCGCTCCATGAGCGCCGGTCCCTGTAGGTGCTCGACGTCGCCCGGCCAGTTGTCCACATCGGTCGTGGTCATGAGCTGTCCGCCTTGCTCCAAGCCGGTGATGAGCAAGGGATTTCGATTCGCGCGGGCCGCATAGACGGCCGCGGTATAGCCTGCAGGACCAGAGCCCAGAATGAGGAGACGACTGTGCCTGACAACGCTCATGTATAATTTGCCTCTCGTCTTAAAGTCGCTGGTGAGTAGTCGCCGGCGATGGCTAAGGTTAACTGACCCATGGTAAGTAAATCTGTGGGCTCCAGCCAGTTCCTACAAGCCCGCCTCGCCGCCTCGCCGTTCGAGGTTGTTGCATCTCGTTTCACAGGTTACTATTACATATTATTCAACTAGTTAAGAAGTAATTGTCATTAAAGGTCTAGATATAGCGGACGCGGCGTCGCCCAAGAAGCCCCAGAAGATGAAACTTTCTGCTGCGGTGTCGCGTTCTTTGCGCGAAGGCACGCTGTGGGTTCTCGGTGCGCTCGCGCTGCTGTTGTTGCTGGCGCTGTTCTCCTATCACCCCCACGATCCGGGTTTCTCCGACACCGGCGAGCCGGGGCCGGTGGGCAATTGGATCGGCCCGGTGGGCGCGTGGCTCGCGGGATTTTTCCTGTTTCTCTTTGGCCGTCCCGCCTATCTCTTTCCCGTCATGCTGGCCTACGCCGGCTGGCTGGTCCACAAAGATCAAGCGTTGCCGGAGATGCGCTCGCGCATCAACACCTTGCTGCGCGCCCTGGGGTTCGTTCTCACGCTGGTCACGAGCTGCGGTCTCGCGTCGTTGCACTGGAGCGGCTTAGGGTTGCCGAACAGCGCCGGCGGCGTGCTGGGCGAACTGGCGGGCAAGGGCAGCGAGCACGGCCTGAGCTTTCTCGGCGCCACGCTCTTGTTGTTGGGACTGTGGTTGGCCGGCGTGGCGTTATTCCTCGGGCTGTCGTGGTTTGAGGTGATGGATAAACTCGGTGCCGGCGTGCTCGCGGCTATTGAGTGGATTCGCCGCCGCATGGAGCAACGCCGCGAACTCGCCTCCGGCCAGCTGCGCAAACAGGCGCGCCAGGAAGTGGTGCGCGAAGAGCAAAAGAAAGTCGCGAGCCGGCCGCCGCCGAGAATCGAAGCACCGGCGCCGTTGCCGCAAAAAAGCGATCGGGTCGAGCGCGAGCGCCAGGTGCCGCTGTTCGATGCACCCACGTCCAGTGAATTGCCGGCGCTGTCGCTGCTCGATGAGCCGGGTAGCCGCGAGCAGTCCTATTCCGACGAGGCGTTGGAGGCGATGTCGCGGCTGGTGGAAATCAAGTTGCGGGATTTCGGCATCGAGGTCGAGGTGGTGGCCGTGCAGCCGGGTCCGGTCATTACCCGATTCGAATTGCGACCCGCACCCGGCGTGAAGGTCAGCCAGATCAGCACGCTGTCCAAGGACTTGGCGCGCGCGCTGTCCGCGATCAGCGTGCGTGTGGTCGAAGTCATTCCCGGCAAATCCGTGGTCGGATTGGAAATCCCCAACGAAAAACGCGAGATCGTGACCTTGGGCGAGATCATCAAGTCCAAGCCGTACGACGAAGTCGGCTCACCGCTGGCGCTGGCGTTGGGCAAGGACATCGGCGGGGTGCCCGTGGTCGCGGACCTGGCGCGCATGCCGCACTTGCTGATCGCGGGCACCACCGGCTCGGGCAAGTCGGTGGGTATCAATGCCATGGTCTTGAGCCTGGTCTACAAGGCCACGCCGGAACATGTGCGCATGATCATGATCGACCCGAAGATGCTGGAGCTGTCGGTGTACGAGGGCATTCCGCATTTGCTGTCGCCGGTGGTGACGGACATGAAGCAGGCGGCCAACGCCCTGCGCTGGTGCGTGGCGGAGATGGAGCGCCGTTACCAACTGATGTCCGCGCTCGGCGTGCGCAATATCGGCGGCTTCAACCGCAAGGTCAAAGACGCGGCCGATGCCGGCAAGCCGATCAAGGATCCGATCCGCATGCAAAAGATTGCGCAGGGCGTCCCCGGCATCGTCGAAGAGGACGTGGCGGAGTTGACGTCGCTGCCCTTCATTGTCGTCATCATCGATGAGCTCGCGGACTTGATGATGATCGTCGGCAAGAAGGTCGAGGAACTGATCGCGCGCCTCGCGCAAAAAGCGCGCGCCTCGGGAATCCATTTGATCTTGGCGACGCAGCGGCCGTCGGTCGACGTCATTACCGGTTTGATCAAAGCCAATATTCCCACGCGCATCGCCTTTCAGGTCTCCGCAAAAGTGGATTCGCGCACGATTCTTGACCAGGGCGGCGCCGAGTCGCTCTTAGGCCACGGCGATATGCTCTTTTTGCCGCCGGGCACCTCGATTCCCACCCGCGTGCACGGCGCCTTTGTCTCCGACCAAGAAGTGCATCGCGTGGTCGCGGGATTGAAGACCGCATCGCCGCCGGTTTATATCGATGAAATTTTGGAAGGTCCGCGCAATCCCATCCCCGGATTTCCATCCGACGAGGAGGAGGCCGGCGAAGGCAGTCCCGCCGATGCCGAGGCGGATCCCTTGTACGATGAAGCGGTGCGCATCGTCACGGAGACCCGCAAAGCCTCGATTTCGGGTGTGCAGCGCCGACTCAAGATCGGCTACAACCGCGCGGCGCGCTTGGTCGAAGCCATGGAAGCCGCGGGGCTGGTCGGTCCGTTGCAATCCAACGGCAATCGAGAGATTTACGGCGCGGCGCCGCCCGAGGAGTGACCGATGTTCAAGCACACCATCGCCGCAGCGTTGCTGGTCTTCGCCTTGGCGCAGCTGCCCGCGACCACCAGTTTTGCCTCCCCGACCAGCGAGGTTGAGAAATACTTAAGCGGTCTTGCGACCTGGTCCGCAGATTTCAAGCAGACCATCGATGACGGGAATGGCAAGGTGGTGCGCAGCGCCGCCGGCAAGCTGTATCTGCAGAAGCCCGGGAAATTTCGCTGGGATTACTCCGAACCTTCCGAGCAGTTGATTCTGGCGGACGGCAAGCAGATCTGGTTTTACGACAAGGATCTGCAGCAGGCCAATGTACGCAACATGGACGCGAGCTTGGCGAACACACCCGCGGTGCTCCTGTCGGGCGGGGGATCTTTGAGCAGTCAGTTCGATGTCACGGCGCTGCCGCCGACCGACGGACTCGAGTGGTACCAACTCATACCCAAACACCCGGACACCGATTTCCAGCTGGTTCGCATCGGATTTCGAAACGGCGACCTGTCTTCCATGTTCCTCGCGGACAAGCTGAATCAGGTCACGCAGCTGACCTTTACCAATTCCAAGCGCAATGCCAAGTTTGCGCCGGATCTGTTTACATTCGTGCCGCCGCCGGGGGTCGATGTGATCGGACGCGGCGGCAAGTGACGGCAAACGGCACGTATCGGCCGTTGGCTGATCGGCTGCGTCCGCAGTCCCTCGACGAGTACGTCGGTCAAGCCCATCTTCTTGGCGTGGGCGCGCCCTTGCGGCGCGCGCTGGAGTCGGGCCATCCGCATTCCATGATTCTGTGGGGCCCGCCCGGCACCGGAAAAACGACGCTTGCACGGCTCATCGCCAATGGCGCGAACGCCGAATTCGTCGGGCTGTCGGCGGTACAAGCCGGGATCAAGGACATCCGCGCCGTGGTGGAACAGGCGCGCGGCTTGCGCGGCACGCGCGACACGGTGTTATTTCTCGATGAGGTGCATCGGTTCAACAAGTCGCAGCAGGACGCGTTTCTTCCCTACGTCGAGGACGGGACGTTGATTTTTATCGGTGCGACCACGGAAAACCCTTCCTTTGAGGTCAACAACGCGCTGCTGTCGCGCGCGCGCGTGTATGTCCTGAAATCGCTGACCACGGAGGATTTGGGTCGGCTCCTGGATCGCGCGTTGTCGGATCCGGTGCGCGGCTTAGGCTCGCTTCATCTGCAAATCGATGCCGGCGCGCGCGAGTTGTTGCTGGCGGCCGCGGACGGCGACGCGCGGCGTATGCTCAATCTATTGGAAACCGCGGCGGACCTGAGCACTCCGCAGGACACCGGCCGCCAACTCGACACGGACACCATGCGCGCGGTGATCGGCAGCACCTACGTGCGTTTCGACAAGGGCGGCGAGAATTTCTATGACCAGATCTCTGCGTTGCATAAATCGGTGCGCGGCAGCGATCCCGATGCGGCGTTGTACTGGCTCTGCCGCATGCTCGCAGGCGGCTGCGATCCGATGTATGTGGCGCGCCGCGCGCTGCGGATGGCGAGCGAGGACATCGGCAATGCCGACCCGCGCGCGCTGACGATGGCGCTGGAGGCTTGCGCCGTATACGAGCGCCTGGGCAGTCCCGAGGGCGAGCTGGCCATCGCGCAGGCTGTTGTCTTCATGGCGTGCGCGGCCAAAAGCAACGCGGTGTATACCGCGTTCAACGCAGCGAGCGAGGATGCCGCAAAATTAGGCTCGCTCGAGGTTCCGTTGCACCTGCGCAATGCGCCCACTCGCCTCATGAAGGAGATTGGTTACGGCAAGGGCTACCGCTATGCGCACGACGAACCGGGGGGTTATGCGGCCGGCGAGCGCTATTTTCCCGATGACATGCCGGATCGCCGTTACTATGTGCCGGTCACGCGGGGACTGGAGATCAAAATCGGCGAGGCGCTGGCGGCACGCCGCGCGCGCGATTCCAAGGTCCAGGACGCCGGCAAATCATGAATACTTGCGAAATGAATTGTTGCGAGGGAAAAAATCGTGCTTGATCCGAAGCTGCTGCGCAGCGATTTGCCGGGTGTCGCGGCCGCGTTGGCGAGAAGGGGGTTTGTCCTCGATGTGGGCGCGTTCGCCGCCCTCGAGGAGCAGCGCAAGAGCGTCCAGATTGAAGCGGATCGCCTCAGGGCCGAGCGCAATGCCAACGCCAAGGCGGTGGGATTTGCGAAGTCGAAGGGCGAGGATGTGGCGCTACCGCTGGCAGCGGGAGAAGCCCTGGCCGCGGCGCTACAGGGCATCGAAAAGCGCCTGGAACTCATTCAGGCCCAGGTTGCCGATCTGCAATTGGGACTGCCGAATATTTTGCACGCCAGCGTTCCCGACGGCCTCGATGAATCCGCGAATGTTGAGGTTCGCCGTTTCGGCATGCCGCGCGAATTCACCTTCGAACCGAAGGATCACGTGGCGTTGGGCGAGCCCCTCGGGATGGACTTCGAGGCCGCCGGACGCATGTCCGGCGCGCGCTTCGTGGTGATGAGCGGCATGCTGGCGAAACTGCATCGAGCGCTGGCGCAATTCATGTTGGACCTGCACGTCCGCGATCACGGTTATCGCGAACACTACGTGCCTTACCTGGTGCATGCCGAGGCGCTGGTCGGCACCGGGCAGTTGCCGAAGTTCGAACAAGATCAATTCGCGGTGCGCGGGGATCCCGGTTTCTATCTGATCCCCACGGCCGAGGTGCCGTTGACGAATTTGGTGCGCGATCAGATTCTCGCGCCGGAGCGACTGCCGCTCAAATTTGTGGCGCACACGCCGTGTTTCCGTTCGGAGGCGGGCGCGGCGGGCAAGGATACGCGCGGCATGATTCGCCAGCACCAGTTCGACAAGGTTGAAATGGTGCAGATCGTGCGACCCGATGATTCCTATGCGGCGCTCGAAGAGATGACGGGTCACGCCGAGGACGTGCTCAAGGCGCTGGAGTTGCCCTATCGAGTGGTGTCTCTGTGCGCGGGCGATACGGGTAATGGCAGCGCCAAGACCTACGATCTCGAGGTCTGGCTGCCGTCGCAGAAAAAGTACCGTGAGATTTCATCGTGCAGCAACTGCGAGACCTTCCAGGCGCGTCGCCTGCAGGCCCGATGGCGCAATCCGGAAACCGGAAAGCCGGAGCTGGTGCATACCTTGAATGGGTCGGGCGTCGCGGTGGGACGCGCGTTGGTGGCGATTCTGGAGAATTATCAGCGGGAGGACGGCAGCATCACGATTCCGACCGCGATGGTGCCCTACATGGGCGGAGCGGACCTGCTGCGGTAAGCCGCAGCAGGTCGCTCGAGACTTTTAGTTTCGGCTGCCCATCACCAGACGCAGCACATACCAGAACATCAGCGCGATCGATGCGAACAGCTGCATCGCCGCCGACACATAGCGATCTTCCGGATAATGCTGAATGATGTTGGACGTGTCGTACAACACGGCCGCCCCGGCGAAGCCGATCATGGCCACCGAGAACCAGGTTCCCAGCTGGAAGCCGAAGACGGCGCCGCCGATCATGGCCAGGAGTGCAACCACGCCGCCCCACATCAGGATGGCACGCAGGAAGGAAAAGTCCTTGCGGGTGCGGTGCGCGACCACCATCAATCCGCCTGCGCCCAACGCCGTGATCAAGGTGGCGCTGTCAATCGCGCCGGGCGCCTTGCGATCGGCGATGTAGAGCAGCGGCACGAAGATCAGCGCCTCTGCGACCACATACGCCGCGTACGAGAAGTACTGCATGCCGAGCGAGGTGCTGGTCTGCGCGGTGCGCGTGGCGAGCCAACCCACCAGCATGAACGCCCCGAGAATCAGGAACCAGTTGAAGCCGAGCATGAAGCTCGCGATCTGGCCGGCGAGGCCCGATTCGAACAACGCCAGCTCGACCAGAATGAAACCTAAGATGCCACCGACCACATGGGTGTAGGTGCGCGTAATGAATTGGGCCCGGCTGTCGACGCCCGAGCGCTGAAAAGCAGAATTACTGCTTGGGAAAGTGGCCATCGTGTCCTCCAATTAGCCTTCGAGGCATATTTTAGCACCCCGGCAAGGCGGGTGGCCGGTTTAGCCTTCGGTTGCAGCTGATATAGGGGTAAAGGCCCGCCATTCAATGCCTTGGCGGCCGGACAGCACGGATTTTGTCGGGTAAAATCGCGCCCGACACCAAGGTTGCTGCAATACGGAGAGGTGGCAGAGTGGTTGAATGCACCGGTCTTGAAAACCGGCATCGAAGCAATTCGGTCGCGAGTTCGAATCTCGCCCTCTCCGCCAGTCGCAACGCGCCGCTTGGCTAAGCGACGTACCCTTGCGCAGAAGAATGGCGCGACAATATGCGCTGCGTTGTGTCAGTTTGATGAGGCCCGCCGCTACGAACTTGGGGTCGAGGCAATTTGCGAGCTCACGACCGATGTGGTGGCTCTCAGACTGAAGAACCGCGACGCCGAAGCGCCGGCGGAGCTGATTGAACGATATTGGGGAATAGTCAATACCGCCTCGCCTGCGGCGCTGCCTTCGGCGAGCCTGCAACGGGTGACCACGGGGATGCTAGCTTGGATGTGCCTCACGCGCGCGATTCGTTGGATGAGAAATCTCGTCTGCGTACATTCCAAGAGCCGGTGGGACGAAGTGCAGGAGATGATCGTTGCCTGGCAGGATGCTTGGGGGAATGATGCGCGAGCCAAATACGCGCAGGCGAGGTTCACGACATTGACCGGCATCGTTCGCGGAGCGACAGAGGAACACGACGTTTACATGCATAGCGCCCTGATCAAGGCATTGTCCGACGTGCAAGCCTGATGAACTCCACTTCCGCACCCACCGTATTCTTAAGCTACGCCTCGTCGGACCGTGAGGCCGCGCGCGTGCTCAGGGACGCATTGCCGACCTTCGGCCTCGAAGTCTGGTACGACGAAAGCGATCTGGGCGGCGGAGACGCTTGGGATCAAAAGATCCGCAAACAAATCCGCGAATGCGATTACTTCATGCCGATCATTTCGGCGCAGACCGAAGCCCGGCATGAAGGCTACTTTCGACGAGAATGGCGCCTGGCGGTCGAGAGGACTCTCGACATGGCGGATGATCACGCCTTTCTCTTGCCGGTCGTTATCGACGACACCAGCCAATCCGGCGCGCGCGTCCCGGAGAAGTTTTTGTCGATCCAATGGGCGCGTGTCCCCGGCGGACAACCCAACGCGGCGCTCCAATCCCTCTGCAAGCGGCTCGTGTCGGGGGAGCCTGTGGCCGGGCCGCGTGCGCCGGCGCCTACGACCCGGATCGCAGGGCCGCCCAATGTCAGTCCGCCGCCGCCGGTTTACCCGGCGTTTCCGTCTGAGGATGGCAAGTCGAAAACGCAGTACTGGTTTCACGTGGTGGGTTGGGCCTTTCGGTCAGGCTGGATCTTCTTCAAACAATTGCCCCGCTGGATCAGGGTCATCATCTCCGTGTGGCTGTGCATCGTACTGCTGTCGAAGGGTTGCAGCTCGAATGATCACCACTCATCGAGACTGTCGTCGAGCGATGCACAACAGCTGCACGATATCTCGCAAACATATCACGGCAGTTTCGACAAGAAGGATATCTCGCAGCTTGCGGCGCAGATTGCGCGCATCACCTCCGACAGTGCGGGAGAAACGCCGGCAGAGCGCAGCCCACTGCTGGCGATACCGTTTACGGCGCCGGCCGGGAATGCGGAAGCGGCAAAAATTGCCGATTCCACCTTTGCGCTGGTGTACGGCAAGCTCGCCATCGCGCATCACGGCCAGGTGGGGTTGAGTCAGGAATCCGCCGCATGCGATGACTCGAAGTCCGCCCTGGAGCGCGGGCGATCGAACCACTCGGCTTACGTTCTTTGCGGCGCCATCGGAACAGATGCGGCGGCGCAGGTGCTATCGGTAAAGATTTCCAAGGTGAGCGACGGCTCGGTCGTTTGGTCGAAGTCCTATCCGGTCGCGGGCGCAGATCCGGCCAAGATTGCCGAGGAAGTTAATTCCCGCGTGCCGACGCTGGACGACGATTCGTGATCGCCGCCGGCCGGCGTTAGACTTCCAGCCGATCGTCCGGTCGGGCTACCAAAGCGTACAGGGCCGGCATCAAATAGACGCTGATCAAGAGGCGCGTGAATAAGCCGCTGACGATCACCAAAGCAAACGGCCGTTGCGTGTCGGTGCCGACCCCCGTCGCGAAGGCCACCGGCAACAATCCCAGCGCGGCGACCAGCGCGGTCATCATGATCGGCCGCAACCGCAGTATGGCGCCTTCACGGATGGCTTCCGCAACCGGTGTGCCGCCGTGACGCAGCTCATTGACGTACGAGATATAGACCACGGCTGTCTGCACGGAGACGCCGAACAGAGCCAAGAAGCCGATCCCCGACGAGACCGAAAAGGGTGTGCCGGTCATCCACAAGGCCACGATGCCGCCAACGGGTGCCGAGAGCACCACGCCGAGCACGGTGATAAACGGGAACTTGAAGTTGCTGTACAGGGCGAAGAGCAGCAGGAAAATGAGAAAAGTAGTCAGCGGGATGATGATGCTCAGTTGGTGACGAGAGGCCGTATATTCTGAGTATTCGCCGCCCCAATCCAAACGATAGCCGCGCGGCAGCGTGATCTTGGAGCTGACCTGCTGCATGGCGTCGGTGACCGCGCCCGCCAGATCGCGGCCCTCGACCGAGAACTGCACGCCGATGTAGCGCGAATTGTTTTCCCGATAAATAAAGGACGCACCGCTTGCAACCTTGATTTCGGCGAACTCCTTAAGAGGAACTTGCTGACCGCCAGGCGTCGCCACCAGAATGTTGGCGATCTCCTCCGGAGTGTCTCGATACTCGCGTTCGAGCCGGACGATCAGGTCAAACTGCTTTTCCTCCTGCACAACCTGGGTCGCGACGTCGCCGCCAATAGCCGTCTGAATCAAGCCGTTGATGTCCGAGACGTTGAGTCCGTAGCGGGCGATTTTGGCGCGGTCGATCTTGATGGTCAGGCTGGGCTGGCCCAATTCCTGGACCAAGGTCACCTCGCGGATTCCGCGCACCTGCTCCATGATCTGTTTTATGGCTCTGCCTTTCTGCTCGAGCGTGTCCAAGTTGGAGCCGAAAATCTTCACTGCAAGAGAACTCTTGAGTCCGGTCTCCGCCTCGTCGACCGCGTCTTCGGCCGGCTGGGTGTAATTGAAATTGACGCCGGGAAATGACGATAGCTTCTTGTTGATGGCTTCGATGAGTCCGGCTTTGGTGCGGTATTCGCCTGACCACTGTGAATACGGCGTCAGACCGACAAAGAATTCGACGTTGAAGAAGCCGGTCGGATCGGTGCCGTCGTCAGGACGTCCGAGTTCCGAGGCAACCGTTGTGACCTCCGGAAAGGACTTCAATATCTCGCGCACTTTGGGCGTGAGCTTGGCCGATTCGTCGTATGAGATGGTGTAGGGCATGGTGGCGCGAACCCACAGCGCGCCCTCGTCCAAGTGCGGCATGAACTCGGCGCCGATGCGCGGAACGAGCAGCAGCGATCCGCCCAGCAAAATTGCGGAAGCGATGACCGTTCCCCAAGCATGCTCGAGACAAAAATCCAGGCCCCGGGTATAGAGCGACTTGATGCGCTCGAATGCCGCATTGCGCTTCTCCTGCACGCCCTTGCGCATGAACCACGCGCACAGCACCGGCAACAGCGTCAGCGTGACGATCAAGGAGCCGATCAATGCGAACACCATCGTGTCGGCCATGGGTTTGAACAGCGTGCCCGAAGGTCCGGCCAGTACGTAGATGGGCAGGAAGCTGGCAACAATGACCGCGACCGAATAAAACAGGGGGCGATCCACTTCGGCCGCAGCCTCGGCGATGATGCTTTTGATGTTGAGCGCGGTTCCGCGCCGCGCCGCGACTTGGCGGAAAATATTTTCGACCATGACGACCGCAGCATCCACCAAGATGCCAAAGTCCACCGCGCCGATGGACAACAGGTTGGCGGACGCATTCTGCAAGTCGAGACAGACGAATGCGAAGAACAAAGCCAGCGGTATGGTCGCGGCGACAATCAGGCCGGCGCGAAAATTGTAGAGGAAGAAAATCAGCACGACGACCACCAGCACCATGCCGCGCAGCAGGTTGCGCTCGACCGTTTGGGTGGTCAGGTCGACCAGATCGCTGCGATCGTAGAAGGGCAGGACCTTTACATCCTTCGGCAGAATTTCTTCGTTGAGTTCCTTGGTCTTCGCTTCCACCCGCTTCAGCACGTCCTGAGTTTTCTCGCCGGTCAGCAGCAGTATCACGCCCTCCACCGCGTCATCCTGCTTCTCATAGCCAAACTCGCCCAGGCGCGGAGCGATGCCGATCACCACCCGGCCGACGTCCTTGACCAAAACCGGCGTGCCGTTGTTCACGGCGATCACGACGTTGCCGATGTCCTCTATCGTACTCAAGAGCCCCAAGCCGCGGACGTAGTAGAACTGTCCGCCTTGAGAATAAAATCCGCCGCCGCCGTTGCTGTTGTTCGCCGTCAGAGCGGCTTCAACCTGCGTGACGGATAGTCCGACCGATGCAACTTTTGCAGGATCGAGCAACACTTGGTACTGCATCGTGCCGCCGCCAAATCCCGAATCGTCCGCAACGCCAGGCACGGATTTGTATGCGGGTTCGATGACCCAATCCTCGAAGGTCTTGAGTTCCATCGGCGAGCGGTCGCTGCTTTGCAAGACATAGCGGTAGATGAGACCGGACGGCGAGGACAGTGGCGACATCGACGGGGACACGCCGCTCGGCAGCGTCACATCGCCGATTCGATTGAAGGCTTGTTGGCGCGCGAAATACTTATCCGTTGAGTTTCCAAATGTCATGATGACATCGGAAAGACCGTAGAGTGAGATCGAACGGATGGTGACCATTTGCGGAATGCCGTTCATGCCCCGTTCCACCGGCACCGTGATCAGCCGCTCCACCTCTTCGGCGGCGTGCCCCGGCCACTGCGTGATGAGCTCGACCATGGGCGGCGACAGATCGGGATAGGCGTCAACCGGCAGGCGGTCCAGCGAGCGCGTTCCTGCGCCGATGAGCACCGCCGTCATGAGAAGCACCAGAAATCCCTGGCGTAACGATGAGGTTACGATCCGGTTCATGAAGGATGCGGAGCGCGGCGTCGAGCCGGGCGGGGTCGGATCAGTGCTCATTGAGTCTGCATGAACTGCACAAACAAGCCGCCGTCGACCACAATTTCGTCGTCGGTTTTGAGGCCCTCGGCGATGTCGTATTGATCGCCGCTGCGGTAGGCCAATGTCACGTGTTGCCGCGCAAAGCTGCCGTCCGCTTGCACCGCATAGACAAACGGCAGGTTCACATCGTCACGCAACACGGCAGACACCGGAATCAGCGTCCCCGTGCTTTGCTTTTGGGCGTGAATCAGCACGCGGACGTACATTTGCTTCTTGAGGAAGTCCGCCGGGTTTTTGGCGACCACGCGAACGGCCACGGAGCGGGTGTCTGGATCCACCAGCGCAGCGATGTTATCCACCGTGCCCGAAAAGGTGTTCTCCCCGATTCCCGTGATGACTTCGGCCGCGTCGCCGACTCGAACGGCCTCGAGGTCATTGCCGAAGACCTGGGCCAGCACCCACACGCGTGAGAGGTCGGCTACGGTAAAGCACGGCGTGCTGCCGGCTTGCAACAGTTGTCCCGGGGTGATGAGTTTTTCCACCACGGTACCGGCCACCGGTGCCCGGATCACGCCATCGACGCGCGTGACGGGCCGGCCTTCCTGAATGGCTTTGATCGTGTCCGCGGGTACCTGCAATGAGACGAGCGCTTGCAAGGCCGCTTCGCGATCTGCCTCGGCGTTGACGGCGTCCGTTTCCGCCTGATCCGCTTCGCGTTTGGCGACCCCATTGTGTTCGATCAGATCCTGGTCCAGATCGGCCAGGCGGCGCAGGGTCTTCGCGGTCGCGATGGCTTTACGATAGGCGCTGATCGCCGCCGCAAAATCCGGCGAGTCGACCACGGCCAACGGCGCCCCGAGCTTGACGTGTTCGCCCAAGGAAACGAGCAAGCGCGATACCGGGCCGGAAAACGGCGCGAGCACGCTGGTCGCTTGATCGTTATCAAAGTCGACCACACCCGTGGTCTCGACCGTTTTGCGGAAAGTGGATTGAGCGACCTTGTACAGGCGAAGGTTGCGCCGCTGTTCGGGCGTGAGCTTGACGTTGCTCGCCGTCACCGATGGCGTCGGCGGGTTGACATCGGCCTTGGGCGAGCACGCGCTGATTAAAAACAGTGCCGAGATCCCCAGAGCAATAAACATTCGCGCTATATACAATTTATTCTTCATGGCTGTTTTGCGAGTTCCGTCCGGTGCCACCAACCGCCGCCGAGCGCTTGGAACAAAGCGGCCGTATCGGCGAAGCGATTAGCTTGGGCCTGGATCAAACTGATCCGGCTTTGTTGATAGGCTTGTTGAGCGCTGAGCAACGCCAGATAGCCGGCATAGCCGCTTTGCCATTGTCGCTGCGTCAAGTCCAGAGTGACCTTGGCCGAATCCGCGGCCTTGGCTGCGGCCTTTACGGCTTCGGCGTCCTGTTCCAAGGCGGTCAAAGTGTCCGCGACATTCTGAAAGGCGGTCAAAACGGTGCTGCGATATTGCTCGGCGGCTTGCTCATAGGCGGCCTTGGCCGCGCGCTCCTGGTGCAACAACATGCCGCCTTGGAATAGGGGAGCGGTCAGCGACGCACCGATTCCCCAAAAGCCGGTGCCCGAGGTAAAGAGTTGACTCATCTGCGGGGCGGAGCTGCCGGCGTTGGCGGTCAACACAATATTGGGGAGCCGATTGGCGATGGCAATTCCAATCTTGGCGCTCGCGTCGTGCAAGTTGGCCTCGGCCTGCAGCACGTCCGGGCGCTGGGATACCAGCGTCGAAGGCAGGCTCACGGGCAGATCCTGCGGCAGTTGCAGCGTCGCGAGATCAAAATTCACCGCCGGTGCCTGACTCGGAAAACGACCGGCCAAAACGGCCAGTTGGTCGCGCAGCTGGGCCTCCTGCTTGATGAGCGGTGGCAGGGTGGCGGCAAACTGCGCCAGCTGCGCCTCGACCGCGGCCACATCCAGGCCGCCGGCATAACCCTTGTCAAGCTGATACCTGAGGATCTTCAGTGTCTTCTCGGCGCTGTCGATGAGTTCGTGGGTCGCATCGATCTGCATTTGCGCGGCCCCCACTTGAATCGCGGTGACCACGACATTGGAGGTCAGCGTGGTGTAGGTCGCGATCATTTGAAAGCGGGCTTCTTGCTCTTGTGCCGCGAGGGACTCGACCGTGCGTCGATTCAAGCCGAAGACGTCCGGCACATACGACACACTGACCTGAGGGGTGAAGAGATTGTAAAGAAATGTGTTGGAGTTCAGAGCAGGCGATATTTGCTCCGATTGCATTTGGCGCGTGGCGTCAAAATTGGCCGAGACGCTCGGATAGTAGGCGCCGCGCTGCGCCAGCATATTTTCTCTCGCAACCGTCAGCGCTGCCCGCGCCGCTTTGAGATCGTGATTACTGGAAAGCGAGCGATCGATCAGCTCATTGAGGGGCGCGGAATGAAACAGCGTCCACCAGTCCGACGCGATATCGGCACCCCCCGCAAAACGCTGTGATTCCCCGGCCACGGTGTTGGGTGTGCTCGTCGTGGCCGAGAGCGGCGCGGGAACATAATCGCTCACCTCGGGAGCAGCGGGCCTCTTGAAGTTCGGGCCGACCGCGCAGCCGGCGAGCAGCCCGAGAATTGTGCCGGCAAAGAGGGGCCTGACGCGCGATTTACATGGTGCGTTGTGCGGGAATGCTGGTTTGGGCAATTAGGGAATCTCGACGCGCGATAGTTTTAAGCAGCTCTCGAACGTCCGCCGGTTCTTATTGGCACAGCGCCGGAATCCTCGATGAGCCGGTAAATATACTATGTTCGAGCGGGAACCTCGATGAGAGTTCGGTTTTTCTTAAGCTTGAGTTGACCTTCTGCCGCCAATGCGTTGAAGTCCATGCCCACCAAAAGGGGCTCCAGCCGCTGGAACCGTCGATAAGAATGACCGCGCGGGGGGATATGCGTTTTCCGATCTGGATCTTCTTTGTTTCGATCTCCTGTGCAGCCCCTGCGTTGTCTCAAGTCGTCGCGGAACAGCCCCCGAACGCGGATTCCGCCTCGGCCGCCGCGGCCCGTGTCGCCCGCGGTGCTGCCCTGTTCAAGGGCAGATGTGCGTCCTGCCACGATCCGGCGATCGATCGTGCACCCTCCAAAACTGCGCTGGCGCGACGCTTTCCCGATGACATCGCCACCGCGCTGAAGAGCGGGATTATGCAGCCGATGGCGGCGGACTTGAGCGACGAGGACATACACGCGATCGCCACCTACCTTGGCGCGGACGGTATGACCGAGCAAGCAGCCGATCCGCCGGCGTGCGCCGCCGCCGGGAGATTCGCTATGGCAGGGCCCGGCTGGAACGGCTGGAGCATCGATGCGCGCAATTCACGTGCCCAACCCAATCCCGGTTTATCCAGCGCCGCTGTGGCGCGACTCACGGTGAAATGGTCCATGACTTATACGGGCGGCCGCTATGGGCAGCCAACCATCGTGGGCGGGTGGCTGTTTCTCACCAGTTCCAGCGGCCGGGTCTATGCGCTCGATGCCAAGACCGGCTGCATGCATTGGCGCTTCGATGCGGATGCCGGCGTGCGCACGACGCCGGTCATCGGACAGCTGCGGGGTGCATCCCCCAGCGGCTATTTGATGTTCTTCGGCGATTTCCAGCGTCAGGTCTATGCGCTCGATCCGGCAAGCGGAAAATTGCAGTGGAAAATGATGCTCGAGACGCATCCGCGCGCCGTGCTGACCGGCGCCCCGGTGCTGCACAAGGGATTGCTCTATGTGCCCATTTCGTCGTGGGAGGAAACCGCCGGCGGCGTCGGTTCCTATGGCTGCTGTACGGCGCGCGGCGGATTGGCCGCGTTGAATGCCCGGGATGGGCGCTTGGTATGGAAAACCTATGCGATCGAGCAAGAGCCGCAGCCGACTATCAAGAATTCCGCGGGCACTCAAATGTATGGTCCGGCTGGGGCGGCCGTCTGGTCCGCGCCCACCATCGACGCCAAGCGGGGCGTGGTTTACATCGGCACCGGCGATACCTACACGGACGTCAAGGAGACTGGCTCCGATGCCATCATCGCGCTCGATCTTGCGACCGGCAAAGTCAAATGGCGCAATCAAGTGACCGAGAATGACAGCTTCTTGATGGGTTGCAATCGCAGCGGCACCGTTAATTGCCCGACGGTGGTCGGGCCGGATCACGATTTCGGCGCATCCCCGATTCTGTTCACGCTGCCGAATGGCAAAGACATCATTCTCGCGGGCCAGAAATCCGGCGTCGCGTTCGGCATGGACCCTGATGACAATGGCAAAACTCTGTGGCGCAACAAGGTCGGCAACGGCGGCGCA
>Ga0070764_10000110_pt1 | contig 26601 bp, 23 predicted proteins | sample HubBroMetageWRM4_FD_67287 | JGI IMG/M metagenome (GOLD analysis project Ga0070764, IMG submission 67287) | Warmed soil microbial communities from the Hubbard Brook experimental Forest, New Hampshire - Hubbard Brook CCASE Soil Metagenome WRM 4 | ecosystem: Environmental > Terrestrial > Soil >... | reverse complement strand
ATGCTCTACCAACTGAGCTACGCCAGCACTGGCAAACCGAGCAAAATTATCACACAGGCAATCAAATTGCAAGCAACTTTCTGCCCGCCGCAAAACCATTGCCAGATCGCCACTTACCTCATCACCTCGAGTACTAGCAGTGCCCTATTATACAGCTAATTCTATTTTTCGTCGATTACAGGTTCCTTTATTCAGGCTGCTTCTCCGCCGGCGCTGCGGGCGTCTCCGCGGGAGGTTCCGCAGGCGGCTTCGCAAACTGGCTGTCCGTCAGCTGCAAATTATGATGCACCTCCGTGAACTGGATTATGAATGCCGCGCTTGCGCTGGTCTGACGCACCGTAAACGGCAATTTCACCCCATCCACTTCGGTGTAATTGTCCACGTCCGCCGTGAATTCCGTGACGCCGTCCGAAGTGTTGCGCTGGTTCACGCTTCGCACCATCAGCCCAGACTGCGTGTCGAAATATATTCTGTCCGGCGCGCCTTCTGCCCGCGTCGCTTCCACCGCGTACGTGTCGTGGTCATCCACCTTCTCGATTCCCGTGACGGTCATCTTGGTGTAATTCTTCTTCAGCTCCACCGCGTGATAAAAATTCGCTTCGCGCCGCGCGTCGTCCAGTTCGCCTCCGGAAAGTTCGCGCAAGCCATCCCGCGGATTGTCGGACCACCCGACGTTTCCATCGAAACCCTGTTCAAACGCCGCGCCGCCCAAATTGATCACCGCCAGCATTAAATTCGGCGCCTTCTCGTGGATCTCCACCGTGCCACTAAGGTTGTTCATCGCCGGAATTTCAATGGTGCCCTTGGAAACGCGCGAATTCAGTTTCATCCACGCGGCGCGCCCGCCGATGGCCTGCACATAATGATCGAGCACTTGATCGGCGGTGGGCAATGCGGCCGCCGGCTTCGCTGCGGATGGCGTGGCGGACACTGCGGAGGCTGCAGGCTTCGCTGCATCCTGTGCTCGCGCCGTAAAAACGCAAAGCAAACCTAGAATGCCGATGGCTAGCGCGTTCTTCCATGTAGATTTCATAATTCCACACCTCGCTGCGCCAAACGCCCACACACCCGGCGCACTGAATATTCTACGCAGCCGGGAACAAAAACATTACACTAAGTTGGTAGCGCCGGACATTCATTTAACGTGCCGCTCTCTTCCGCCAAACGCGCCTGGATTGTAATCGCCGTCGTGCTGCTTTGTCTCATCGGCGCGGGCCTGGTTTATTATTTCTGGCAAGCTCGTCCACTGCCGCCGATCGTTTCCACCGTTCCAGGTGTCCCGGCAGCAGGGGCCCCGCCGGACATTCTCAGCCAGCTTCCGGCCGATGCGCCGGTCGTCACCTATATAGACGCGGCAAATTTGCGCGCGTTACAGAATTCCCCGCTCGCGGCCGCGCTGGGCCTCGCTACGCCCGGCCCACAAGCCGATCGCGACTATGCCAATTTCGTCCGCGACACCGGCTTCGACTACACGCGCGACCTCGACCACGCAGCGATTGCCTTCTGGCCCTCAAACTTCGGGACCTCGCCCAAAGACATCAACGCGAATCGCGCCCTCGTCATCGCCGATGGTCGCTTCGACCAACAAAAGATCTGGGGCTACGTTGACCGAGGCCCGGCCGTGGCGGGCGTGGTGGCCCCCGAGTCCCCTGGTTCGGTCAGGGTGGCATCGGGCAATCCGACAATCTCGTTTGAGTTTCTCTCGCCAACGCGGATGGCGCTTGCCAGCGGCGACCGCGACGACATGGTTCAAAAACTCGCGGACATATATCTCAAACACTACGGCACTCGCGATCACGCCATGCAATCGCGCATTCAACGTGTCGCCGGCGCGCCAATGTTTGCTGTCGCACGCACCGATCGTCTGCCACAAAGCGTCTACGCGCCTCTCCACAATTCGCCGCAGCTCGAACAGATCGCGCGCAGCGTGCAAGCCATCACCCTGGCGGGCCAGCCCGACCGCAACAACTTACGAATTACGATTGATGCCGAATGCGACGCTCTGAAGAACGCCGTGCAACTCGCCTTCCTGCTCGAAACAGGAAAAATGGCCGGCTCCATGGCGCTTTCCGATCCGCGCACCCGCAGCCAGATGACCAAAGAGCAATTCGCGTTCGTCGAAGCGCTAATCAACCGCGCCACAATCAATCACCAGAACAAAGTAGTACGCATCACGCTGGAAATCACACCGGACATGCTCGCTGCGGCACCAGCGCCGCCCTCGAAGGCCGCCGTGACGCACACTCCAACTACACCGCACGCCGCCGCACCGGCCAAGCCCGCGGGAGATTATCCGCACACTTCTCAGTAACGCAGAATTAAAACCCACAAAGGGAAGTACCGCGATTCCAGAAGAAAAGAACTAATCCGCTGCGGCAGCCGCCGTAGCAGCTGTACTGAGGTAACGCCAGGGATTCACAGGCGTATTGTAAATTCGCACTTCGTAATGCAGGTGCGGCCCGGTAGACCGTCCGCTCTGGCCTTCCAGACCAATAATGTCGCCGCGCTTCACGTGCGTCCCCACATGCGTGCTGAACGCCGAAAGATGCCCGTACCATGTGCTCACGCCAAATCCATGGTCGATCACCACCAACTTGCCGTACCCAGCGCGCTGATCCACGACCGCGACAATTCCATCGGCCGTCGCGTGCACCGAATCCCCGTAATGTGACGCGATGTCCATCCCAGCATGGAAGGCGCCCTCACCGCTGAACGGATCCAGGCGCTCGCCAAAATGTCCGGTAATTTCTCCCACCACCGGCCACAAAGTCGGCACAATTCCCAAACTGCTGAGCTGCGAAGCAGGCAGCAACCGCATTCCGCCATCGGACATCGTCACCGCAGACGCATTCCGCTGCAGGTAGCTGAATTCGTCCACCGATTCCTGGTACTCGACATCCGACGCGCCACCAACGGCGTCATCGCCAAACGCGAAAGGAGTCTGCCGGAAGCGCGTGATCCCGTAAGCGATAGCCACCTCGCTCGCCAGGGATTGCAGCGAATCCAGCCGCTGGTTGGTGTCCTTCACTTCGGTCTGCAGCACCTTATATTGTTGCTTCAGGGTGTCCTGCTCGCGGCGCAGCGAATTGTAATTGGTGGCCTTCCACAACATGCGCGAGTACGAACCCATCCCCGCCAGCACCGTTACGCCACCCACCGCCGCCAAGATCGCCAGAGCGTGCAGCACATAGAAGGGCACACGAACGCGCCGCATCCCGCCGGAAGCGCTCGAAGCAACAAAGAACGTGTAATACTTGCCCTTCATCGTGTCAATTTTTCTCGCTGTAAATTTGAATCGGTTGATCGGAATCCGTGATTCCCCAATCGCGGCAGAGCGGCTCGTTACTAAGTCCAATCCGGCAAGACGGATACAAAACCCGGTGAATTGTAGCCATCGCATCCATCGTGGTCAACCTCAAACTTAAGTTTTCCACAGCTTCCTCATCTATGCAAAGGAGTTATCGGCGCACCTCTAACTTTCATTAGGGTTTCCCTCGCACAAACCTTACCTTATTCTGGATTCGCGATACAACTGTACCTAAGTTCAGGATGATACAAGAACGCCAACTCGTCGAAAAAATCTCGCGGGCGCTGCTGCCGCATCGGGCTACGTCGTCGCGTCTCAAGATGGGAATCGGCGACGACGCCGCCGTCATCTCGCCCGCCAGCCGCACCGAATGGGTGCTCAGCTGCGATACATTTCTGGAAGATACGCATTTCCGCGCGAAGGCCCACCCGCCGGACTCGGTCGGCTACAAAGCTTTATCCCGCGCGACAAGCGACCTCGCCGCTATGGGCGCCACCCCGCGCTACTTCCTTCTCACTCTCGCGCTACCGACCACGCGCACCGGCCCCTGGCTCGATGCGTTCCTGCAAGGGATGGCGCGCGCCGCCCGCGAACTCGAAATCAGCGTGATCGGCGGCGACACGACGCGGAGCCACACCGTGTTCATCAGCATCACCGTCCTCGGTGAAATCGCCCCCGGCCGCGCTCTAACCCGTTCCGGCGCCCGCCCCGGCGATATCATCTATGTGAGCGGCACCCTCGGCCGCGCACAGCTCGGCCTGGAGCTAATCCTGCGCAGCCACGCCCGCAACCGCCGCCTGCGCTCCGTCGTCCAGCCGCACTTGTATCCCAAGATCCGCGTCGAACTCGGCTCCTGGCTGGCCCGCCAGCGAATCGCCACGTCCTCGATGGATCTCTCCGACGGCCTTTCGACCGATCTAGCCCGCCTCTGCGCCGCTAGTAAAGTAGGCGCGAAAATCTACGCCAGCAAAGTTCCTAGCGTCGCGATCCCCGCCGCAGCCGCGCGCAAATTCAGCAAACGCAAGCTAGATCCAGTGCAACTAGCCCTGCACGGCGGAGAAGACTACGAACTCCTCTTCACCGTCTCACCGCGGCAAGCAAAAAAGCTAAGCCGCGCCCCGCGCGCCGCAACCCTAACCCCCATCGGCGAAATCACGCGCAACCGACAAATCCTACTCGTCGCACCCGACGGTTTGACGAAACCGCTGCAGTCTCAAGGATGGGATCCGTTCCGGTAACCAACGAGTTTCAAGGAAGTGCGCGCCACCGAGTTTGGTAGCGCCGGCATCTCGCCGGCTCTTTTGACTCTTGTTGGAGCTCACTGTCATGGGCGAGTTGCCAACCGCAATGGGCCGGCAAGACGCCAATGCTACGGATGCGGTGGCATTGACGTTGCCGAGGCAGGGCTAGCGTTCTCAGGCGCACGTGTTGATGCCGGAGGTTTCGGTGCAGGCTTTAGTTGCACCGGCGCGGCCTTCGGCACCGCCGTCTCCGTCAACCCCTGCTCCGCCGCATCCGCCGGAGGAGCGGTATCCGGCACGTCCACCTGCACCTGCCTGCTGGGCGCAAGCTTTTCCAGCGGCACTACGTTCGGGAAATTTTCAACTGGCTGACTCTGCATCCCCTGCTGCATGAATTCCAGCCAGATCGGCAAAGCCGCCCGCGCTCCAGTTTCCTTTTTCCCCAGCGAAATCCGTTTGTCGTCGTTTCCCACCCAAACTCCCGCTGTGATCTGCGGCGTGAACCCGATATACCACGCATCCGTGAAATCGTTCGTCGTGCCCGTTTTCCCCGCCGAAGGCCGCGCCAATTCTTTCGCGCGCACGCCGGTGCCGAACTGCACGACTTCCTCGAGCATCGCGACCATAGTCCGCGCCACGTCCGGCGGAATCACGTCGTTCACCTTAGGACGAGGCTCTTCCAACACCGCACCATCGTACGAAGTCACGCGCCGGATGTAGTGCGGCTCGATATGAATGCCATCGTCGGGAAACACGGTGAACGCGGAAGTGTGCTCCATCAGCGTCAAATCCGCCGCGCCCAACGCCAGCGGCAGATACGGCGGCAGCGGGCTGGTAATCCCGAATTTGCGCGCCAGCTCGATCACATTCTGCACGCCGACGTGGTCCAGCAAACGTACCGCCGGCACGTTGCGCGAATCCGCCAGCGCGCGCCGCAGCGTGATCCGTCCTTCGAATTTTTCGTCGTAATTCTTCGGAGAATAATTTTGCCCCCCGCTGCGGAAAGTCACCGGCTCGTCCACCACCGTGTCGAACGGGTTCATGCCCATTTGCAGCGCGTCGGCATACACATACACCTTGAACGAGCTGCCCGTCTGCCGCACGGCTTGCGTCGCGCGATTAAATTTCGATTCCTCGAAATTGTAGCCGCCCACCATCGCCTTAATCTCACCGGTAGCGTTGTCAATTGCGAGCAATGCGGCCTGCGCCGCAGGCACTTGTTCCAGCTGCGCGCGCACCGTAAGTCCCGAAACGTCTTTCACCGAAACACAAACCAGATCGCCCACCTTCATCAATTGCTTTGGCGATTTGCTGCCAGTCCACGCGAAATCCGCGGGTGTGAGCATCGCGTGGTACGTCCCGATCTTCAGCGTCGCAAACGTGGGCTCGACGGCCGTCACCAGACCGTTGACGTAATCGCCCTTGCGCGGAGTATTCCGCCAATCCTCGTCTTGATATTTATCCAGCGGCCCCAGATTTTGCTCCAGGATGTTCGGCAGCTTGTCGCGCCAGCCGTGCCGCCGGTCGTAAGCATGCAAGCCATCGCGCACCGCCTGGTCCGCCGCTTTCTGCATCGCCACATTCAACGACGTGTACACGCGCAAGCCCTGCTCGTGTACCGCTGCGGTGCCGTAGGTGTGCTCCAGATACTGGCGAACTTCTTCCACGAAATAGGGCGCCAGATCATTGCGCAGCGATTCCAGATGCAGGCCCAGCGGTTCCTTGATCGCGGCGTCGGCTTGCGCCGGAGTGATTTTGCGGTCGTGCGCCATCAACTCGAGCACCAGATTGCGCCGCGCCAGCGCGCGGTCCGGATGGTTGATCGGCGCATAAATCGGCCCGCGAATGATTGCCGCCAGCGTCGCCGCTTCCGACAGCGTCAACTGCCCCACCGGCTTGCTGAAATAATATTCCGACGCCGCTTCGAACCCGTAATTCCCCGAACCCAGATAGATCTGATTGCAGTACATCGTGAAAATCTGTTCTTTCGTGTAGTGCCGTTCGATCTGGATCGCCAGAATCGTTTCCTCAATTTTCCGCCGCGCGCTGCGATCCGAACGGTTCAAAAAAAGTCCGCCCGCCAGCTGCATCGTCAGCGTGCTCGCGCCCTCCGCCAGCCGGCGTTTCGCGATATCGTGCCACGCGGCCTGCAACACGCGCGGAATATCCACGCCCCAGTGCTCTTCGAAGTGCTGGTCTTCGGTCGTGAGGATCGCATCCTTCAAAACTTTCGGAATCTGCCCATAGGTCAGCAGAATACGCCGCTGCAGCGCGAACGTGCCGATGGATTGCCCGTCGTCCGCGTACAGCTCGGTCACCACATTAGGCCGGTAATCCTGCAGCGCGTGAATTTCCGGCAAATCGCTCGAGTAAACGAACAGCAACCCCACCGCCGCCCCAAACCCGATCGCGCACACCACCAGAAATGTGAACGCCAGCCGGCCAAAAACCGTGTCGCCGGTAATCTTCATCGTAGCGCGGTAAAATCGTTCCATCGCCTTGCCATTCTATCGCATAGTCAGCGGCCTGGCCGGAGCCTACGTTGCATCATGTTCCCAATTTGCCGTTGCCAGCCACATTCCCACAAAGTAAATTGGTGCCGCCACAATCAGCAACGAGGCCCCATGGAAGCCAGTCCAGTTCTCTTCCGCGATCTAACCTACATCTTCCTAGCCGCGGTCCTCGGCGGCCTAGTCGCCTGGCGCCTGAAACTCCCCCTCATCCTCGGCTTCGTCCTGGGCGGCATCGTAATCAGCCCCTTCACTCCCGGAGTCCAAATCTCCGACCTCCACGCCTTCGAAGTTTTCGCCGAAGTCGGCGTAGTCCTTCTGATGTTCTCGATCGGCGTGGAATTTTCCATCCCCGACTTGATGCGCGTGAAATGGATCGCGCTCGGCGGCGGTGCGCTCGGCATTCTGCTTTCGATGGCCTTCGCTCTCGGCGCCGCGTGGCTCGTCGGGTGGTCCATGATCCAAGGCTTCGTCGTCGGCGCCACCATCTCCGTTGCCAGCACCATGGTCCTCGCGCGGCTGCTCGCCGACCGCAACGCCATGGGCACTACCTACGGCCGCGTCATGATCGGCATCACCCTGGTCGAAGACGTCGCTGTCGTCTTCATGACCATCATCATCCCCATCTTCAGCGGCCCCGCCGAAGGCCGCTTCGCCAAAGCCGCCTGGACTCTCGGCAAAGCCACACTCTTGCTCATCCCGCTCGCAATTCTTGCCATGACATTCGTTCCCCGCCTTTTCCGCCTCGTCGCGCGCACCAAAGATCCCGAACTTTTCCTGCTCGTCGCCATCGCCATCTGCCTGGTTTCCGCCGCCACCGCGCAAGCCGCCGGCTTCTCCGTCGCTCTCGGCGCGTTTCTCGCCGGACTCTCCATTAGTGGCGCCGACGATTTGCATCATGCCCACAACTCGCTCATCCCGTTGCGCGACGCCTTCGTCGCCCTATTCTTCGTCTCGCTCGGCACGCTCGTAGTGCCCGCGGTCGTTCTGCACAATCTCCCCCTGCTCGGCGTGATGCTCCTGTTGATCGTCTTCGGAAAATTCGTCGTGTGGCTGGCGGTTATGAAGCTGTTCCGCTATTCGATCTGGACGTCCATCGCAGTCGCCGCCGGCCTCACACAAATCGGCGAGCTATCCTTCATTCTGGTAGAAGTAGCAAGAAAGTCCGGCCTGGTAGGCGAGGAAATTTTCTCAGCCACGCTAGCCGCATCCCTGATCTCAATTTTCCTGAACGTCCTCATAGTCCGCGCCGTCTTCCGCTGGATCCAACCAAACCTCGACGCCGAACAAGCCGCCGCAGCAGCGAAAGCCTAGCCGAACCATGGTCAACGGATTTTCAATGCAGATGAACTAACGAAGGAGAGCGAACTAAAACAAACGAAACGCAGCTGTCCGCTTTTCTAATTTCTCTTTTCCAATTTCTATTTTCTACCGTTACCCCAGAGCTTCTTCCGCTTCCTGCACTGTAGCGTAAGACTTGATCAGCGTCCCCACATGCGTCATATCAATCAGCGCCCGCACCTGCGTATTCGTTCCAGCCACTGCCAGTTTCCGCTGCGTGCGCTGCGCCGCCACATAAGCGCCCACCAACGCGCCCAGGCCCGCCGAATCCATGTACGGCACCCCGCTGAGGTCCAGGATCAGCTTCGGCGCGCCTTCCTCGCGCGTCGCCTTCTGAAAATCGAAAATCGTCTGAATATTCAATGAACCCTTGAGGGTCAAAATCGTCTGCCCCGCCTTGCTCCCCGCCGATGTCACAATCTGCAAAGTGTCTCTGGCCATGGCCAGCGATTCTAGCGAATCGCACCCCCGCCCATTGTGAATATTGTGTTACAACCGCCGCGCAGAACCTGCTCAGCGGGCTTGCCAGCGCGACGCGAGCCTCAGGCACACGCAGCGCAAGCGCAGCTAGCTGTTTCCCACAGATGCCTCGGCCTCAATCTCCACCAGCATCTCCGCCGAAATAAACCCGCTCACCTGAATCATCGAAGTCGCCGGCAAAATCTTCCCGAAAAACTCACCATGCGCCCGCCCCACCTTCTCCGAATCAGCAGCGCGCGTAATGTACATGCGCGTCCGCACCACGTCCGTCAGCGCCGCCCCCGCCTTCTGCAGCGCCCGCTCGATATTCTTCAGCGTCTGTACCGCCTGCGCGTACGCATCCCCCACTCCCACAATTTTCCCCTGCGCGTCCGTCGCTGTCGTCCCAGACACCCACACGTTCCCGCCGACCCGCACCGCCCGCGAATACCCAATCACCGGCTCCCAAGGCGTTCCGCTAGAAATATTTTTTCGCGTCATCTCGTTTCTCCTCGTCTAATTTCGCCCCGATCAATTTCTTCGTCCGCGCGGCGACTTTGCGCTCACGCTACGGATCAAATCGCTCCCGCAATTCCGCCGGCACAATCGGACACAAATCCTCGCGCTTCCCAAACACCCGATAACGAATCCGCGCCACACAGTCATACACAAAATCGGGCAACCCCCGCGGCACAACGCTCAAAACCGCCGCCAGCACTCTCCACCCTCCACCCAAGCGCCGAAAAATATGCAGAAACGCCGCAGACCGCACCAGCAGCTCTCCCCCCCGCGTCAAAACCACCACGCTATCCGGCAACCCCGCCCGCCGCTCCTCCGCCACCCGCGCCAGAAAAGTCTCGCCCTGCAGCGGCGCAAACCGAAATGCTCGCTCGCTGCGATCATGCCGCAAAACAAACTTCACCGCGCGATGGCACAGCCCGCAATGTCCATCGTAAAAAAGATATTCCGGGGCAGGCGCGTTCGATTCCACCGGAAAAGCATAGCACGAGCAACGCGCGCCCCTGCGGCAGCCCGCCACTCCCCAAGCCGCGCCACATCCTCAATCGCGATTGCGGAAACGCGCCGCCCATCCCCCTTGCCACAATTTCCGAAAATCTCTAAGCTGGTTCAGTCCGCCAATCACAGCAGGAGCTGATCCTCGCACATGAAGTGCCACAACATTTTGGAAGCCATCGGCAATACACCGATCATCCGCCTGAATCGCCTGGCGAAGGATTCCCCCGCCGAAGTCTGGGTCAAGGCCGATTACATGAATCCCGGCGGCTCGGTGAAAGACCGCATTGGCATCTCCATGATTGACGAAGCCGAACGCACCGGAAAGCTGAAGCCCGGCGGCACCATCATCGAAGGCACTTCCGGCAACACCGGCATGGGCCTCGCGCTCGTCGCCTGCGTGCGCGGCTACAAAGTCGTGTTCACCATCACCGACAAGCAATCGCGCGAAAAAATTGACCTGCTGAAAGCCTTCGGCGCCGAGGTGATCGTCTGCCCCACCGCCGTCGAGCCGGAAGATCCGCGCAGCTACTATTCCGTCGCCGCCAAACTCGCGCGTGAAATTCCCAATTCGTTCTATCCCAATCAGTACGAAAACCCCATGAATCCCGAGGCGCATTACTGCACCACTGGTCCGGAAATCTGGAAGGACACCGAAGGAAAAATCACTCACTTCGTCTGCGGTGTGGGCACCGGCGGCACCATCTCCGGCGTCGGCCGCTACCTGAAAGAAAAAAATCCCAATATCAAAATTATCGGCGTCGATCCCATCGGCTCGCTCTACTACGAAAAAGTGAAGACCGGAAATACCGGCAAGGCCCTCACCTACGTCGTCGAAGGCATCGGCGAAGATTTTTTCCCCGGCACCATGAACCTGAAAATTCTCGACGACATCCTGCAAGTCAGCGACGAAGAGTGTTTCGTCTGGGCGCGCCGCCTCGCCAAACAGGAAGCCATCTTCACCGGAGGCTCCGGCGGCGGCTGCATTTCCGCCGCGCTAAAAATTGCAAGCAAAGCAAAATCGGGTGACATGATCGTCGCCTTCATGCCCGATTCCGGCTCGCGTTATATGTCCAAAGTTTTCAATGATGGCTGGATGCGCGAGCACGGCTATGTGGACGCCGAAGTCGCGCTCTGCGCCTCCGATGTCATCCGCGTGAAACGCCAGGCCGGCAAAACCCGCGACATGATCGTCGCCGGCCCGTACCAAACCGTCTTCCACGCCTTGCAAACCATGCAGCAGCAGGATATTTCGCAGCTCCCCATTTTCGAAGAAGGAAAATCCATCGGCACAGTCTTCGAGGATCAAATTCTAAATCTCGCCTTGCAAGGAAAAGACCTCCGCAAGCTCGTCATCCGCGAAGTCATGGGCGCCCCGCTCCCCCAAGTCCCCGCCAGCTCCCCCATCGAGCGCGTCACCTACATCCTCAGCCACGACAGCCCCGCCGTATTCGTAGAAATGCCCGACGCCAAACTCGAAGTCCTAACCAAGTTCGACCTTATGGACACAATCGCAGGCCTCGTCGGCCAAAAACGCTAGCCGCCGTCGTAGCAATTTAATCCATCATCCTGAGCCGAGCGAAGGATCTCTCTTCCTGGAGCCGCGGCGCTTCCGTTCGTACGTCAGCATTCGCTCGGCGCGCCGGACCGCGCTTTACGGTCCACGGCTCCGCGGATGGTATAATGGCGAACTTTTTGCGTGCCGCCGGAACATGCAGACGCGGCGTCCGATTCGCCGGTGCTTGTTTCGCCGGCGCGCCGCGACAGGCAAAAAAACACAAAATCATGCGCATCGAAGATTTCAATGAACGGCTAAAGCAGGCGATCCTAGTCGCGGATGGCGCGATGGGTTCGCTGCTGTACGAATCCGTAGGCCCGCAGCGCTGCGTGGACGAGCTCAACGTCACCCACGGCGACGCCGTCTTTAGAGTTCATCAAACCTATATCGAAGCCGGCGCGCAAATCATTGAGACCAATACTTTCAGCGCCAACCGCCACAAGCTCGGCCAATTCGGCATGGCCGAACGCGTCGCCGAACTGAATCATCGCGCCGTAAAAATTGCCCGCGAAGCACGCGAAGCCGCCAAGCACGAAGTCCTGATCGCCGGCTCCATCGGGCCGCTCGGAATCTTGCAGCACGTGCGCGAATTGCCGCACGAGGACCTCGTCGCCATCTTCAAGGAACAGGCCGGAGCGCTGGAAGAGCGCGGCGTGGATTTATTTCTGCTCGAGACCTTCAGCGACATCACCGAGATCCTCGCCGCCGTGGACGCCATCCGTTCGTTTTCGCGCCTGCCCGTCGTCGCGCAGTTGACCTACTCCGATGAAGGTACCACTTTCGGCGGCACGCGCCCGCAGGATGCCTGGGAGCTGCTGAAAGACAAAAATATTCAGGCGATAGGCGCGAACTGCACGATTGGTCCGCAACTTTTGCTCCCCGTGCTGCGCGAACTCGGCGCCCGCGCCAAGCTGCCACTTTCCGCCATGCCCAACGCGGGATTTCCCAAACGCATCGGCGATCGCATCGTCTACCCGAAGTCTTCGCCGGAATATTTTGCGTTGTTCGCACAGGAAGCCGCCGAAATCGGCACGCGTATCATCGGCGGCTGCTGCGGCACTACGCCCGAACATATTCACGCCATTTCGGAAGCGGTGAACAAGCTCCGCTCGGCGAAACCGCGCGGCTCAAAAGCTGCCGATGGAAGCGGCGCGATCGGAACCATCGAAGTTTTCGAACCGGCCGAACGTTTCCGCCGCATCGCCGCGCGCGAGCCCGAAAGCAAACTCTGGAAAAAAATCCAGGCCGGCCAATTCGTAACGTCCGTGGAAATTGATCCGCCGAAAGGCGTGGCCATTGACCGCATCCTGGAGCAAGTCGGCCGGGTAATGGCTTCTCCTCACGTGGATTCGATTGACATTAATAGCGGCACGCTCGCGCGCGTTGGCATGGACGCGCTGGTGCTTGCCGGTGCTCTCGAAGCGCACGGCTATGAAACGGTGCCGCACGTCACCACGCGCGATGCCAATATTATTGGCCTGCAAGCGATGCTGCTGGGCGCATGGGCCGTCGGCGGCGTGCGCAATGTGCTGGCAATCACCGGCGATCCTCCTTCTCTCGGCGATCATCCGGAAACCAGCGGCGTGTATGAAGTGGATTCGATCGGCCTGGTGAAAGTTTTGTCGCGGTTGAATCAGGGCACCGACTGGGCCGGCAAGAGCCTCGGTGGCGCCACCAATTTCACGATTGGCGTCGCCGTCAATCCCGTCGCGGAAGACATTGACGAAGAGCTGCGGCGCTTCGAAGCGAAAATCGAAGCCGGAGCGCATTTCGCGATGACCCAGCCGATTTTCGATCCCCGGCACTGGCAGAATTTCGTAAAGCGCCTGGGCGGAAAATCTCCCGTTCCCATCATCGTCGGCCTGTGGCCGCTCACCAGCTACAAGCAAGCCTTGCGCCTGAACAACGAAGTTCCCGGAATCGTCATCCCCGAAGCCACGCTGCGCGAAATGGAAAAAGCCGGTGACGCCGCCCGCGAGCGCGGATTTGTCCTCGCGCGCCAAATGCTCGATTGGGCCCGCACCGCCCACAGTGAAAGCATCGCCGGCGCATATCTGATCGCGCCATTCAAACGCTACGAAGAAATTCTAGATCTTTTCAGATGAAGGGTGTCTTCACCGCCACTCACACTTAAAAAAACCAAAACCGTTTCCGCTTGCGCGGCGTAGCCCCCGGACTCAACCCAATATCGTCATCCATCTCCGGAACCCACGGCAACGACCGCCCTTCGAACGCTGCCAGCGGATTATCCACCAGCAGCGCCTTCGCCACATCCTCCCCGCGCTTTTTCGACACATGGTCGAACACTTCCTTCAACCTTAGCGGACGCGAAGTGATGTTATGTGCATCGCTCGCCAGAAAATGCACCACGTTCATTCCGATCCATTCTTCCGCCACCTCCTGCGCCGCCTTCCCGAATTTTCCCAGTAAAGATTGCCCGGTCACCTGCGCGTAACAACCCTGCCGCAGCCAGCGGTACAGCCGTTCAGGTTTCGCGCGGATCAAGGGATTGCGTTCCGGATGCGTGATGATCGGCCGCAACCCCGCGAGATGCAAATGATGCAGCGCCTGGTCCATCGAATGCGGAATCGAATAGTCGGCAAACTCTACCAACAAGTAGTTCTTTTGGTTCAGCGTGAAGCGGCTCGGCAGGCGCTGAATCTCCTGCAGGTTCTCAAAACTCAAGTGGAAGTCGCATCCGGTCGCAAGGATCAGGCGTCCTTCCACCCGCGCCTGCACTTCCTGACGCCGCAGGTTAATCAATTCAGGAACGAAAGCATGCTGCGGGTGCGCGTGCGGCGTCGCAATCACGTGCGTAATGCCGTCTGAAATAGCCATTTCCGCCATTTCCAGCGACATTTCGATGGATTCCGGACCGTCGTCAAGGCCGGGTAGCAAGTGGCAATGAATATCAATCATTTGAGGCGAGGATAACGCAGCAGATGAGAGATGACAACGGACGAGCGCCAGAGCGCGGCGGACGCGCGGCGGAGACTTGACGAGAAGCGACAAACCGATTGGCAGGAGCCTTGCTCTCTAGGCCTGTGGAACCGACCCGAACAGTTTCATTTGCGGAATCGTGAAGCCACTTTTGCAATTCGCCGGACGTTCGCAATCACGCCACCGAAAATGACTGATGCAACAGGCGCACATGGTCGAACTGGTATGTGTCGCGCGAATCTCAGGTAGAACGGCGCGTTCCAAAGAGCAAACCAAACGGCTGCCGCATTTCCGGCACGCCGCAAACGAGCTTTCATTACAGGCGTCACTGGCCAGGACGGCTCCTACCTGGCCGAACTGCTGTTATCGAAGAACTATGAAGTGCATGGAATCAGCCGACGATCGAGCAGTTTTAATACGGAACGAGTTGACCATTTAGTCTCAGATTGACACGAGCGCGACATCAGCTTCTTCCTCCACTTTGGCGACCTGTCTGACGCGACCAGCCTGTCCAAATTGCTCTACCGCATCGCGTCGGACGAAATCTATCACCTGGGTGCGCACACTCCTACGCCTGCCGCGAATAAATACGCACCTCGGCGCGGCAATCATATCGCGCTAGGCCTACCGCACCAGGAATACGAACCCTTCGCGCAGTTTGTGCGCAATGTCTCCGCACTTTTCACATGTCCGCAACAGGACTTGCCCTGTCTCTGGCTTATCGTTGCCGAGCCCCGCCAATTGCAGTCGGCAAGGCAATGCTTACACACCGGCGGCCGACGCCGCCTAGGAGCAGATTCGAATTCTTGTTATAGTAATTTTTCGTTTCAAAATGCGGCTTCGGCCCGGTCTGGGCGCGGCTGCCTTAATTCGCAGCACCGAGGGAGAGAGATGGCCGCGGAGCGCAAGCCGGAATTTTTTGCTGGAAAAGAACTGAAGATTGGAATTATCGGGTGCGGCTACGTGGGCCTGCCGCTGGCACTGCGCTTTGCGGACGTGGGGCAGCGCGTCACGGGGTTCGACACCGACCAGGAAAAAATCACCAAGCTGAACGCCGGGCAGTCTTACATCCAGCACATTTCCGCGGACAAAATTAAGCAGCACGCGCAGGGCAAACGCTTCGACGCCACCACCGATTTCACGCGCCTGCGTGAGATGGATGCGGTGCTGATCTGCGTGCCCACGCCGCTGGACGAGCGGCGCGAACCGGATTTGAGTTACGTGGAGAAAACCGCGCTATCCATCGCGCCAAATCTGCAGCGCAACCAGCTGATCGTGCTGGAGAGCACCACGTATCCCGGAACCACTGAAGAACTGGTGCTGCCGATTCTGGAGAAGGGCGGGCTGAAGTGTCCACTGGCGCGCGGCGCAGGCAGCGAAAGCGTGGCCACGGATTTCTATCTGGCGTTTTCTCCAGAGCGCGAAGATCCAGGCAACAAGCAATTTGGACTGGCACAAATTCCGAAAGTGGTTGGCGGAATCAATCCTGCGAGCGGCCGCGCGGCAGTAGCTCTTTACGCGCAGATCGTATCGAAAGTGGTGCCGGTAAGTTCGACGCGCGCAGCAGAAATGGTGAAGTTGCTGGAAAATATTTTCCGCTGCGTGAATATCGCGCTGGTGAATGAACTCAAGCAGCTTTCGCTGCGCATGGACCTGGACATCTGGGAAGTGATTGACAGCGCCGCGACCAAACCTTTTGGCTTCATGCCGTTTTATCCCGGCCCGGGCTTGGGCGGACACTGCATTCCGGTGGACCCGTATTATTTATCCTGGAAAGCTCGCGAATACGATTTTGCCACGCGCTTCATCGAGCTGGCCGGCGAAATTAATACAGCCATGCCCTACAACGTGGTGGACGCCCTGGTAAGTGCTCTGAACAGCCACGAAAAAAGCGTGAAGGGCTCGAAAATTTTGCTGCTGGGCGTGGCGTACAAGAAGGACGTGGACGACCTGCGCGAATCGCCTTCGCTGAAACTGCTGGAGCTGCTGAGCGCGCGCGGCGCGGTGTTGGATTACAACGATCCCTATTTCCCCGCGCTCTTCAAAATGCGTCACTACGATTATTCCAACATGAAGTCCGTGGAGCTTTCCCCCGAGCGCCTGGCGAGTTACGACTGCGCGCTGATTGCCACCGACCACACCAGTTACGACTACGAGGCCATCGTGCGCAATTCGAAACTGGTGGTGGATACGCGCAATGCCACGCGCCACGTAAAGCAGAACCGCGAAAAAGTGGTGCACTGCTAGCTGGCGCCGCCCGTCCCGCGATAACCTCTCAACACATCTCACGATGGTCTCTGCGCCGTACTTTCGCCTGTACTTTCGAACAGGAGGAAGTTGTGTTTTCGTACATGGGAAGATAGTTCCATTGCCCAGTACGAAAGCAAACCCTATCGTGTGGGCATGCGAGCAAGGACACAACCGCAAAAGGATAAAGAGCCGCTGTTATTGGACCCGGGACGCCGCCGCAGCATGAGGGTGCTGCTGAGCGTGCCGATCACCGTGACCGGAAAGAACACGTCCAACCAGGATTTCCAGGAAGAGACGCGCACTTTAGTGGTGAACGCGCACGGAGCGCTGATTTCGCTGGCCGCGCGTGTAGCCGCTGCGCAGGAAGTGACGCTGGCAAATAAAGCCACGCAGAACACCCAGAAATGCCGCATCGTTTACGTAGGCGCCGCGCAGGCTGGAAAAGCGCAAATGGGCATCGAATTCGTGAAGCCTTCGCGCACTTTCTGGCAGATCGATTTTCCGCCGGACGATTGGGTCGTTCCCGAAGATTAGTCCGCGCTGCCGTTTCGCTGCGGGGTTGCAACTACCTGCGCTCTTTTTCCAATTCCACGCGAACATTTCCCACAGGCATTTCCGCCAGCACCAGCACGGGTGTGCGCGCTGTATTGTGCGCAAACCACACCAGGAAACCTGTGTGCGGGACTTCCCTGCCGTACTCGAACAGGCGAAGGGAAATTTTCGTTGCTTGAAAATTCCCCGCGTCCACCGCCACTGAGTCCGATGCGGATTCCTGCCGTGCGCGCACATCGTATAAATCTCTGCCATCGTAAACCGGAACGTGAAATTCCGGCGTCTGCTGCCAATCCACCGTGCGCAGTGCGTAAAATGCGCCGAGGGGATCGCGCGTACCGGGCTGCACGATCACCGCCACGACGTTGCCGCGATTCGCTTGCCCGATCGGGACAAGGTGCAGCACTTCGTTCTCCTTCGAACCCATTTCGTTCAGATACATTTCGTATTGATGGCTCTCCAGCGTTGTGGCATCGGTGTAGGAATCGAATTGGTCGTCCACTTCGAAGAAGGTGCGCGCCGGAACCACGGAGTGCGCCGAAGCGCGGAAGTGCCAGGTTTGCCAGCCGAGAAGATTGCGGCGTTCGACGACATCCATCTGCAGTGCGGCGGCGGCCGGAAAGATCGCCCACTCCACGCGATAGTTCAAGCATTCGCCAATGCGAAATGGCATCGGGATTTCCGCTGCGGTGATCTTGCCTGCCGAGAACGCCTTCGCGGGAGCGCTCGCGGGAGTTTGATTTTTGTCACCGTGAGGCCGCGCGGCGCGAGGTGTCGCTAGCAGGCCGCCGCAAACGCATACGCAGGCGGCGATGAAGACCCGGCGGGAGCGGGCTGCGCGGCGGTGCGAGTTCATGATGGAGCTTGGCCGGCAATCCGTTTTCGGTGACACCGCAACGCTCTCACCTTGCGCGTATTGCGCGCCAGCCATCTATTCTCGTTCCAGAGGTTGCCCGTTCGCAAGCGGCGGAGATATAGTCAAGCGTACGAAAAATAAATGAATGGACGATCTTTGCAGTTTCTTTGTGCGGGAGGATTTTCAGAATGCGTTATCTCGTAACCGGCGGCGCGGGATTTATCGGCTCGAACATTGTGGACGAGCTCGTCAAGCGCGGCCAGGAAGTGGTGGTGCTCGACGATCTTTCAGCCGGCAAGGAATCGAACCTCGCGGCAGTGCGCAGCAAGGTCGATCTGCATATCGGGAGCGTCACTGATTTGGCTGCGGTGCAGTCGGCCTGCAAGGGCGCGCACTATGTGATTCATCTTGCCGCGCGGACTTCGGTGCCGCGCTCGGTGCTGAATCCCGTGGAAACCAATCACGTGAATATTGACGGCACGTTGAACGTGCTGGTGGCTGCGCGGGATGCGCAGGCGCGCCGGTTCGTTTTCGCGGCGTCGTCGGCGGCGTATGGCGAAACTCCCACGCTACCCAAAGTCGAAACGATGCCGGCGCAACCCATTTCGCCGTACGGCGTGACGAAATATGTGGGCGAGTTGTACGCGCAAGTATTTGGCCGCTCCTATGGCCTGGAGAATGCGTGTCTGCGGTACTTCAATGTGTTTGGCCCGCGGCAGGATCCCAGTTCGCAATATTCCGGAGTGCTTTCGCGTTTTATGCTGGCCGTGATCGAGGGGCAGGCTCCCGTGATATATGGCGACGGCGAGCAATCGCGAGATTTCACTTACGTGGAAAATATAGTGGATGAGACATTGCGCGCCTGCGAGGCTCCTGGAGCTTCGGGCTTGGTGTTCAACGGAGGGACCGGGGTGCGGATTTCGCTGAACCAAGTATTGAAACTGCTGGAACGCATTACGGGAAAAGCCATTCAGGCGAAATACGACGGACCACGCAACGGTGACATACGGGATTCTCAGGCGGATGTCTCGCTGGCGCGGAAAATTCTCGGTTACGAGCCGCGCGTGCTATTCGAAGAGGGGCTGAAGCGGACTTGGGATTGGTACAGGCAAACGTACGCGAAGACTTAGCGGGGTTTTCTTCTGCGGGATACAGAAATCATTTTAGGTGCGCGGGCAGGTCGCTGAGGCTGTCGAGCATTATGTCCGGCGGATGCGCGCGCAGGCTTTCGGCGCCGAAGCCGTAGGTTACGCCGCACGCGTGCATTCCGGCGTTGCGCGCGGTTTTGACGTCTACGTCGGAATCCCCCACCATCATGGCTTCGTGAGGCGCGGCTTGCAGTTCGCGCAGCAGAATTTGCGCGCCCTGCGGATCGGGTTTCTTTGTCTGGAAGCTGTTGCCGCCGTACACGTGGCGGAAATAGCGGGAAAGATTCAGGCCTTCGATGATCGCGCGACTGAAATGCACCGGCTTGTTCGTGAGCACCGCCATCGGATATTTCTGCAGCTGCACGAGCGCTTCGCGGACGCCGGGGTAGACGTCGGTATTGTCCAGCATGTGCGCGCGATAGTACTCCAGAAAATAGGCGAGGCCTTTTTCTACTTCTGCCTCCGTGACGTCGTCACCCAGAGCGCGGCGCACCAACGTGGGCGCTCCATTCCCGATAAAGCTGCAAATTTTCTCGTGCACGTGGGGCTCGCGGCCCATGTGTTCAAGCATGGCGTTCACCGCAAGCACCAGGTCCAACTGCGAATCGATCAGCGTGCCGTCCAGATCGAAGATTAAGGTGCGCACGCCGGAGAATTGGTTGGTATTTACCGCCATGTGATGCGGGAACCTCGCGTAGATTTTTCCTTCGACACTTTCATTTTATGCGGCGGGGCGGGAATTGTCACTGCGGCGGGTACGTGTAATTTTCATGTTGCGGCCGCAACATATGTATGTTGTACTAGCAACATGGAGACCGTACGTGAACCACGTTCTAGACGCTATCTTGCAAAGAAGGGCTGTCAAGGTGTTCGATCCGGTGGAAATTTCACCGGACACGCGTGAGCAAATCCTGCATGCGGCGCGCTTGGCGCCCTCGAGCTTTAACATCCAGCCCTATCGTTTCTATTGGATCGAGACGCCGGAAATGAAAAATGAGGCCGCGCGGCTTTGCTTCGGGCAGAGTCCTGCTGCGACGGCTTCGGCACTGGTCGTCGCGGTGGCGGACATCGGGTCGTGGAAAGCCACCACGGAAAGCGAGCTGGCATGGATGCGCATCGCTGGCTTTCCGGCGAAGAAAGTCGCGGAGTACGAGCGCCGGGCCAAATTCGGCAAATGGTTTTTTATGCAAGGCTGGTTTGGCGTCTTTGGGCTCTCGAAATGGACGATTCTGCGCGTGCTGCATTTCTGGAAGACGGTCGGCACGCTCCCGGTGGCGCGGCGAGGCATGTTCAAATGGGCGACCAAGAGCGCGTCACTCGCGTGCCAGAATCTGATGCTCGCCGCTGAAGCGCTGGGATTGAACACGTGTCCGATGGAAGGGTTTGACGGGCTGCGGCTGGGGAAATTGCTGGGGCTAAACGGCAAGGATCATGAGATTGTGATGGTCATCGCCATCGGAAAAAAATCGGCACGCCAGGTGGACCAGCCGCGGTGGCGCAGGCCGCTGGAAGCGACGGTGCGCATCGTATGATCGCTGTTGACAAAAAACTGATCCCGCAGGAAATCCTGAGAGATTCGGTGCTGCTGCATCTGGCTTCGGCCTATTTCGCGATCGGCAAGCGCCTGGAGCAGAAAACGAAATGCTCGCAGACGCGCGGTTTCATCATGTCGACGCTGCGCGGCGGGGCGGCGCTGAACCAAAATCAGATCGCGACGACGCTGGGATTCGACCGAACGGTGGTGCATCGCGCGATCAAGACGATGATTCACGAAGGCCTGCTTTCGGAACGGAAGGCGGACACAGGCAGAGCGCTCTTGGTTCAGCTGACAGCGAAAGGCAACAAGTACCGAGAGGGCCTGATCAAAGAACGCCGCGCGGCCGAGGACAAACTTCGCGAGGAATTGACACCAGCGCAGGCTTCTGCCCTGATTCGGCTGCTGAAGCGAGTCGCGGAGCTGGAAATTTAGTAGCGCGTTAAATCAGTTCTGCGATGAGCCGAACGTGCTGAGCACTCTACGTGGGAATCAGCAGCGTAAAGCCGGCGGTGGCGATTAGCGCCACGGCCCAGACCCGATCCAAATTCACCCAGGTTTTTCGCAGAGCCTCGAGACCTAACTTTTCATAAACTACGAAGGCGATCACTCCAGTGACGAAAAGATATCCGAGGGTATGGACCAACAAGCCGATGGGCGCTGTCCACGGAGTGGCAAAACCAAGCGCGTGGAGGTGGTGAGCAGAATCGCCGACGGCCGCCGCCGAGTGGAGCGCCGACATTTTCAGCAAGACGGGTAACAGCATGAATCCGGCACCGTGAGCGGAAGCCATCAGGAAGGACCAGATGCACAAATCGCGAAAGCCGATTTGCATCCCGCCCCAACGCGGATGGCTTTTGCGCATGAGCAGGTAAATCCCGAAGGCAAAAAGAATGCAAGCGGCAGCTATCTTGACGTAGAGCAATGGCAGCACTGCTCCGGCAACGGCAGCTGCGGCAACTACGAGTCCGATCGCAACGAAGTGTCCGGCAGCAATCGGCATCAGAGCTTGCCACACAGCGGCGGCGCTCTTCTGCTGCATGCCCAGAGCGACAGCGAACAACCAGCCCATCCCCGGATTCACGCCATGGTAGGCGCCGAGAAGAAATAACGCCGCCCAGGGCCAGAGCGCAAAATGACTCATGAGTAGCAGTAGGAATCGGACGAAGCGTCGCCACCCTCCAGATGGACCTGATGGCCGCGCAGTTCCCCGAATTCAAGAAAGAATTTCGGATCGATCGACATGCCTCCCGCCGGCTGCGCATCGAACTTTACCATCCAGCTGCGAATTCCGTCCGGATAGAACTGTACGTCCCAGGGCGCATACAGCGAGTTCGTGAAATAGACGCGGCGTCCATCGCGGCTCAGCTCCACCATTTGCGGACCGCCGTTCAAACGACCACCGGGATTTTTCGGATGCGCGGCGCGGCGCACGATGCCGCCCAGATGCACGGAGCCGGTTTGCTTGGGATGAAACGGATCGGAAACGTCATACTGCAGGAATTCGCCGGTTCCCCAGCAAGATACGTAAAGGAAACGGTCATCGAGCGACAGATTGATATCGGTGACGAGCGGCGGAACGGCCTTGAATCCCTTGAGCAAAGGCGGCAGCAAATCGGGATCGGCGGGCTCGGCGGGAATTTCGATTACTTTGGTAATGGCCCACTTTCCGCTGTCGCGATGCCAAACCCAAATCGAAGCGGACAAATCTTTGAGCGATATCACCACGCCAAGAAAACCGTAGGCGCGGCTGGGATCGTGCGCGGGGCGAAGCTCGAGCGCCATTTGCTGTTCGGCACCCAAATCCAAAGTTTGCAGGTGGCGGCGCTTGCGCAAATCCCACACATGCAGCGCATGCCCGTAGCCGCCCTTCAAGAGAATGTCCGGGTTGATGCCGTTTTCCACCATGCGCGGAGTTCCCCACTCGCTGGTGATCATGGTGTCGTAACCCAAGTGCCACCAGAAGTCGTACGCCAGATATTGCGGGCCACGATCGATTTCCCATTTTCCCAGAATCTCAAAGCTGTCCGGATCCATGACAAAAATTCCGCCCGGGCCCTCACCGGAAGCGGAGCCAAGCGCGCTGCAAAAAATTCCCTCGGGACCGCAATGCACGGTGTGCGGGCTGCTGTAGCCGGCGCGTTCGGCGAGGACATTCGCTTCAATCACCTTGACGATTTTCGGACGGCGCGGGTCGGGTTTTGTATCAATGATATGGATGCGCGAGGATTTGATGCCCGGGACGATCAGGTAGCGCCGCTCGGTGTGCGGATGCGGCATGTACGGGCAGAGGCACGCGCTGCAGGCATTCCAGCCGAAGTGATGCAATTCGTCGCCAGCATTGGGCATGTCCACACGACCGACCAATGCGCCATACGAACTAGACGCCGGGTTCACATCCACGACGCCGAGTGCGTCCGGGCGTCCATTATTTTCCGCATTGAGCATGGCTACGAATGCCACCGTTTCCGGCGGAGCTTGCATCGCCATCTTCGGTGAGGGATAAAACGTGGGATCAGGCCGCCAAAGTTCCATGGGTGTTCTCCTGTTATGAAATAGATTTTTGCTGCGCCGCCGTAGCGGCTGTGCGCGGTTCGATTACATGTTCCATGCGAAAACGACGAGACATTACTTCGCCACCTCGGAATACGTGAACTGACGCGTCCAGTCCGCGGATTGCTTGCCGTCTACTTCCACGTAGATTTTCACCAGGGCATTCACGGGCCCATCATCCTGCGGAGGCTGCATGATCAGGTCTCTTCCCGTGGACCAAGTCACCCGCCGCTCATCGAGGTTCCCAAAGTAATAATCTATTTTGGCGGGATCGTATCCCTTGTAACCGGTCGCGGTAGTGAGTTCGACGAGCTTTTGATTCTTGGCGGTCACCGGAAACTGCTTGCCGTAAATATTTGCCAGAGAAACGTCTAGAGGCAGCCAGCCATAATTCGGCGCATAGAACTGAATCCAGCAGTGGTAGCTGGCGTCAATCTGCATTCCATTCAACGTGGGTTTCAGGAGCGAACCATAAATCATGCGCGTGGGGATGCCGGCGGCCATCGCCAGCGACGCGAACAGTGAATGAAAATCGGTACAGTTGCCGGTTTTATTCGTCAGGCAATACTCCGTGCTGCCCACCGGAGAAGCTTTCAGGTGATCCGGATCCTTCACCCAGTAGTCCACGTTTTCCAGCGTCCAGTCATAGATCTTGCGTGCCGCGAGAATTGGATTTGTTTCGCCGGCCACGATGGACGCAGACAGCGATTTGATTTGATCGTTGATGACGACGTGACTGGAAGGCTGCAGAAATGCGAAAAGAGCCGCGCGCTCCTGGTCTGTCAGTGGACGCGTCTTCGCGGGATCCATGGTATTCCGGATTTCCGTGCGCGTCAGGACGAATTCTTCACGAATGGTGACGGGACCTTCAGCAGGCGCGCTGACTTCCGCATACCCGACGCCGTTTCCCCAATCATCGTGGTTATAGTGAACCGGGAAATCGGCGTGGACATTGAAGTCGCGAACCACGGACGCGGCGTCTTCCTGCGGAACGGCGAACCAAATGCGCACCGACTTTGCGCCCTTCGGCACTTTCACGGCGAATTCATTCTTGACCTGAAACGACGCCTTGCGTAGCTGAACCGGCTTCGCGAGATCGCCGCCAAAAGTGAATGCGGAAATTCCTATCAGGACGCACGGCACTACGCAGCTAAAAATCAGATACCTGATTCCTGTACGCTGAGAAGTCACGATTCCCTCCGCGGTGAAGAGAGCTCCCTGCGATGAATGCGAGAATTATTTGTAGACGGGATTGGCGCAACGACCGACCGGCGTCGAGGAATCTACCGTCAAGTAAAGCCGCGATTGCAGCAAGTGAGCATGCGCGCCCAGGAAGCTGAGGAAACGAAGTTATAGCCCACAGCCCAGGCGGCGTCAAGCGACGCTGTGGTCGCGCGAACTTTTGGATTGTGGTGGCGCGGCTGGTACAATCGGTGTTTCTCAAGTTGCGCTGACTGCCACCCGAGGCCTACATGGCTGAAATTCAACCCTTTCGCGCCTTTCGCTACGATACGAACCGCGTGCCGCTCGAGAAAGTCCTCACGCAGCCCTACGACAAAATCACGCCGGCGATGCAAGAGCAGTATTACGCCGCGAGCCCTTACAATTTGATTGCTATCGAGAAGGGGCGAGTGGCGGCGAACGACTCGCCCGAAAATAATGCGTACACGCGCGCGGGGCAGAAAGTCCGCGAGTGGATAGCCGAGAAAATTCTAGTACAAGACGCGACGCCGGGCATTTACGTTTATTCGCAGGAGTATCTGGTGCCCGGGACGCACACACGGAAGACGCGCATCGGTTTTATTGCGCTGGGGCGTGTGGAAGATTACGACGCGCATGTAGTGTTCCGGCACGAGCGCACGCTTTCCGCGCCGAAAGCCGACCGCATCGAGCTGCTGCGGCACACGCATGCGCAAACCGGCCAACTTTTCATGCTGTATAACGATCCGCCGCGACGCATTGACACGCTGCTGGAAGAAGCAACGCACGCGTCCTCTCCGCAGGAACTGCGCGATGAATTCGGCGTGACGCATCGGCTGTGGCCGGTGACGGATGTCGCTACGATCCGCAGAATTCAGAACGCCATGGCGGATAAGAAGCTGATCATCGCCGACGGGCATCATCGCTACGAGACAGCGCTGAACTTTCGCAATGAATCTCGCGCCGCCGCCGGCGTGAACGATCCATACGCCGCGCCAGAATTCGCGATGATGACGTTCATCAACACGCATTCCAAGGGCTTGACGATCCTGCCGACGCACCGGCTGATCCGCAACGTCGCGAATTTCAATTTTGACAAGTTTCGCGATAATGTCGCGCAGGCTTTCGATTGGTATTCCTACCCGTTTCAGAATCCAGAGGAGCGCGCCAGCGCCTACGCCGAATTCCGCAAGGACCTCGAGGGAACGAATCACGGGCGGCGCGCGATCGGCATCTATCCGGGCGGCGGGGCGTTCTACATTTTTCTGCTGCGCCGCGATGCCGACCTGGAAGCGATGCTGCCGGATGTATCGGAAGCGCAGCGAGGGCTGGACGTGGTGCTGCTGCACCGGCTCATACTGGAAAAAGCGTTGGGAATCAGCGCGGAAGCGGTGGCCGCGGAAAAGAATGTGGTCTACGAGCGTGAGATGGACGCGGCGCTCGCGGCCGTGGATCGCGGCGAAGCGCAGCTGGCGTGCCTGTTGAATCCGGTGCGCGTGCAGCAGGTGGCGGATATTGCGCTGGGCGGAGACGTACTACCGCAAAAATCCACGGACTTCTACCCAAAATTATTAAGCGGCATCGCGATCTATCAACTGGAAGGGCGCGTGACGGGGCAAGCGGACGCACGCGGCGGTCAGTGAGTGCAACGAGAGGAAACAAAGGGCGGGTCCACAGCTAGGACCCGCCCTTCGAATTTCTGGCTGACTTACTTGGCGAAGCTGGCGACTGCAGCCGCTTCGTTGTCGTAGGTATCAAACACAGTCATCAGCTTGGTTACCTGCAGCACTTCCTTGAATTTCGAGCCGAGGTTGGCCAGCTTCAGAACGGCCCCTTGCGAGCGGGCGCTGTGGAATGTGGCTACCAGGGTGCCGAGGCCAGCGCTGTCAATGTAACCGACCTGCGCCAAATTCAGCACAATCTGCTTCTTGCCGGCGGCGAGCAGACTCTTCACTTTTTCACGAAACGCATTGCTCTCTTCGCCCAGCACGATGCGCCCTTCGATCTCCAGCACCGTCACGCCATTCACTTCGTTATCAACCATTCTCAGTGCCACGTTCGCGCCTCCTGGAAAATTCGAAATCTTATTTGGAATCGGTAGAGCCGAGAAGTCACTGCCCGGGGGCGGCGATCTTTCT
>Ga0070764_10000109_pt1 | contig 26766 bp, 23 predicted proteins | sample HubBroMetageWRM4_FD_67287 | JGI IMG/M metagenome (GOLD analysis project Ga0070764, IMG submission 67287) | Warmed soil microbial communities from the Hubbard Brook experimental Forest, New Hampshire - Hubbard Brook CCASE Soil Metagenome WRM 4 | ecosystem: Environmental > Terrestrial > Soil >... | reverse complement strand
CGAGTTCATCGGGTGTGATCCCGGCCAGATGATCCGAGGTGATGTTGCGAATGCAGTTGCCGCTGGTTTGGATGGCGTGCATCTCCACCTCGGCGAGCTCCTGCAGAATGTCGGGGACTTCAGCGAGCTCGGGCCAGTTGAACTGAATATTTTGGCGCGTCGTGAAATGCCCGTAGCCCCGATCGTAGTCGCGTGCGATTTTCGCCAGGGTGCGCAGCTGCCGCGTCGCCAGCAACCCATAAGGGATCGCGATGCGCAGCATCGGGGCGTGGCGCTGGATATACAGGCCGTTGCGCAGCCGCAGGTGTTTGAACTCGTCCTCGCTTAACGCTCCGTTGAGGAATCTTTGCGTTTGATCACGAAACTGCGCCACACGCTGGAGCACGAGAGTCTTGTCGGTGAGGTCATACCGATACATGGGAACACGATACGTCGCGCCCCCCAAATCGCGCCAATTACCGTACGACATGAGCTTATGACTGCCGATCCTTGTCAGTCATTGCCGATCCTTGTCAATCCGCGCAACAGTTCCTTTTGTAATAGGTAAAAACCGTGATTTGCTTGGCAGAGCGAATCCGAGGTTCGGCGCAGCATCGTGGCGGTAACAAAGGGTGCCGCATTTGGCTAAAGATCTCACGGAAGTATCGGTCGCACCGGACACTTATCATGTCTCGCCCGAGCCAATGCTTTTGATCGCGGATTTGCACGGTGCTCTGGCGCTGTGCCTGCACGATGAAGGGCGCGGCGTGGGCGGCTTGCTACACCTAAAATTCATGGGCGGAACCGGGCGGCCGAGCGATGTGACGGACAACACATTGAGCTCCGTCTTGGTGGTGCTGGACAAATTCAAGCGGGCAGTCCTCGGCAACGCGGCGCGCCGCGACGAGGTGCAGGCCCGCATACTCGCCCATGCACTGCCGCCGACCGATGCCGACGAGCCCAGCGCGTCGCTGGTCGATCTGATCAAGGCCGACCTCGCCGATGGCAAGATTGCCTGCGGATCGCAAACCATGCGGCGTACAGAAGGTGTACGCGTGTGTTTCCAACCTTTCGAAGGCCGCGTCTGGATCTGCGGTCCGAACGATCTGCGGTCGGCCGGCCGCGCACATCACTCCGTAGGTTGAATTCATTATAAGATTCCCCCTACGCTTTTAGGGGGTTTTGACATGCGCGTCGCACTTCTCGCGGCAGTGGTGTTCATCAGCGCTTGCGCCAGCGACGGACTGAATTTGGCGCCGCCGCCCGGCGTGGATTTCAGCGGCCGCTGGCAGCTCAATGTGGCCGATAGCGACGATCCCATGCACTTACTGCAGCTCGCCAACGCCCAAGCGGCGGCCGCAGCGGACAACACCGGCAATCCCGGGCGAGGCGGCCGCGGCGGCCGTGGCGGAGGTCAGGGCAGCGGCTATCCGAGCCTGATACCGCCTGCAACACCCTCGGTGAGCGTGTTGGCCGACGCGGCGCGATTCCCGGGGAAACTACTCGAGGTCAAACAAGTGGGCGGTGTCCTCACGTTTACCTCTTCGGGTCAGACACGTGTTTGTCAGCCCGGCGACGCCAAGAGATCGCCGCACCATCACAGTAATGCCTCGGATCGGGACGCACCGTTGCCCGCTGCGCGCGACGCGCCGCCACCTAAGTGCGGTTGGCTGGAGAAAACTTTGATCGTCCGCAGCAGCGAGGTGGACGAAGATCGTCCGCCGTTTGAAGAGCACTACAGCATTTCCGAAGATGGCCGGCTGGTCGAGGAAGTGATTTTCAGAGGGGGACGTTCGAGCGGATTTACGATGTCCCGCGTGTGGGATCGATCGCCGCAATAAAAAAGCCGGACCCTATGGTCCGGCTTTTAAGTCCCCATGCCTCTCGTGGCGCTTTTTTTAGGAGCACTCGACGACGATCGGTCTTCTTGTCCTTTGAGTCCAATTGCGTCCGAGCAACACTCTAGCCGTGGTCTGTCTCCGAAGCTAGCCCTATTGCAAAGAAGTGTGAAAATTAATGTAGCGTGGAAACCACAGATGTAGGAGCGGTTTCGGGGGCATCGCCTGAGTTCGAGTATCCTAAACGGGCGAGAACTAGGGACCTCGGAGGGCGAAGATCTGTGGCAAAGCAGCCGAAATTGACCATGCCGGCCGAAGCGGTGCGAACTCGACGTGCTTATTTCGATTGTCGATTCGGGCAACTACACGTCCGCACGGCCTTTCCGGCGACCGGGGGATTCGACGAACAGGTGACGCTGTTCTGCTTGCACGCCGATCAGAGCTCCAGCCGCGCCTTCGCCCGATTTTTGCCCGAGATTGCCGACGTGCGTTCGGTCTACGCGCCGGATCTGCCGGGTCTCGGCGAATCCGATCCCTCGCCAAACGCAAGCGTTGCTGAGGCAGCAGGCGCGGTTTCCGATCTCGCGGATGATCTTAGGCTGCGGCAGATCGACCTGCTGGGCATCCACAGCGGCGCCCGCGTGGCGCTCGACCTCGCGGCAGCAAGACCCACCCTCGTGCGGCGCTTGGTTCTGGCGGGCATGGCCGATGCCGGGGAGCTCCCGGCCATCAAGCAACCGACGCTCATCATGCGTACGCGGTTGGAAACTCCCGGCGACCTGGCCAAGCTCAAAGCCAGCTTACCGCACGGCAAATTTGTCGATATCGACGACTATGCGAATGACCTGTTTGCCGCCGCCCCCAAGACCTTTGCCAAGCAAATCGGTACGTTTTTGGGTGCCGCCTGATTTAGGGTTTCGGCATGCGGCTCAACAAATACATCAGCGAAACGGGCGTGTGTTCGCGGCGTGAGGCGGACAAGTGGATCGAGGCAGGGCGCGTGACGTTGAATGGCGCGCCCGCCACATTGGGCACTCAAGTGGCAGCGGGCGACGAGGTCCGCATCGATGGGGATTCGATCGGCGTCAAGAAGAAGCAGGTCTATATCGCGCTCAATAAGCCTGTCGGCATCATTTGCACCACAGAGTCCCATATCGAGGACAACATCATCGATCACGTGGGATTTCCCGAGCGGATTTTTCCAGTGGGACGGCTGGATCGCGACTCGGAAGGCCTGATCCTGCTGACGAACAACGGCGACATCGTCAATGAAATCTTGAGATCGGAAAATAATCACGAAAAAGAATATTTGGTGACCGTAGATCGCCCCATCACGGACTTATCCCTGAGCATGTTGGCCGCCGGCGTCAAGATCATGGGCGAACTGACCAAGCCCAGCAAAGTTGCGCGGGTGGACGCGCAGTCGTTTCGCATCATTCTTACTCAAGGGCTGAACCGCCAGATCCGCCGCATGTGTTCGGCGCTCGGCTACAAAGCACGGCGCCTGCAGCGCCTACGCATCATGAATATTCACCTGGGAAGTCTGCGGCCGGGGGAGTGGCGTCATCTGACACCAGCGGAACTTTCGGGGCTCGTGGCTCGGCCTAGTGATTTTGACCGGCCGGTGTAGCATTTGTCAGGGAGGCTAAGAAGACTCTAGGCCCGAAGAACGCAGGTCCTAGAGTTTTCTTAGCCTCCCCGACGAGTGCTCGAGCCGATCAACATCACTAAGCCGGCGCGGCCTGACGACGGTGGCAATTCGAATCTCGTCCTCGATACTGTGAGTTTGAACGATCCAGCGTGAACGGCCTGGGGGCATGGGAGGCTGCGGGGCACTGTGTTCTTTCGTGCCTCGCAGCCTCCCATCCCCTCAGGCCATCCGGGCAGGTCCGCTCAAACTCACAGTGCCGAAGGCTAATGAGGCCGCAGCGTCGCCGATGGAACGCCATCCGACCACTGTCGTCCGCAGCTGATGCGCCAATCGGGGTCCTCGGCACGATCGGCCAGCCAGCGATAAAAATCGCGGCCTTGATTGGTCCAATACGAGTGGCTGAATAGCACGCCGCCGCTGCTCGACTTAACCGTGAAGCGTCTGCGAAAGCCAAAGCTCGCAATGCCGCGCGTGCAGCTGATTCGCGGCGAGTTCTCCGCCAACGCATATTGATTCGGGCCGACTTGCAGGCGCAGACGGCCGCCCTGTCCATAGATGCAGATATTCGGTCCAGTCGGGCGAATCAACGCAATGCCATGCACCAGTACGGGGGGCGTATCGTAAGCGGTCCAGGTTCCGCCGAGGGAGTGCCACTGGAGCACCATGCTCTGGCGGCGAAAATCGATAACCGAAATGGTGGTGGCGTTATCCACGGCCACCCATTCCATCACACCTTGCGGTCATTTTGCCGGAGTGTCGGCAAACGCGCTCTGTACGACCCCGGCCGTGAGGATCTGCGGTAGAACCACGGGCTCGGTGGCGCCCGGTTTCCCGTTGTAAACCACGTACAGCGGCACACCGGCGCGGCCGAATGCCGCCAGCGCCTTGGTGATGGCCGGATCGCGATTGGTCCAATCGCCTTTCATCAGCGTGACCTTCTTGTCGCGAAAAATCTCTTGCACGGCGGTATCGGAAAATGCATTGCGCTCATTGACCATGCACGTCAGGCACCAGCTCGCGGTGAAATTTACCAATAGCGGACGGCCCGCCGCGCTGAGTTCTGCCACGCGCGTTGCGCTGTAGGGCTGCCATTCGTCGTCACCCGCCCGCACTTGCGCGGAGTTGCCCGGGGCAGCGGCGGCCACGTCGGCGAAGCGAATCGGAAGGCAGATAGCCAGCAACAATGAAATCACCGCGGTGGCGATCACGGTTGCCCTGCCGCCGCCGGCCGTTGAACGGGATTTCTGGAACGACCAGGCCGCCAGCGCTACCAAGATGCTGCCCGCCAAGGCCGCCCCCAGGCCGAACGGAGAAGTCTCCTGTGCGACCACCCAGAGCAGCCACGCGGCCGTTGCGTAGACCGGGAAGGCAAATACTTGTTTCAGCGTGTCCATCCAGGCGCCGGGCTTAGGCAGTACCCGGCGCATCCACGGCGCGAATGACAGAAGCACAAAGGGCAGTGAGATGCCGACACCCAGTGCCGCAAAGATGCACAGGGCATTGAAAGGCGCCTGCGTCAGTGCGGCACCCACCGCCGGCGCCATGAAGGGAGCCGAGCACGGCGTCGCCACCAAGGTCGCGAGAACACCGGTGAAAAACGAAGCGCTGTAGCTATCGCCCTGGGTGAGATTGTCGCCGACGCCGGCGAGACCGCCGCCCACCTCGAACACGCCGGACAAATTCAGGCCCACCGCCAGCAATAAATAAACCAGCAAGGTCACAAACAGGGGCGATTGCAGTTGGAAGCCCCAGCCCAATTGCTCACCGCCGGCGCGCAGCATCAACAGCACACCCGCGAGACACAGCATCGACACGATCACCCCGGCGGCAAATACCAAACCCTTGGCGCGCACCGCGGCGGGATGTTTTTTCGCCTGCTCCATGACGTTGAGGGCCTTGATGGACAGCACCGGAAAGACGCAGGGCATGAGATTCAATATCAAGCCGCCCAACACGGCGAACAACAGCAGCGTCGGCAGCGAATGCTCCGGTTCCTTGTTCGACTGCGCGGGATTCGCCTGCGCCAGGGGTGCGAAGCGCGGACCCGCCTTGACGTCGGCCGCGCCGGCGCCGGAAAAATCTGCCGCGATCTCGATGGGAACGGTGTCGGTTTGCGTGCCGTTTAGCGTTGTCACGACCAGCACACCGCGGATCGCGCCCGCTTTGGGGGGCTGATACCCGACCTTCATCGCGAGATCGACGGCATCCGTGGCGCGCGTCAGCGTCTGCGGGGTCGCGTACTCGATGCCGCCCTCATCGTAGGGGAAGAACGTCAGGGCGGTAATCTGAGGCAGGGTGGCGCCCCACGCTTGCCCCAGCGTGATGATGAGCTTGTCGCCCTGAATTCGCGCCGAAGTCGGCGCCGGCTGCGCACTCGGGAGCTCGCTGCGCGCGGCGGTGAACAGGGCCGCCGAGGCCGGGTCGACGCTGCCGGCCTGGGCGCTAGTGGGCAGCGTCAACTGCAAATTCGCATCTTCCGGGATGCAAACATCGGAGCACACCAGCCAACTCGCCTTCGCCGCGAGTGACACAGGGCTGCCCGCCTTCAAGTCCTTCGGCGCGGTGATCTGCACCAGGTGCACGGCATGCTTGGCATAACCGTAATTGACGAGGGGCGCGATCTCAAAGCGATGCGGTGTGGTCCAGACGATATCGCCGGCCGTGAATCCGGGCGGCAGCTGCCAGGCCAGCTTGGTCGGTTCGCCGGAATCGCCCGGATTGCGCCAATAGGTATGCCAGCCCTCGCGGATATCGAGTTCGAGCGCGACCCAGAATTGCTGACCGGGTCCGACGGCGGCAACCTCGCTGACCAAGCGAGCTTTGACATTGTCCGTGGCTACGGTGTTGCCGGAGAGCGCGAAAGCCGCCGGCGAGGCAAACAGCAGGGCGAAAAACCAAATTTTGAGTGCGCGCATGGGCCTATGTTACCGAATTAATGCGGCAGACGAGCGCAGGGCCGCGCCGGGGTGTGGACCGTCTCACAGTCTGTACCGGCGATACCGCTGTGCGGCCGCTTCAGCTAATGTATCCATAGATGCCGCTCATGCCAGAAAGCTACGTCGATCGGATTCTCAAAGCCAAAGTCTACGACGTCGCCGTTGAGACGGCGCTGGAAGCCGCACCGCGGCTGTCGCAGCGCCTGAACAATCACGTCTGGTTCAAACGAGAAGACCTGCAGCCGGTGTTTTCGTTCAAAATTCGCGGCGCGTACAACAAGATCGCCCAATTGTCGGCGATCAGTGCGCAGCGCGGCGTCATTTGCGCCTCAGCCGGCAATCACGCGCAAGGCGTCGCACTGGCCGCACGCACTCGGGGAATCCCGGCGGTGATTGTCATGCCGCTGACGACACCGGAAATCAAGGTGCAAGCCGTCTCAGCGCTGGGCGGCGAAATCATATTGCACGGCGATGATTACGATCATGCCTACGAACATGCGACGGAACTCGGCCGGCAGAGAAATTTGGTGTTCGTGCATCCTTTCGATGATCCGGATGTGATCGCCGGCCAGGGCACGATAGCCATGGAGATCCTGCGTCAGCGCCATGGCGATGAAATCGACGCCATATTCGTGCCGGTCGGCGGCGGCGGCTTGATTGCGGGCATCGCGGCCTATGCAAAGTCGTTGTATCCGCGCATGAAAATTATCGGCGTACAGCCGGAAGACGCGGCAGCCATGTTCGAATCGCTGCGCGGCGGCAAGCGCGTCACGCTGGAACGCGTCGGCATGTTCGCCGACGGGGTCGCGGTACGGCGCGTGGGCGAGGAAACTTTTCGTCTGGCGCGCCAATACGTCGATGAGATCGTCTTGGTGAGCACCGACCAGATCTGCGCCGCCATCCAGGACATTTTCCAGGACACGCGCTCCATCGCCGAACCCGCCGGCGCCCTGGCGGTGGCCGGCATCAAGAAATATGTGGCGCGCGAGAATTGCAGCGCGCGCACGTTGATCGCCGTGAATTGCGGCGCCAACATGAATTTTGACCGCTTACGCTACGTCGCGGAACGCGCGGACATCGGCGCGCAGCGCGAGGCGCTGTTCGCGGTGCAGATGCCGGAGGAGCCGGGGTCATTTCTGCGCTTTTGCGAGTTGCTCGGCAAGCGCAGCGTCACTGAATTCAACTACCGCTACTCCGATGTCAAAGCGGCGCAGGTGTTCGTGAGTCTGGCGCTCACTCAGGGGCGAACGGAGCGCGACGCCTTGCTGGCGCAAATCAGTGCCGCGGGCTTCGCGGCTCGCGACATGACCGACAATGAAATGGCCAAGCTGCACGTACGCTACATGGTGGGCGGCCACGCGCATGGACTCGCCGATGAGAAGTTGTACCGCTTCGAGTTCCCTGAACGCCCCGGGGCATTGCTCAAGTTTCTACAGGCGATCGGCACGCAATGGAACGTCAGTCTGTTTCACTATCGAAATCACGGCTCCGACCATGGCCGCGTGCTCGCCGGCATCCAGGTGCCGGAGGGCACCCTCACCGATTTTCTATTGCACATCAACGATCTGCAGTACGCGTATACGGAAGAGACCGACAATCCGGCGTACCGGCTGTTTTTGGGCAGCTGACAGTGCGCTAGGGGCGGTGAACAATCACGCTGGTGCTCGCCGATTGCGGCGCGTTGGGGTCCGCGATTTTTTGCCAGTTCTGCGCGCGCCGCACCGCCGCATCATCAGGGCCCCGAGCTAGAAGGAGCACAGGCACGGCAGCCCTGAGCTCCTCCGCCGCCTGCGGCAATTTACCGAGATGCTCGAGCGCGTAGGCGTGAATGGCGTGAGCCAGAGCCGTCTGTGGATTCGAGGCCGGCGAGGTGGCGGCCCAGATCTTGATCGATTCCTCGCTCTTGGCAATCGCTTCAGTGGATTTATTGCGATCCACCAACAAGCGCGCGAAGTACATCAGCAACGAGGCGCGATACTGATGACTAACCGGCAGTGATTTATCGTAGATCGCAAGCGCCTGACGGAACTCGCTCTCGGAACTGGCGAGATCGCCTTTGTCGTGTAGCAGGATCGCCAGGCTCACGCGAGCATAGCCAACGTTGTAGTTATCCGGCCCGTAGAGCGACACGCGCGTGGAAACGGCATCACGCAGCAAGGGTTCCGCCTCTGTCAGCCGTCCCTCACGCTGCAAGAGCATGCCGTAATTGCCTTTGGCGATGACGGTTTCGGGATGCCGATCGCCGTAGGCATGTTCCTGGCGCTTTATCGCCTCAAGATACAGTGCTTCCGCTTGCCGAAGGTCGCCCATATTTTGCGCGACGATCGCCAGATTTTGCAGACGGAAAGCCACTCGCGGGTGGTCATCTCCAAGAGCGCGCCGGTCGATCTCCAGGGCCTGTTCATAGGCTTGTTTTGCGAGCGCCCACTCGTGCTCGCGGGTATATACGCTCGCGAGATCATTGAGAACGGGGGAAATATCGGTTTGCGGCGCCTTGCTCAAGTTCAGAATACCGAGACTTTGATTGTAAAGATCCTTTGCCTCGGCATTTTTCCCTTGCTGGTATCTCAGCAATCCTAGGGTCCACAGCGCCCGCCCGGTTTCCACGCTGATCGTGCCGGCATCGCTTTGCGCGAGACGCAGCGCCTGTTGCATGGGAGCCTCGGCTGCCGTCAGATCGCCTGCGCCCATGTGGGCGCGACCGAGTTCCAGGAGCGTATCGATATGCGAGTTGTCATGAGCTCCGCTCTGCAGTTGCAAGGATTCGTCAAGCAGCGGTAGCGCATCGCGATATTGCCCGAGACTGTCGTAGACCGTTCCGACTGTCGACAAGAGCGCCGCTTTGGTCGCCGGCTGACTTTGCAAACCTGATTGCAAGCGCTTCGAGCCCGAGTCCAGGAGTTCCCGCGCGGTGACTTGGTTTCCGCGGTTTTCTCCGGGGTCTGATAACTTGAACAGGTTGACCAGAAAGCTCGACACTTCCTCGGCTCGTGCGCGTTCGTGTTCCGCTACTTCTCTTTGCTGCGAGACTCGGTCGCGCTCCGCGGCGATGCGCAATGATTGCAGGTAGGTGGTGGTTGCAAACGCGAGAACCAGCAGCGCGGCGCTAAAACTCGCGGCGACGGGCAACCAGTGCCGCCTCACAAACTTCGCGGACCGATAAGACAGCGTGTCCCGGTGTGCGATGACGGGCATGCCATCCAGGTGCCGTTGGATGTCGCTCGACATTTGCTGCGCGGACGCGTAGCGCCGTTCAGGTTCTTTGCGCATCGCCATCAACACGATGTTGTCCAGGTCGCCGCGCAACGTGCGACGCAGACGATACGGCGTGCTGTCTCGTTCATTTGCGATGGCGCTTGATTCCGTCGAATCGTTCAAGGCCACCATGTCACTGGGCGGCGGTGGATCTTTTTCGCAGATTGCGCGCTCGATTTCCGAGAGGCGCATAGATGAGATAAAGAAGGGACCAGAACCGCACAGCATTTTGTAGAGCAGCACCCCCAGGACATAGACGTCGCTGGAGGTTGTGATGGCCTGTCCCCGAACCTGTTCCGGGCTCGCATGATCCGGAGTCATGATCCGAATGTCGGCTTGAGTTACCGCCAGCGTGTGCCGAGCCGCTTGCCGATCGTCGAGCAGCTTTGCGATGCCGAAATCCAGCAGTTTTGGGACGCCCGCCGACGTCACGAGAATATTCGATGGCTTCAGATCGCGATGAACAATGAGATTCTGGTGGGCGTAGTGAACCGCGCCGCATACCATCTGGAACAGTTTGAGTCGTGAGGTAACATCCAGCCGATTCGAATCGCAGAACGCATCGATGGCGATGCCGTCAACGTATTCCATCACGATGTAGGCGCTTCCATCCGGAAGCGCACCACCATCCAAAAGATGTGCAATATTCGGATGATCGAGCTGCGCCAATATTTGGCGCTCTACCTTGAGGCGTGCGTGCATGGCGACCGCGAGGGCGCCGCCGTGCACAACCTTGATGGCAACCTGCTGTTCGAATTGGGCATCCGCTCGCTCGGCAAGGTAGACCTCGCCCATCCCGCCCGCACCCAGGGTGCGCAGCACCCGGTACGGTCCTATGCGATCTCCCATCATTTTCAGAGCATGCACCCCGATAAGGGATATCTGCAAACCAGCCGCTCTTGCGGCGGGGTGCTGGATGCGTGTATGAAAGCGGGGGCCCTGACGGCAACAAGGAGATGCATCATGCCAAACGGTAAAGAACACAAGAATCCGCCGCCCCCCACTCCGCCTCCCGGCGGTACGCCGCCAACTGGACCGAGCGGACCGCAGCCGAGAGACGGTAATAATCAACCCCCGCAGATCCAATTGCGCCGGGCGGCCGGCGTCGGGGGCGCGGTGGGCGGCGCCGTCGGCGGTCTCATCGGCGCGTTGATCGGCTGCTGCTTCTGTCTGCAACACCTGCACTGATTGGACAGCGTAACGGCGTACCAAGCGCTGCGGCAGCCGCGGCACGAGACACTGCGGGTGCGTGGTCTCGAGATGCATTTGACGCGCTGGGGACCCGCGCCATCCGCTCGGCAGCCGCCGGTATTCCTGCTGCATGGATGGCTGGACGTCGGCGAGACATTTCAATTTGTCGTCGATGCTTTCAAGAATGACTGGCCCATCATCGCACCCGACTGGCGCGGCTTCGGACGCAGCGAATGGCCGCAAGAGGGCTATGGCTTCCCCGACTATTTGGGCGACTTCGATGCCTTGATGGATGAGATTTCGCCGGATTCGCCGGCGCGCATTGTCGGTCACAGCATGGGCGGCAATATTGCGAATCTTTATGCCGGACTGCGACCCGAGCGCGTGCGCTGCGTCATCAATCTCGAAGGGTTGGGGCTGCCGCGCACCTCGCCGCAAGATGCGCCCAAGCGCATGCGCAAATGGCTGGATCAAATCAAAAGCCCCACGCTGGAAAAGACCTACAATTCCCTCGAGCAGCTGGCCTCAATCATACAATTTCGCTACCCGAGATTTTCTCCGGCCGCCGCGGCGTTCGTGGCGCGCGTTTGGGGCGTTCCTGACGAGAATGATCGCGTGCGCCTGGCCGCCGATCCGCGCCATCACTGGGTCAATCCGATTCTGTACAAGCGCGAGGATGCGGAGGCGACCTGGCGCGAGATCCGCGCACCTCTTTTGATGGTGTTGGGAGAGGAGTCGGATTACCTGACGCGCCTGGGCGCCGACGGCACGATCGAGGCATTGCGCGCTGCCCACCCCGATGCCGAGGTCGTCAGCGTCGCCGGCGCGGGACATATGCTGCACATTGAGCGTCCCGAAGCCGTCGCGCCCGTGATAGAAGCATTCCTGGATGCTCACTAGCACAGGCCCCTGATGATTCGCCGCATTTATCCGACGCGCTTCGGTCAGCTGCATCTGCGCAGTCATGACGGCAAAGGTGTGCCGCTCGTGCTGCTGCACATGTCGCCGCGTTCGGGCGCGATGTGGGAGGCGTTTCAAGAAAAACTCGACAGGCCGACGCATGCACCCGATCGGTTGGGGTACGGATTTTCCGATGCGCCGCCGTGGGCATTGTCCCTGGAGCAATACGCACAGGCGACGGTGGATGGTCTCAAGGCCGCCGGAATGCAGGGTCAGATCGACCTGCTAGGCATACACACCGGCTCCATCGAGGCAATCGAGATCGCGCACCAGCTGGGCTCGCAAGTGCGGCGCGTGATCGCTGTCGGTATGCCGCTTTTCACCGCGGAAGAGCAGCAACGGCAGATGGAGAAATACAGCGAGCAGCCCTTGCGTCCGGCCACGGAGGGCGGCCATGTGCTCGGAGCGTGGCGTGGCGGTCTGGCACTTCGCCAGCCGCCGTATGATCTCGGCGATGCGCATCATCGGTTCATCGAGCATGTGCTCGCCGCCAATCCGGGCGCGGCATTTCGCGCGGCCTGCGGCTACGCCATCGATAAAAAACTGAAAGGCCTGAAGTCACCCTTGACGGTACTCGCGCCGCATGACGACATCATTGAACAGACCTTGCGCGTCAAGCCGCTGCTCAAGGCGAGTGCCACCTATGTCGATTTACCCGATCTGGGACTGGATTTATTTCACGCGGCAACGGATCGGATGGTGAGCCTGGTCAATCGCCACGCGCCGGCGCATTAGCTTGTCCGATCCAATGGATGTTACCAAGATGCCCGCGCCCGCCGCGGCGGGGCCCCGCCCGCCAACGGCGCCGCCCGCGGAGCAAGGCCCGCAATCGCCGGCCAACGCCGCACCGATCGCGGACCGCGCCGACATTCGGCCGCTCGACATATCCGCGGCGCTGCAGATCCTGCTGGCGGAGGTGCGCGCTGCCTTTGAATTGCAGGCGGTCGTGATGGGTCAAGATGCGGGCGCGGACGAGGTGCTGACCAGCCCGCCGCAAGCAGCTCGCGTACTGCTGCAAGTGGTTCTCAATTCGATGCCGGACGAGAGCGCGAGCATCCCCGTCTGGAACGCGATGCTGGCGCGGGTCGAGACGGCGCTGCAAACCGGCCTCGATCGCGGCATCGCTGCGGTCACCGTCTGGCGCGACGTTCCGCCGATCGTGGTGGACGCATCGAAAGAAGTGCGCACGCTGGTTTTCTCGACGCTCGGCGATGATCCGCAGAATCCGGCCTGGCTACGGCCTGAGTGGGTGGGGCTGGCGCCGAAGTTCGACCGCTTTTGGCGGCGTCGGCGCAAAGCACGCCGGCCGTTAACCGATCCTGATCATTCCCGGGGGAGCCGCGATGACGACAGCGAACCACGAACCTGACAATATCGCGCTGAATCCGCCCGCCATGATGCCGATATTGAAGCGCATCGGCCTGATTCTGGTGTTCCTGTGGTTCCTGTTCGGGGGTGTCGCGCATTTCTCCCTCACGGAGGTGGAAATGCGCATCGTGCCGCCGGTGATCCCGTGGCCGCGGGCCGCGGTGCTGGTCAGCGGTGTGTTCGAATTGCTGGGCGCGGTCGGCATTTTGATCCCCGCGACGCGGCGGGCCGCCGGCATCGGCCTATTTTTACTGACCATTGCGGTCACGCCGGCCAACGTCTACATGCTGCAGCATGCCGAGCTGTTCAATGTTCCGCGTTGGGCACTCATCGTCCGGCTGCCTTTCCAGGCGGTGCTGCTCGCGCTGATCCTCTGGAGTACCTGGACGCCGCGCGTCAATCGGTCGTCTCATTGACATCGCCCGCATTCACCGAAACCACGCCATCGATGTCGGCCAGTTTTGCCGCCAACTTTGAAACCGATCCGAGTCCTTGAACTTCCAGCGCGACGGTGACGGTGCGTTCAGCGCCGTCTGGCAGATTCGCGGCCGATTCCTTTTCAACCTGCAGCCGGCTGACGGTGAAATTCTGCTGCGTGCATCTCACGAGCACCTCGCGCAGGACTTCGCGCCCGTCTTGATAGCAGACTTGCAGCAACGAAGGCGACCAGCGAGAGCGGGGTAAGCGACTGGCGATGTAGGGAAACCCAAAGACGACCACGAAGTGCCCGGCGGTTACCGCGAGGGCCAAGATCGGCAACCCGGCGCCGCAGGCCATGCCGATCGCCGCCGTCAGCCACACGATGGCTGCCGTGGTCAGGCCGCGCACATTGGTTCGACGCACGAAAATCAGGCCGCCGCCGATAAAACCGATGCCGGTAACGATTTGGGCGGCAATTCGCGAAGGATCCAGGACGATGCGGTTGTTGACCAGCACGTCCATGAATCCGTACTTCGATACCAGCATAATGAGCGCGGCGCCAAAGCCGACGAGAGTGTAGGTGCGCAAGCCCGCACTTTTGTGGCGTATCTCGCGTTCGACTCCAATCAGGGCTGACAATACGAAGGCCAGCCCGAGTTCACCGAGCTGTACCCAGCCTTGCCCCGCCTGCTCGAAGATCCACATGGATGCCGCCCGTGAGCCACCTTTGGGTTTGCGATCGTGCGTCGACAGCCAGCCCGCTATATCTTACGATCACAGCATGCAGAGCGCACCAAAATTGACCGGTCTGTCGGGCAACGAAATCTACTGCATGCGCCTTAAGGCTCTCATCCCGAGCGGTGTGGTGATCGGCAACAGCATCCAGTCGATGGGTTTTCTCGGCGGCGTACGCTCGGCATTCCGCGGCATCGTGGGCGGCGAAATTCCCGATGTCACGCAGATGATTCATGAAGGCCGCGCGGCCGCGTTCAAGCGCATGCGCGCGGAGGCCGATCGGGAACAGGTCCACGGTGTCGTCGGCGTGACCTCGGAGCTTCGCAGCCTCAGCGGCAATTCAGAATTCTTGTTCGTCGGATCGGGCGTTAGAGGCGGCCCCGGCACGGCGTTGTTCACCAGCGCCGGCGATGCTCAGGAACTGTATTGCCACATGGACGCAGGCTACGATCCCAAGGAATTCGTCTTCGGCAACATTGCCTATTCTGTGGGCGCCGTCGGCGGCATCGCTGGAACGTTAAAAACGTTGGTGCGCGGCGAGATCAAAGAATTCAGCGATGTGTTCAACGAAACGCGCCATCACGCGCTGGACCGGCTGGTCACGCACGCCAAGGCCGTGGGTGCCAATGCGGTGGTCGGCGTGCGCACCAACGTGCTGCATTTTGCCGGATTCCACGAAATGTACATGTCGGGCACCGCGGCATTTCACCCGCAGTTGCCGCCCGAAACGCGCGGCTCGCCGGTCTCCAGCGACCTGACGGGGGAGGAGCTTTGGGGCATGACGCAGTTGGGATACGCGCCGATGAAGCTTCTCATCTCCACTTCCGTATATTCGCTCGGCGCGATCGGCGGGATCAGGGCCGCCTTTCAGGGCCTGGTGCGGGGCGAACTGGGCGACCTGACGACGCTGATCTATGAGGCCCGCGAGCAGGTGTTCGAGCGGCTCAATCGGGAGGCGACGGCACTGGGTGCGGAGGAAGTCGTCGGCATCAAGACCTACATCGTCGAGCTCGGAACCAGCTTGGTCGAGATATTTGCGGTTGGGACGGCGGTGCGCAAACTACCCGGCATGACGGTGCAGACCGCGGCGCTGCCGGCGCAAGCCATCATCCGCGACAAGGACACCTGGGTGAACGGCGTGGGCGGTTTCGAAATTCAAACGTTGCGGGCCGGCGGCTGAGCCAAGAGATTCCCCATGACTCGCGTAGCCAGAGAGCATCCGCTCAAAACCGCCGTGCTGATCGTATCGGTGTTGTTGAGCGTCGCCATGAGCGCCGGCGCCCGGCATCGAAAAGCGTCGGACGGCGAGCCGGGCACTTTTGACTACTACCTGTTGTCACTGTCGTGGTCGCCGGCATTTTGCCGGACCGATCCCGGCGCGGCGGAGTGCAACGGTCCGCGCCGCTTCGGATTCATCGTCCATGGCTTGTGGCCGCAGTATGAAAAGGGATGGCCGGAGAATTGCAACGTGCACCAGCAGGTACCCGACAGCGTTGTGACCGGCATCTCCGACATCATGCCGGCGCGCGGACTGGTCTATCACGAATGGTCGGCGCACGGCACCTGCAGCGGCTTGGCCCCGGCGGATTTCTTTGCGCTGGTGCGTCGTGCCTATGCCGGCATTGCCGTTCCGGCACCCCTCGCCGGGGTCACGCACGAGGTGGAGCAGCCGCCGAGCGCGATCGCCGCGGAATTTCTGCACGCCAATCCAAGGCTTTCGGCGCAGTCGATCGTGGTCACCTGCGGCCGCCAAGACGCGCCGCGGCTGCGCGAAGTGCACATTTGTCTGGATCGGGACCTGAACCCACGTGCCTGCTCCGCCGATGCGGCCCGCGGCGCGTGTCGAGCTGCGACATTGATTGTTCCGCCGATCCGATGATGCGCGTTATTTTTGAGTGAGAACTCCCTACATCAAGCAGCTTTCGAGACGATTGCGCGGCCGATGGCGGGCAAAAGCCCTCGGCGAACATGCGATCGCAGTCCTCGCCGAGACGAAAAATGGCCGGCTTTGCGTGCATGCAGGAGATTTCAACGTCTCGCGTTCCTTGCTCGAGAATGGAGAATACGACTGGCCGCAGATCAGCTGGTTGAAGCAACTCCTGGACGCCAAGTCGCGCGTGGTATTCGCCGGCGCGCATATCGGCGCGGTGCTGATACCTCTGGCACGCATTTCCGGAACGCGTTCGCTGGTCGCGTACGAGCCGAGCCCGCGCAACTTTCGGCTACTGAGCGTGAATCTGGCGCTCAACGAGATCCAAGGCGCGGTCGCCATCAACAAGGCGCTGGGAGATCGAACCGGAATAATCCAGTTCACCGAAAACAGCATCAACACCGGCAACAGTCGGGTCGCTCCGGCGAATGGCGAGATCACCGTAACCCTGGACACGCTCGATCGGACCATTCCGGCGACGTGGGACTCGATCGATCTCATCGTGATGGATACCGAGGGCAGCGAGGTGGCAGTCATGCGCGGAGCGCAAATGAGCTTGGCCAGGACACAAAATCTCTATGTCGAATTCTCGCCGGAACAGTTGCGCGAGCAAGGCAGCAGCGCGGTCGAGTTTGTGGCCACGGTCGAACAATATTTCAAGTCCGCGTACGTGTTCGGCGACCCCATTGCGTTTCTCGGACCTGAAACATTCGCCGAGTACCTGAAAGGATTGCAGCATCACCGCGGCTTGTTGTTGAATGTGCTCTTCACGCAGGATCTTGCGCCAAATCCGCAGCGAATGAACTCGCCGAGCGGTCTCTAACACCGTGACCGGCGGGTTCGCAGTTCTCCGAAACCGCGACTTCGCGCTCTACCTTTGCTCGCGTTTTTTCGCCTCCATTGCCACGCAAATGGTCATCATGGCGGTGGGTTGGCAGGTGTATCACATTACCGGGCGGGTATTGGATCTCGGGCTGATCGGACTGTCGCAGTTTCTGCCCTTCCTATGCCTGGTGCTGTTCTCGGGACATGTCGCGGATCAGTTTGACCGGCGCCTGATCATCATGCTCGGCCAGTGCGCCTATGCGATTTGTACTTTGCTGCTGCTGGGCTTTGCCTGGATGAACATCAGGACGACGCTGCCGATTTTTGGGGTCTTGAGTCTTCTGGGCATCACCAGGGCCTTTCAAATGCCGGCCACGCAATCCTTCGTTCCCACCATCGTGCCCACCGCCCTGCTGCGCAATGCGCTCGCGATCAACTCCTCGACCAATCAGGTCGCCGTCATCGTGGGTCCAAGCTTGGGTGGCGTCGTGTATGCGCTGGCCGGGGGCCGGTTCGGCCAAAACAGCGGCGCAGGCGTGGTTTATGGCGCTGCAGCGATATTGTTGCTGGCCGCTATCATCCTGGTGGCCCTGATTCAGAAGCGCCGGCTGCCCTCGGCACGCTCTGCCCTGAGCTGGTCCACCCTGTTACAGGGCCTGCACTTCGTTTGGGGTCGCAAAACGGTACTGGGCGCCATTTCGTTGGATCTATTTGCGGTATTGTTCGGTGGTGCGACGGCACTATTGCCCGCCTATACGCGAGATGTGCTGCACGCCGGACCGGACGTATTTGGCTACCTGCGGGCCGCTCCCGGCGTCGGCGCGGGCGCCACGGCGGTTTGGCTGGCGTTTCGACCCGTCTCGCGTAATGTCGGCGTTACCATGTTCGCCGGCGTTGGGGCTTTCGGCATCGCAACCGTGGTCTTGGGGCTCACGCATTTGTTTTGGGTGGCCATGGTTGCGTTGGTCATACTGGGGATGGGGGACATGATTAGCGTGTTTGTTCGCTCGCTGCTCGTGCAGCTGCAAACGCCGGACGAGATCCGCGGGCGAGTCAGTGCGGTTACTTCGGTGTTTATCGGCGCGTCGAATGAACTAGGAGAGTTCGAGTCGGGAACCACGGCAGCGTGGTTCGGTTTGGTGCCCGCCATTGTGATCGGTGGCGCCGCCACAATAATCGTTACAGTCTTATGGGCGCGCGTTTTTTTCCCTGCGCTGTGGCGCATGCAGACATTCGAGCATTGAAGGAATTCGAACCCGATGGAACATAAAGAGCATCACGAGCATCACAACCATGATCATGCCCATGACCATGATCACGCGCATGGTCACGAGCACGAGCACGAGCACGAGCAGGGGCATTCACACGAGCACGGACACGCACACGGGCACGCTCATGTGATACCGGCCGACGGAATCAGTCTTCGCATGGGGATCGCCGTGGCGCTCAATCTCGTGTTTGTGATCGTGGAGGGCGGTTTCGGATTCATATCGAATTCGGTGGCATTGATCGCGGATGCGGGCCATAACCTCAGCGACGTCTTGGGGCTCGTTTGTGCCTGGGGGGCGTTGCTGCTGGGCCGCCGGCCACCGGGTGCCAAGTTCACCTACGGCCTGGGGCGCTCTTCCGTGCTGGCCGCGCTGGCGAATGCCGTCCTTTTGCTTCTGGCCTGCGGTGCCATTGCCTGGGAAGCGGCAAGTCGCCTGGGATCACCGCCGGCGGTGGCGGGGCGGACCGTCATGCTTGTCGCCGCGGTCGGCATTGCACTCAATGGCATCAGCGCGTGGATGCTTCATGCCGGCAGTCATGGCGATCTCAATCGCCGCAGCGCCTACCTTCACATGCTCAGCGACGCCGTCGTCTCGGCCGGCGTCGTGCTGTCGGGATTGCTCATTGTCTGGTCGGGATGGAGCTTGATCGATCCCATCGTTAGCCTGGTGATCGTGGCGGTGATTTTGGTCAGCACCTGGCGGCTATTGCGGGATTCACTAACCCTGTCGCTGGATGGTGTTCCCGCCAGCGTGAATTCCTCGGCCGTGATGTCCTATCTGGCCGATCAGCGCGGCGTGACCGACGTCCACGATTTACACATCTGGGCGCTCTCCACGACGAGCGTTGCGTTGACCGCGCACTTGGTCGTGCCTGACCGGGGCGTGGAAGATGCGCTCTTGACCTCGCTCACGCCGGATCTCAAGCGCCGCTTTCAAATCCAACACGCCACGCTGCAGATCGAGCGAGATCGCTGCGTCCACGGATGCGAGGACGAGGCTGCGGCCTAAGGCTTCAATCGGCGCTATTTCTTCGGCCGACCGTAATGGGCCACGAATACCGCTTTCCCCAGCAGGTGCTCCTGTACGATCGAGGTAACCATCGCGCCGCTGGAATCCGCCGGCACGGGCAGTTTGGCCACATTCAACGCGTAGATCGTGAATACATAGCGATGCGGGGGATCGCCCTCGGCCGGGCAGGGCCCGTGATAGGCGTCTTCACCCAGATCGGTCCGGCCTTGAAGCGTTCCCGCCGGCAAGGCACCGCTATGTTCGGTTCCCGCACCCTGGGGCAAGTTTGTCGTCGTTTTCGGCAGGTCGTAGACCACCCAATGCCACCATCCCGAGGGCGTACTGCGCTCGTCGCGGTCGAACAAGGTCAGGACGAAACTCTGAGTTCCAGCCGGCGCGCCGGACCAATGCAGTTCCGGTGATAGATTTCCTCCCGTACAACCGAAGGCCTTCGCGGTGTAAATCAGCGGAACGCTGATGACGAGCTGCGGATCGGAGCTCGTCAGCGCAAACGTCGATTTCGGCGCGGCAGCGATCGCCGGCGCGATCGAGCCCGAAACGATGCAGGCCAGCGCAAATAGCCGAGCTCGGATTAAAGGCTTTCGTTCGCTATCGACCATGATTTTCTCTTTGGTGCGCGCTGTCGCAAAGCTGCTCAAATATAGACGCGAGGCTCCTTGCTAAACAAGTACTGCGTATCAGGGTGGTAGCGCGGAACGGTGCAAAGCCGTTACAGTCCCGCAAGGAGATCATTAATGTCCAATGAAAGTGCGATCCGTCGCGAGGTCGGCGCCATCGCGCTGATGTTCACGGGCTTGGGTTCCATCATCGGCTCGGGTTGGCTGTTTGGCGCATGGCGCGCCGCTCAGTTGGCCGGACCCGGTGCGGTCTATGCCTGGATCATCGGCGCCGTGGTCATTCTGTTCGTCGCATTCACCTACGCCGAGCTGGGCGCCATGTTTCCGGAGTCCGGCGGCTCAGTGCGTTACGGACAGTATTCGCATGGTTCGCTGGTAGGTTTCGTGGCCGGCTGGGCGGCGTGGATCGCCATCGTCTCGGTGATTCCGGTGGAGGCCGAGGCTTCGGTGCAATACATGAGTTCATGGCCCTGGGCCTGGGCCCATGCGCTGTATGTGCATGCCGCGAACGGGCAGGGAGTGTTGAGCGTTGCAGGACTGTCGATCTGCGCGGTGCTGGTGGTGATCTATTTTCTGGTCAACTTCTGGAGTGTGAAGGTATTCGCGGATACCAACAGCGCCATTACGTTTTTCAAGCTCATTGTACCGGCCGCCACCGCGGTCGCCTTGATGTGCAGCGGATTTCACGCGGCGAATTTTCACGTCGGCGTGCACGGCGGACAACATGTGGGCAACCTCGCTGCGATTCTCACGGCGGTCGCGACCAGCGGCATCGTATTCAGCTACAACGGCTTTCAAAGTCCCGTGAACCTGGCGGGCGAGGCGCGCCATCCCGGGCGCAGCGTACCCTTTGCGATTTTCGGCTCCATTGCTTTGAGTACCGTCGTGTACTTGATGTTGCAGGTCGCGTTCCTGGGCTCCGTGGCGCCCGATCATCTGGGCGAGGGGTGGGCGGCGCTGGAGTACAGCTCGCCGTTCGCGCAATTGGCATTGGCGCTGAATCTCAATTGGCTGGCACTGTTCCTTTACGCGGATGCATTCGTCAGCCCCAGCGGCACGGGTAGCACCTACACCGCCACGACCGCGCGCGTGCTCTACGCCATGGAGCGCAGCGGCACGGTTCCCAAAGTGTTCGGCAAGGTCCACCCGAAATACGGCATTCCGCGCCCGGCGATGTGGTTCAACCTGCTCGTGTCTTTCATTTTCCTGTTCTTCTTCAGAGGCTGGGGCAAACTCGCGGCGGTGATTTCCGTGGCCACCATCATTACGTATCTGGTGGTGCCGATCAGCGTCATCGTGCTGCGGCGTACCGCGCCCAATTTGCACCGCCCGCTGCGCGTACCGGGGTTGCCCGTGATCGCGCCCATGGCGTTCGTGCTCGCCACGTTGATGTTGTTCTGGGCGCGTTGGCCGCACACGGGCCAAATCATGCTGTTGTTGATCCTGCCCTTGCCGGTGTACTTGTACTATCAGGCCAAAGGCGATTGGCGCGACTTCGGCCGGCAGCTGCGCGCATCGTGGTGGCTGTTCGCGTATCTCATCACCGTCACGGTTCTATCCTGGGCGGGCAGCAAGGAGTTCGAAGGTCACGACTATATCGGCTACGGCTGGGATCAGCTGTGCGTTGCCGTTGCCTCGCTGGCCTTCTATTTTTGGGGAGTGCGCAGCGGCTGGCGTACCCCTTCCGTGATCGCCGTCGAGAAAGATGCGGCCGAAATGGCGGCGGTGAAGTCCTAGACCTGCAGCAGTTCCTTGGCTTCGCTCTGCCCTGCGCGCAGATAGATTGAACGCTTGGGACGCGCCATCACCCGCTGCACCATGGGCACGAAGAATTCCAGCGGTAGCGTGGCGTAGTTCGCGTCGAAGGCATTTTGATCGTGACGCTCGCAGAACAGCGCCGTGCGTTCGAAATTCGGGTGGCCGCGAAACTGTTCGCGCATGTTTCGATCCAGCCCCAAATAATGAAAGAAGTAGTAGCCCTGGAAAATGCCGTGGTGCTGCAGCAGCCACCAGTTCTCCTCGGAGACGAACGGCTTGAGTATCGTCGCGGCAAGTTCGGCGTGATTGGTGGAGGCTAGAATATCGCCCATGTCATGCAGCAAGGCGCACACGACGTATTCCTCGTCCATGCGATCGCGATAGGCCAGCGACGCCGATTGCAACGAATGTTCCAGCCGATCCACCGAAAAGCCGCCGCAATCGCCCTTGAGCATCTGCAGGTGAGCCAGCACGCGATTGGCGAGTTCGCCATTGAAGGCATTCGCGGCGGTTGCGATTTTCTGCCAATCGGCCTGCGTGCTCTCGGTCATCGCCGTGAACGCGGCGCGATCCATCTCGCAATGATCCGACATGTTTGCTCACTCCTTCCGGGCTGGGTTTGCGGGATTATATCAGCGCAGGCCGGCGGCGCTCGTCAGGTACACCGCGAAGGTCCCTAACCAGTGGCCGCCCTCGTAGTGCTCGCCCGTAACCGCGGGGAGTGCGGCGTCTCGATGCTTCGCGGCGACGGCGAGCAGCACGGGTATTCGCCGGTCGCCTTTGGGCAATCCGTGCGCAATTCCTTCGAGCATCCAGGCGCGGCTCAAGTTCAACCCGTCGATGTGGGCGAGCTTGGGATCGGAGCGGTCGGTCACCACGCCGGGCTGCAGCCAATCGCCGCTGCTTTGCGGTATACCCGGCAGAAACGCCGACAGCCAGACTGCAAATGCCTTGGGATCAAGGACGCGGCGCATGAAGTCTGCCTCGGCGAGGCAGGGCGAGAGGAAATCCTCGCCGGAGGGTTCATAGCTCAAGGGGCAATTGCGGTCCTGCATATAGAATCGTTGCGCCGCATCCTTCAGCAGCGCACGCATCTCGGTATCGGCGGCTACTCCAGCCCAGTCCCAGATCAACCCGAATGAGAAGGCAGTCTGGTCGTGCTCGCCGATGCGGATCGGATAGTGCAGTTTTGGCAGCCAGGTCTTGATTCGAGACGCGGCTTCGGTTTCAAGAGGCTGAAGCGTTGTGGACCATTGCTTCGCCTGCGGATCATTCCACTCGCGCAGTTCAGCGGACAGCTGCAGCAGCCAGGCAAGCCCATAGGGACGCTCGAATGAGGCGCGGCCCGGATGTTTTAGATAACCCAACTCGCCCGCGATGTTTTCCGGCGTGAAGCTGCGCGCCAGTTCGCCGCGCGCCCGCGCGGCAAAGGGCGCATTGGGCATCAAGCGCAGCAGCCGTACCAGCAACCAGTGCCCGTGGACATCCGAGTGCCAGTCGAAGCAACCGTAAAATGCGGGCGTCAACTCGCGCGGCGGATGCGCGTCCGCATCGCGGTCCATCGTCAGACTGATGTGATTGGGGTATTCATCGTGCAAGCATTTGAGCGCCAGACCCGCGAAACGCGCCGCCGCGGCCGGATCCATCGCCACGGCGGCGCTGCTGCTTGCCGTTGCCGCAAAGCCCATGGACAAGCTCAATAGAACTGCAAATAACGCTATCCGACGCATGCAAGGCTTCCTTCGAGTTAGGCGAATGCGAGTAACGGCAAAAGGGATCTTAGCGCGGCCGGGCGCGGCGTGTGGCTTGGGCTGTGTACGGGTCGTCCGGCCAGTAGTGCTTGGGGTAGCGGCCTTTCAAATCCTTTTTCACCTCGTGATAGCCGCGATTCCAAAAGCTCACCAGATCCTTGGTAATCTGCACCGGCCGGCCGGCCGGCGACAGCAACTTGAGCACCAGCGGCAGCTTGCCGCCCGCCACCGCCGGCGTCGAGTTCAAGCCAAATAATTCTTGGAGGCGTACCGACAAGCTCGGATTCTCGCCGTCCAGATAGTCAATGGGGATGTGAGAGCCGCTGGGAACGGTAAAATGAGTGGGGACTTCCCGTTCCAAGATGGTTGCTTGCGCGTGCGTCAGGAACGAGCGCAGCGCTTGACCCAAGTCCAACTTCGCAAAGTGTTCGCGCCGCGTGAATCCCATGATCCACGCCGGTGCCCACTGTTCGATGTCCTGCTCGAGCGCCTCATCACTGAGATCAGGCCAAGGCGCAGGCGCCATGATCTGGTATTGGCGCATGAGCATGACCCGCGCGCGCCATTGACGCAGCTCCTTGGTCCAGGGCAATCCGGCAATTCCGGTTTGCTTGAGTCCTAGTAGGACAGCTTGCTGCAAAGCGTCGGGATCGGGGTCACGGATCTCGGACGATGATAAGAGCAAAGCTCCCAGCCGCCGCTCGCGTTTGGCGCTCGCCGCTCCCAGGCGATCGTCCCAACGAATCTGCGCCGATTCCCGAATGAGCGCGTCAAAGTGCGTATTCAGGTCGTCGAGGCCGATGGGCGCGGCGAGAAATATTCGCGCCTCGCGCTCTGCACCGTCGAGCTCAGCCGCCACGATGAATTCCGACTTCGCCAGTGCCTGGGCTTCGGCAAAACGGGCGCCGCGGCCATTCGCCAGCAGATAGCGGCCGCCATCGCCGCGGCTCTGTGCGATGCGATCCGGATAGGCCCACGCCAACAGGATTCCGGTGGCATGGTGAGGATCGGCCGAGTCGCGTGAATCTTGGCCCAAGTCCCTCTGCCAATTGCCGGATGTGCGCTGCGCTTGGGAGCGGGCACGAGCATCCACGGTCACGCCGGCGGGCAAGTCGCGTTGATCGCCGCGCAGAACGGCGACCCGCAGGCGCAAATCGGCATCGCGGGCGCCTGCACTGGCGCGCAGGATGTCGCGCTCGCTCAAGATCGCCGCGAGATCACAAGCGAGTCGTTCGGCGCCGAGGTCTTGCGCCTTGATTCGCATGTGCGCGAGCCGCGGATGCATCCCTAGTTTATTGAGGATGCGGCCGTGCGCGGTGACGCGCTTCACCGCGTCAATGGCCTCGAGCTGCTGAAGCAACTCACGCGCTTGGGCAAGCGGTGCCGCGGGTGGCGGGTCGAGCCAGGCGAGGCTGGCGGCATCCGTGGTGCCCCAGCAGGCCAATTCCAATGCCAGCGGCGCGAGATCCGCATGCAGGATTTCCGGCGGTGTCTGCGGAGTCAAGGAGGCATGCGTGCCCTCCGACCAAAGACGGTAACAATCTCCCGCGCTTAGACGGCCGGCGCGTCCCCGACGCTGATCCGCCGCTGCTTGCGACACTTTCCCGGTTACCAGTCGACTCATGCCCGTGGTGGGATCGAATTCCGAATAGCGCCGCATCCCGGAGTCGATGACCACGCGGATGCCTTCGATGGTGAGGCTGGTTTCGGCGATGCTCGTGGCCAGTACGATTTTGCGCAGGCCCGGGCCGGCCGGGGCGAGCGCCGCATCCTGCTCGGCTCCTTCAAGCTCGCCATAGAGAGGCATGATTCGAACATTGCGATTCAGATCGGATTCTTGCAACGTGCGCTGCACGCGGCGGATTTCAGCGGCGCCGGGCAAGAAGCACAAGACGTCTCCGGTGTGCTCCTGCAAAGCCGCGCGCACCACCTGTGAAACCTGCAATTCAAGATGGGTGTCATTGCGCCGTGGCACGTAGTGGGTGGTGACCTCAAAGCTGCGTCCCTGCGCCGATACGATCGGCGCATCGCCGAGCAGGCGCACGAGGGGTTTCATATCGAGCGTGGCTGACATCACCAGCAGCCGCAAATCTTCCCGCAAGTTTTCGCGGCTCTCGACGCAAAGCGCGAGTCCGAGATCGGCATTCAGGTTGCGCTCGTGAAATTCGTCGAAGATCACGCAGCCTAGGCCGGTGAGTGCGGAGTCCTCCTGCAGCATGCGGGTCAAAATACCCTCAGTGACCACTTCAATGCGGGTGTCGCGGCCGACGCGAGTCTCCAAGCGCGTGCGAAATCCAACCGTGCGGCCGATGGGCTCTCCCACGAGCGCGGCCATGCGCATGGCCACTGCACGGGCGGCGATGCGGCGCGGTTCGAGCATCAGGATCTTCTGACCCTTGAGCCAGGGAGCGTGCAGTAACGCGATCGGAACGACCGTGCTTTTACCTGCGCCTGGCGGAGCCTCGAGGAGCACGGCGGGATGTGCAGCCAATGCCTCATGGAGCGCCGGAAGGGCCTCTTTAATGGGTAAATCAGGTAGTGGCGGTGTGTTCACTTCGGGCGGCTACGATAACCCATAGGCCTGCGGGGGCGCGAAGGCGGTGCTAAGATGCGCGCCGTCGGGCCTGTAGCTCAGTTGGTTAGAGCAGGGGACTCATCAACAAATGGTGCCTTCGCATCGTAAGGTGCGAAGTGGACGGGATGAATTCAGGGAAACCTGACCAGCTATTGAAGCTGATGGCAACCCTGAGCCAAGCCGGCGGTACACCGCCGGAAGGTGCAGAGACTACCTGAGCGCGTTTAAGTCGCGCTTAATGACAGGCTAGAGCGTCCCGCACCCCACGGGGGTGAAGAGATAGTCCACTCCCTCCGGAAACGGCGGGGCAGAAGTGAATCCCTTGGTCCTCGGTTCGAGTCCGAGCGGGCCCACCACTTTCCCAGATAGCCGGCTTATAATTCCCAATCAGCCGGCGCTTGATTCCCATTTAGCCGTTGCTTGATTCCCAATTTGCCGCTAGGCTAGAGCCTGAATTACGCTATTTCCCGAGTAATCGTGTATTTACGCATTGCCGAGCCCCAAATCCGCACCGCTCTGCGTGACACTCGAGTCGTCGCAATTAGCGGCCCGCGGCAGTCGGGAAAAACCACTCTGGCGCGCCGCTTCGCCAAGCAGGGCCGCAAATACGTCACGCTCGACAACCAATCCACATTGGCTGCCGCCAAAAGCGATCCTGTCGCCTTTGTACGCGGCCT
>Ga0070764_10000107_pt1 | contig 26848 bp, 33 predicted proteins | sample HubBroMetageWRM4_FD_67287 | JGI IMG/M metagenome (GOLD analysis project Ga0070764, IMG submission 67287) | Warmed soil microbial communities from the Hubbard Brook experimental Forest, New Hampshire - Hubbard Brook CCASE Soil Metagenome WRM 4 | ecosystem: Environmental > Terrestrial > Soil >... | reverse complement strand
CCGCGACATCAACCCGGTGCGGACCTTCATCGACCAGCGGTTCTCCCGCCAGGTGCACGCGCGCGCGGGCATCGTGATCAACACCGGCGAGGACAACTACCTCACCACCGCCGACGCGGTGGATGCGGCGCACACCGTCGTGGTCTCGCAGTTGCTGAACGAGTACTTCGGCCTCGAGGCGGGGCTGGCCGACGGCCAGCTCGGGCTCGGGCACGCGTTCGAGATCAACCCGGAGGTGCCGGACTCGTTCCTGCTCGAGCTCGCGCACGCGCAGCTGATCAGGGAGCTGTTCCCGGACGCGCCGCTGAAGTACATGCCGCCCACCAAGCACATGACGGGCAACGTGTTCGCGGGCTACCTGCTGGACGCGTTCTTCAACCTGTGCGGCGTGATGACCGACCAGTCGATCCTGCTCATCGGCATGATGACCGAGGGGATCCACACGCCGTTCCTGTCCGACCGCGACCTGGCCCTGGAGAACGTCCGCTACGTGCGCCGCGCCGCGGGGAAGCTCGGCGCCTCGTTCCGGCCGGAGCCGGACGGTTTCGTGGCCCAGCGCGCCCGGCAGGTGCTCGCCGAGTCCGTCGACCTGCTGCGCAGGATCGGCACGCAGGGACTGCTGACCGCGATCGCCGAGGGGACGTTCGGGGTGACCAGGCGGCCGCCGGACGGCGGGCGCGGGCTTGACGGGGTGGTGGAGCGCGCCGAGGAGTACTTCAACCCGGCATCCGAACTGCTGGAGGCGGATCAATGAGCCTGACCGGGATCGTGCGGCCCTACGGGGACACGACGGGGGACGGGCGGGTGCAGCTGTCGTTCACGCTGCCGGTGCCGTTCACCGGCGAGTCGGAACGGGCCCGGGCCGAGGGCGCCGCGCTGCAGCTCGCGGCCAAGATGGGCATGGACCCGGCGATGGTCGTGCACGCGAAGGGGATGGGGCCCGACTTCACGTTCTTCATCGTCTACGGGCAGGTCAGCCACCTTGTCGACTTGTCGGCAGTGACCGTGACCGAGCGCGAGTTCCCGGTGCTGTCGTCGTCGGAGGTGAACCTGCGGATCCGGTCGGCGCTCGGCCGCAAGCTAGTGGTGGTGGGCGCGTGCATAGGCACCGACGCGCACACCGTCGGCATCGACGCGATCCTCAACGTGAAGGGGCACGCGGGGGAGAAGGGCCTGGAGTCCTACAGGGAGATCCGGGTGATCAACATGGGCGCCCAGGTGGCAGTGCCCGACCTGGTGGCACGGGCCGCCGCCGAGCACGCCGACGCAGTGCTTGTCAGCCAGGTCGTCACGCAGCGCGACGCCCACCTGTCGAACACGCAGGAGATGTCGGCCGCTTTCCACGCCGGGTTCGGTACGGCGCGGCCGTTGCTCGTCGTGGGCGGCCCGCGGTTCGATCCGCGCGCGGCGAACGACCTGGGCGTGGACAAGATCTTCAGCCGTGGCACGACACCGCGCGAGGTGGCAAGCTACCTTGTGCACACGCTCGCGCCGCAGGAGGGAGCCGCATGAACGCCGGCCTGTCCGTGACCCACCGCAGGTACGTGACGCACGGCGACGCGCACTACGGCGGAAACCTGGTCAACGGCGCGTTCGTGCTCGAGCTCTTCGGCGACGTGGGCACCGAGGCGTCCATCAGGATGGACGGCGACGAGGGGCTGCTCGCGTCCTACTCCGACGTGCAGTTCCGTGCGCCGGTCCTGGCCGGTGACGTGATCGAGGCGACCGCGACGGTCACCGCGGTGGGGCGGCGGAGCCGGCAGCTCGCCTTCGAGGCCCGGGTGGTGTGCCGGGCCGACCCGTCGCGAGGCGACTCGGCGGCCTCGGTGCTCAGCGAGCCGATCGTCGTCGCCACCGCCACCGGCACCGTCGTGGTGCCCGCGGCGGGCTGACCGGCGAGGACTTCCAGGGCGCCCTATGTGCCGCCGCCGCCCGGACTGGTGCCGTTCCGGTGGCTGGTCACGAATTCGTCGAGCACGGCGGCAAGCTCGTGCAGGCGCTCCAGGTGCGCCCTGGTCAGCTTGTGCAGGATGAGGTCACCGTCACCGGTCAGCCGGACGCGGACCACCCGGCCGTCGTCCCGGTCCGGGGTGCGCTGGACCAGTCCCGCCGCCTCGGCGCGATCGACAAGCTCGACCGTGCTGTGCGGCCGCAGCAAGAGGTAGCCCGCCAGGTCACCCACGGTGGGCGGCCGCTCGCCGCGGTGCCCCTTGATCGCCACAAGCAGCTGGTGCTGCACGTGGGTGAGGCCCGCGGCCTGGGCCTGGTCCTCACTCCAGCGCTGGAAGCGGCGCAAGGTGACGCGGAACTCCAGCAGCCTCTCGAAGTCCTGCTGGGTCAGCCCACCCGATGTCACCTTCGGCCTCCAGGTGCCTTCGGTCGTGCCCCGGCCGAAGTCAGCTGCCACAATAGTCCGGAGCTTGTGAGGCTTTTGAGCGTGCCCGTGGGTTTGACCCTGGGAGGTCGCAGTGGCACAACATCCGGTACTGGGCTACCTGGTCTGGGCGGTGCTGTTCGGAGCGCTGTTCGCGTGGGAGGGCCTGGCCCTCAGCCACCTGAGCGGGGTCCCGACGCTGAGCGCGACGTTCCGCGCGATCATGCGCTATCCGTTCGGGCGATGGGCGCTGTTCGCGCTGTGGCTGTGGTTCGGCTGGCATATCTTCGTCCGCGGCTGGCACTTCCTGCTCCGGGCGTGACCCGCGTCATGGGGGACGCCGCCTTGTCGTCGGCGCTGATACGCCAGGATGTCCTGCCGCTCGCGGTTGGCTATGCGCTGCTCATGGCGGCGCTCGCGGCGGGCCTGGTGCTGTCGCTGCGGCGGCCCGCGGTCCCTGGCCAGAGACCGTCCCCGGCCGCGTCGGCAGCGTCGGCAGTGTCGGCAGCGTCGGCGGATAGCGCGGCCGGCCCTGCCGCGCGCGGCTGGCTGCGGCTGGTCCGCCACGTGGCCGGCACCGCCGTGGGCGGCTACCTGCTGTTGATGGCCGTGGTGGTCGGCTACTACTTCGGGGTCGCCCGCGTCTCTGGCAACTTCATCGAGGGCGCATTCACCGGCTGCGCGCTGCTCATCGGCCTCAGCTCGCCGGTGTTCGCGGCCGCAACGTGGCTGGTCGTGCGGCGGCGACCGAGCGGCAATGACCGCTAGGGTTCCGGCGTGGACCCGTCATCCGGCGGCGCGCGGCTGGGGCGGGCGGCTGATCCTGGCGGCGAACAGATCACGGAGGCTCACCACGCCGCACACGTTGTGTCCCTGGACGATGGGGAGATGACGGAAGCCGTTCAGCAGCATTATCTGCGCTGCCTCCTCAGCCGCCGTTTCCGGCTCCGCGGACTGCGGGTCCTTGGTCATCCAGGCGGAGACCGGCACCGAGGTAAGGTCGCTGCCCGACGCCGCGGCCCGCAGCACGTCCCGCTCGGTCAGGATGCCCGCCAGGAAGTGCCCCTCCATGACCAGGGCCGAGCCCACCTTCTCCCGTGTCATCGCCGCGGCCGCCGCCGCTACCGGGGCACCCGGGCCGATCGACACGACCTGCGCGTGCATGAGTTCGCCGACCGTGAGACCACGGCGGCGGGTCTCAGCCACTTTCACCGATCTCAAAAAGCTCGGAGTCGCTGTGCGGGGCAGACGGCCCGGCCAGTTCCTCCGACAGCAGCCGCCACAGCGATCCAGCCCACCCTGACAGTTGCGGCCACCGCATCCAGAACAGCTGGAGCGTGGTCTCGTCGTACTCCGAGTGCGCCTGATCAGGCGTAACCGCGTGCGTGAAGTCTTCAAGCTGGTGAATCAGGTCCAGGAAGCGGTCGGAGCTATCATCCATCTACTACCTCCATACGAAACTGCGGCGTCGCCGCGGGGGTATAGGGGCCGAGAGGGTCGCGTGACGCCAAGTGGGGTGATCCATACCCCGAAAGCACGGCGTGCATGAGGGCAGGCACCGCATATTTTTCCGTCATCAGGGTATTGCGCTGCGCGGCCGGGCAAAAGCCGCCTGTGTGCACGTAACGGCGCGACCCTGTTGACATTGCCGGGATCAGCGGTAAGTTGCTGCGCAGTCCAGCACAGGGCTCGTTGGCCGGACCGAGGTTACCTGCTCATCCGGCTGGACGGGGGGTTGGGCCTGGAGGGGGGCCCGGGCACCCAGTAGACAACGGAGACCACGCCCGTTGCCAACGCAGGCGGGCTCCGGTCCGAAGGTGCTGCCCGGGTCCTTTTCCTTTTGCTCAGGCGGGGGCGTCCGAACACGGGGATATCATGGCCTGCACCGTCCGTGACTAATACCATCTGTTCACCGGACCGTTCACCGGAGCGATAGGCAGGGGTCGTGACCGAGACACATCCATCCGCTGATCCGCAGCCCGAGCGGACCGTCGTCGTCATGCCCACCTACAACGAGCGGCAGAACCTGGAGTCCATCACGGGCCGGGTCAGGGCGGCGATGCCCGCGGCCGACTTGCTTGTGGTGGACGACAACAGCCCGGACGGGACCGGCGACATCGCGGACAAGCTAGCCGAGACCGACCCGCACGTCCAGGTCATGCACCGGACGGAGAAGGCGGGCCTGGGCCGGGCGTACATCGCCGGATTCGGCTGGGCGCTTGATGAGGGCTACGACGTGATCGTGGAGATGGACGCCGACGGCTCGCACCAGCCGGAGTTCCTGCCGAGCCTGGTCGGGGCGCTGTCGCACGCGGACCTGGCCATCGGGTCCCGGTGGGTGCGCGGCGGCAAGGTGGTCAACTGGCCGAAGTCACGCGAGGCGCTCTCCCGCGGCGCCAATGCCTACACCCGGATCATGCTCGGCCTGGGCGTGCACGACGCGACCGCGGGATTCCGCGCCTACCGCGCCTCGACCCTGCAGAAGATCAGCCTTAACCGGGTGGAATCGACCGGGTACTGCTTCCAGATCGACCTGACCATCCGCGTCGCCCAGGCCGGGCTCAAGATCGTCGAGGTGCCGATCACGTTCGTGGAACGAGAGCACGGCTCGAGCAAGATGAGCAACCGGATCATCTTCGAGGCGTTCCTGCGGGTCGCGCAGTGGGGAACAGCCCAAAGGCTCAGGGCCCTGCGCTCGCGCAGGCGGCAGTAACCTCTCGCGGGCCGCAGTAACTCAGGCGCTCCTGCGCTCGGTACGAGTGCCCAGGTCATCGCGGCGCTCGCTGGTCCGCCGCTCCCTGATGATCTCAAGCCGCTCGGCTAGCACCGCCTCAAGGTCCTCAACCGTGCGCCGTTCCATCAGCATGTCCCAGTGGCTGCGCGGCGGCTTGGCCTTCTTCGGCGAAGGGGACTCACCGGTGGCCGCGATCGCTATCGAACCGCAGACACGACACTCCCATGTCGCAGGAAGTTCTGCCTCAGCCGCGAAAGGCACGCTAAAATGGTGCCCGTTCGGGCAGTCGAAGGCCACGTCCTGGCGGGGAGCCAGGTCGGTGTTCCTGTCGTTCTCGTAGCTCGTTGCACCGAGCCGGGTGCCGCGAAGTGCGCGTTCGGCCATGCTTGCTGCCTCCCAGGCTGTCACCGGTCTTAGAGAGCAACACTGAATACCCGGACAAGATTCCCCCTGCGAGCGTTACCCAATCGTGTTTCGGGGAGAAGATCGCAGCTATCCGCGGCTGCGGGCGTCAGGCCCGCCTCAGCCCCCGGTCCGCGGATGCCATTGGCCGCGCTCGATCAGGACATCCCGGAGCGTCACGATGTCGTCGGTCATCACCCCGTCGACGCCGAGATCGAGGAACCGGATCATCTCTGCCCTGTCGTTGATGGTCCATACGTGCACGTCCAGGCCGAGCGCGTGGCTGCGGCGCAGGAACGACCCGGTGGCCACCCGGCCCGGGACCTGGGCGCAGCGCGCGCCCGCGTGTGCCAGCCTGGCCGCAAGCAGCCGCATGTGCGGGGCGCGCGGGACGGCACCGAAGCAGCGGATGGCGGCGATCGCGGCCGGGGACGGGGTCATGCACACCGGCCGGTCCAGCAGCCTGCGGGCGGCCCGCAGCCTGCTGCCGGAGAACGAGGTCAGGCAGACTCTGTCCCAGGCCCCGGTGCGCCGCAGCACGCCGGGCAGCAGCGCGATACCCGGCTCGTCCTTGAGGTCGATGTTGAACCGTACGTCGGGCCAGGCTCCCAGCAGGTCCTCGATGAGCGGTATCGGCTCCGAGCCGGCGATCCTGAGCGCGGCGACGTCCCGGTAGGGCAGCACGCCGATCGGCCCCGATCCGTCGGTGACGCGATCAAGCGTCCGGTCGTGGAACGCGACGAGCTTGCCGTCCGAGGTCGCCCGGGCATCGGTCTCGAGGTAGGCGTAGCCCAGCTTCACGGCGTGCTCGAACGCCGCCGGTGAGTTCTCTGGCGCGTGTGCCGCGCCGCCGCGGTGCGCGAAGGCGACCGGGCGCGGATGGTCGAGGTACGGGACTCGCACGATCGTAGTATGCCCGCTGGCCTGGTATGACAGGTGAACGGGACGTGTCGTGTCCGCCAAGGGTCAGCCTGGCGGACGGGCCCATTCCCGGCGGCGGGCCTCCGCCATCGCGATGGCCGCCGCCACCGCTACGTTGAGCGACCCGACCCGGCCGGGCTGGGGGATGTACGCGACCGCGTCGGCCACCGCGAGCAGCGCCTGCGAGCAGCCGTGGTCCTCGTGGCCGACGGCAAGGCAGACGTCGCCGTCCAGCGGCGCCTCGTGCAGCGGGACGGCGCCGGTGGCCAGCTCGATGGCGACCACCCGCAGGCCCATGGCCGCCGCCGCCTTGGCCGCGGCGGCCGGGCTCGGCTCTGTGATCGCGGGAACCAGCCGCTGCGTGCCGAGCGCGGTCTTGGCGACCCCCGGGTGCGAGAGCGGCGCGGTGGCGCCGCACAGCCACAGCTGCTCGGCGCCGAAGGCCGCGGCCGAGCGGACGATCGAGCCGACGTTGAACGGCTGGCCGACGGAGTCCAGCAGCACGGCAAGCCGCGCCTGGCCGGCCCGGCGCCACTCCCGGTTCAGCCGCTTGACCTCGGTGGGCCGAAGCTGGCGCGGCACGCCGGCCCCGGGGATGATCGGGTTCACGGGGGGATCACCACGGTCCGTTCGGCCAAATAATCCACCCGGAGCAGACGGTAACCGGTCCGTGCGGCGAGACGCGTCACCGGCCAGCCCTGGCCGGCCAGCCAGCGGTGCAGCGAGTCCGCGCCGAGGTTGCGGCCGACGACGAGGAGCGCCTGCGCGCCGGGATCGAGCCGGCCCAGCCACCCGGCCAGCAGCGCGTGCAGCGCGTCCTTGCCGATGCGCACCGGCGGATTGGACCAGATCCCGGCGAACCGCTGCGGCAGCCTGGGGTCATCGGGGGCAACGCAGCACACGTTGGGAAGGCCCGCCCTGGCGGCGTTCTGCGCGCACAGCTCGAGCGCGCGCTCGTTGACGTCGACCGCCCAGACGGTGGCGGCGGGGGAGCGCGCCGCGAGCACGCAGGCGATCGGGCCGTAGCCGCAGCCGAGGTCGAGCAGGTCGCCGCTGGCCGGCGGGGCGGGCGAGGCGTCGAGCAGCAGGCGGGTGCCGGGGTCGAGCCTGCCGGGGGAGAACACCCCGGCGTCGGTCGCCAGCTCCAGGTAGACATCCGGCAGGATCACCCGCACCTGGCCGGGGCGGTGCGGCGCGTTCGGGTGCGGGGAGAAGTAGTGCTCGGTCATCCAGGGCGCACGGGCTCGGGCGCGGGAACCTGGCTGGCGAGCGCGGGGGCGATGAACCGGCGGCTGATCCACCGCTCGACGATGAACGTCATGATCGGGACGGTTCCCGCCAGCAGCATGATCACTGTCGGCTTGTTCTCCAGCTTCAGCTTGCGCGACAGGATCCAGGCGTTGATCAGGTAGATGATGTACAGGATGCCGTGCACGACGCCGACGTCGTTGGCCACGGCCGGCTTGCCGGCCACCTGCAGCGGGATGCCGACGAAACACAAGACGATCAGCACCACGCCAGTCACGTAGGCCATAACCCGGTACCGGAGCACCGCTGCTTTCACTACGTTCATCTCCCGATCGCTAATTACCGCAGTCCATGCCACCTGCCGTGGTCCTTGACCTCGGCATTGAGCCGCGCCAGGTAGGCGTTGTAGGCGCTGAGCTCCTCGTCCTCATCCCCCCCGTCGTCCAGGCCCGCGACCACGCTGGCCTGCGCGATGCCCATGCCGGCGGGCAGCTGGGCCGCCATCGCCCGGGGGTCGGCGATCTCGCCGCGCCTGATGCGGAACTCATCCCTGATCGTCTTGGCCCAGAAGACCACGGCGAAACCGGCGAACAGCGGCCACTCGAACGTATACGCCCAGCTCAGGGCGTTGCCCGAGAGCGCGCGGTGGAACTGCCAGTCACCGAGCCAGAGCATGCCCCAGAAGGACACCACCATCAGCAGATGCCAGCCAAGCCAGCGGGGCTGGATCAGGAACCGCCACACCGGCCCGGACGAAGGCGACGGCCCGGACGAAGGCGACGGCCCGGACGAAGGCGACGGCCCGGACGAAGGCGACGGCCCGGACGAAGGCGACGGCACGGCGCCGGGGCTCGGCGCGGCGGTACCGGCGTTCTCCATGCCATGAAGGGTAACGCCAAAGGACATTGCGATCCGATTCGCATCAGGCCTCCGAGACACAGATAATTCTCACGTGGGTGTAGTAGGGGGGTTTTCCAGTCAAGCCAGGCGGCTGCCTGACCGTCTCGACGACTTGCACGGGCCGTGGCAGGGCATCGTCGTGCTGCCCGTGCACCTGACCTGGCACGGGCTGCGCGAGTTCGACGTGGCCGCGGAGAAGCCCAGGCTGCTGCTGTACAGCATCGTGCTAAGCCAGGGACGGCCGAACGACCTGGCCCGATTCGTCAACCCGCGCCGCCTGCGCGACGACTGGCCGCAGCTGTGCAACCTGGTCAGCCGCAGGATGCGGCGGGCCTGCGAGCGCAAGCTCGGGCTCGGCCGCACCGAGAGCACGGACGCCGCGGTCGGTATGCCAGGCTGATGGCATGCGCAAGTACGTGATCATGGGGGTGCAGGGCAGCGGCAAGGGCACCCAGAGCCAGCTGATGGCGGCCGACCTGGACCTCGTGCACATCAGCGTGGGAGACATCTTCCGCTGGAACGTCCAGCACCACACCAAGCTGGGCGCGCAGGTGCGCCGGGTGATGGCCGCGGGCGAACTTGTCGGCGACGACCTGGTCGAGTCGGTGGTCAGCGAACGGCTGGCCGGGCACGACTGGAACTACGGCTTCATCATCGACGGGTTCCCGCGGAACCGGCCGCAGGCCGAGTTCTTCCTGGAGAGCTACGACATCGACGGCGTGATCCACCTCGACCTGCCCGACAGCGAGGTCCGCCGCCGGGTCCTCAACCGCCGCACGTGCGCCGACTGCGGCATCAACTACAACCTGCTCGACAGCACCCCCGCGGTGCCCGGGCAGTGCGACGCGTGCGGGGGAGAGCTGACCACCAGGGAGGACGACACCGAGGAGGCGCTGGCGGTCCGGCTGCGGGACTACCACGAGAAGACCAACCCGGTGCTCGACCTGTTCCGGGGCAAGGAGTACGTCGTCACCGTGGACGCCAGGCCCGCGCCCGAGGTCGTGCAGCAGGAGATCAGGCAGCGTCTCGGCCTGCCGCCGCACAAGCAGGGCACGGAGCCCCGGGGTGCGTGAGATCGCGATATTCGGCGGCAGCGCCCACCCGGCGCTGACCGCGGAGATCTGCGCGTTCCTTGACGTGCCGCAGCGGCCGGTGCGGCTGACCAGGTTCGCGAACGACAGCCTGGAGGTCCAGCTCCAGTCCAACTGCCGGGAGCGGGACGTGTTCCTCATCCAGCCGCTGGCGCCGCCGGTGCAGGAGCACCTGGTCGAGCTGCTGCTGATGGCGAACGCGGCCAGGGGCGCCTCGGCGGCGCGGGTGACCGCGGTGATGCCGTACTACGTCTACGCGAGGTCGGACAAGAAGGACGAGCCGCGCGTCTCCATCGGCGGCCGGCTGGTCGCCGACCTGCTCGTCACCGCGGGCATCGACAGGGTGCTCACGCTGACCCTGCACTCGCCGCAGGTGCACGGCTTCTTCTCGGTGCCGGTCGACCACCTGCACGCGCTGCGGGAACTCGCCACCCACTTCCGCGACCGCGACCTGTCCAATGCCGTGGTGGTCTCGCCCGACCTCGGCCACGCCAAGAGCGCGGCCGCGTTCGCCCGCAGGCTCGGCGTACCGGTCGCGGCCGGGGCCAAGGAGCGGATCGACGATGAGAGGGTGATCATCTCGGCGATCATCGGCGACGTGGCCGGGCGGGACGTGATCGTGCTCGACGACGAGATCGCCCGCGGCACCACGATCTTCGAGCTGCTTGACCGGCTGGCCGAGCAGCGGGCGCGTTCGGTCGCGGTGGCCTGCACCCACGGCCTGTTCGCCGACGGCGCGCTTGACAAGCTCGCCGCGACCGACGTGACCGAGATCGTCTGCACCAACTCGGTGCCGATGCCGCCCCATGCGGAGCAGCCGAAGCTGACCGTGCTGTCCGTAGCCCCGGCGATGGCCGAGGCCATCAGCCGGATCCACAACGGCGAGTCGGTCAGCTCCCTGTTCGACCCGTGGCGGTAGCCACGACCCAGGCCAGCACGAGCGCCTCCTCGTGCCAGGCGTCGTAGCGCCCGCTCCGGCCGCCGTGCCCGGCCTCCATCTCGATCTTGAGCAGGAACGGGCCGCCCTCGGCCTGCGCGCGCAGCCTGGCGATCCACTTGGCGGGCTCGTGGTAGGTCACCCTCGTGTCGTTCAGGCCGCCGAGGGCGAAGATCGGCGGGTAGACCTGCCCGGTGACGTTCTCGTACGGCGCGTACGACTTCATGTACGCGTAGACCTCGGGGTCGTGCAGCGGGTCGCCCCACTCCTCCCATTCGGTCACGGTCAGCGGCAGCGACGGGTCCAGCATGGTGTTCAGCGCGTCGACGAAGGGCACGTGCGCCAGGATGCCCGCGAAGGCATCGGGCGCCATGTTCGCCACCGCGCCCATAAGCAGGCCGCCCGCCGAGCCGCCGCGCGCGACCAGCCGGTCCTCGGACGTCCAGCCCTGCCGGACCAGGTGCCTGGCACACGCGATGAAGTCGGTGAAGGTGTTCTTCTTGTGCAGCAGCTTCCCGTTGGTGTACCAGGACCTGCCCATCTCGCCGCCGCCGCGGATGTGCGCGATCGCGTAGACGAACCCCCGGTCGAGCAGCGAGAGCACGCGGATGAGGAAAGCCGGGTCGCTGGATAGCTCGTAGCTGCCGTAGCCGTACAGCAGGCAGGGCGCGCTGCCGTCGCGCGGCGTGCCCTTGCGGCAGACCAGCGAGATCGGCACCGGGGTGCCGTCGCCTGCCACCGCCCACTCCCTGTGCTGCTCATAGTCCTCTGGCCGGTACGGCTCGCCTGCCGGCGACGGAAGGACCGGCTGGCGCTTGAGCAGGGTCAGCTCCCCGGTGGCCAGGTCGTAGTCGTAGACCGAGCCAGGGGTCACGAGGGAGGTGTAGGACAGCCGGTACCTGTCGGCCTGGTACTCGGGGTTCGCCCCGGGCCCGACCCGGTAGACCGGCTCGGGAAACGCGATCTCGTGCTCGCCCCCGCCGTGCCGCGGCAGCACCCGCAGCCCGGTCAGCCCGTCGCGCCGCAGGTAGATGACGATGAAGTCGGCGAACGCGTCCACGCCGAGCAGCCTGGTATCGGCGCGGTGCGGGACAAGCGGCGTCCACGCCGTAGGCTCCTCTGGAGGAGCGGTCGCGATCTCGAAGTTCTCCGAGTCGCCGTCGTTGTGCAGGATGAGCAGCCGGTCCCCGGCGTCCTCCACGTCGTAATCCAGGCCGTGCCTGCGCGGCGCCACCACGGCGAACTCGCCGTCTGGCGTGGCCGCGTCCAGCATCCACACCTCGGTGGTCAGCACGCTGGCGGTCTTGATCATCAGGTAGCGCTCGCTGCGGGTCAGGTGCACGTAGGCGTGGAAGCGCTCGTCCGGCTCCTCGAACACCATGCTGTCCTGCGCCGCGGGGGTGCCGATCCGGTGCCGCCACACCCGGTACGGGCGCCAGGCGTCGTCCACGGTCGTGTAGAACAGGACCGAGCCGTCCAGGGACCAGGCGCATCCGGCGTAGGTGTTCGGGATCTCGTCCGCCAGCAGCTCGCCGGTGGCCAGGTTCTTGATCCGGATGGTGTACCGCTCGTTGCCTGAGAAGTCGGTGGAGTAGGCCAGCCAGCGCTGGTCCGGGCTGGTCCGGAACGCGCCGAGGGAGAAGAAATCGTGCCCGGCCGCCAGCTCGTTGCCGTCGAGCAGCACCTCCTCGCCGTCCAGCGGCTGGCCGTCCTCGGCGATCGGCGGGAAGATCTCGCCCGCCCGGACGGCGCGGCGGCAGTGCACCGCGTACTGCTCGCCCTCGACCGTGCGTGCGTAATGCCACCAGCCGCCCTTGCGCGCCGGCACCGACAGGTCGCTCTCCTGGGTCCGGGCCTTGATCTCGGCGAAGATCTGGTCCGCCAGCGGCGCGAGCGCGGCGGTGGCCGCCTCGGTGTAGGCGTTCTCGGCCTCCAGGTAGGCGATGGTGTCCGGGTCGGCACGGTCGGCCAGCCAGGCGTACTCGTCGGTAACCGTGTCGCCGTGGTACGTGCGCTCGGCGGGAACCTGCTTGGCCTGTGGCGGCTTGTTCGGGGCTTCGATGCTCATAACAGGCCAAGTGTAGTGACGCCGCCGGCGCGCGGCTTCGCGTAGTGACGCCGCTGGCGACGCGGCTTTGGCACGATGGGGGCGTGCAAGGACACCTGCTGCTCACCGACTGCCTGGAGGGTGAGCTCACCCGGCCGGCCATCGAAGTCGCCCTGAAGGACGACAAGCTCCTCTGGCTGGACCTCGCGGAAGCGGGCCCGGACACGATCGCGCTGCTGCGCGACGTGTTCAAGATCCACCCGCTGGCCGTCGAGGACGCCCAGGAGTTCAGCCAGCGGCCGAAGATCGAGGACTACGACAGCTTCGTCTACCTGGTCGTCTACGGCGCGCGTGGCCAAGACGAGCCGCTGGCCGAGGTGCACTGTTTCATCTCGGAGCATTTCCTCGTCACCGTGCACCGCGACGACATCAAGGCCGTCCCTGACGCCTGCCACACGCTCACCAGGCTGCCGACCAACCGGCGCCTCGTCGCGCTCTACCGGCTGCTTGACCACCTCGTGGACAGCATGTTCCCCTACCTGGCCGCGTTCGACGACCGCATCGACGAGCTGCAGGACCGGATCTTCGCCAAGCCCACCGACGGTGAGCTCGCCGAGATGTTCGCCCTCAAGCGCCAGCTCGTCGAGGTGCGCAAACTGGTCACGCCGCAGCGGGACATGATGTCCTCCATGCTGGCGCAGGTGATCCCGATCCCCGGCATGACCGCGGAGACCGAGCGGTACATCCGTGACCTGTATGACCACCTGATCAGGATCAGCGACATGGTCGACAGCTACCGCGACCTGCTCAGCGGGTCGCTCGACGCGTACATGTCGGTCGTATCCAACCGGCTGAACGACGTGATGAAGCGGCTGACGATCATCGCGACCGTGTTCCTGCCGCTGTCGTTCCTCACCGGGTTCTTCGGCCAGAACTTCGGCTGGCTGGTGAATAATCTGGGGTCCGCGGGCGCCTTCTTCGGCCTCGGCCTCGGCACCGAGGTCGTTGCCGTGGTCCTCCTGCTCACGCTGTTCCGGCGACGCGGCTGGATGTGACGGGAAACGCGGCCGGACCCGCGGGCTTCTGGAAGATCTTTAAATTTTGGCCGAACGGGCAGTGGCTCGTCCCTTCCATAACCGTCATCCTTTACCGTCATCCTTTACCGTCATCCTGCCGGTGCCGGGGAGAAGCCGTGCCGCTAGCCTTTCCTGTGTGACAGGGTCAGCGGTTCCCCAGCCAGTGCTCAGCCCGCTCACCAGCGCCGCGATCTTCCTTGTGCTGACCATCGACCCAGGCGGAGAGACGACCTGCAGGGATCTGCTCAGCGACTGGGCCGGCCTGGAGCGGGCGGTAGGCTTCCGCGCCCCCGGGCCCGGTCTTGCCTGCGTGGTGGGGGTGGGCTCGGACGCGTGGGACCGCCTGTTCTCCGGCCCGCGCCCGGCCGAGCTGCACCCCTTCCGCGAGCTCGCCGGGGCCAGGCACCGGGCCGTGGCCACCCCTGGCGACCTGCTGCTGCACATCAGGCACGACAGGATGGACCTGTGCTTCGAGTTCGCGACCCAGGTCACCGGCCGGCTGGCCGGCGCGGCCACCGTGGTCGACGAGGTGCACGGGTTCCGCTTCTTCGACGAGCGCGACCTGCTCGGCTTCGTCGACGGCACCGAGAATCCGGTTGGCGTGGCGGCTTCGGCTGCTGCCCTGGTCAGCGACTCAGATGCGGCGTTCGCCGGCGGCAGCTATGTGATCGTGCAGAAATACCTGCACGACATGACGTCGTGGAACGCGCTGCCGGTCGAGGACCAGGAGAACGCGATCGGCCGGGCCAAGCTGTCCGACATCGAGATGCCCGACGACGTCAAGCCCGCCAACTCCCACGTCGCCCTCAACACGATCGTCGGCGCAGACGGCGAGGAGCGGCAGATCCTGCGGGCCAACATGCCCTTCGGCGAGCTGGGGCGGGCGGAGTTCGGCACGTATTACATCGCCTACGCGGCCACGCCGAGCGTGACCGAGCAGATGCTCGTCAACATGTTCATCGGTGACCCGCCGGGTAACACCGATCGCATCCTCGATTTCTCCACGGCCGTCACCGGCGGCCTGTTCTTCGTGCCGTCAGCGGACTTCCTCGACGACCTGCCGGATCCGCCGGATCCGCCGTCGGGTTCCGGGCCTGGTTCCGGTTCCGGTTCCGGTTCTGGTTCCGGTTCTGCCTCTGCTGGCGCGGGCTCACTGGGTATTGGCAGCTTGAAGAGGAGCACCTGAGTCATGAACAACCTGTACCGCGAACTGGCTCCGATCACCGACTCCGCCTGGGCGAGCATCGAGGAGGAAGCCCGCCGGACGTTCGGCCGGCACGTCGCCGCCCGCCGGGTGGTGGACGTCAAGGGACCCGACGGGCCGACGCTTGCCGGCGTGAACACCGGGCATCTCGACGACATAGACGCGCCCGCCGACGGGGTGATCGCCCGGCTGCGCGCGGTGGCGCCGCTGGTCCAGCTGCGGGTGCCGTTCACGGTAAGCCGCCAGGACGTGGACGACGTGGAGCGCGGCTCCCAGGACTCCGACTGGCAGCCGGTGAAGGACGCGGCGAAGAAGATCGCCTTCGCCGAGGACCGGGCGGTCTTCGATGGTTACCAGGCCGCGGGCATCGCAGGGGTCAGGGCGAGCTCGTCCAACCCCGCGCTCACGCTGCCCGCCGCGGCCAGGGAGTACCCGAACGCGGTCAGCCGGGCCGTCAGCGCGCTCCGGCTGGCGGGCGTGGACGGCCCCTACTCGCTGCTGCTGTCCGCCGACGCCTACACGGCGGTGAGCGAGACCTCGGACTACGGCTACCCGATCCGCGACCACCTGGCCCGCGTCGTGGACGGCGAGATCATCTGGGCGCCCGCCATCGAAGGGGCGTTCCTGCTGTCGGCCCGGGGCGGCGACCACGAACTGCGGCTCGGCCAGGACCTGTCGATCGGGTACCTGTCACACGACGCCGAACAGGTGGAGCTGTACTTCCAGGAGTCGCTGACCTTCCTGGTGTACACCACCGAGGCCAGCGTGACGCTAGCTCCGCACGCCGGGTAGGCCGGTTATTCGTTCCCCGGCTATTCGTTCCCCGGCTATTCGTACCTCGTCGGCGGGAACGGGTGCTCCTCGTCGATCGGGTACAGCTCGCCCTTCTCGAGCTCGCGCTCGACCTCGGCCCGTTCCTCCTGGTAGACCTCGGTCTGGGTGATGTCGTCGGTGAGCGGAGGCGTGTCGGTGGCCGGCGGCACCTCGTCCGGGTCATAGGCGTCAAGCCCGGCGTCGACGCGCTCCTCCTCGGTCAGCCGGGCGAGCTTGTCGTCGTCCAGGCGGTCTATCTCGCCGCCGTGCGTCCTGCGGTCCCGGTGAAACTGCTCAGCGAACTCATCCTGCTCCGACATCGCGTCTCCTGTCGTCCATTTTTGGTCTGCACCAGCATTCCACTCCCGATGCCCTGCAGGCCCGCGGGGTCAGATCTTGGCGTCCGGTCTGGTGTCCGGTCTTCGCGTCCAGCACGTGCGCAGGTCGGGTGGCTTGCGGAAGACCAGGCCGCGCGGCGCGCTGGGGTGACGCGGGTCGAGGCGCAGCCCGGGGAGCCCGTCGAGCATGGTCTGCACGGCCGTCCGCGCCTCGAGCCGGGCCAGGTGAGCGCCAAGGCAGAAGTGCGGGCCGTGGGCGAAGGCCAGATGCTTGGCGGCGTTGGGACGGCGCACCTGGAACCTGTCGGGTGCCGCGAAGATCTTCGGGTCGCGGTTCGCCGCGGCGATCGAGACCGTGACCTGGTCGCCCGCGCGGATTTGCTGCCCGGCCAGCTGGACATCGCGGGTCGCGTACCTGTCGACGACGGCCGCGGCGGGTTCCAGGCGCAGCGATTCCTCGACCGCCGCGGGGATGAGCGCCTTATCCGCGTGTACCAGCCGGAGCTCGCCGGGGTGGGCGAGGAGATGCAGCATCACGTTGGCGATCATGCCCTCGGTGGTCTCGATCCCGCCGAACATCAGCACCGCCGCGTTGGAGATCACCTCGGTCTCGGTCAGCGGACCGCCGCCCGCCGCTTCGGCCAGCATGCTGTGGCGCCCCGGGGCGGCGATGACCTCGTGCAGGCTCGCGGCGAGCTCGGCGAACGCCGTCGTGCCAGTTGACGCGTTGTTTGGTGCTTCGGCTGCGGCTTCGGCTGCGGCTTCGGCTTGCAGTGGGGCTTCGGCTTGCAGTGCGGCCTCGGCTCGCAGTGGGGCCCCGGCTTGCAGTGCGGCCTCGGCTTGCAGTGCGGCCTCGGCTTGCACGGCGGCCACGATGCCGTCGTACCAGGCGAGGATCTGCGCGGGGTCGGTCTCTGCCAGGCCGAGCGCCTCGGCCATGACGGCGACGGCCAGCGGCGCGGCGACCGCACGGCGGAGTTCCGCCTCGCCAGCTGGCCTTATGGCCGACACCAGGCGCTCGGCCTCGGCCTGGGTGAACGAGGCGAGCCGGGCCCGGACCTCGTCCAGCCGGAAGGGGCGGGTGAAAGGCCCTCGGTGCCGCACGTGCTGCGCGCCGTCCAGCGACAGCATGCTGGGGCCGACCACCTTGGCAGTGGAGAACCTCGGGTCATCGACCGTGAACGTCCTTGTGTCACGCAGTACCTCGAGCGCCAGGTCATACCCGGTGACCAGCCAGGCGCCGAGAACAGGAACCCAGCAGGCCGGCCCGGCGGCCCGCAGCCTCGCGAGCACCGGATGCGGGTCGGCCTCCAGGTCGGCCAGCGTGACCGAGATCGGGTCCGGCACGTTAACCCGCCGGAGCCGGGGGAGTCCTGGGCGCCTTCGGCCACGGCGTCCTTGGCCACGGCGTCCTTGGCCACGGCGTCCTTGGCCCCGGTGCCTTCGGGCACTGCGTCTTCGACCGGGCCGATGCGGCGGTGGGCGAGGACGGCCATCAGGATCCAGCCGCCGATCAGCACCAGCCAGAAATTGACCAGGCGGTAGGCGAGCACGGCGGCGAGCGCGGGGGAGCGGTGCAGCCCCGCGGCGGTCAGCGCGGCCGTCAGGGCAAACTCGACCAGGCCGAATCCGCCCGGCGTGATTCCGGTACTGCCGACCGCGGCGCCCGCGCCGTAGACGAGGAGCAGGTTGTGCCAGGGGACGGGCTGGCCCGTGGCCCGGATCGCCCAGGCGAGCGCGCCGCAGTCCGCCACCCAGTTGAGCAGGGCAAGCCCGAATACCTCCGCGTACCTGAGCCAGGACAGCCGCAGGCTCGCCACCCGGTCGAGGAACTCATCCAGGCCGTCGACGACGTCCTGGGCGGGAGCGCCGAAGATTCTTCGGGAGACACTGACCAGCCCGGCGATGAGCCTGCGCAGGAGCCGGCGGATGTTCTCGTAGCGCAGGGCGAGCAGCACGGCGGCACCGGGGACGATGAACACGAACGCGCCGAGGAACCCGGCCGCGGTCGCCAGCGACGCGGAGCCGGCCAGCGCCCCTATCACGAGCAGGAAGGCCAGCGCAGAGGTGGAGAAGATGGCGGAGACGGCGAGGGTCCAGCCGGTGGTCGCGGCGTCGACGCCGTGCCTGCGGAACTGCCGGTAGGAAAAGACCATCGCCAGCTCGGCGCCGGCGAACGGGACGGAGATCGACAGCGCGTTCGCCGCGTAGGTGACCGCCATCACCGAGCTGAGGCTGGTCGGCCGGCCGTTGACCCGCATGAGCAGCATCCTGCTGAGCCCGAAGCTGGTCAGTGAGATCGCCTCCGACGCGAAGGCGAGCAGGAACCATGCCCAGTTCAGCCGGGCCAGGACGTGCAGCGACTCGGCAAGGGTGTGGCGCTCGACCACTATGACGCTGACCAGGACGGCGATGGCGAGTGCCGCCAGCATGCTGCGCCGCAGCCGGTACCTGCGCGGGGCTCGCTGCGGCACCAGGCGCTGATCTGATGCCGCTTCAGACGATGCCGACATCGCGGCGCTCGCACCGGTCTGCGCCGAAGCGTCTACCCCGTCGGTCAAGGGAGCCGCTCCGTGCACGATGGCCAGGGGATATGCGAGGTCGTCGGCATCATGGAACAAAGTACCCCGAACGAGCATGCAAAACCTATGGCCGGGTCTGGCGGCAGCCGGATGCCCGGCGGGATGGCAGACTTCGGTGGTGACCTCGCAGACGATCACCGCGGCAGCGGCCGGCACCTGGATGCTTGGCGACCTGACGGTCAACCGGATGGGGTTCGGCGCCATGCGCCTGACGGCGAACGCCGACGGGACCCCGAGCGACCGCGAACGTGCGATCGGCGTGCTGCGCCGGGCGGTGGAGCTCGGCGTGAACCATATCGATACCGCCGCGTTCTACTTCTCGCCGCTGCGCTCCGCCAACGAGCTGATCAACCGGGCGCTGGCGCCGTACCCGGACGACCTGGTCATCACCACCAAGGTCTGGCCGGGCCGGGATCCGTCGGGGGAATGGGTCTGGGCGGCGCCCGGTCAGTTGCGCGGCCAGGTCGAGGAGAACCTGCGCCTGCTCGGCCGTGACCACCTCGACGTGGTGAACCTGCGGCTGCCACGCAGCCAGGCCACGGCCTCGATCGCCGAGCATTTCGGCGTGCTGGCCGGCCTGCGTGACGCCGGGCTAATCCGGCACCTCGGCATCTCCAACGTCAGGCCCGAGCACCTGGCCGAGGCACAGGCCATCGCGCCTGTGGTTTGCGTGCAGAACTCCTACGGCGTCGGCGCGTCCGCGGACAAGCGCGACTTCCTGCGGTCCTGCGGTGAGCAAGGCGTCGCGTTCGTGCCCTTCTTCGCGATCGCGGGCGCCGCGGGTGCCGCAGGCGCTTCGGGGCCCTCGGGGGAGAACGGCGAGGTCCTCGCCGTCGCCCGCGCGCACGGCGCTACCGCCGCCCAGGTCAGGCTGGCCTGGACCCTGAAGCAGGGAGCGCACGTGCTGGCCATCCCTGGCACGGGCAACCCGGACCACCTGGCCGCCAACGTGGCCGCGGGCGCGCTGCGGCTCACCGCGGACGAGATGACCAGCCTCGGCGCCGTCGCCGCCTAGGCCGGCCGGGATGCCGGCAACCTCCCGGAACTGCCACGCCAAGCGGCGCCTCGCCGGGTAGCCTGAATCGGCTCCACCCGCGTCCCGGTTCTACCCGGGCTGACCCGCGTGCACGCCGCGGTTCAATATCCGTCAGCTGACCGATGTCTTGCATTGCAAGTTGCAGCAGCATTTTCGAAGCAACAGGCACCAGACAGAACGCACGTCAGCTGAGGATGCGGACAGACGCCATGACACCCACTCTTGACCGCGAGCACGCCGCTGACCTTCCGCGCGACGGCGGCCTCCCGGCCGAACTGCACCAGCGTCGCGTCCGGCTGACCAGGGAGCCATCCTCGGCCGCCGAGGCACGCAGCCAGGTCCGCGAGGTCATCCGCGCCTGGAAGATCCCGGTCGATCCCGACATCGCGATCCTGCTTACCAGCGATCTGGTGACCAACGCCATCACGCACGGAGAAGGCGAGACCGTCACCCTCGGCATCAGGTGCTCGCGCGGTCATCTGCGCGTTGACGTCTACGACTCGCCGCGGCCCCTGCCGGCGCAGGCGGACGGGGCAGTCGATGCGGCAATCGGACGCGGGCTGGTGCTGGTCGCCGCCCTGTCGACCGAATGGGGCTCTTTCCGCACCCCCGCGGGCAAGGCCGTGTACTTCACGCTCGCGTTCCAGCCAGATCTGCCCTGGGACGGCGATCATGCCGCCCCGGGGGTGACGCGTGGGGACGGTGAGCCGTGAAGCCCCATCCGCCTCACCGTCCCCGCCGGTTGCACATCGAGAAGAACCAATCAAGTGAAGAGGCAACGTGAGCACTACGCTCGGTAGTCCGCACAAGCGGCCGAGTTCAGGTCACTACTGGATCAAAAGCTCTCTGAGCTACGCCAACGGCAACTGTGTCGAGGTGGCCAGCCTGCCCGGTGGCGAGATCGGCGTCCGCAATAGCAGGGACTCCGCGGGACTGATCCTCCGGTTCACGTCGGACGAGTGGTACGCCTTTCTCGGCGGCGTCCGAAACGGGGAGTTCGACAGGTTCGTCAGGTAACGGCCGTGAGGACGGCCGACGGTGCTGGCCAGGGCATTCACAGATACGAGCTGATAGCTTCGTGTATTGTTCGGCTAACTCGAAGCTGTATTTGATATAGTAGGTTCAGCTGCTAACATGTCGTAGCAACAGCGACCACGCCAGGAGGTCTGACGATGCGACGTGCGGAACCGACCAATCCCCCCGGTCCCTCCGGTCCCGCTGACCAGGACTTGACCCCGCGTCGGCGCAAGGTCCTCGAGGCAATAGAGGACTCCGTCCGGCGCAACGGCTACGCGCCCAGCATGCGGGAGATCGGGGAGGCGGCAGGGCTGGCGAGCACGTCAGCCGTCTTCTACCAGATATCGATGCTGGAAAAGCAGGGATACGTGAGCCGCGAGGCGCGGCGGCCCAGGACGGCCGTGGTCCGGACGCCCGCCGATTCGGCAGTCCAGCAAGCCGGCCAGGCGGGGGAGCGGACCCAGCGGGAGAGCGTGGCCAAGGTGCCGCTCGTGGGCCGGATCGCGGCGGGCGGCCCGATCCTCGCCGACGAGCTGATCGAGGACATCATCCCGCTCCCCAGGCAGCTGGTCGGCGAGGGCAACTTCATCATGCTCAAGGTCGTCGGCGACTCGATGATCGACGCCGCGATCACCGATGGCGACCTGGTGGTCGTCCGCCAGGAATCGGACATCGAGAACGGCGACATCGTCGCTGCCCTGATCGAAAGCGAAAACTCAGCCGACCGCGAGGCGACCATCAAGACGTTCAGGAAGCGAGACGGGCACGTCTGGCTGATCCCGCACAACCCGGCCTACACGCCGATCCTCGGCGACAACGCGACCATCATCGGCAAGGTGGTCACGGTGCTGCGCCGGGTTCGATGACTGCGCGCAGCCGTCGGCTGGCGGTCCTGAGCGCCTTCTCCACCTCGGCCGGGGTGCCGGCTTCGGCGAACACGAAGCCCAGGTACTGATCCCCGTCAGGGAGCGGGCGCACGCGGCGGCCGGGCGGGATCGTGATGGTCACGCCGGTGATCCCGGGCACCGCCTCGGCGTCGGCGCGGCCCTCGACGGAGCTGAGCACGCCGGCCCGCGGCACCGGCAGCATGAACACCCCGCAGGATCGCGGGGACCCCTGGAGGCCGGCCGGGACCGGCTCGCCGAGGGCGTTGGAGAGGATCAGCTCCTCCAGGCTCCTGCCGCCGGGAAACCGCAGCGCGCGTGAGCACAGGCCGCCGATGGAGCGTGCCGCCAGTTCCAGCATGGCGGGCCCGGCCCCGGCGATGCGCAACTCGGCGTGTACGGGGCCGGATCGCAGGCCGAGCGCGCGGGCGGCGTCCCCGGCGGTACGGACGGCGGTGGCGATGACGTGCCGGGCCAACCGGGATGGGGTGACGAGCAGGGTCTCCTCGAACGTGGGCCCGTCCGGCATGGCGGGCTTGTCGAAGATGGCCACTGGGGTCAGGCCGCCCTCAGCGAGCAGCCCGTCGATGCTCAGTTCCGGCCCGGGCAGGTATTCCTCGACCAGCAGCGGCCCGGCCGCCCGCGGCCCGGCCGCCGCCAGCACGCCGCGGATCCGGGTGGCCGCCCGCACCGCCTGGGCCGGATCGTCGGCGCGCAGCACTCCCCGACTCGCGGTGAGCGAGACCGCCTTGACCACGCACGGGAACCCGGTCGCGGCGGCCGCCTGCCGGACGGCAGCGTCGGGGGCGTGCGCGGGGACGATCGCGTACCGGGGCTGGGCCACGCCGGCGCCATCCCAGAGCTCGCGCTGCCGGCTCTTATCGGCCGCGGCGCGCAACGCGCCGGCCGGGTTATGCGGCAGCCCGAGGCGGGCGGCGACCGCAGCGGCCAGCAGGAGCATCGGCGCGTCCGCGGCGACGACCGCGTCCACGGTTCCGCTGCGAGAGGCGATCTGCTCGGCGCAGCGGTCCGGGTCGCCGGGCTGGAGGGGTATGACCGGACGGCCGCCGACCGGCAGCGCGCCGTCACTGGCTACGGTCAGGTCCAGGCCCATCTTCGCGGCCGCGCGCACGAAGTCAGCCGAGCGGTAGCTGCGCGCAGGCACCAGCAGCAGCACGCGGCGTCCCGCTGTCACCGTTTCTCCGGGGAGAAGAACGGGTCCGTGCCCGCCTCATGGTCGGTGGCGTCGGCCACGCCGGTCATACCTGGCAGCCGGGCACGCAGCAGCGGCTCGATGCCCTGCCGGACGGTCACCTCGGCCAGGCTGCAGCCCTGGCAGCCGCCCTCCAGGCGGATGCTGACCCAGCCGCCGCCGGCGCTGTCAACCACGACGTGCCCGCGGTGTGCCGCGATCGCGGGGTTGACCTCGGCGTCCAGGATGCGCTGTGCCGCGCTGCGCAGATCCCCGGCCTCCGGCGGCGATGGCGGTGAGCGGTCCGTGTCCAGCCGGACCGCGGTGACACCGGGTACGGCGGAGCGGATCTGCGTCTCGATCCGGCTGAGGACAGGAAGCACCGCCCCGGGGGAGCCGTCCGCTTCCAGGATGACGACGCCGTCGTCGGCGGCGACGACGCGGATGGTGGCACCCCGGGCGATGACCGAGGGCAGGATGCTGCGCTCAAGAACGGCCGTCACCTCCGCGGCCAGGTCGCTCACCGCGGCCACCCCTTCCAGAGCGCGGCTTCCAGGTCCGCGATCAGGTCCGCGGGTGCCTCGATGCCGACCGAGATGCGGAGCAGGTCATCGGGCACCGGCGAGGAGGGTCCCTCGCTGCCGCGCCGGTGCTCGATCAGGCTTTCCACCCCGCCGAGCGAGGTCGCGCGCTTGAATACCCCGACCTCGCGCAGCACGGCACGGGCATGCCCGCCCCCGCCGGCCAGCCGGATGGAGAGCATCCCGCCGAACCCGCCGTCCATCTGCCGGGCCGCGATGGCATGCCCCGGATGATCGGGCAGCCCGGGGTACAACACGGCGGTCAGGGCCGGGTGCTGGTGAAAATGCGTGGCGATCGCCAGCGCCGTCTGCGAGGCCCGGTGCACCCGCAAGAACAGCGTGCGCATGCCGCGCTGCAGCAGCCATGCCTCGAACGGCCCGGGCATCGCGCCCGCGTTGCGGCGCCAGGACCGGATCCGCTCCCAGAACGGATCCCTGCGGGCGGACAGCACGGCGCCGGCCAGCACGTCACCATGCCCGTTGAGGTACTTGCTGGCCGAATGCACCACCAGATCGGCACCGTGCTCAAACGGCCTGGTGTGGACCGGTGTGGCCACAGTGTTGTCCACCGCCACCCGCACCCCCGCAGCGTGCGCTAGTTCACAGACTGCAGCCAGGTCGGTGATCTCCCACATCGGGTTCGCCGGCGTCTCGACCCACAGCAGCCGGGTGCGCCCCGGCCGGATCGCGGCGGCCACCGTGCCCAGGTCGGAGGTGTCGGTGAACTCCACGTCCAGACCCCAGGAGAGGGCGAATTCGGCCAGCCATTTCCGCACCCCCCAGTACAGGACACGGGAGACCAGCACGTGATCCCCGGGCAGCAGGGACTGGAACACAGCGGTGGCCGCCGCCATCCCCGAGCCGAACAGCGCGCACGCGCACCCGCCACCTTCCAGCGCGGCCAGCAGCCGCTCGGCGTGCTCCGACGTCGGGTTGTCCGCCCGGGTATAGACCCGGCCCTGCGGATAGGAGCCGTCAGGCCGCTGCTCGTAGTTCGTAGTCAGATTGATCACCGGCGCCAGGGCGCCCGTGACCGGATCTACCTCGCCCAGTGCCTGCGCGGCCAGGGTCTCCGGCGACATCAACCGGTCCTCCATCGGCAATCCCTCCTGCTCGCGGGCAATCTACCGGGCCGCGATCGCTCGGACGCAGCGGACCCGGCGGCTCCGCCGATCACGCCGAGCAGTCGTCCAGCTAGGTCAGCATTGACCGTCACGGTATTTACCGTAACGATGTTTTACGATACTGTCTAGCCATGGCTGCTGCGGCGGAGACGCATAACCTGCTGACCATCGACGACCTCGCCCGGCGGGTCCAATTGCCGGTCCGCACCATCCGCGAGTACCACACGATGCGCCTGCTGCCACCTCCCGAGCGGCAGGGGCGCCTGGGCCTGTACGGCGGCCGCCACGTCCAGCGCCTGGAGCTCATCGCCCGCCTGCAGCGCCGCGGTTACTCGCTGGCGGGGATCCGTGACCTGCTCGGGGCGTGGGAGAGCGGCACGGACCTCACCACATTGCTCGGCATCGACCAGAGCCAGGCGGCGCTGGACGAGACGCCGCTGCGGCTGACCCGGGAGGAACTCTCCCAGCGGCTGCCGGCGTTGGACCCGGCCGCGCTCAGCCGTGCCTGCCAGATCGGGCTGGTACGCCCGCATGGCGAGGACCGCTTCGTGGTGCGCAGTCCCGCGTTGCTCGGTCTGGTGGCCGACTGGGTGCGGGCCGGCATACCGCTCGACGAGGCGCTTGACGTGGTGGAGGCGCTCGCTGACGACCTCGGCGTCCTGGCGCGCAAGCTAGCTGACCTGATCGTGGAACGCATCTGGGATCCGGCCTCGGCCGCCAGCCGTCCCGGAAGGTTGAGCGACTTGCTCCGGCGCGGACGGCCTCTCCTGCTCCAGGGCGCAGCCAGCACCCTCGCGGATCGGCTCGGCGCGGCACTGGCCGAGCGCGCGGATACCGCCGGCGACGGCGGCCGGCTCCGGACAGCCCTCGACGAGATACGGGTGGGTGCCGTCGTGGACTCCGCGGGCACGATCTCCCGGCTGGGAGACGACCGATGAGAATCGTGAACACGGCCCAGGCCGAACAGTGGAATTCCGGCGAGGACGTCGCCCACTGGATTGCCAACCAGGCACGCTATGACCGCATGAACAAGCCGTTCACGGCCCTGATCCTCGATGCTGCCGCCCTGCGGCCAGGCAGCCATGTGCTCGACGTCGGCTGCGGCTGTGGCGGCACGACGCTCGCGGCCGCAGCGCTCATCGCGCCGGGCCAGGCGGTCGGCGTGGACCTCTCCGCTCCCATGCTGGCCCGGGCGCAAGCCGGCGCCGAAGCGGCCGGCCTCGGCAATGCGGTGTTCGAGCGGGGCGATGCGCAGGTGCACCTCCCCGGACACGACAGGTTCGACGCCGTCATATCCCGCTTCGGGATCATGTTCTTCGCCGACCCGGTCGCCGCCTTCGCGAACATCCGTTCCGCGACCCGGCCGGCCGGGCGGCTGGTCTTCGTGTGCTGGCAGCCGCTGGCCGCTAATCAGTGGCTGCTGGTTCCCCGGGCTGCCCTGTCCGAGCACGTGCCGCCGCCCGCCGCCCTAGGGTCCGGTGACGGACCCGGCATGTTCGCGTTCGCTGACTCGGACCGGGTCGGCCAGATCCTGGCCGCAGCGGGCTGGCGGGACATCGAGATCACATCGGAGCACGTGCCGATCCTGGTTGGCGGCGGTGGGAGTGTCGAGGACGCCGTCGGGTTCTTGCGCACCGGGTCGATGGCCCGGATGATGCTGGCCGGTGCCGACGTCGGCACGGTGGACCGTGCGATCGCGTCGCTGCGGGCCGCGCTCGCCCCGTACGCGGACGCCGAGGGCGTGCACCTGGATGCGGCAGTGTGGCTCGTCCAGACCACGGCTCCGTAGAGCCCACCCAGCCTCTTCAACGGTATTCGGCTTCTTTAACGGTATTCGGCCAGCCGCGGGCGCGTTCCGGCGATCGCGAGGGCCGCGATCAGCACTGTGCCGATAGCGGGGATCAGCGCGATCCACGGTGAACCGGTGGTGTGGCCGTCCCGGATCGCGGCGGTGAAGGCGTTCTCGTTGATCGTGATCACCGACCCGAGTGCGCCGTCCCATTGGTTGAACGCCCAGTCGGACTGGCCCGGGCTGGTGCCGATGTCGAACGCGATCGCCTGGGCGAGGTTGGTCTTCGCCATGGCGCGGAGCTTGCGATCGTACTTCTCGTAGACCTGGTATGCCAGCAGTGCCCGGGTGGCAGCGGCCCGCTCGCCGGGGAACGTGATGTTGCGGAACTCGGTGCCCAGGTACCCGCCGAACCGCACGTCGGCGTGGTCCGCCTGGTACGCGCGGATGTCCGCGGCCAGCGCCGCGTCGTAGGAGAAGATGCCGACGTTGCCCACGTTGACCAGCTCCAGCGACTTGCGCAGGAACGCGTCCTGATATGCAGCGGCGCGGCCCGGG
>Ga0070764_10000104_pt1 | contig 27209 bp, 20 predicted proteins | sample HubBroMetageWRM4_FD_67287 | JGI IMG/M metagenome (GOLD analysis project Ga0070764, IMG submission 67287) | Warmed soil microbial communities from the Hubbard Brook experimental Forest, New Hampshire - Hubbard Brook CCASE Soil Metagenome WRM 4 | ecosystem: Environmental > Terrestrial > Soil >... | reverse complement strand
ACGGGATCCAGACCGCTCAATACCTCGATGTCGGAGGCTGTGTAAGACGATGCCATCAGTTACCTCAGTGAACGCGGCGGAGTTTAGCATGCTGAACCGCGATGCAATGGCTGGCACGGCCCGCGCGATTCCGCTATCTTCGACACGTGGGAATCGCCAACCAGCAAAATATGACGCGCACCGTTCCGGTACTGCCGCAACCGTACGGGATTCGCGTGCGGCTGCGCCCGGGTGATCCGTTCGCCAAGCTGGTCGGCGCCGATTGGCAAAAAACCCATTGGTTCTTTACCGCCGCCGAACGCGATCGGACGCTCGAGGACATGTCGCGCAAGCACGAGTATTCGCGCATCGGCGATCAGCCGGCACTGGTATTTGAAAAGGTGGAGAATCTCGGCGAGAGCCGCAGCTTCTAGTCCCTCGGCCGAGAACTCGAGCCGATCAATATCACTACGCCGGCACGACTAGTGAGGCCCTGCTCTTCCGGGCCTTGAAGCTCCTCATCCCCAGGCCATCCACGCGGGTCAAATTCACAGTGCCGACGTACCGGCGCGTCAGCGCTCAAAAAGTTCTTCCTAGGAATAGATAGTAGGCGCTATGCCCTGCCGTGTCGTAGCCGGAGCCCAAGTACACCGGGCCCAAAAACGTATCGAACGCCAGAAATAAAGACGCGTCCTTGTGCGTCGAACCGAAACTCATGTCGGCGCGCGACTGCCAGGTGTTGCCCATTTCCAGCGACATGCCGACATAGGCAGGAAATTCAAAAAACCCCTCGCCGCCGCGACTAATCCTGCGAAAATAGATGGCGCGGGCGATGGCATAGTCCTGACCGTACAGGGAACTGGGCGCCAGTCCCGAGAGATTGAAAAACCCCCCCAACGAAAACAAATCGGGCACGTCGGTCGCCTTGATGGTGCCGCTCACGACGCTCCCGCCTGAAGCCCAGAGCAAGAGGGTGTTGCGGCCGAGCGAACGGGCCATGAGCCAATCGGCCGACACCTTGTCGTAGGCCGTATCGGCGCCCAAGTCGGTGCGATTGGCGTCCCACTGCAGGGTGAACTGCTGTCCCTCGCGCGGAAAGTGCAGATTGTCGAGCCGGTCGTAGCTGAACCTCACGAATAGCTCGCCGTTGTTGTATTGCGACTCCACCAGCGTCGGGTCGCCCAAACGCACGGTCGCCGCGCCGTTGGTGCGGTGGTAGCCGACGCGGATTTCGCCCCAATTGCCGAGCGTGCGGCCGATGTCGAAGGCCGCCTCTGCCTCGCGGTCACGATAATCCGCCACCTCCACGTCATTGGCGTAGATCTGCAAATCCCGTGCTTCGATGCGCAGGCTGGGAGCGATGAACCAGGTGCGCGTGGCATCCAAGGGCTGATAGAACTCGCTTTGCACTTTCGGATCGCTGCCAATCTGTACATCCGTCACGAGCTCGCCGCCCAGCTTGTCGAGTTCGGTCAAAATGAAGCGCGCCGCCGCGTTGTAGCGGCTGTTGCCCTGAAAATTGTCTTCCAAATCCAAACCGAAGCGCACGTAGTTAGGCCCCCAGGATTTGCGCCGCGCCCGGACTTCGAGTCCGGACTCCTCATCGGTGCCCGAACCCTGATCCACCAGCGCATAGTCCAGCGTCTCGAAATTACCGAGGCCGTACAACTCCGTGATGCGCTCGCCGACCTCATCCACATTCAATGGCTTGCCTACCATCGGCTGCATCTCCGCCATGATGGTCTCTTCGTAGCGCTTGGATTGTTCATCGACGCGCACGAACTTGATCGCGGGCAGTCCGGGTTCGCGCGCGGCGCGGCGCACCAGGTAATCGTTGTACGCCGCATCGCCGACACGCAGCGCATCGAGCCTTGCAAGCATGTTGCGCGCGGCGCTTTCACCGGCAGCGATGGTGGAAATCGCCGCGGTGAAGTCCGTGGAACTCGCGGATCCCAGCGGCGGCTCGATCAATACATCCGCGGCGCCCAAGGTGGCGCGCTGGCGGTCCGCATCCTTGCGCACCAGAATCGCGAGCATCTGATTGGAAATCGACAGGGCCGAGTCGAGTGCGGCGCGCGACTGCAGGGGAAAACTCACGTCGGAAACGATGAGGATGTCCGCATGCATTTGCCGCGCCACATCGATGGGCAGATTCTCCGCCAGTCCGCCGTCGACCAACAACAGGCCCTGGGTTTCCACGGGTGCGAACAGTCCCGGCGCGGAAATGCTCGCGCGCATGGCAATTGAAAGATCTCCCTTGTCCAGCAGCACGGCACGGCCGGTGACCAAATCGGTGGCCACCGCGCGAAATGGCGTCGGCAGCAGGTCGAAGTCGGTGCTGTTGCTGAAGGGCAGCGTGAGCTGGCGCAGCGTCTCCTGCAACTTCTGTCCCTGAATGAATCCCTTCGGCAGGAGAATTTTGCCGTGCTTCAAACCGAGCGGCAGACGCACGAGAAAATTCCGGTCATCCTGCTTGCGCCGAAAGGCCAGGTCGCGGCGCGGCGGCGCATCGCGAAACGCCTCCTGCCAGTCGACTGAACGCATGGTGGTCTCAATCTGTGCGGCGGTCATACCGCTCGCATACAAACCGCCGACCACGGCACCCATGCTGGTGCCGGCTATGCAGTCGATGGGTACCTTTAATTCCTCGAGAACCTTGAGGACACCGATGTGCGCCATGCCGCGAGCGCCGCCGCCCGACAACACCAGGCAGATGCGAGGTCGCGCGTCTGCTGCCTGCGCCACGGGGACGGTTGACAGGGCGGGCGCGCTTGGCGGGGCTCGCGTGGTTGGCGCGGTGGGCGCGGCGGCCGCAGTAGGCGGCGCTGCCGCGAACACCCATTGATAAATCCCCGCCAGCGCACAGACCAATCCGAGACGTATGGCGAGCTTCCCCATGAGGGGACTTAGTTTAGAGGACTACGTCAATACTGGAAGCGGTAAAGGTGTTGCTGGCGCGGTCGTACATGCCTCGTGCCACGAACTGGGTCGCCGGTGTCGGCGTGGCAAAGGTCGTATTGAGCTGCGTCACGAAGGCGGCAAAGGTGATGTACGACGTGATGGGGTTGACGGTGTTCTCGGCGATGCCGCCCGGCCCCACGCTAAATCGCGGATTGAACAGCGGCAGACCGGTCGTCGCCGCCGGCACGGCTACCGCCGGGACGATGTTCGGCGTTGCGCTCAAGGTCGTGATGTCGACGGTTTCGGCGCCGATGCGCAGCTGTCCGGAACCGAATGCCGCGTTGGTCAGGTCGATCGTCAAGCCGGTCGGGGTGAGCGTGGCGAAGGGCGCCGCGGTCCCGGTGCCCGTCCAAACCACCGCCAAGGTGGCGGCAACGGCAGATTCCGCATTCACGCTAAAGGCAGTCCAATCCGGCGGCGCGGTGCCGAAGGGCGCGCTGTAGCCGTCGATAAACAAGGGATCGCCCGGTGCCGCCGTAGGCAAAGTCAGTGCGCCGGTGTTGACCGCAAAATTTGCCGCGACCGGATCCTGCGCGGCGCTCACGCCATTGCCGGCAAAGTTATAGACACTCGCCGGATAATTTTCGATGGCCTGTAAATTCAGCAGCAGGCTTCCCGAAGCCGTCGAGTTCAGTGTCCCAAACAGCTCGGTCGATTGCAGGCGCACTGAGCCGGTGTCAACCGAGGATCCGGTCGAATCGATTATGGTCACGCCCGCCGCATTCACGGAATAAAGTCCGCGCGCCGTGATGTGCTGGCCGACGGCAATGGAGTTGTAATTCAACGGCCCCAACGTCGAGACGCCATCGGCGGTCACGACGGTGTTGGGCCCGAGGAGCACCTGGGAATCCGCGTCTTCATACTGAATGACTTCGGCCGCGTTCGCGGTCAGCGTCCCGCCGCGTAGGGTGAGTGTATTGCCGCTGCGCGCGATTACATCGCCTTCTATGCCGTCGGTGAAAAAGTCTTCCAGCGTGCCGCCGGCGATGACATACACCGAATGAAAGATGCCCGCGATCACGCCGGCCTGGGGCGTCGGCGTCGGTTCGAAGGTGCAGAACGCCGCCGTTTCCGTTGATCCCGCCGACGCTTGTGACAACGCCGTGAGTCCGGGCGCACCGACATAGGTGACACCCCCGTAGGTATAAACCGTATTGGCATCATTGAAGATCGTGTCGATACCCAGACTGTTCACTTCATCGAAGAATGGCCGCACGACAACGGTGTAGGTGCCCGTGGTGACGCTCGAATTGATCAGCGGACCGCGCACGCGAATCAGCTTGTTGTCAGCCGCCGTGGTGGCAACCGACATGTAGGGCTTGACCGTGAGCGTCGGCGGGCTGGTCGTCATATCGACCTTGTTCGATGCCGTCATGTCGTAGTTGAAGGCGAGACGCAGGGCGTTGCTGGTCGCAAAAGTCGGCTGCAGGGCCAGACCGCCGTTAGGATCGAGGGACACCGTGACCGCGATCGTGGTCGGCACGACGCCGAAGGGATCAACAACGCTTACCTTGACCGGCGCTCCGTTTACCAACACGGAAATTTGCGCGTTCGTATAATCCAGCGTGATGATGGCAGACGTGTAGGTATCGACCGGCAGACTGACGGTCCCCCAGAGCTCCGACAGATTGGTGAGCTTGGAAAAATCGACAGTCTCCGGAACCTCGATGGCCCCGACGGCGCCACTGAGTTGGCCAACCAGAACCACTGAGTCGATTGTCACCAGGTAACTGCTGAATTGACCGACGTCATCGGTGGTGGTCAGAGTCGTCCACGCCACGCCGAAGCCGCTATCTTGATTGTTACGGTGGCAGCCTGCCGCCGCCAATCCGAACACGCATGCGCAGAGCAGCGCGACCAGCCGGTTGGCGGCCTTATTCTTAAGCAATGAATGCACTACAGATTCCAATTATTGAGGGGGGACCACAGGTTAAGGCTGCGTAGAATAAAGGCTTTCGAGACATTACGCGCAGCAAAGTTCCATTTTGCCTCTCTAACCGCCCTTCGGCCGAGGCACTTGTTGGGTAATACAGTGAATATTGCCCCCTCCCAACAATACTTCGCGGGTCGGGACACCCAGCACGGCGCGGGTCGGAAACAAGCGCTGCAGGATGCGCATCGCTGCCGCATCGCGGCGTTTTTCGTAAAGCGGCATGACCACACACTTGTTCGCGATGTAGAAGTTGATATACGAGGCGGCCAGCCGGTCGCCCGCGCGGCGCGGATGACTGCCGGCATGAGAATCGATGCCGGCCGCTTCTTCGGCCGTCATGAACAGGGGCCCCGGCTGATGAATTCGATGGATCTCCAAGCGGCGCCCGCGCACGTCCGTGGCATGACGCAGGCGTTGATAAGCATCTTGGGAAATTTCGAACTGCGGATCCGAACGATCATCCGTCCAGGTGAGGGCCACATGTCCTGGACTGACAAAGCAGGCGAGTTCATCGATGTGACCGCCGGTCTCGTCGAGGTAGACGCCCTTCTCCAGCCATATCACCTTGCTCACCGCCAAGTATCGGCGCAGCTGCTCTTCTATATCCGCCCGCGTCATCTGCGGATTGCGATTTGGATTGAGCAGGCATTCTTCCGTGGTCAGGCACGTGCCTTGTCCGTCCACGTGAATTGCGCCGCCCTCCATCACCAGCGGCGTGCGGTAGCGATCCGCGCCCTCCATCTCCAGCACTTTCTGCGCAACTTGATCATCCCGGTCCCAAGGAAAGTACAATCCACCTTGCAGACCTCCCCAGGCATTGAAAGTCCAATCGACGCCGCGGCGGCGCCCCTTCTCATCGATGACGAAGGTTGGGCCGCAGTCCCGCATCCACGCATCGTTGCTGGTGATCTCGACCACGCGCACGTTGCGCGGCAGGCGCGCGCGCGCATTCTGAAACTGCGCCGCCGAGACCCCAACCGTCACCGTCTCGCTCGTGGCAATCGCGGTGGCGACCGCCGCAAAGGCCGCCTGTGCCGGCTTCGCGCCCAGGCGCCAGTTGTCCGATCGTTCGGGCCACAACATCCAACATCCCGAATGCCGCTCAAATTCCGCGGGCATTCGAAAGCCATCTTTTGCAGGGGTTGATTTCAGATTGCGCAATGCTCGTCTCCGGTCGCGCATGCTAGCATTGCGACTGCATTTACAGGAGCTTAAGGAATGTCAGACGCCAAGCCGGTCACCCTCAAAATCCCCGCCGGGGGCGAGAAAATCAGCATCTCAAACGGCAAATTGCACGTGCCCGACCAACCCATTATTCCCTTCATCGAGGGCGACGGAACGGGGCGCGACATCTGGCGGGCGAGCGTGCGGGTGTTCGATGCGGCGGTGAAAAAAGCCTACGGCGGCAAGCGCCAAATTCACTGGATGGAGGTGTTCGCGGGCGAGAAAGCCAACAAGGCGTACAACACCTGGTTGCCGGACGAAACCGTCACCGCCTGCCGCGACTACTTGGTTTCGATCAAGGGGCCGCTCACAACGCCGGTCGGCGGCGGAATTCGTTCGCTGAACGTGGCATTGCGGCAGCTGCTGGACCTTTACGTGTGCTTGCGGCCCGTGCGCTGGTTCAAGGGAGTGCCCTCCCCGGTGAAAACCCCGGAAAAGGTCGACATGGTCATTTTTCGTGAAAACACCGAGGACATTTACGCGGGAATCGAGTTCGAACAGGGCTCCGCGGAGTGCAAGAAATTTCTCGACCTCTTCAAGCAGAATTTTCCGAAACAATACGCCAAGATCCGTTTTCCGGACACCTCCGGCATCGGTTTGAAGCCCGCCTCCCGGGAAGGCACCGAACGGCTGTTCCGCGCCGCGCTGAAGTACGCGATCGACAACCAGCGCAAGAGCGTGACCATCGTGCACAAGGGCAACATCATGAAATTCACCGAGGGTGCGTTTCGTGGCTGGTCCTATCAGTTGGCCGAAAGGGAATTTCCGAACCAGGTATTTACGTGGGAGCAATGGGAGCGGATCAAATCCGCCAACGACGAGAAGGAAGCGAATGCGCAGATGGATGCCGCCAAAAAAGCCGGCAAAGTCATCGTCAAGGACGCCATCGCCGACATCACGTTGCAGCAAGTGCTCACCCGCCCGGATGAGTTCGATGTCGTCGCCACCATGAACTTGAATGGCGATTATCTGTCTGATGCCCTCGCGGCCCAGGTCGGCGGCATCGGCATCGCGCCGGGCGGCAACATCAACTACCTGACCGGCCACGCCGTATTCGAAGCCACGCACGGCACGGCGCCGAAGTACGCGGACCTCGATAAGGTCAATCCCGGATCGGTGATTTTGTCCGGGGAAATGATGTTCAGGTACATGGGCTGGCTCGAGGCCGCGGACGCGATCATCAACGCCATGGACAAGTCCATCGCGCAAAAAACCGTGACTTACGATTTCGCACGCCTGATGCCGGGAGCGACCGAAGTCAAGTGCAGCGAATTCGGCGATATCCTGATTCGAAATCTGTAGCTGGGCTCATCGAAACCCGAGGCGGGATCGGCGCGGCAGGAGGCTCGGTGCGCGCGCCGGCTCGGTGCGCGCGCCGGCTCAGTGCACGCCGGTTCAGTGCGCGCCGGCTCAGCGCATGGCGCCCGCGACACGGCGCGGCGCCGGTCGAGCCTGGGAGCGTTGCTTCAAGATATCGAATGCCGCAATCCGATAGGCTTCGGTCATGGTCGGAAAATTGAAAATCTGTTCAATGAAGAAATCGGCCGTGGCGCCGGTCGCGATGGCCGCCTGGCCCAAATGCACGAGTTCCGTCGCACCCTCGCCCAAGACTTGAACGCCGAGCACCCGCCCGCTGCCGCGTTCGCACAGCAGCGTCAAAAATCCCGAGGGCTCGCCGGCGATATGTGCGCGCGCGACCTCACTGAAATCGGCGCGGCCGACCACGAGATCGATTTTCTTGGCAGCCGCCTCGCTCTGCGACAGGCCGACGCACGCTATTTCGGGGATGGTGTACACGCCGCTCGGCACCAAACTCGTCAGCGCGGGCGGCGGCAGGCCGAGTGCAACCAGCGCGGCGCGCCGGCCCTGATCGGCGGCGGCGCACGCCAATGCGGGCGGTCCAATGGCGTCGCCCGCGGCGAATATTCCGGGGATATTGGTTTCAAAGTGCTCATTCACTTGCACGGTACCGCGCGAACTGATGCCTAATCCAAGGCGGTCGAGACCGATGCCGTCGAGATTGGCAACGCGGCCAAATGCTGCAAATACGATGTCCGATGTCAAAGTTGCGCCGCCGCTCAGCTGCACTTCGACCTGCGAGAAGCCGTCAAAGCGCGCGCCGCTGACCTCGGAGCCTCCACAGTACTCGCCGCCCATGGCGCGAAACGCCGTGAGAAATCCGCTGCGCAGCGCAGGATCGAGAAATCCCAGGGGTTCGGCGGCCTTGTCCAGCATCGTCACCGTGCAACCCAGCGCGGCGAAGATGGAAGCGTATTCGCAAGCGATGACGCCGCTGCCGAGCACCAGCATGGAGCGAGGAATGTACGGCAGGCTCAAAATGGAGTCGCTGTCGACGATGTGTTCGTGATCCACTTCGATGGCCGGCACGTGTCGCGGCCTCGATCCGGTGGCGAGCACCACGCGCGGGGAGTACACAATGCGGCGCGAGCCGTCCAGATGCTGGATCTCGATGTGCTGCGCGTCCAAGAAAGTGCCTTTGCCTCGAATCAATTCGACGCCGTTGCGCTGCAACTGTGCCAGCAGATATTTGTCTTGCGCGGCGATCACCGCATCGACACCGTGCAGCAGCGCGGATAACGGCGCATCCCCGCGTAGCTCGACCGCCAATGAGGTGGCGCTGCCTTGCATGCGCCGATAGCGCAACGCCTGTTCGCGCAGCGCCTTGCTCGGGATGGTGCCGGAGAGCAGACAGGAGCCGCCCACCTGCGGCTCGCGCTCAATGATGCCGGCGCGGAATCCCGCTTTGGCCGCCTGAATCGCGGCCTTCTGTCCGGCCGGCCCGGAACCCAGGCAGATGAGGTCGAATTCGGCGCTTGGCATTACAGGCCCGCCAAGGCGCGCACCTGTTCGCGCTTCGCGAGCATCGCGCGCCGATCGTCGGGAAACACGCCCAACTGCTCAAACACGGCGCTCTCGAGCACCAAATTTTCATCGAGCAGCTGCGGATACATGGTGTGAGTGGCCAGCAGGTGCGCGGCATTGACGGTGCCCGCCAGATCGCTGTGGCCGGACTTACCGTAGTCGCGCCAATCGCTCGCGGCGTCCTGGACATCGTCCGGCAATCGCCAGCTGCTCATGAGCAGCCGGCCGAAGCGCGGCTCGAATTCAACCACCAACTCGGCGAAGGTCTTGGCGTCCATCACCGTGCGCTGCTGGCTCTCGAATCCGGAGAGAATCTTCAGCGCCAACGCGGCACCGGTGCGGTGCATGAGCGCGGCGAGAAACGCGCTTTCCACATGCTTGCGGCGCTCGCGTGCGATTTCCTTGGCCCAAAGTCCCGCCAGCCAGGCCTCGCGCCACAGCTCCTCAGACTCCGGTTCATGACCGGGAGCCGTGAATATTTCGCCGCGCAGCATCACCGCCATCGCGATGTTGCGCACCTCGGCCACCCCGAGCCATGACACCGCCTGCTGCAATGAGACGATGGGAGCCCGCGGCCGCAGCGCGGGAGAGTTCGCAACTCGCATGATTTCGCCGGCCAACGCGGGATCCGACTGAATCAGCCGCGCCAGTTGCGCCGCGTCGGTCGCCTGCTGAGCCGTCAGCTCGGCGAGCTGCGCGCAGACGCGCGGCATGGGTGCGATGTGCTGCGGACTCGCCAGCGATTCGGTCAGATAAACGTGGGCCGCTTGCGCGTGCAGCGCGGAAACGACAACCGGGGATTGCAGACTCACTTCTTGGCACCTGTCACGACGTTCTTGTCGACCTCCATAGATCGGCATTCGCGCAGGATGCTTGAGTCAAATCAGATTATGTTAATAATTTATGTCAAATCAATATGTTAACTAAACGCCGTTAAACGCGCGATCCAAGGCTTGGGCCAGGTCGGCTTTCAGGTCGCCCTCATCCTCGAGCCCGATCGACAGGCGTACCGTCCCTTTCCCCACCAACGAGCTGGCCCGCTGTTCGGCCGTGTAGTCGCCACCGTGCAGCAGCTGCGGCGGCATGACCAAAGATTCGGTGGAGCCGACGCTTGCCGCGATCGAGAACAACTCCAGGGATTCGGCAAAGCGCGCGCCTTCCGCGTAGCCGCCGTCCAGTTCGATGCTGACGATGGTGCCGAAGTCCTGCATCTGTTTTCGCGCCAGCGCGTGCTGCGGGTGGCTCTCGAGACCCGGGTAGTGCACTCGCTTCACATGCGGATGCTGCGCCAAGTACTCGGCCAGCACCATCGCGCTCGCGCACTGACGCTCGTAGCGCAAGAAATAGGTGCGCATGCCGCGCTGGATCAAGAAGGCGGCGTGCGGATCGAGCGCCGCACCCATCGGCCCGATGTCCTTTCGCATGGCGGCAATGAGCTCGTGGCGCGCGATGATCGCCCCGCCCATTACGTCGCCGTGGCCGGAGGCGTACTTGGTCAAGCTGTGCAGGTAGACGTCGATATCGTAGGCGCCGTGGTTGTGAAAGCCGGCAAAGGTGTTGTCGAGCACGGTCAAGGCGCCGGCCGCTTTGGCATGGCGGGTCAAGTGCTCGATGTCGGCGATCTTGGTGACCGGATTCGTGGGACTCTCGAAGATCACCAAACGGGTCGGCTTCTCCTTGAGCAGCCGCTCGATGCCGGCCAAGTCCTCGATGGACAGCATGGTGTGGGTCACGGCGAACTTGGCGAGCAGGTGCCGCACGATGAAGCGCGTCGGCCCATAGGATTCCACGAACAACAGTACGTGATCGCCCGCACGGCACAGCGCCAGGAGACTGGCGGCAATCGTCGCCACGCCCGAACCGGTCAGCAGACAATCGTCCCGGCCTTGCAATTCGCTCAGCAGACGCTGCAGCTGCGTGAGCGTCGGATTGGCGTTGCGCGAATAGAAAAATCCTTCGCGCTCGCCGCGCTGATAGCGCAGCGTTTCATCTGCATCGTCGAACGAAAATTTCACCGACTGATAAATGGGCGCCACCAGCGGGCGGTTGTCCTCGGGAACGGCAACGGCCGGCGGATGGTTCACCAAAGTGGTATTTTTCATGGCAAGACACGATAGTCGATCCATGCGCTTTAGGAAACGGATTCGCGAGATTAGGTCGTTCGACGAATTGGGTTGTTCGACCAATTGGGTCTTACGGCGAAAGATAGCGGTCCAGTTCCGCGTTGATCTGGGTGGCCGAGTCGAACAACGGGTCGGCGTCTTGCGCGGCAAGTCCCAGATCGCGATAACCCGGATCCAGCATGAGTAATTCGCGCGTCAGCATGCAGGGCTCGTGCAGTGTGAAATCCGCCAGTTTGTGCGCGACATGGACCACGTTGCACTCCCAGCTCAGCGCACCGGCCGAGGCATAGCGGTCCCAGCGGGCGACGACGGCAGGTACGGGGGGTGGCAAAGCCCAGACGGAAATCACCCGTGCGCTCACTTCGCGTTGGAAAATCTCGATCAAGCAATCGTATTCGTTGCCCGCCAGATGCACACCGGCGCGCTCCGCGATCTCATGGATCGCGCCCAACACCACCGCCCTGCCGATAGTGTGCAGCAATCCACACAGATAATTTAGGCCCGTTTCCCTGCCCCGCATTGAACTCAGCTGGCGTGCCCACAGGGCGCTGGCCAACGAATGACGCCATAGTCGGCGCGCCTTGCGATGTTGACCCTCGACATGCAGCATCTTTCCCTGCAAAGCGAGCGTAAAGGCAATGTTTGCCACATCATCGAGCCCCAGCCATGCAATCGCGTGCTGCAGCGATGTAATCGGCATGGTTGGGCGTTTGGCGGCCGAGGAAGCGATGCTCAAGACATACTTGGTCAGCGCCGGATCGGTGTGGATGATGTCCGCCAGCAGATGCGCGTTGCCGGATTTTTGAGTGCCGCTGCGCACAACCTTGACGGCGACGGTCGGCAGAGTCGGAATCACCAACTTGTTGTGCGCGATATGCTGCTCGACCAGTCCGCGTACGGCCTCGAGGTTTTCGAGTTCTCCCTGCGATGGGGTTATTGGCTGCAGCACTCCCTAAGTAACGGCAGACGAAACAATGACTTGACACGCCACCTTCGTGTCCTAATGCACATCTTCAGCGGAAAAATGCGTAAACTCAAACGAACATGAATGCCGTCGCCGAAGACGCCGCACGATTTCCCGCGGAAAAAGCCCCGGAATCGCGTTTGCGCGAAATTCCCTACAACTACACCTCGCTGGCCGACCGCGAGATCGTGATCCGTTTGCTGGGCGAACCCGCTTGGGAGGTGCTGGATGGCCTGCGCAGCGAACGGCGCACCGGCCGATCGGCACGCATGCTGTATGAGGTGTTGGGCGACATGTGGGTGGTGGAGCGCAATCCCTACCTTCAGGACGACCTGCTCGACAATCCCAAGCGCCGCGGCCAGCTCATCGCGGCCATGCATCATCGTCTGGGCGAAGTGGAAAAGAGGCGCGATGGCGCCGATGCGGCTCGCGATGCCAAGGTCGCAGAATTGCTGCGCGCCGCGGCGCTGGCGGTGCGGCGATTCGAAGGCCAGTTCAGCGATTTCGCGGCCAAGCGCAAACGTGCGCAGCGGCTCCTGACCAAGCACACGCGCGCCGACAATGTCCGCTTCGACCCCTTCTCACGGGTATCGCACGTCACGGACGCGACCGACTGGCGCGTGGAGTTGCCGTTCGTGGTGCTGATGCCGGACAGCGAAGCGGAGATCCCGGCACTGGTGCGCGATTGCATCGAATTGGGGCTCACCATCATTCCGCGCGGCGGCGGTACCGGCTATACCGGCGGGGTCGTGCCTCTGACGCCCTGGTCCGCCGTCATCAATACGGAAAAGCTCGAGACCTTGGGATCGGTGGAGACATTTGCACTGCCCGGGAATGTTGCGGCCAGCGCCAGTATTTTTTCCGCCGCCGGCGTCGTCACCAAGCGCGTGAGCGAGGCGGCGGAACGCGCCGGCTTCGTATTCGCCGTCGACCCAACTTCGGCGGATGCCTCCTGCGTCGGCGGCAATATCGCCATGAACGCCGGCGGCAAGAAAGCCGTGCTATGGGGCACAGCCGTGGATAACCTGGCGTGGTGGCGCATGGTCGATGCGCAAGGCAACTGGCTCGAAGTCACGCGCCTCAAGCACAATCTCGGCAAAATTCACGACGCGGCCGTCGCGAGCTTCGAGTTGATCTGGAAAGACGGCGGCAAGGCGGCGGATGAGGCGCAGGTACTGCGCAGCGAGCGGCTCGATATCGAGGGCGCCAAGTTTCGCAAGATTGGATTGGGCAAAGACGTCACGGATAAATTCCTCGGCGGCCTGCCGGGCGTGCAGAAAGAGGGCTGCGACGGATTGATCACCGCCGCGCGCTGGATCTTGCACCGCATGCCAAAATATACGCGCACCGTGTGCTTGGAGTTCTTCGGCCAGGCGCGCGAGGCCATCCCGAGCATCATGGAGATTGGCCAGTACTTGGAGACTCACGCCAAACTCTCGGGCACGCTGCTCGCCGGCCTCGAGCATCTGGACGAACGCTATTTGCGCGCGGTCGGCTACAGCACCAAGTCCAAACGCGGCGCACTGCCCAAAATGGTGTTGTTAGGCGATATCGTCGGCGAAGATGCGGATGCGGTGGCGGCAGCCACCTCGCATGTGGTGCGTTTGGCGAACGCCCGTTCGGGCGAGGGTTTCATAGCCGTGAACGCGGAGGCGCGTCGCCGGTTCTGGCTGGATCGTGCCAAAACCGCGGCCATCGCCAAGCACACCAACGCCTTCAAGATCAACGAGGATGTGGTGATTCCGCTGCAGCGCTTGGGCGAGTACACGGACGCCATCGAGCGCATCAATATCGAGCTGTCGATTCGCAACAAGCTGGATCTCCTGGCGGCGCTCGAGGAGCATCTATCCTCGAGCATAGGTCTCTCCTCGAAAGTAAGTCTCGCGGCGAATTCACCTCCCGGCGAGGCCGTGGACGCCGATTCGAACCGCCGAGCGGAGGCGCTCGATCTTTTGGCGCGCGTGCGCCTACGCTGGCAGTACCTGCTCGGAAACATGGACGCCGACGAGGGCGAATCCGGCAGAGTCTTTGACCGACTGCAGGATCGCAGCGTTCGCGTCAGTTGGAAAAGCGAGGTGCGAAGCGCCCTCGCGAGAATCTTCGTCGGCAGCGCTTTCGCGCCGGTGCTCGCCGAGTGCGATGCCATTCACAAGAGCGTGCTGCAAGGCCGGGTGTTCGTCGCGCTGCACATGCACGCGGGCGATGGCAATGTGCACACCAACATACCGGTCAATTCGGACAACTACGCCATGTTGCACACGGCGAACCGCGCCGTGGCGAAAATCATGCGCATCGCGCGCGGCCTCGACGGCGTGATTTCCGGAGAGCACGGCATCGGCATCACCAAGCTCGAATACCTTACCGAAGCGGAACTCGCCCCATTCCGCAGCTACAAGCTGCGGATCGACCCCGACGGTCATTTCAACAAGCACAAATTAATGCCGCAGGCCGATTTGCGCCGTGCCTATACGCCGAGCTTCGGCCTGCTCGGGCATGAATCCTTGATCATGCAGCAGTCCGACATCAGCAGCATCTCCGATGCCATCAAGGATTGCCTGCGCTGCGGCAAATGCAAACCGGTCTGCGCCACGCACGTGCCGCGCGCGAATCTGTTGTATTCGCCGCGCGATAAGATTCTCGCGACCTCGCTGCTGATTGAGGCCTTTCTCTATGAGGAGCAGACCCGCCGCGGCGTTTCGATCCAGCACTGGGATGAATTGTCCGATGTCGCGGATCACTGCACGGTCTGCCACAAGTGCGAAACGCCCTGCCCGGTCGGCATCGACTTCGGCGACGTCTCCATGGGCATGCGGGACCTGTTGCGCCGCATGAACAAGAAGCGCTTCAATTTGGGCACGGCCGCCTCGATGTTTTTCTTGAACGCCACCAATCCTCAGACAATCAAAGTGACGCGCAAAATCATGATCGACTGGGGTTACAGGCTGCAGAGGTTGGGCAATCGCGCGCTCAATACCTTTGCAAAGTCCCAGACGCGGCATCCGCCGGCAACCACCGGCAAACCGGCGATCAAGGAGCAGGTCATTCACTTCGTCAACAAGCGGATGCCCGGCGGCTTGCCGAAACGAACCGCGCGGGCGCTTCTCGACATCGAGGACCGCAACTACGTGCCCATCATCCGGGATCCGGCCAAGGTCAGCAGCGACTCTGAAGCCGTATTTTACTTCCCGGGGTGCGGTTCAGAACGCCTGTTCTCCCAGGTGGGTCTGGCGACCCAGGCCATGCTGTGGCATGTGGGCGTGCAGACCGTGCTGCCCCCCGGCTATTTGTGCTGCGGGTACCCGCAGCGCGGCGCCGGAGAATTCGACAAGGCCGAAAAGATCATTACCGACAATCGGGTGCTGTTCCACCGCGTTGCCAATACTCTCAACTACCTCGACATTAAAACCGTGGTGGTCAGTTGCGGGACCTGTTTTGATCAGCTGCAAGGATATGAGTTCGACAGCATATTTCCCGGCTCGAAAATCCTGGATATCCATGAATATTTGTTGGAAAAGGGTGTCCGGTTGGAAAATGTTACCGGCACGCGCTACATGTATCATGACCCCTGCCACTCGCCGATGAAGAAATACGACCCCCTGACCGTGGTGAACTCTCTCATGAACAGCGAGCGTAACGGAACCATCGCCAAGAACGAGCGCTGCTGCGGCGAGTCCGGAACTCTGGCCGTCACGCGCCCGGATGTGTCGACGCAAGTGCGATTTCGCAAGGAACAGGAAGTGCGCATCGGCGTGGACGAAATCCGCGCCGCAGGTCACGGCGGCGAGGTAAAAATATTGACCTCGTGCCCCTCCTGCCTCCAGGGACTGAAGCGCTTCAACGACGACGCGGACATGGACGCCGACTACATCGTGGTCGAAATCGCCAAGCACCTGCTCGGCGCGGACTGGCTGCCGCAGTACGTGCAGCGCGCCAATGCCGGCGGTATTGAACGAGTGCTGGTTTAAAGTCATGGCAGCGACGCCCGAAGTTTGCGATGTGGCGGTGATCGGCGGCGGTCCGGCGGGCAGCACGGCGGCTATCTTGCTGGCGCGCCGCGGCTACAAGGTCATTGCGCTGGAGAAGGCTCATCATCCGCGCTTTCACATCGGCGAATCGCTGCTGCCGATGAATTTACCGGTCTTCGAACGCTTGGGCGTGCTCGACAAGGTGCGCGCGCTCGGCGTGCAGAAGCTTGGCGCGGATTTTCAGGCGAATAACGAGCGTGGCTACAGCACCTTTGCCTTTGCGCGCGCCATCGGCAACAGTCCGCCGCATTCCTATCAGGTTTGGCGCCAGGATTTCGACAAGATGCTCTACGACCACGCGCGCGCCAGCGGCGCCGACGCCCGCGAGGGACAGGAGGTTCGCAAGATCGAGCAGAAAAGTCCGCGCGAGTCTCTGCTCGAGGTGCAAGCCGATGACGGCCGCAACTACAGCATTCAGGCGCGCTACGTGGTCGATGCCAGCGGCCGCGATGCGTTTGTCGCCTCGAAAAATAAATTGCGCCGCAAGAACGACCAGCATCAGAGCGCCGCCATATTCAGTCACTTCCGCGGCGCGGAACTGCGGCCCGGCGAGGATGCGGGCAACATCAGCATTTACCGTTTCGATCACGGCTGGATGTGGATGATCCCGCTGCCCGACGGCATCATGAGCATCGGCGCGGTGTGCCGGCCGGAATATTTGAAGCAGCGCAAGGGGCGCACGGCGGAATTCCTGCTGGAGACGCTGAACAAGAATCCGGACCTGAAGCGCCGCATCGAGCACGCCCAACTCGCCGGCGACGTGCGCGTCACCGGCAACTATTCTTACGATTCGACGCGGATGGGAGGACCGGGGTGGATCCTGGTGGGCGACGCCTTCGCATTTCTCGATCCTGTGTTTTCTTCCGGCGTGTTTCTTGCCATGAGCGGCGCCGAGCAAGCGGCGGCCGTGGTTGATGAGGCACTGCGCCAGCCGGAGCGCGAGAGCACGCTGATGCGCAAGCTGGAAAAACGCCTGCGCGGCGGCATGGGGCGCTTTTCGTTTTTCATCTACCGATTCAACGGGCCGGTGATGACCCAGATGTTCGGCCAACCGCGCAACGTCTGGCGGCTCGAACAAGGCGTGATTTCCATGCTGGCCGGCGACCTATTCGACACACCCAAGGTGTTGTGGCGCCTGCAGCTGTTCAAGCTGGTGTACGCCATCGCGGGCTTACGCGACTTTAAACGCTGGCGGGCGGAGCACAAATATCGGCTGGCGCAGGCTCGGGCCGAATTCACCGGCGGCGACACGCCCTTCGACAAGGCCTGATCGACGACGAGGCCTGATCGATTACACAGTCAGGAATGCAGGGACCCCGGCCAGTTAGGGCGCCGCCTTGTCCAGTCGCGCCCTGCGCGCCAACCACAGGCTCACTCCGACGATCATCATGCTCACGACGCCCAACGTCAGGGTTGCAAGTACATTGATCTCGGGGCTGACGCCGAGCCGGACCTTGGAAAAAACGACCATTGGCAAAGTACTGCTTCCGGGGCCGGAGGTGAAACTCGATATCACCAGGTCATCCCACGACAGAGTGAAGGCGAGCAGCCAGCCGGACAAAATCGCGGGAAAGATGATCGGCAGGGTGATGACGAAGAACACCTTGACCGGCCGCGCGCCCAAATCCATGGCCGCTTCCTCGAGAGCCGTGTCGAAAGTCGCGAGACGCGAATTAATGATGACGGTCACATAGGCCATGGAAAAGGTCATGTGGGCAATCGTCATGGTGGTAACGCCGCGCCCCGCCGGCCAGCCGATGAGCTGCTCAAGGGCCACGAACAGCAGCAACAATGACAATCCGGTGATCACCTCGGGCATCACCAAAGGCGCGGTGGTCATCGCGTTCAAGGTAAATCGCCCGCGGAATTGGCGGAAGCGCGCCAAGCCGAAACCGGCGAGCGTGCCCAAGATGACCGAACCCGAGGCGTTGATCACCGCAACTTTCAATGAGACCCACGCCGCATCGAGGATTTCCTCGTTGTTCAGCAGCGAGTAATACCACTTGAGCGTCGGTGAATTCGCGCTGTCCCAGACGGTCACGAGCTTGGAGGCGTTGAAGGAAAACACCACCATCGACAAAATCGGAATGTACAAAAACGCGAATCCAATTCCGATGCAGGTCAGGATGAAATACGAGCTGCGATAATTCATCGCGCACCGGCCGTTTCGCGCGCCTGCACGCTCTGGTACCACATCATGAAGGGCACCAACAGAATCAGCAGCAGGATGGCGACCGCACTGGCCACGGGCCATGCGCGGTTGGAGAAAAATTCATCCCATAGGACCCGGCCGATCATCAAGGCATTCGGACCGCCGAGCAGCGCCGGAATCACGAATTCGCCGACGGCGGGTATGAACACCAGCATGGAGCCGGCCAAGATGCCGTTGCGCGACAAGGGCAGCGTGATCTTGTAGAACGCCTGCCAGGGACGGCAGCCCAAATCCTCAGCGGCCTCGAGCAGCTGCCAGTCCATTTTTTCCAGATTGGCGTACAGCGGCAGGATCAGAAACGGCAGATAGGAGTAGACGATGCCGACGTACATCGCGAACGGCGTGTACAGCATCGTCAGCGGCTCGTGAATGATTCCGAGCGACATCAGAACGTTGTTGATCACGCCATTGGCCTTGAGCAACCCGATCCAGGCATAAACCCGCAGCAGCAGCGAAGTCCAAAAGGGCAGGATCACCAACAGCAGGAGTACGTTGCGCAGCGAGGGTTTGGCGCGCGCGATGCCGTAGGCCATGGGATAGCCGATAATCAAGCACATGAGCGTCGAGAGAAAAGCCACCTTGAGCGAGTTCGCAAAGGCATGCAGATACAGAGAATCGGTGAACAAGAAGGCGTAATTGTTGAAATTGACCTTGATCGCAAGCGAGTTCTTGCCCACCCACTCCAGCAGCGGTTTGTAGGGCGGAATCGCGAGATCGACGTCCGAAAAGGAAATTTTCAGGACGATGACAAACGGCACGACGAAGAACAGCAGCAGCCACAGATAAGGCAGCGCAACCACGAGGCCGCGGCCGCTGATGCCGATGCGCCCCAGACGCCCGATTAGCGTCGGGGAACTAACGAGTCACCACCACCGGGCTGGTCGCATCCCAGGAAAGATACACTTGCTGATCCCAACTGATGGCTTCCGCATGCCGCGAGGTGTTGGGCTGGGTGACGCGAATGACCTTGCCGGTCGGCAACTTGACCAGGTAGATCGACAAGTCGCCGAGATAGGCAATGTCTTGCACTGTGCCGCGCACCAGATTATCGGTGCTGCCCTGGGGCGCGACCGTCGACATGAATATTTTTTCCGGCCGAACGGCCGCCCAGACGACGGCTTCGGGCGGCGCACTGATCCCGTGGCTGACGTAAATGGTGGCGCCGAGCTCCGGTGAACCGATGCGCACATAGTCCGGTTCATCCTCGATGAGCTTGCCCTCGAACATGTTCACGGAGCCGACGAAATCCGCCACGAATTTCGAGCTCGGGAATTCGTAAATCTCGGACGGCGTGCCCGCTTGCACGATTTCTCCGTGATTCATCACGCCAATGCGGCTCGCCAAGGTCATCGCCTCTTCTTGGTCGTGAGTCACGACCACAAAGGTGACGCCCAGCTTGTCCTGCAGGCTGATCAATTCGAACTGGGTATGTTCGCGCAACTTCTTGTCGAGCGCGCCCAAAGGCTCATCCAGCAGCAGCAATTTAGGACGCTTCACCAGCGATCGGGCCAGCGCGACCCGCTGCCGCTGACCGCCGGAGAGCTGATGCGGCTTGCGCTTGGCAAACTCGCCCATTTTCACCAGGTCGAGCATGGTCGCCACGCGCTCTTGGATCTCATGCTTGGGCAAGCGGTCCTGTTTGAGTCCGAAGGCGACGTTTTGCTCGACATTCATATGCGGGAACAGCGCATAGGATTGGAACATCATGTTCACCGGCCGCTCGTAGGGCGGTATGCCGGTCATGTCCTCGCCGTCGATGAGAATCTTTCCCGAGGTGGGTGTTTCAAATCCGCCCAGCATGCGCAGCAGCGTGGTCTTGCCGCATCCCGACGCCCCCAACAGGCAGAAGATCTCCCTTTGGTAGATCTTCAAGGAAACATCATTGACGGCTTTGAAGTCGCCGAAGGACTTGCTGATGCGCTCGACTTCGACGTAGGGCCGCGCGGACGGATCGTTCCAGGGCTGGGCTTTGGCGACGCCTCCCGCGGACGCGGCCACTTATTGCCCCGTCTTGAATTTTTGCCAGACGCGGGTGATCGCACGGGTCTGTTCGGGCGAGTCGGCCAGTTGCAAGGCCAATTTCTGCCGCTGTTCGGGTGTCGGGTAGATCCCCGGATCGTCCTTGACCGCGGGCAGCACCAGCGCTTGGGACGCCGCGTTCGCATTCGCGTAGCGCTTGAAGTTTGAAACCTCGGCGATCACCTCAGGCGTCATCATGTAATTCATGAATGCATAGGCGCTGTCCGGGTCTGGAGCATCTTTGGGGATCGCCAGCATGTCGAACCACAGTATCGAACCTTCCTTGGGCACCGCATACTTGATGTCGATGCCCTTGTTGGCTTCGCGCGCCCGATCGCGGGCCTGCATCACGTCGCCGTTGTACCCCACGGAAATACACAGATCGCCGTTCGCGAGTGCTTCGATGTATTCCGACGAGCTGAAATTTCGGATGTAAGGTCTGATCTTGAGCAGCACGGCCTCCGCCTGGGCGAGGTCGTCAGCGCTTTGTGAATTCGGATCCTTTCCCAGATAGCTGTACACGGCGCGCAGGATCTCGGCCGGCGAATCCAGCAAGGTGATGCCGCACTTGGCCACTTTTGCGGCGACCTCCGGATCGAACACGAGACGCCAACTATCCAGCGGCGCATCCGGCATCAACGCCTTGACCATCTTCTCGTTGTAGCCGATGCCGTTGCTGCCCCACAAATAGATGACGCCATGGGCATTGCCGGGGTCGTTCAACGCCACCCTGGCCATGAGCTGTGAATCCATGTTCTTCAGGTTCGGCAGCTTGGATTTGTCCAGGACCAGATAGGCGCCGGCTTTGATCTGCCGCTCGAAGTAGGAGGCCGAAGGCACCACGATGTCGAAGCCGCTGTTGCCGGCCAGCAGCTTGGTCTCCAGGGTTTCATTGGTATCGTAGTAAGCGGGATGCACCTTGATGCCGAACTGCTTCTCAAAGTTCGACAGCGTGTCTACCGCAAGATAGTCCGACCAGATGTAGAGATTGAGGACCTTGGCGCCGCCGGCCGCCTTGGCAGCCGTATCGCCGGGCGATTTCCCGCCGCCGCAACCGCTTAGACCGAACGCGCACGCAAGCGCCAGAATCGCCGTCCGACGAACGCTCAACATCCGACGCTTCCCCTAGTTCATTGGTGCGCTAGTTATAGCGCAGCGGCCACATCGCCGCTAGACGTTGAGCAGCAGGTGCTCGCGCTCCCATGAACTGATCACCTGGGCAAAGGTCTCGTACTCGGCCTCCTTGACCGCGGTATAGGCGAGCACGAATCGATCGCCGAACAGGTCCACCAGGGGTTTGGACTCGCGCAGCAGTCGCAAGGCCTCCGCCAAGGTACGCGGCAGGGCGATCGCCAAGTCATAGGCACTGCCGCCGATCGGCTCGGAGGGTTTGAGCTTCTCGATCATCCCGAGATAGCCGCAGGCCAGGGAAGCCGCGATGGCGAGGTAGGGATTTGCGTCCGCGCCGCCGACCCGATTCTCTACGCGCCTCGCGTCGGGCCCCGACATGGGCACCCGCAATCCGGCGGTTCGATTGTCGTATCCCCAGTGCACGTTGATGGGCGCCGAGGAGTAGCGGCTGATGCGCCGGTAGCTGTTCACATTCGGACAGAACAGCGACATGGCGCCGGGCAGGTATTTCTGCAGCCCCGCGATATGGCCGAAGAACAGTTCCGAGGGTGTGCCATCGGGGTTGCTGAAAATATTCTTGCGGGTGTTCGAATCGATGATGCTTTGATGCAGATGCATGGCACTGCCGGGCTCCTTGGCCATCGGCTTCGCCATGAAAGTTGCATACATCTTGTGGCGCATCGCCGCCTCGCGCGCGGTCCGCTTGAACAGGAATGCCTGGTCGGCAAGGCTCATGGGATAGCCGTGCAGCAGGTTGATTTCCATTTGCGCCGCGCCGGATTCATGGATCAAGGTGTCGATCTCAATGTCCTGCGCCTCGCAAAACGAGTACATATCGTCGAACAAGGGGTCGAACTCATTGACGGCTGCGATGCTGTAGGCCTGCCGGCCAATCTCCGGACGTCCGGAACGGCCGACCGGCGGCTTCAAGGGATAGTCGGAGTCGATGTTCGGTTCGACCAGGAAGAATTCCAATTCGGGGGCCACGACCGGCTCCCAGCCCTGCGCCTCATACAGCTGCAGGATCCGGCGCAGCACATAGCGCGGCGCCATGGTGACCGGGCTGCCGTCGCCATAGAAACAATCGTGAATAACCTGAGCAGTGGGCTCCGCCGCCCAGGGTACGACGCGCACCGTTTTCGGATCCGCCTTCAAGACGATGTCGATATCCGACGGATTCATCGCGCTTTGATCTTCCGGATAGTCTCCGGTCACCGTCTGCAGAAAAATCGCCTCCGGCAGGCGCATGCCTTCCTCTTCGGCGAATTTTTCCGCCGGCATCAGCTTGCCGCGCGCGACACCGGCCATGTCGGGAATAATCGCTTCGACTTCTGAAATGCCGTGCTCTCTCAAAAATTGTTGAATCGTGCTCGCCATACTTCACCTTGCTGCGTTTGCGCGTTGCCGGCTCGCCGCGCCAAAGGCCGCAAACAACGCGCTCGAAAATGGATCCCGCGCAAATTGCCATTCCGGATGCCATTGCAGCGCCAACGCGAACGCCGGTGCATCGGCAACGCGAAAAGCTTCGATGACGCCATCCGGCGCACGCGCCTCAATGGCCAAGTCCGCGCCCAATTTTTCAACACCCTGCGAATGCAAGGAGTTCACCTTGAGGCGGTTCCGGCCGGCGATTTTTTGCAGCTCTCCTCCAGGTTCGAGCAGAACCTCGTGCACGGGAGCGTACTGCACGTCCAGGGGTAAGGATTCATCATCGCGGTGATCGAGGTTTCCGGGCACCTCGTGCAAGCGCGGGTTGAGCGTGCCGCCGTAGGCGACATTCATCTCCTGAAATCCACGGCAGATCGCGAGCACCGGCAAGCCGGCGGCGACCGCCCGCGGAATCAGCGGAAGCGTCGTAGCATCCCGATTTGGGTCATGTAATGTTCCCGGCTTAGGCGCCGGTCCTCCGTAGTGTTGCGGTTCCACATTCGAGGCGCTGCCCGTGAGCAGCAGTCCGTCGCATGCATTCAATAGCGCCGGCAGGTCAATTTCGGACCCCAAAGCAGGTACGAGCACCGGCACCGCCTTCGCGCCTTGGGCGACGGCTTCGATGTACTTCTCGCCGACCATATGGAAATAGTGCTTTCCATATAGTCGGCGATCGGCCGGAATTCCAATGAGCGGCAGGCGCGACATGTTTAATATATTAAACGTCCGGATGGACGATCGAACTCAAAGAACCACTCCATTACACCATACCGGCCCTGCCTCGTCTTAAGTACGCGTGCAAAAAGAGCCAAGATTTAGGCATTTCCAACACTTAGGCACGTTTTGCGCACCGCAGCAATGTTGCAATCCGATGGAAAACCTAGGTAGGCTCACACGCTCCAATTTCTGTCAATAGCCCTAAAATTTTAAACACTTTTGCCATTTACGCATGCGCCTATCCTTCCCCCCGGCCCCCTCCTATTACGCCCTGGACAACGCCTGGGGGAGCTGCGCGCCCCTGCGCGGGGAAGCCGGCGTCGATGTGGCGGTGCTTGGCGGCGGCATCGCCGGCTGTTCCGCAGCCCTGCATTTGGCAAAACGCGGCTACCGGGTGGCACTGCTCGAGGCCCGGCATATCGGCTATGGCGCTTCGGGCCGCAGCGGCGGCCAGACAATTTTTGGCTTGGCGGCGGGTCAGCAGAAACTCGAGCGCGAGGTCGGCCGGGAAGACGCACATCGCCTGTTTGACTTGTCGATCGAGGCTTTGGACCTGACGCAATCCCTGATCCGTGACTATGCCATCGATTGCGACTACCAACCCAATCATGTGCACGTCGCGGTGAAGCCACGCCACGTGGACGAACTTGCGTCATGGGCCCGGGAACTGCGCGAGGATTACGGCTACTCATCGGTCCGGCTGCTGAATCGCGACGAGTTGCAGGAGCATCTGCGCAGCGATCGGTATTTGGGCGGACTCCTCGACCCGCGCAGCGGCCACTTGCAGCCCCTGAAATACACGCAAGGTCTGGCGCGCGCCGCCATGAGCGCGGGCGCGGTACTGCACGAGAATACCGAAGTGTTGCGCTACGAGAATGGCCGCGAGGTGCGCGTGCACACGGCGCAAGGCACGGTACGCTGCGCGCACCTGATCTTGTGCGGCAATGCCTATATCGGCGCCGTGGCCCCCTCGCTCGCGCGGCGCATTCTCGGCGTCGGCACCTACATCATTGCAACCGAACCCTTGGGCGAAGCGCGCGCGCGCAGTCTGTTGCCGAGCAATGCGGCGGTTGCCGACATCAACTGGATTCTGGACTACTTCAGGCGATCGCAGGATCACCGCTTGCTGTTCGGCGGCCGTGTCAGCTACAGCTCGGTACAGCCGCCGCGCCTGGCGGAATCCATGCGGGCGCGCATGGTGCGTGCTTTCCCCTCTCTGTCGGACGTCAAAGTCGCGAACGCCTGGGGCGGCTATCTCGACATCACCATGAGCCGGGCGCCGGATTTCGGACGGCTGGCGCCGAACGTCTACTACCTGCAGGGATTCTCAGGACACGGCGTGGCGCTCGCGGGATTGGCCGGCGCGCTCGCGGCCGAAGCCATCGCCGGCACTGCCGAACGGTTCGATGTATTTTCGCGGATCCCGCATCGGGACTTCCCGGGCGGCAGAGTGCTGCGCCGTCCGTCGCTGATGCTGGCGATGCTTTACTACCGGCTGCGGGATCTGTTGTAAACGGCGCCGGCGCTCGACGTTCGCAAACCGCTATTTCAACTCGGCTTTTTCTCCAAAGCTCGCCGTAAGTTTCTGGCCGGTGTCGGCCAACGTGACGGCGCTCAAGCCGCCGCCGTGCGAGCCGTCGCGCAGCGGGTAAAAATCCACCGCGACTCGGTCGCCCGGCTTGACGGAATTGCGGGTCCATCCGCCGCGCGTCAGCACACCAGGGCTCGTGGTCTCGAAGCTCCACTCTTGCGGCTCGCCGCCGCCCTCCGGCTGTACCAACACCCAAATGACGCAATGAGGATTGGTCCACTGAAAACTCTTGACGTTGCCTTTCAAGGTCAAGAGTTTCGATCGGTCGTAAATCGCGAAAGAGTGATGCGCGTACACCGGCCAGCAAGCCGCCATGAGGACGGCCAGACTTAAGCCAAGCTTCAACTTGTTGCGTAATGAATTCATTGTTACCTGGGTCACTTGGAGTCGGAGCCTACGGGAACGCCATTGTGGAATTTGATGGGCACAAATATCGAATTGCCATCCTTGTCGACGCCCTCGTTATAGCTTCCCTGTTCACAGACTCCTTCAACGATGTCGTATTTCTGGGATCGCTGCCGAAGATACTTGCGCGTCGTTTTCCAGGTTTTGGACAGCAGCTTGTTCGCCGTGATTTCCAAATCATCGGCGAGGGTCTCGGGATCCAACAAATGGATGCGCTCGACGATGTGCATGTCGCCGTTATTCGGCACACCCACCGCTTCGTTGACGGCAAGATAGACCTCCGGCAGCAGCGCGACCGTGTCCACCACCAGCGTTTGTCCTTCCCAGTGTCCGATCGAATGACCATGGAAACTGGGATCAGGATCGTCCGGGTGCGGCCGGCCGTCGGTGTAAATGCGGCGCAGCCGATTGCCGTCGCCCTCGCCGAGCAAGGTCACCCTGCCCGGCGTGACCAGCAGCTCAAATGCATTGTGGGTAATGAGCATGTAGCTCGGCATGCCGGTCGGAAAGCAGTGATCGATGACCGGGAAAGGCCGTCCTGCCTTTTCTTCGGCGTACATATGCTCGATTTGCTTGGCGGTCTGCGCATTCCACGGCGGCGGATTGCTGCGCTCTTGTGCCACCTGGTCGCTGATCACCGGCGTCCACACACCGCCGAAGTCCGGCAGCTTGGCGAGCGCCTGCCAATCGCGCAGCGTGGGAGGCGGATTGATCGGGTCCTTGGCGGGCGGTTCAGCGGCATCGGAGGGCGAAAGGGCAACACCGGCGAAGGCGGCGAGGATCATCGCCGCAAGGGCGCTGCCCCTGATGAGGTTATTCATGCGGCAGAAGATTACCCTATTTGAATTGCACAACGAAACACTTATGAATGCGCGCGTGCCGCTCGAAGTCCTTCGGCACGGTCGCGGCGCTGATGTCCTCGATCGCCAGATCCTCGAGCGCCCGCTCGTCCAATTTGAAGCGGGTGTAGTTAGTGGAAAACACTAGGCGGCCTGCGGGCCGCAGCAGTTTCAGCGACCTGCGAATCATGCCGACATGATCGCGTTGCACGTCGAGCACGCCCTCCATGCGCTTGGAATTGGAAAAAGTCGGCGGATCCAGGAAAATCAAGTCGAAGCGCGCACCTCGCGGCTCTTGCTCCTCGAGCCAAGCGAGGCAATCGGCGCGGTAGAGTTCGTGATTGTCGCCGCGAAAACCATTGAGCAGGAGATTCTCATGCGCCCAGTCAAGATAGGTGTTGGATAAATCGACGCCGGTGGTACTGCGGGCGCCGCCGGCCGCTGCATAGACCGTGGCGCTGCCGGTGTAGCAAAACAAGTTCAAGAAATCCGCGCCCTTGGCCCAGTCGCGCAACATCGCCCGCACGATGCGATGGTCGAGGAACAGGCCGGTATCCAAATAGTCGCGAAAATTGACCCAGAATTTCAAGCCCCCTTCCTGCACCGCGTGGCGCTCCGCCGCACTGTCGCGTTTCTCGTACTGTTCGGCGCCCTTCTGCGGTTTACGCACGCGCGTATGCACCTGCGGGAGCGGCACGCATAAGACCTCCGGCAGCACCGCCAGCGCTTCACGGCGGCGCTCGCGCGCGCTCTCCTGGTTCACGGATTTTGGCGG